>Ga0308309_10000277_pt1 | contig 35007 bp, 32 predicted proteins | sample HubBroMetageWFT5_FD_192491 | JGI IMG/M metagenome (GOLD analysis project Ga0308309, IMG submission 192491) | Warmed and freeze-thawed soil microbial communities from the Hubbard Brook experimental Forest, New Hampshire - Hubbard Brook CCASE Soil... | ecosystem: Environmental > Terrestrial >...
TTGAGGGGGATTGTGAAGGAAGCATCTGCTTCGCAAGGCCTGCGGAATTTCCAAACACAGCAGAGGTGAAAGGAGTTTTTTGTGAGAGAGAAGGGCACAGTCAAGTGGTTCAACGGGGCTAAGGGATACGGGTTTATCCAGCGGTCCACAGGGGAGGATGTCTTCGTTCATTTCTCCGCGATCCAAGAAAACGGTTACCGCACCCTCAACGAGGGCGAAACCGTCGAGTTCGACCTGCTGAAGGGACCCAAAGGTTTCCAGGCGGCTAACGTAGTCCGCGGCTGAGACCTCGCTTCTCCAATTTCAACCCTCGCAGTAACCGCTGCGAGGGTTTCTTGTTGGTGCTGACATTGCTCGAGCCACGTAGGCCCAGACGCCCTCGTCTGGGCAAGTTCCATATCCCCTGCCACTTAGCCAGTGATCTTTTCTTGACGTCCGTTTTACCCACAGTGCATTGCCATTGGACCTGCTTCGAGCGAGATTCCTCCTGCAAGGAGGAAATCACTCATGCCGAGCATGACCACTCACGCCGCAGGTGCCCCAGAGCGGATCAAGTTTGGCCCCGCTACTCGTATTCAGGAGAGCATTCTCGCCTCTGCCGAGAAGCGAACCTTGATCTGGCTGGCGCAACGCGCTCCTGCCTGGATCAGTTCTGATCATCTGACCCTGCTGGGATTCATCTCTCAATGCCTGGCTGGGGCTTGCTATGCCCTGGCACGTCTTAACCCCGACGCCCTGCCCGCGGGCATCGTCTTCCTCGCCCTGAACTGGCTCGGCGACAGCCTCGACGGCACGCTGGCCCGGGTCCGCAACCGGCAACGTCCGCGTTACGGCTTCTATGTGGACCACATCACCGACACCCTTGCAGCGTTCTTCCTGATGGGCGGGCTTGCCCTCTCGGGCTATGTGCATCCCGGCATCGCGCTCGGAATGCTTGTGGCGTTTCTGATGTTGTCCATCGAAGCCTATCTTGCCACCTATACGCTGGCGCGGTTTCAGCTTTCCTATTGGAGGTTCGGACCCACGGAAATTCGCATTCTGCTTGCCATCGGCAATCTGGCCTTACTTCGACATCCGCTGATCAAGTTTCTGGGGAAGCCTGTTCTTCTCTTCGATCTCGGCGGCGTAATCGCCATCGCGGGCATGGCTATCATGTTGATCATCTCGGCGGTCAAGCACACTGCCCAGCTCTACAAAGAGGAAAGGCTGGCATGACCGCGAACTCGCACCTCCGTCTTCTCCGATTTTCCTTGGTAGGAGCCATAGGGATCGGCGCGCAGTTGGGTGCATTGGCGGCCCTGATCGCCATGAAGATGAACTATCTGCTGGCGACGGGGATGGCCGTGGAAGCAGCTGTCCTGCACAACTTCCTGTGGCACCAGCGCTTCACCTGGCGGGATCGCACGGGCAGCAGACGGGAAGCGTTTGATCAACTGGTGCGTTTTCATCTCAGCAACGGATTGATCTCACTGGTCGGCAATTTACTGCTGATGCGGCTGTTGGCAGGATGGCTGGGCTTGCCCGTATTAGCGGCCAATCTTGCGACCATCTCGTTGTGCTTTGCGGCCAATTACCTCGCCAGTGACCGCTGGGTATTTTCGACCGATGACTGGTATCAGGGCACGACTTCAGTCGTGCCGCGAAATTCAGTTGTGTCGTCAGGCGCCGAGACAGGCCTGGCCTTACAACTTTGCCCGATCGCGCATCAGCAGCAGAGTGCGCTCGGAGAAGGGCAGATAGATCAAAGCCGCAGTGACAGCGAGGGCCAAACCCATCCCGATCTGTGGCGCCAGCAGGAATGGCGAGAGGGCCCAGAGTTGATCAAGCACAAAAACTCCGGGGAACAGGCGAAGGAATTTTCGGCTGACGCCGGCTACGTCGAACGCCACCGCCGAAAGCAGATACAGACGAACCGGAATGCCGACCGCAGCCGATACAACCAGGATAGCGGTGATCCAGGCCGGCCTTCCGACCCCATGCTCCAACAGTTCTATGACTACGCCCAGCCGGGCCAATGCTGCAATGTAGAAGCTGAGATACATGATCTGAATGAGCAGAAAGAGTACACGCACGTATCCGTGCGGAACCGCAGTCAGATCTTCGGATCTGGTGAGCAGGGAAGCATTCGCCGAAGACTCAGTAATCGGACGCGGGACTTCGGAAGGTGAAACAGTGGCTTCGATCGTGCCTCTTTCGGCAGTCTCAACAGAAGGAAGAAATCGGTACCCACGTTTCGCCAGAGTCTCGATGAAGCGCGGATTGGAAGCGGAATCACCCAGCACTTCGCGGAGTTTGTTAATGATGGTATTCAGACTGTGGTCAAAATCGACGAAGGTATCGGCAGGCCAAAGCTTCTGCCGCAATTCTTCCCGAGTCACGATTTCGCCCGCCCGCGCCAGAAGTAAAACCAATACCTGGAAGGGCTGGTCCTGGAGCCGAAGGCGCAAGCCTGACTTGCGCAGCTCACCGCTGGCGGCATCGACTTCGAACACCCCGAACCGGAACAGTCGTCTCGCCTCGTCCGCCATCGAACGCCATCATAACGTAGTCAGGAGAGGCTTCACGGAGCCAACCGTCCGAACCTGGGTTGCCCCATCCTTGCGCGGTTTTTGCAAGGGTGGGAGGCAAGACCGTAAGCAGCGAATCGGAACGAGGATCTTCGTTCGCGCAGTGATCTTAGCTATCGCCTGCTTATCAGCATCCGCCGAACAACTCAAGCCCGAGACTGTCGTTGCCTTCAATCACTATGTGGAACTGAGCGAACGACAGATGTCCTCGACACCGTTTCTCCACATTGACGGACTCCGGGCCGCGGATCGCGATGCAGAGTTCACGCGACTAAAGGCAGGTGAGGTCATCACCGAATGCCTCCAGACCCGCGATGAAGGCCGGCCAATTTCAGTTCCGGGCGGCCTGATCCATCACTGGATTGGCACTGCCTTCATCCCTGGCGTAACGCTGGCCCAGACTCTAGCCTTCCTCGAGGACTACGACAACCAATACAAGTTCTACACGCCAGATGTGCAGCGGTCGAAGCTGATCGAGCGGGACGGAGACCACTTCAGAATATTTCTCAGATTGCGCAAGACTAAAGTCGTGACCGTGATCCTCAACACTGAGTACGACGTTAAATACACCCGCCTCGATGTGGACCGTGCCACATCAGACTCACGCAGCACACGCATCGCCGAAGTGGAGAATGCCGGCAGTCCCAACGAATCCGAACAGCCGGTCGGCAACGACAGCGGCTTTCTCTGGCGATTGAATTCCTATTGGCGATTCGAGGAACGTGACGGCGGAGTCTACGTGCAGCTCGAAGCCATTTCGCTCACTCGCGATATTCCGACGGGACTCGGCTGGCTCATCAGTCCATTCATTACGAGCATTCCGAAGGAGTCGCTGGTGTTCACGTTGACGCGTACGCGCGATGCCGTGGTGCGAAAGCCGAAGAAAAGGGGACACAGTGACAATGTCGATGAAAATGTGCCTTAACAAGACCGCTATCCGGGTCTTTCTCATGGCAGTCTTTGCTGTCGTTGCAGTCCAAGCTCAGACGCCGCAAAAGGTTGCCGTTCGCTTTCTCAATTTCAAATCGGGGAAACCCATAAAGAACCTGAATGTCGAGATCACTTTGTGGAACGGGGCTGCGACGGGAGCGTCAGCTGGAGAGATGACCATCATGTCCAAGGTATCGGGCGGGACAGACGGGGATGGGAAGCTGACCATCGGCTTCCCGAAAGATTTTGTTCCTGAGCACATAAGCATCTTTGCTGCCGATTTGGTTGAGCCATCTGGCCCTCGACTCTCTCTGCGCGATGTTCTAAAGTCCGGCGTGGTTGTGCCGTATAGGCGTAGCAAGAGCGGATCGAAGCTTCCGGCATCGGCGCAGAAAGGAGAGATTGTGATTCTCAACAAGAAGCTCACTGCCGCCGATCGAATGCTCTTGGAACTTCCTTAACTCTTGCAAGCAGCGGGTGGCCCTCGTCTTCGCCCTGTGCGAAGGCGGAGAGTCGGAGTTTCCCATTCCTGCACTCCCACTCAAAACTTTCTCCGTATTTCCTTGACATCGTTTCCGCCTCTACGAGACGATTTCAGTTATATCTCCCGAGCAAAGGATGTCTTCCCGACTTACTAACTCGTTTGTTTCCGATATTATGCCTCTAAGTCTTTTCTCGGGAAAGATTTGGCGGGAATTTCTCCCTACAGTGATGATTCCAAAAGACCGTGGGGGAGGGGGGTATATTCGCTAATGCACTTCCAACGAAACTAAATCGCCGGTGTCCGTTCCTACGGCCTTGTAATTCACCGAGACCTGGCGGTTCACCCACGCACAGGAAAATGCGTCCGCCCCGACCAGAGTCATCGATTTGTAATCCGGAGTCTTCAACTTCAGCGTCTTCACTCCCGATGAGAAGGTCAAAACTGCCACCGGAGACTGAGAACAATCCACTGAAACCAGTTTTCCCTTCAGGTAGTGGATGGGGCGCCGATCAATACTCGCCTCGGATGGAGCTTCCAAACCTGGATCATCCAGATCGATCGTCGCACGTGCGGCTGAATTCGTTGGCTTGCTCCCCGGCTGAGTCGATGACGCGGTTGTGCTCGCAGCCTTGCTCGCCGGCTGCGCCGCCGCAGGCGCTGCTGGCTTGGTCGTTGCTGGAGCAGTCGCAGATGTGGCGGCAGGTGCGGCCGCGGCGCGCGTTGGCGCCACGCCATATTTCATCAAGGAAGGGAGGTCCTGGAGATCGGTATGCGCTGCCGTCGCCACTTGCGCGTCAGAACTTGTGCCGAGCCGTTGCAGCAAAGCAGTGGCCGCATCCCAATCTTTCGCCGCCGCGTAAACTCGCGCCATTTCCAGCAAGTAACTCTGGTTTCTTGGCGCCAGCCGAATCGCCGCTGGCACCGACTCCATGGCCGCATGAACCCCGCCGCCCACGCGCTGCGCCCATCCCAGCATGTAATAGGCTTCGGCACACTCCGGCCATTTCCCCAAAGTGAAATGCAAATCCTGCATCATGTTCGCGAGACCCTTGACTTCCTTCCCGCTGGATTGCTCCTCGCGAAGCTTGGTCCACGCCATGTAATAACGTGGCCAAGGATCTTTGTTGTCCAACTCCACCGCCGCTTTGAACTCTTCCGTCGCCGGATCAAACTCCATCTTCACCAGATGGTCCCACCCCACACCGCGATGGGCGACTGCATTGTCGGTCGAGGCTTGGCCGGCGATGGTCTCGAGAAGCTGCCGCGCCTGATCATGCCGCTCCGGCAAACGCAAATCCATTTCCGCTACCGAAGCCCGCGCATTCGCTTCGGGAACATCGCTGGTGGTGATGCCTATGTCGTCATATGTAACTGGAGCCGCAGTAACTACCACCTTGGCGGGAGCTGCCGTCAGAGAATGAAAATAGTCTTTCACCGCCTGATCCAATTGCGCCGAAGTCATGCCATAGGCCTTCTGGATCGCTTCGTCCACTGGCAGTTTGTCGTTCTTGATCAGGCCGAAGTAAGCCCCAGTCTCCGCCAGCTTGTTCTTGTTGATGAGGTAATGCGTCACCATCCACGACTGCGCGTAAAACAACGTTTGGCGATTGTTGCCAGCAGACCTTTCCGGCTTGGCTGCAAACAGCGCCGAGAGCGTCATCCAAGGCGATGCGTTCAACAAATCAACCAGCGGTTGCGGCGGCTTGGCAGTGCCTGTCGGCTTCCCCAGGACACTTTGCCGGACCGCTGGGTTGGATTCGGGGTCCTCGCCGATCCGCATCTGTTTGCCATCCAGGTGGAGGCTGGCAAAGTAGTCGGCGAAACCTTCATCGAACCACGGCTGCGTGGGCGGATAGTTGTAATTCAAAAGCATCCTGCCGAACTCATGGGAAATCGCCCGCCAGTTATCGGCTTCCGCCAAATCCAAAACGAAGAATTCCCGGTCATCGCCTGGAATCGAAAACGCAGCTTCAAAGATGGGCTTACCCTGCGGCGAAGGAGCCGCGTTGGCGTATTCTTCGTCGCTCTTGAGGGCAATGATGTCGATGGGCAGCGGCAGGTTCACGCGGCTCCGCGCCAGCAGTTGACCGAAGACGGCCCGCATCTGCTCAAAGTGCACTGCGACTTCTCGACCCTGCCTTTCGTCGCCATTGGTGAGAACCAGGAAATGACTCGACGCGACACGAATCCAGTGGGGTTCAGCGGCGAAGACTGATGACACTAGCGACAGCGCGGTTAAGAGTGAAAGGGCGACGGACCGGAAAGGAAGTAAATTGCGGGACATGGCAGCGAATCTGCAAGTCATGCTAGCACGGGCACCATCCCGTTCATGAGGTCGCAAGCTTGTTAACTGCCCAGCGAGCGTGTTTCACTACAACGGGATCTTCATCGACGGCCAGCCTGTCGAGAATAGAGAGGAACCGCCGGTTCCCGCTGTTGCCCATTGCGACGACAGCATTGCGGCGCAGCCCAGTGCGCTTTGTACGACGAATCGGCGAGCCGCGAAAGGTGTCGCGAAACTCTTCGGCCGTCATCCCGGCAAGCCACTCCAGCGCGGGGTTCACCAATCCCGCGCGAGGCTGGAATTCCTCGGCCTCAGTGGATGGAGCCTTGCGGTTCCACGGACAGACATCCTGGCAGATGTCGCAGCCGAACACCTGCCGTCCCATGCCCTCGCGCATTTCCTCTGGAATCTCTCCGCGCTTTTCGATGGTCAAATACGAAATGCAAAGATTGGAATCGAGCTGGTAAGGTGCGATCAGCGCGTCGGTGGGACAAGCATCGATACAGCGTGTGCAGGATCCACACCGGTCTGGAGCAGGGACGTCGGGAGTAAGTTCGAGCGAAGTGATGATCACGCCAAGAAACAACCACGAGCCCATCTGCTGATTCAGAATGCAAGTGTTTTTCCCGATCCATCCCACGCCGGCGTACTTGGCATAGACGCGCTCTACCAATGGGCCGGTGTCGACGTAACAGAGAGTCTGGAGTTTCGGCGTCTCTCTGTTTATTTCCCTGAGGCGGTTTTCGACCTCTCGCAATCGGCGCAGCACCGTGTCGTGATAATCCTCTTTACTCCAAGCGTAACGTGAGATCCATCCTTGCTCGGGACCTTCCGCTTGTGTGGAATAAGGATGAGCGGTGTTGTAGTTGATGGCACAGACGATCACGCTCCGCGCCCACGGCGCCGCGGAGCGCAAAGAGGCGCGCTTCAGGTTCCCGGCCTCATCCCGCTTCTCTAGATATTGCATCTCGCCAGCATGTCCGGCGGCGATCCATTCGGGAAAATGGCTCAACTCGGGGAACTGTGCGACCGGAGCGATGCCGGCCAGCTCAAAGCCGGCGTCGTGCGCTGCCTGTTTGACGAACGCCGCCATTTCGCTGAGCAGTTTCAATCCGGGGATTCCGAAGCTGCAAACTTCATTATTGCAGCAATTACACCGATGCGTTTCGGACCATTGCTTTCAGCGCGGAGGAGAACACAGAACGCAGCTCATCGGCGTGCTCCTCCGGAATTGACTTGGAGATCAGGAGCATGGCTGTTCCATGGGAAATCGCCCACAAAGCGAGACCCAGACGCGTGTGGTCGTGCGGGGATCCTCCGAGACGCTCGGCCAACTTGGCTTCCACCAGCGCCATAGTGGGCCGATGTTCCCGTATCGCACCATGGACCGGACGTGGCAGCTGATAGGCATGCTCATAAAAAAGCTCGTACTCATGGGGATGACTCAACGCAAACTCAACATATCGCTCACAGGCTTCTTCGGGAGATTGGCAGGTGCGCACCACGTCGGCAACATCTTTTTGAAGGCGCCGCAAAAGCGCATGCAAAATTTCCCGCCGGTCTTTGAAGCGGCGGTAAACGGCGGGAGTGTTGGTGCCTGCGGCCTTGGCCACGGCTCGCATGGTGAGGGTCTTCTCCGCCCCTTTCCTCCACAACTTAAGGGCGGAGTTCAAAATTCGTTCTTCGAGGTCAGGATCAAGCTGGCGTGGCATGCCTACGTCCTCGGTTACTAAAACGTTTAAATATATGTTGACGGCGTAAACGTAACACTGTATACGTAATGAGTATAGGTCCTCGCCAGCAGTTTGCAAGCTCAAATTAGGAGTTTACCGAATGTTTTCCTGGGATGATCCAGACGACAGGGTTGCCATTGTCCAAATGGACGCGGAACTGCGTCACGCGGAGTTGGAGCTGATCAGCGCACAGTGCGCCACCCACCAGCTTCGCCTGCGTTTTTCCATCGACGATCTTGCCCGCTTCGGGAAACGCGAAGTCCTGCGAAAAGCCATCGCCGCTGCCACCGACTTAAACGATTACTACAGTTCCATCGAAAAGCTGATTCCGCATGAGGCGACAGGCTCCATTGCGGGTGGAATGCTGTTGTCCGAAGAGCAGATATCTCACGCCACGGAGCGAGTTCTGGCTTACTTGCGCGAGCAGCGTGACCGCCACTATGCGGCCGGTGAACCCCTTAGTGCTGAGCTTAAGTCCCTCATGCAGCCGTTCTTTTCCCCCGGCATCCTCGACCGTGTAAGGGTTGTGGAACTGGGCGGAGCGCGGCTTTCGAATCCATCGTTTTACTCAGAAGCGAAGGCTCTCGGCATCGCTAATCTGCCGCAGGTTACGCACATGGCGTCGCTGACCTTTGTCGATGTCGTGGTATTCAACGAAAAAATCACGGAGCGCGATCTGTTTCACGGGTTGGTGCATGCCGTCCAGTTTCAAATTCTTGGACCTGAGCGCTACACTCGCGCGTTTGTCGACGGTTTTCTCAGGACAAATTCACACTTCACGGTGCCACTTGAGGCCCACACATTCGCGATGGAGTCGAAGTTTGTTCAAAACCCGGCAGAGGGTTTCTCGGTCGAAGAGCAAGTCCGCATCTGGGTAAGGGAACGCCGGTACTAAAATGCCAAGCCAAAGTCATGGGGTTTGCGGTTTAAACACCATTCCCCGGCTGGTCTTCCCGTTCATCACCACAATCAACGGCTGATCAAATCGCAGATGGCGCACGCACCCTCGCTCCTCAAGCGCGGCCTGAGTGCTCAACCATTGCCAATCCACGAAGCCTTCGCCTGCATCTGGATTCACGGTGAAGTACCCAACTTGAAAAGCCGTGAGGTTCTGGAAGAAATGACTGCCTTGCGATGGAGTCACGAGAAAGTCACGGAAGCCAGCTTCTACAATCACTCGTGCTCCTGAGATTTCGTCCCACTCTACCGGAATGCCCAGCCAGGGATCATTCGACCCCCAACGTCCGACTCCAATCAGCAAATACGGACTGCCACTCTGGTTCAGCTTTGCGTTCAATTGGGCCACGCCCTCGGCCACTTCCCGGCTCTGTGTCCGTTCGAAGCGATGAAAATCAACCACGACCACATCACGCAAATCCTGAATTCTTCCATTCCCCAGGACTTTGGCGCTCTGGCAGATGAGTTGTTCCGGTTTTACATCTTCCATGCGCAACTCTTCGCCTTCGCGCGACAGCACCAGCGGGCGAATCTGGAGAAAACCGAACTCAGACGGCCCACGCACACTTCCCGGCAACCGCACCGCGAACTCAATCTCCACCGGGCGTCCGAAAGCGTCTTCGCCGATCTTCGTCAGGCGCTCCAGAATTCCGGGTAGAGGAAACACACCGTGCTTGAGGACCGGCGCGAAACTCACGATGCGTGTCCCAGGCCGGCTAAGCCCGTCATAGACGATGTGATTATCCGCCGAATAGGTAGAGGCCACGTTGTGCAGGGTCTCATCGGTCTCGGCTGCGTCGAGGCCGAATTGCACTTCCCGCAGATCGGCCAGAGGGTCATCATGAGGTTCAGCATGATTCAAATCCAGCGCCCAGAAATCGCGCTGGGAGTTGGCCAGGATGTCCTCGACCGAAGAGAATTGCACCAGGTTTCGGGGATAACGCGGACAAAACGTCAGGCACTTGCCTCCATCCACCACAGCGCGCCCCATGCCCAGGGCAACAGCTGCGATTCCGTCGCTGTAGTTCATGGGAGGGACAGGATAGAAATTGTGTGACCGGACCACACCGGAGAAATCAGGATAGAACCGCTGGCCATGGATCGCTCCCACCACTTGTTGCAGAATTACCGCCATCTTTTCTTCTTCCAGGCGATACGGCGTCGAGCGCACATAGGCCTTGGCATGTGAACTGAAAGTGGAAGCGTAGACCCGCTTGATCGCTTCCATGAGCTGTTCCAGGCGGATGAGAAGATCAGGATGCCGGTTGCCCAGCATGAACGTTTCATATACGCCGGTGAACGGCTCGTACTGCGAGTCTTCCAGCAAGCTCGAGGAACGCACCGCCAGCGGATAGTGCACCTCGGCCAGGAATGCGAGCAGGTTTTCCCTCAGGGGGGCAGGGAATGTCCCGGCCAGAAACCGCTGTTGGATCTCGGCGTCATCGCTCGAGTGCATGGCGAAGTCGAGCAGATTATTTTCGCTCAGGAAGCGGTCAAAGACGTCGGTCGCCAGCACCACACTGGGCGGCACTACAATGCGAACGTTGGGGAAGCGTCTCGCGATGCGGTTGTTGTGCAGCAGATGGCGAACGAAAGCCAGTCCACGGGCTTTCCCCCCCAGAGAGCCGCCTCCAATGCGCAAGAAGTAATGTTCGCCCGCCTTGAAGGTCGCGGGGTTGAAATCGCCGATCAGCACCTGACTCTGTTCGCTGCGGTAGTCGGCGATGGAGTCAATCAGGTCATGGCGCAAATCCTCAAGGGTGGAGAAATCAGAAACCTTGCGAGGCCGCAGCTTTTGCGCCAGCGCGAACTCGGTGCGCGCCCGCAACCAACGCGAAAAGTGATTGCGCTCACTGTGGTAGGCAATGCTTTCCTCGGGAACTTCTCCGAGCCGGGCTTCGAGTTCGTTCAAATCGCGGGCACGGGCCACTTCGGTGTGGTTGGGCAGGCGGAAAACAAAGTCGCCAAAGCCGAGATGTTCGGTCAGAAGCCGCCGGAGGTCTCGCAACAGAGTCGGAGAGCGTTTGCGCAGGAACGAACAGCCTTCGGCATTGGCCCGCGCCCTGAATTCTGTGCGGCTGGATTGCAGAACAATGGGAACGTCCGGCACTTTTTCCTGGATCCGTCGCGCCAGTTCGAAACCAGCTTCGGTACTCAACTCCCCGCCGAGTGGGAATTCTATGTCGGACACCACACCCAACAAGTATTCGCGATATTCCGTGGCCTGCTGAAGTGCGTCTTCGTAAGTGGAACTGAGGAGAATCTTGGGTCGCGCCCGTAGCCGAACCAGTTTATGCGCTACGTTCAGCCCCTCGCTGATGATCCGTCGAGACTGGGTAATCAACTCGGTATAGATCGCAGGAAGAAAAGCCGAGTAATAACGAATGTCATCTTCCACCACCAGAATTACCGGCACGCCGATGGTCCGAGTGTCGTGGAGCACATTGCGTTTGTCTTCGATGTAACTCACGATCGAAATAAGAATGCGGACGTTGCCTTGCCAGAGGAAGATCGACTCGACGTCGGTGACCGGGTTGCGGGCGACGAAATTCTTGATCTCGCGATAGTCGTACGCCAGGACCACCACCGGTACATCGAGCCCGGCGGCTTTGACTTCGCGGGCCAGTTGCGCCGCGTCCATGTCTTCGACTTCCAGGTTGGTCACGATCAAGTTGAAGCGCGGCTGGGAGCGGGCTAGTTTTAGAGCTTCTGCGCCACTCGAGACATGCGTAATGCCGGGAATCTGTTGCAAATTGAGTTCGAGCGATTCGCCGATCAGCAGCTCGTTGAGCCGGCCATCCTCACGCAAGATGAAAGAGTCGTAGAGGCTCGATACCAGCAGAATGTCCTGAACTCTGAAGGGCATCAGGTTCTCGAAGCCCTCGAAGAGGCGTTCGGGGTCGACGATGGGATCGGGTGTGTGGGTTATGGACATGACAGCTGCGCGAACAGCTAATCATACTCGCGTGGGGACAGCCGCCCAGAGGCAAGAGCTCCCTCGGACCGAGTGGGCTAAGAAAGGAGCCGCTCTAAATCGCGGGCACCATGCACAAGGCGGAGGACGAACACCTCGTCGTCGTCGAACCGATAAAAGAGCAGATGCTTGGGAAATCCTGAGATTGTCGCACGTCTCACGTCGCGAAGGGCTAGTGATCGGAATTTGCAGGGCGCGCCAGTGGCGGGTCGGGTAAGTGAGTGCGAAATAGCGGTCATGACAGCTTTCTGCCAGCGTTGCGCTAATGGTTGTCCCATCTGAGCGGCGTACCATTCAGCTTGTTCCAGTATGTCGGTAATCGACGCGTCGCTGAAGACAAGCCGACGCTTTCTCATCGGTTGCGGGCGCGCTCGCGGAGCGCGGAGATCAGACCCTTGCGGCGAATTTCGGCCAGTGGAATCTCTATTTTCGGTCCCTTGGCGGCCGCGACGAGCTCTTGTTCGAGATTTCCAAGGCGGCGTTCCTTGTCCTGGCGAATCAGTTCGCGGACATACTCGCTTGGCGTACCCCAGTCGCCCGTCGCAACTTGCCCTTCTACATACTCCTTCAGGGCTTCGGGGAGGGAGATGTTCAGCGAGGTCATAGGCATAGCTTCATAATATGACAGATTATGACGATACGCAAGAATCGCAGTGTGGCCGGTGGACATCAGGTTCTCGAAGCCCTCGAACAGGCGTTCGGGGTCGACGATGGGGTCGGGCGTGTGGATGGTTCCCATGGATGTGTGTTTTCTCTCTGTCCGCTGTGCTCTCTGTGGTTTAAGCTTTTTGAAAACCCGTCACCACAGAGGGCACAGAGAACAGGAGGGTACCACCCCGCATCATACTTCCAAACCTGACCTACTGTTTGCTGCCGTCCGTCACTCGCGGACACCGGATCACGCTGCCGTCGCTGTTGTGCACCACCATCTCGGCGACCTTCCCGCCCGCATCTTTTTGGAATTCAATATCGGTCTCCTCCGAGCGGAGGAAGAACCTTGTTTGCGAAGCCGCGAATAGCCAATAGTAAGGGTCGCCAGGAATCTCCACGACCAGGCGGCTATCTTTCAGCGTCACGCTCGCCAAACGATTGCCTAGTTTGTACCAGCCGACGTAGGCGTTGAGCAGGGAGTCCGTGAGATGCATCTCTTTGCGCTCGGTTAACGCTACGAAGCGATCGAAACGGGTCACCAACTCCGCCGGACGCTGAAGCTGAATCAAGTGGCCGGTATGTTTCCAGACTTCGAACGAGGCCAGGGGCAGCGCTGCCTCGATCGCACCGGAATAGGCAAACACATCGGCGATGTCGGCGTCGCCCACCAAAACCAGCGTAGGCACGCGAATCTCTGAGAGCCGCACGACAGTCGGCGGCGAGGGACGGACTTCGAGACTGCCATCGACTTTCAGGTTCTGCGGATTCTGGGACAGGCCATCATAGAGTTCCTTGCGCGCTTTCGAGTCGTCGCCAGCGATTATGAATCGGTCCTTCGACCAGTTTTCCGCAGCTGCTTTCACATCGCCGTGATCCAAAGGTGCGCTGTTCTTGCTTCCGCGTTCGTTGAAGTAGTCCGTGCTGGCCATGCCATGCACCACCGGCCCGATCAGGAATAATCCCTCCACCATTTCTGGATGCGCCAATGCAAAGTCCAGTGCCAATCCGCTGCCGGAAGAATTCCCTACGATGATCGCGCGATCCATGTGTCCGATCGGCCCACTTTCCTACCTCAAACCACCAAAGAGTTCCAATAGATGAAAAGCCAAACAGGAAGGACGACGTCAAGCCGCCCAGAAACCAGGACGCGATTCCAGCCGGGAAATCGACGTAAAACATGTAGCCCCACGGGGCTCGGCTCGAGGTCTTTAGCGACACGGCGACGCAGGCGCACAGATGCAACACGGGTAGGGCGACCACAAGGAAGCGGGTTTTCAACTCCGGCGTGCCGACGCTAGAAACCGCTTGTGACGTCATCTGCGACCGATCTCCGAAGTCAGTGATCCCAAAAAACTGCGGGGTGAAAGCCTTCCCACCCCGCATATCCCGAGACGTTAAGCCAACGTCTCTACACTAGCCCCTGATCCAGCATGGCATTGGCAACTTTCATGAAGCCGCCAATGTTGGCGCCGTTCACGAGATTGCCCGGCGTGCCGTACTTCTCCGCCGTCTCGAAGCAGGTCTTGTGGATGGCAATCATGATCTTATGCAACCGGTCATCCACTTCTTCGCGGGTCCAGCTCAGGCGGGCGCTGTTCTGGGCCATTTCCAGTCCAGAAGTCGCCACACCGCCGGCGTTGGCAGCTTTCGCCGGGCCGTAGAGGGTCTTGGCATCGAGGAACATCTTGGTGGCTTCGAGCGTGCATGGCATGTTGGCGCCTTCGGCAACCAACTTGCAGCCGTTCTTCAGCAGGTTCGCGGCGTCTTTGGCTTTGATCTCATTCTGCGTGGCGCTGGGGAACGCGCAATCCGCTTTGATGTTCCAGATGGGATTGTGGTCCAGCTTCACGTCGGTGGGCATAAAGACGGCTTTCTTGTACTTGTCTGTATATTCCCGGATGCGTCCACGCCGGACGTTCTTCAGTTCCATCACCCACGCCAGCTTTTCGCGGTCAATGCCATCGGGATCGAAGATCACGCCGTCGGAGTCCGACCAGGTAATCGGTTTGGCGCCGAAGTCGAGCAGCTTTTCAACCGTGTATTGCGAAACGTTGCCGCTGCCGGAAACCAGGCAGAGCTTGCCGTCGAAAGTTTCTTTGCGGGTCTTCAGCATTTCATTGGCAAAGTAAACGCAGCCGTAGCCGGTGGCTTCGGGCCGAATTAACGAACCGCCCCAGTTGAGTCCTTTGCCGGTCAACACGCCGGTGAATTCATTGCGCAGGCGTTTGTACTGCCCGAAAAGAAAGCCGATCTCGCGTCCACCGACGCCGATATCGCCAGCGGGAACGTCGGTGTCCGGCCCGATGTGGCGCTGCAACTCGGTCATGAAGCTCTGGCAGAAGCGCATGACTTCGTTGTCACTCTTGCCCTTGGGATCGAAATCCGATCCGCCCTTGCCGCCGCCCATGGGCAGCGTGGTCAGCGAGTTCTTGAAGACCTGTTCGAATGCGAGGAACTTTAAAATGCCGAGATTCACCGACGGATGGAAACGCAGCCCACCTTTATAAGGACCGATGGCGCTGTTCATCTCAATACGGAAACCGCGATTGACTTGAACGTCGCCGCGATCGTCAAACCAGGGGACGCGGAACATCAGCACGCGCTCCGGCTCGGTGATGCGCTCCAGAATCCTCGCCGACCGGTATTCGGGATGCTTCTGCAACACCAGCCGCAGCGAGTCCAACACTTCCTGCACTGCCTGGTGAAACTCCGATTCCGCCGGGTTCTTGGCCTTGACGGTAGCCAGTATGTCTTCAATGTAATCGCCCGAATTCTTGACGTTGGGCGGGGTCATAACGCTCATGGTCGCATTCTCCTGTTTACGAGGGCTGGGTGAATCATGGAAACCGTGACTATGTTACTGCGAGAGGGCAGCCAATGGCATGTTTTTTTGTTGTCTTTCATATGGCGAGGCCGGGTTGCTATCAGTCTCTTTGTTTCCTGTCGTCTGGAACTCGGTGCCGATTCAGCGTAAAGTGCTGGCCATGAGGAAAGCATCTCTTGTGTTGCTTCTAACCGCCTTCGTTACTGCGACCGCTGCGCAAATCGGACAGCCGGATTCCGACAAGGCGCATCCCACGCGGGTAATGTGCGATGCCGCCGCGTTGAAGCTAGAAGAATCCGGTACGACCAAAATTGTCTTGATGATGACATTGGATAGAAGTGGTCGGGTGGAGTCGTTCAAAACCGAGTCCCCTAAAGGTCTCCGACTTGAGAAGATGAAAGAAGCAGCGGCCGCGATCAAAACAATTAAGTTCGGGCCAGCCGCGAAAGACGGCGCTCCGGTCGCGGTACAGGTCAGAATAGAATTTGACTGTGCAAGCAAAAAAGCCCCGAAAACCCAATAGTGGCTCGATCCTCTCTAGCCCGGGCACTCGCGCTCGCAAGCGTCGTGACACCCAGCCAAAGGTCTGTAACTCATTGGCCCAAAATGGGAATTGGCCTATTGTGCAAAGCAATTTATCCGGTTCGGAGTCAGCAAGGCAGGCATAAGCTCAAAAAGACGAGCCGCGCTGTTCTCCGCTACGCGTCCTCTTAAACTTCATTTAGGAAGGAGAAATAAATGCCACAAACAACTGCCATTCAAATCTCGATTATCAATGCCAGCACGGTGCTGACTGACACCGAGATTCGTCCTGTGGTCAATGCACTTCAGCAACAAGTCACCAACGACTTTCGCCCGGCATGGGGAACTGACGCTGAACTCACGTTTGTTCCGACCGGCTCCACGCCGCCGATTGGCACCTGGTGGCTCACTATCCTTGACGATTCCGATCAGGCCGGCGCGCTCGGCTACCATGACCTCACTCCCGACGGCTTGCCGCTGGGCAAGGTCTTCGCCGCTACCGACTTGAAATATGGTAATAGTTGGACGGTCACTGCCAGTCACGAGTTGCTGGAAATGCTGGCCGACCCCAACATCAATCTCACCGTCTTTGTCCAGAATGAGGACACTACCGGCACGCTTTACGCTTACGAAGTCTGCGACGCATGCGAGTCCGATGCATTTTCCTACAAGATCGGCACCGTACTAGTCTCCGATTTCGTGTTCCCCTCCTGGTTCGAGACTTTTCGGGCTGAGGGATCGACCCAATTCGACCAAACCAACAACATCTCGGAACCTCTTGAGCTAATCTCTGGGGGATACATCGGAGTGTTCAACGTGACGGACGGAACGGGATGGCAACAGATCACAGCACAAAAAACACTAACTGACGCCATCCATCGCGGCAACGTGGGCAGCCGTCGCGAACGGCGGCGAACGCCGCGTACGCAATGGGTAACCAGCCATACTTACAAAGAAATCACTCACCGGACTACGTTGTACCGGGAGCGCTTGCAACAAGTGCTCGCGCGCAAAGCTGCCGCTTAGGCTCGTCCGCAGTTGGTGAAAAGGCCCTGCGCGGCAGTGCGGGGCTTTTTTGTTGGTAGAAATCCCGCCTACACACCCAGCTTCTTAACTTCTTCCTGGTAGTACTTGCGATAGAGGATGTCCCACTCCTGGCTGCCTTCTAGGATGGTGCGTTTCTGGCTTTCGATCTTCTGGCGGGCGGACTGATCGATTCTCTCCTCCTTGTTGAGGAGGTCTTCCATGATCTTGCGCACTTCGAGGCGAATAGTGTTTCGGTCCTCGACGAAGTCAAGTTCATTCACTTCGGCCAGCGCCTCGGTAACCGCGTGCGCAACCTTATTCACTTTGTCGCGGCTGACTCTCACAGCACCGCCTTGTATTTGCGCACCAATTCGCTCTTCACTTTGCGGAACATCTCCTGGTAGTTGGCGCCGGTTTTCTGCATCTCGGAGGAATAGGCTTCCAGAATGACGCGCACCTCGTCGTTAATACGGTCTTCCAGGGTGAACTCCTCGAGCATGGCGGCATGCACCTTCTCCGTCACCACGGGCGCGGCTTTAGTCTCAATGAATTCGCCCGCGATTAGCTTTTTGGTGACTTCGCGGGCCAGATAGCCCACATATTCTTTCGACAGAAGCATGAGCGGAGTCAGGAGTTGCTAAGAAACATTTAGTGTAGCACAGGGAGCAGTCAGCACCCGGCCGTCAGCATTCATCCTAATCAGGGTCCCGCTCGGCACACGCAGTCTGAATGCTGAGTACTGACGGCTGAATGCTCGATTCTCCTGACACCTGTCCTCTTTCCGGCATACAATATCCGCATACTTCGGAAATCCTTATGTCGCCCCTGCCTGACGATCTCGCCAGCCTCAAAGATGACATGATCGCCTTTATTGAAGGCCACGGGCTGCGCCGTTTCCCCGGATTCATCGACTACGAAGAAGTGCAGAGCGTGCCCTGGAAGTCAGCCGACAATCCCGACGGCTGGAAAGATTTTGTCGAACTGGCCAAGGCCGCGGGCGCGCCGTTTCTGATCATGGACTCCTGGAAGCTGGAGCGCGAAGAGCTGGACGCCATGATTCAGCGCCTGAGCAACGCCGAATTTACCAATGACGAAGACATCGAAGAGGCCCGCTGGCTGCGCACCTACGTGAGCAAAACTGGCTTCGTGCAACTCGGCTTCGCGCACCAGGGCGTCATGATGGTGTACGAATCGTCGACTCCATGGTACGACCGCTATCAGGGCATTCTCGAGATGGCGGAGGACTTCAGCGGAATGCCCATCGACGAGCCCGGCTTCGACGACGAGCCGTAGCGCGATTTCTTGTAGTACTTCTTTCTGTGGATCTCTGTGTTCTCCGTGGTTTCGTTTTTTCACCACAGGGGACACAGAGTTGCACAGAGAGAGCAACCCATGAAATGGCATTACAGGACGGCAGATGATGCGCAGGTCGGAAAGCTGGCCGCCCAACTGCGCGCCAAGCCTCGCTTGCGGCTGGGCAATGAAGCGGCTGCCACCCTCGCACATTTGCTGGCCGTTCGCGGAATCACTGATCCTGAGGCGGCAGAGCGTTTCCTGAATCCCTCGCTCACCCATCTTCACTCGCCCTACTTGATGTCGGGCATGAAGGCTGCTGTCGACCGCATCAACTCCGCCATCGAACGCAAAGAAGGCATCCTCATCTACGGTGATTATGACGTGGACGGCACCACTGCCATCGTCATCCTCAAGACTGCAATCGAGTTGTGCGGCGGCACTCCCGACTTCCACGTCCCGCACCGGATCAAAGAAGGCTACGACTTGCGCGGCGATGTGATTGAACGTGCTGCAGCGGCAGGAATACATCTGATCATCAGCGTCGATGCCGGCATTCGCGCCTTTGCCGCCGCAGACACCGCGCGACGCCTCGGCGTGGACCTGATCGTTACCGACCATCACTTACCCGGCCCCGACGGCACTCCCCACGCACTTGCCGTGCTGAATCCGAATCAGCTGGGTTGTGAATACCCGTGCAAAGCCCTTTGCGGTGCGGGAGTCGCTTTCAAACTGGCGCAGGCCTTGATGGAGCGGAGGCTCGCGCATCGCGATCAGTCAGCTCTGCTCAAGTCTTTTTCCAAGATTGTGGCCATAGCCACTATCGCCGATTGTGTGCCGCTGACCCGCGAAAATCGTGTCTTTGCCAAGCTGGGCCTGCAAGCTCTACGCTCAGCGGTCAATCCCGGACTCAAAGCCCTGCTCGAAACCGCGCAGGTGAGCGGTCGTCCTCTTACTTCGGCCGAGGTCGGATTTCGTGTTGCACCACGAATCAACGCTGCCGGACGCATGGACATCGCCGCCGACGTCATTGAACTCTTCAGCACAAAAGATGCAGCCCGAGCCCGCGACATCGCCGCCAAACTCGATCAACTGAACTCCGAGCGCCAGGAGGAAGAACGCCGCATTCTGGATGCCATCGCCGGTCGTTTTCAGGAGGACCCAACCCTCCCAAACTCGTTTTGCATTGTGGTGGACGGGGAAGGCTGGCACCGTGGCGTCATCGGCATCACGGCCACTCGGGTTGTGGAGCGCTATGGTCGTCCCACGATCGTTATTTCATGCGAAGGCGAAGAGGCCCACGGCTCAGGCCGCTCCATTCGCCCCTTTCACTTGCTTAACGCGCTGGAATCCTGCTCGCACCTCTTCACCCGTTTCGGCGGACACTCTCACGCGGTGGGGTTCTCTTTGCCCGCTGCGCGGGTGCGGGAGTTGCGCGCTCACCTTGATCTTTATGCTCGCTCTTGCCTGACCCTCGCCGACTTCGAACCTAGTCTGAATATTGACGCCGAGCTCGAACTCGGCAACGTGACGCCGGAATTGTTCCAGGCCCTCAGTCTGTTGCAACCTTTCGGAAGCTGCAACCCCGAGCCGATCTTCAGTGCTCACAATGTGCGGCTAGTGGCGCCGCCACAAATAATGAAAGAGAAACATGTCCGACTGAAGCTGGCTTGGAACGGAAACGAACCGGCCGATGCAGCCACATTGGTGACGCCCCGCTGCCATCCCGACTCGGCCGCGATTCCCCGCCGCTCCGAGAACTGGCGAAAATCCGTCGTCTACAAGGCTCTAGGCTGGCGCATGGCGGAGCGGGTTCAGCAAGCACAACTGATCCCAGGTGATGTCATTGATATTGCCTTCACTCTCGACCACAACGACCATCCTGACTTCGGCGGCCTGGAGCTCTCGCTGAGAGATTTCGCTGTTCAAACCAAGGCTGCGCCAGAAACGGCAGCAGAGCCGGCCCCATCTACGTTGAGTGCACGCTAGCCCCGCATTTCCGCAACCGGCCAAACATAGTTCATCGGAGCATGGTCGGCAAGTTCGCGCATTCTAACGTTGCCGGGGCGCCACGCATAGCGAAATAGAAAACTAAAGCGGGCTCGCCGGTGGTCCTTCGAGATGAATTGTTCTTTGGGATTTAATATCACGCTTCGCTCGCGGTCGATGTAGTGAGGCTGTCCAAAGTGCTGGTATCCGAGTTCCTCTGGGGGAACCCTGGTCACGAGATCGCAGCAATCCTGAAAACGAAAGTTGGTAACACCTTGTAATGAGGCGACGAACCCCGCATCACCTACGCGCGGCGATCCGAAGGTGAAGAGTGCATCCGGTTTCTTCAGCCCAGCCAGCAGAGTTGCCATCGCGGCACCCAGACTGTGGCCGGTGTAGAGCAGCCGCCAGCCTTGCAGCGAATCCAACGCCGTCAGAAGCCCCTCTTGCACCTGCCCCAGAGCGGTCGCGAATCCCCTATGCACACGGCCTTTACCGGTCCATGGCTCGAGTTCCAGATCAACGTCGTATCGCAAGTTGCTTCCATCTTTGATGTCGGTTCCCCGAAAGGCGACGACTGCCAACCTGCGGGCGGGGTGCGGATCTTCACGGAGAGCAATCAGGCAGTGGGATCCCTTTCCGTGGGCAGAACCGGGGCTTTCCAAAAATTTGTGCGGAGCGCATCCAATGCTCAACAAGTTTTCTCGAATGCGATTCTGATCGAAACTGAACTCCGGATCCTTCCGGCAATAGACAAGCCGGGCCATCCCCGCGCACAGAATTTTGTCGGATTGCGTCGCCCCAAGCGGAAAAAACCCTTCACGCACACCGGGATCAAGAAGATCTTGCTCTCTGGCGGTGTAGAGGGCGCGTGGGCTCATCGGAATCCTCCTTATAGTCTTGCAGATGCGCGCTGTCAGACAACCGGGGTCCCCGGAAACCCGCAATCTTACACCTGAACTGAAGCACCGTTCCGTCGAAGCGCTTCCCGCGCGGTTTCTGTAAACTTGTCTTCAGATGCCCGTTTTCATCACCCACTTGCGGCGTTGGTTTGCCGCAGCCGCTATCGTCCTTGTGCTGGTGGTGGGGGGCGTCTATTTCTATGCCAAGATGCGGGTGCAGAATGCGCTGAAGCAAATTCCCGAGAAAATGGGCGTCGAAATTCAGCAGACCGCAACTGGCTTCACGATTTCGAAATCCGAGCAAGGCCGCACCTGGTTCAAAATCGAGGCCAACAAGGCGGTGCAGTTCAAGCAGGGTGGGCGAGCCCGTCTGCACGATGTTACGGTCACCATCTATGGACGCGATTCCAGCCGCTATGACCGTATCTCCGGCGCCGATTTCGACTATGACCCGCAGGCCGGCGATGTCACCGCGAAAGGCGAGGTTCAAATCGACTTGGAGGCGAACCCGGGAGGCACTGCCGATCCCGATCAGGCTGCCCCAAGTGGTCTCAAGAATCCCATTCATCTCAAGACCAGCGGCCTGGTTTTCAATCAGAAGACCGGAGATGCTTCCACCAAAGAGCGCGTTGAATTTAGCCTGCCGCAAGCCAGCGGCTCAGCCGTTGGAGTCCGCTACCTGGCCGGAACCGGCGAACTCACGCTGGAGTCTCAGGTCAACATCCTTACCGGAAAAACGGGCGAGACCCTTTCTGCGGGCCGGGCCATGATCGTGAAGACCAAGCACCAGATTTGGCTCGATCACCCGCTCCTAACCACCGCCGCACGGCGATGCCAATCCGACCAGGCCACCATGTTTCTGCGGCCCGACAACCGGGTGGGCCGCGTTCTGGCTACTGGCAATGTATTGATCCAGGCAGACGCCGACCCAGCCGCCAAAGCGCGAGGCGATCAACTCGAACTCCGCATTGGCGAAAAACGGGAAGGTTTGCGCACTGCAATTCTTTCGGGAAACGTGACAGCGGAAATGTCGGGGCCGCAACCGATGCAGGCCAGCGCCGGGCGCGTGGTGCTCGATTTTGGCGCCAGGAATCAGGTCACCAAAGTTCACACCGAGGAAAATGTCAGGCTGATCCAGCACCGGACTGCAACCGATGCGTCGCATCCTTCGCAGGATCTGGATCTGACCGCGTCGGCCGCGGATTTCATGCTGACCGGTGGCCGCCGTCTTGATCGTGCAGAAACTCTCGGTGCCGCTCAGATTGCAATTCACCCTGCGGGATCGGGTGACGGGCCGCAAACTGTAGTGACGGCGGGCAAGTTTGACGCTGGTTTCGACGACTCTGGCCAGCTCTCCACCGTTCACGGCGCTCCCGACGCTCGTATCGTGAGCAAGAATCCCGGGCAGCACGACCGGGTCAGCACCAGCCGGACACTGGATGCTGCTTTCCGGCCCGGACGCGGCATCGAGTCCATGGTTCAGCAGGGAAGTGTGGTCTACAACGATGGCGACCGCAAAGCTTGGAGCGACTTGGGTCGTTACACTACCGCGGACCAGATTTTGGTGCTCACCGGCTCGCCTCGCGTCAGCGAAGGTGGCATGACCACAACCGCCCAAACGATGCGGCTGGATCGTGCAACCGGCACCGCATTCGCCGACGGCGATGTCAAAACCACCTACAGCGACTTGACGCCCCAGCCCAATGGCGCGCTGTTAGCGTCGTCCAGCCCGATCCACGTTACCGCTCACTCAATGACGGCACGCAGCTCGGCGGCGACAGCTCTCTATCGCGGAGCAGTACGCCTGTGGCAGGACGCAAATGTCGTCGAAGCGCCGGCGATCGATTTCGATCGTGACCACCGCTCTTTGGTTGCGCAAGGAACGTTCGCACAAGGTGCGCCCGCCCAGCCCGTGTCCACGGTTCTGGTGCAAACTGGCTCTGACGGAAAATCCCATCCTATCGCTATCACTTGTTCCCGGCTGACCTATGCGGACAGTGATCGTATTGTCCATTTCGAGAGCAACGTCTTGGCAAAGGAAGCCGACATCTCCATCACTGCCAGACAAATGGACGCGTTTCTCCAGGCTCGCGGACTAGCGGCTACCAACCGATCCCCAACCGCGGGAAAACTCGACAAGATTGTGGCGACAGGAGATGTAGTGGCTACCCAACCGCAACGTCGAGCAGAAGGGGAGCGTCTGATCTATACAGCCGGGGATGACAAATTCGTGTTGACCGGCGGTTCACCTAGCATTTTTGATGCCGAACAGGGCAAGATTACCGGGGTTTCGTTGACTTTCTTTAGACACGATGATAGGGTGCTGGTTGAAGGCAATACTTCATCCCCCGCCGTTACGCAAACGCGAGTGGCACGATAAATGCGTACTCTGGCCACCGACGAGATCGGAAAATCCTACCGTGGTCGCCGGGTTGTGAATGGGGTCAGCCTGCGCGTCGAACAGGGCGAAGTCGTTGGTTTACTTGGACCTAACGGCGCTGGCAAGACCACGACTTTCTATGCGATCGTCGGCTTGGTTCCCCCTGACACGGGCCGGGTTTTGCTCGACCAGGACGACATTACAGACGTGCCCATGTATCTGCGGGCGCGCCAGTATGGCATCAGTTATCTCCCCCAGGAAGCATCTGTTTTTCGCAAGTTAACGGTCGAGGAAAATATCCTCGCTGTGCTGGAAGCTCAGCCCGTCTCCTGGCATGAACGCAGGGAGAAGATGGAGAAGCTGATCGACCAGTTGGGACTAGAGCACATCCGCCAAAACCGTGGATATGCGCTTTCGGGAGGAGAGCGGCGACGCGTGGAAATTGCCCGCGCCCTCTGCATCAACCCGGCCTTTATTTTGCTCGACGAGCCGTTTTCCGGGATTGATCCGATCGCCGTGCTCGATTTGCAGAAGATTATCAGTGACATGAAGGCTGCCGGGATCGGGATTCTGATTACCGATCACAACGTGCGGGAAACGTTATCGGTCACCGACCGGGCATACATTATTAATGAAGGAAGAATCTTCTTTCAGGGCACGCCGGAGCAGTTGGGCGGCAATCCTGAGGTCCGGCGAGTGTACTTGGGAGAGAGCTTCTCGCTAGTCTGAGCAAGACTGCCTGTCATTGGTCGTTCGTCGTTGGCGAGACCGAAGACTAGGGCGAACGACCAAGGACGAAACGACTGAACTTATGGTGATGTTGCAGCACAGATTGAGTCTCAAGGTTTCGCAGCGGCAGATCCTGACTCCGGGTCTGGTGCAGATGGTCAGTGTGCTCGCGCTCAACAAGCTTGAGTTGCGGGACATGATTACCGCCGAGATGGTCGAGAACCCGGTCCTTGAGGAACTGGAAGACGCGGTTCCCCTGCTTGATGACGTCAATCGCAAGGAGGAAGACCGCGACCGTAAGGCAGTGGAAGAAAGTCCGACCGCGGCCGCTGAAGCTAAGGATCCCTTCGAAGAAATCGACTTCGGTTCATTCTTCAAGGACTACCTCGATCCCGGCTACCGCAGCCAGGGCGAGAGTGAGGACATCGAACGTCCCTCCTTTGAGAATTTTCTCTCCAAACCCAGCAACCTCAGCGATCACTTGATCTGGCAACTGGGCTCGATTCCGACTACGGCTGAAGTCCGGGAAGCGGCGGAGTTGGTGATTGGCAACCTCAACGAAGACGGTTATTTGATCGCGAGTGACGACGAAATGATGGGCGTCATTCCGCCCGCGGCGCCGGAGCTTGATTCCGCGGTGGTGGAGAAAGTTGTTCAGGAAGCCGCCGCTCTGGGCTTGAACGCCAAAGGGCAGTCCTCCGAGGAAATGCCCTTATCCGATGAGACTCTTTCTCCCGAACCCGGCTTCTTGCCGGAGTGGGATGAAAGTGGATCCGAACTCGAGGATGAGGAGATTCCGGCAGCATTGGTTTCGGCAGCGCCTCCGGTCGAAATCCCGAAACCTGCTGTGGCACCTGTCTCCACGCCGCCGCCAATCTTTGTTCCTAACTTCAACCTGACCGAGTTGCACGAAGCCATCGAACTGGTTCGCCAACTGGACCCGCCCGGCGTCGGATGCCGCGATCTGCGGGAATGTCTGCTTTGTCAATTGCGTTTTCATCAGCAGCAGCTTGAATCGCAGAAAAATGGCAACGGTGAACGTGAAGCCACGACCCAAGCAATCGCTGATGCGCTTGCCATTGTCGACCAGCATCTGCGCGCGGTGCAGAACAAACAGCACAAGGAAATCGCGCGTGCTCTAGGCCGTCCTCCGGAAGCCGTTGACCAGGCGTTAAGCTACATCCGCACCCTCGATCCCCGCCCCGGGCAGCGCTACAACAAAGTCCAGCCCCGGCTCATCGAACCCGATGTTGCCTTCGTGAAGCATGGCGACGAGTGGCTGGTCATCATGAATGATGAAGACGTGCCGCAGCTTCGCCTTAATCCCGCTTACAAACGGCTGCTGGTCAAGGACGGCAACGACAAAGACACCCGCAACTATGTCAAAGAGCGCTACAAGAGCGCCATCCAGCTCATCAAGAACATCGAGCAGCGGAAGCAGACCATTATGAAAGTTTGCTACTCGATTGTGGCCCGGCAGCAGGACTTTCTGGAAAAAGGCATCGACGAACTGAAGCCCATGATGATCAAGGAGGTGGCCGAAGAAATCGGCGTGCATCCTTCCACGGTTTCGCGTGCCGTGGCCAGCAAATACGCTCACACTCAGCAGGGCGTATTCGAGTTGCGGTACTTCTTCAGCGAGAGCGTCAACGGTCCCGAGGGTGGCAACACTTCGTTGCTTATCCTCAAGCGTCGGGTCAAGAAGCTGATCGAAGAAGAAGACACCTCCCGGCCGCTAACCGACGAGCAGATTACTCGCATCCTGCAATCGCAGGGCATTCAGGTGACTCGCCGGACAGTGGCAAAATACCGCGAAGACATGCGCATCCCCAGCACCCATCAGCGCCGGGTGAAGAAATGAAAAGGAGGTAATCGCAAACGGGAAGGGCAGGCCTCAATCGTGCCGGTCAGGCACGCTTCCCCAGAGAGAACACCAGCATCCAACGCAGCGCCCGTTACACGAAACTAATTCAAGGAGAGCAATCGTGAACGTGGAATTCACCGGCAGACACTTCGAAATTACTCCCGCCATTCGCAAGGAAGTTGAAACCCGCCTGGCCAAGATCCGCAAGATTCTAGGCGACAAGTTTGAGACCAAGGTCATCCTGGCGGTCGAGAAGCGTCGCCATAAAGCCGAAATCACCATCAACCCGCGCAACGGGCCGCTGGTCAGTGAAGCGCAGGCCGGCGACATGCCTTCCGCCGTCATCGAGGCCTTTGAACATCTGGAGAAGCAGGCGGTCAAATACAAGACCCGCTGGCGCACCCAGAAACGCCACAATCATAAGAGTGTGAGCCCCAAGAAATGGAATGGCAGCGATCCGCAAGAAGCTCTAACGACCGCCGTCGGCCTCAATGAGACCAGCGCCGTCGATGTCGTCGTCCACAAATTTCCCGCAGTCGCCAAGTCAACCGAGGTCCACCTCTCGCGCTCCGAAGACGCCGTCGCCATGCGCCCCATGACGTTGGAAGAGGCCATCAAGGAAGTCCATTTCCGCGATCGCGATATTTTCATTTTCCGAGATCCCAAGGGCAAAGTGATGGTGCTGCACCGTACTCGCGACGGTAAGATGGAGTTGATCGAGGCGCCGTAGGGGCAGCTCCCGGCAGTCAGCATGACTATGGCGACGGGCGTTTCGCCCGCCGCTATGCCCCCGGTCGCCAGCCAAACAAGGTTATTGCAATCTCAGGAGGGCGACATGGCTGTCATCTAACAATCGCTTATCATGTGCGTAGTATGGTCACTCGGCGGTGCGGAAAGTAGTGCGCGGGTTGACAAGAATTACCAGGCAAAGCCATCTTCGAATTGAGATATAGCTAGCGGCTAGGAGATCAAAACACATGTGGCCAAGAAGCTTGTTGCTCTACGTGGCTATAATCCTCATTTTTCCTCTGCTTGCCATGGGCCAGGCAAAGGAGAAAATCTTATATAGCTTTGGCGCAAGCTCTCAAGACCAGGAACCGACCGCTGGCCTAGTTCTAGATCCAGCTGGGAATCTTTACGGGATCACAAATGGCGGCGGGGCATATCAGCAGGGTTCTGTATTCGAGCTTAGTCCCAGCAATGGCGGCTGGACGGAGTCCGTGCTTTACAGTTTTTGCCAAATGGCCGGTTGCCCCGACGGTTCATTCCCGTACCCTGGGGGTGGCCTAATTCTTGACAACAACGGCAATCTTTATGGCACAGCCGGTGGCGGAGCTCATGGGGCAGGCGTTGTATTTGAATTGAGTCCAGGATCGCAGGGTTGGAGCGAGACCGTACTCTACTCATTCCTAGGCGGCAACGACGGTTCCGCTCCACAGATGCCACTCGTCTTCGACAGCGCTGGCAACCTCTATGGCACAACCGTCAGCGGAGGTGCCCACACATGGGGCACCGCATTTAAGTTGATGTCCTCTGCCGGTAGCTGGACAGAAACCATTCTTTACAATTTCTGTTCCCAACCGGGCTGCTCTGACGGGCAGACGCCCGACAGCGGGCTAACCTTTGACTCCGTGGGCAACCTGTACGGCTCGACTTCCACCCTCGTATATCAACTGGCGCTGTCAAATGGGAATTGGGCAGATAGTATTATTTTCAAACAGAGCCGACACGCGGGAGGAAGCTTTCTGGGCGGCTTGATCTATGTTGGAGGCAACCTGTACGGCACCGCGGAATATGGCGGTACCGACAACTACGGACTGGTCTATGAACTACATAACACAGTTTCTGGGTGGAAAGAATTTGAGTATTCCTTCGATGGCCAGGACGGCGCGAATCCAGTTTCAGGTCTCCTAAAGGATAGGGCAGGCAATTTTGACGGAGTGGCCGGAAGCACGTTCAGTTGTGGCGTCGTGTACAGCCTTGCGCGGAAGAATCGCACCGTGAACGAGACCATCCTGCACAATTTCACTGGGGGCCTCGACGGCTGCGGCCCGATCGGGTCCCTGGCGCAAGATAGTTCCGGCAGCCTTTACGGAGTGACCCTGCAAGGCGGCACCTACAACGAAGGAGTTGTACCCGGTGATCGTCGGGCGCCTTTCGACTAGGCAGGGCGCCCGTTAGCGCGTGTCTCGATGCACTGTTTCCATCGAAAACGCCGGCAAGCACACAGCGATGTACTCCGCTCCGCCTTCGGCCGGCGTCGAATACTGGATCCACTCTCCGCGATGCGTAATGACTGCCTGGCCCGCGGACACGTCCATCTCTCCCTGCTTATGCTGCACGCGCAGAGTCCCCTTCAGAACAATCGTGAATTCGTCGAACTCAGGAGTTTGTCCGGGTTCCACCCATCCCTGCGGGCTGCGCATGTGGGCCACGCTGACGCCGGTCGTCTTGCTGTTCACGCGGCCGATGTATTCGTCGATCAGCTTGGGTTTGTTTCCAGCCGCAGTGATGCGAGTGGCTTGGGAGACGAGGGTGGGCATAGATTCTCCTGAGAGACAATTTAGCAGGGAATTGGGCTGTTGCAGAATCTACAGATGAAAAGTCTAACTTCCCGCCGACCGGGCACGAGTTTTGCCGGGCGACGAAGCCAGAATTTCAATGGTTGGAAATGAGACCGGCACCGTAAGCGTCTGCTCTGGAGGAATGGTTCCGGTCTGCACTGCGTTCACCAGCATCTCAAGCGCGGTGCCCGCGTTGGGAGGAATATAAACCGTCGCGCTCAGACGGCCTTCGCGTACCCAGGCTTGCCCGCTGTTGGGCAGCCCGTCGCAACCCAGGTAGGGCACGCCCAGCCAGCGATCGCGGGCCACGCCGTTGGGTAGCTCCTCGAAAGCTTTTCGGGCGCCCATCGCCATGGAATCGTCCTGTGCCGCGATCACGTCGACGCGCGTTTGATGGGAAGTCGACAAGCGCAACCAGGAACTCACCGTGCGGTACGCACTCGCTTCAGTCCATTGCGCCTTCATCGCTTTCACTTGCACTTCCACCGGCTTGGTTTCATACATGCCCGAGGTGCGTTGCTTGGCGGCCATACTCTCGGAAGGCCCTTGAATGTACAGGACCGAACCTCCCTCCGGCAGTAGCGCGGTAAATTGCCGGCCTTGAATGCGGCCCACTTCTTCGTGGTCGGTGGTCAGCGTGAAGGCCGGAATGCGGTAAGCCTTGCGCAGGTCAGCGATGTATTCGACTTCGCGATTCAAAACCACCCAGCCGATCTCGGCCACTGCGGCCGCACGCGCCACCTGCGGCAGTGCGGTTCCTCCCACCGGCTCAAAGATAATTCCGTCGGGATGCGAGTCCGAATGCGACTGAATGATCTTCAACAGTTGCTGACTCTGGTCGATGGCATTGTTGCCAGCATCCATGATGCGCAACTGCACGCCCAGGCGTTTCGCCGCCTCTTCAGCGGCAGTGACCTGCTCCAATTGGTAGTCATTTTCGCTGTTGGTGAGAGAGAGTACGAAGTCCAATTGCTTCATGAATAAGGCCTGTCTCTGCATCATATCCTCATTACGGTTATCGGCCCCAGTGACCCCGGTAACCACAGTAATTGCGACCAGCCCGGTTATCGGTGGCTGGTTCCCCGCCCGGCGCGGGAAAGTTCCCGAGTGCTAGAATTGGCCGTCTGGAGAAACGATTTAATGAAGAAGATTCCTGCATTTCTCGTAACGTTGGCGTTTTGTGCCAACTTGGGCTGGGCGCAGAACAAGCTCTCGGTGCACTGGGAAGAACTCACGGCGGCCGAGTTTCGTTCTGGCATCCAGCAATCCCAGGGGGTGTGCCTGCTTCCGTTCGGCATTTTGGAAAAACATGGCGCGCATTTGCCGCTGGGAACGGATTTGCTCAAAGTGCGCTATGCCGCTCTGCACGCTGCCGAGCAGGACTATGCGATTGTCTTCCCTGAGTATTACTTCGGGCAGATTTTCGAAGCCAAGCATGAGCCCGGAACTGTCGCCTACAGCACCCATCTGCAACTGGAGTTGCTGCAAGAGACGACCGACGAGATGGCCCGCAACGGATGCAAGAAAATCATCATCGTCAACGGTCACGGAGGAAACGAGGACCTGCTGCCGTACTTCGCCCAAACCCAACTTGAAAAGCCGCGGGACTATGTCGTCTACATTCTCCCCATCGTGGATCCTCCCGCGACGAGCAATCCTCCGAAAACAGACCCGGTTGACCTTCACGGCGGGGAATCGGAAACCGCCAAAATGTTGATCGCGCGCCGCGATCTGGTGCACATGGACCGGGCTCGCTCCGAGTCCGGTGCCGACCAGGCCCGTCTCAAACTGCCGGATGAGCTTTACACTGCCATCTGGTGGTATGCGCGCTTCCCCAATCATTATTCTGGCGACGGGGCGCTGGCCACCGTCGAGCGCGGCAAGTACGAGATGGATGAATTCGAAAAATTGATCGTCAGGTGTATTCGCGCCGTGAAAGCCGACCAAACCAGCTTGCAACTGCAGAAGGAATTCTTCGAAAAGGCCAACCACCCGCTGGATACGCGCCCGTAAGCAACAATGGTTATGAATGATGATGCTGCTCCCACTAATGTGCCATCGGCGGGCGCATCGGCTACGCGGCTCGTTGCTCTCGATCTCTTTCGTGGCGCGACCATTGCGGCGATGATTCTGGTCAACAACGCCGGCAACGGGCCGGACTCCCATTGGCCGCTCAAACACGCCGAATGGAACGGCTGGACACCGGCCGACCTGATCTTCCCCTTCTTTCTGTTCATCGTCGGAGTTGCGATGGCGTTCTCATTCAACTCGCGCCTGAAACGGGGCGAGTCCCGCTGGCAGCTTCTACGCCACGTCTGTTGGCGCGGTGCGATTCTGTTCGCTCTGGGGCTGTGCCTGAACGGATTTCCTAATCAGTATTCGCTGTCGTCGTGGCGCATCTACGGAATTCTCCAGCGGGTCGCGATTTGCTATGTCGTTGCTGCCGTCTTCGCCCTATGGTGCAACCGGCGAGGCTGGATTGTCACGGCCGCCGCATGTCTTGCCGGCTACTGGATTCTGATGCGCTATGTTCCTGTGCCTGGGTTCGGCGTCCCCACTCATGACATTCCTCTGCTCGATCCCGACCGCAACCTGGCAGCTTGGCTCGACCGCCAACTGCTGGCTGGGCACTTGTACGAGGGCACGCACGATCCGGAAGGGATCATAAGCACCATTCCCGCCGTTGCCACCAGCCTTTTGGGGCTGCTGACCGGCGATTGGCTGCGCGACTCCCGCACTGGCGAAGCGAAAGTCATCGGCATGGCGCTGTTTGGACTCGTAGGCGTTGGCACAGGCGAACTCTGGAATCTTTGGTTTCCGATCAACAAAAATCTCTGGACCAGTTCCTTCGTGTTGCTCACCGCAGGACTGGCGCTGCTCTGCCTGGCAGGGTGTTATTGGATCCTTGACGTCAAGCACCGGCGCGGGCGCTGGACGACGTTTTTCCTGGTATTCGGAATGAATCCCATTGCGGCCTATGTCTTTGCCGAAGCGATCTCGCAGAGCCTCTACCATTTCTCTACTGCCGCCGGTCTGTCCTGGCAAGAGGTGCTCTACCAGAACGGATTCGAGCCGTTTGTTAGCACCGCGAATGCGTCCCTGTTGTACGCGGTCTGCTATGTGCTCGTGTGTTGGGCGCCGATGTGGGTGCTTTACCGCAAGCGCGTTTTCCTGAAGATCTGAGGGCTGTCGCTCCGCCCAAAAAAACCGATACGAGCCGCTGTCGCCGGGGGAAAAAGACGTACCCATAAGTCCTTACGTATCAATCCGAAGTGGCAGGTAGTGCTCTCTTTTCAAGTAACTTGCGTAACGTTTTCCGGCTCTCGATGCCGTGCTACGCTCAACCCATAACAAGTAAGAAAATCAACCATTTCCGAGGATCCAATGGTTCGCCGTTGCTGCCTTTCTCTGCTCCTGCTGTCATGCTCGTACGGATTTGCCGATGGTAAGACCAGCCCGAAACCGGTTGCCCAAGTGGGTAGGGGTGATCAGCTGCCGGTCACCACTTCTTCGACATTAGCGCGTACGGACTTCGAAGCGGCAATGCAGAATTTCGAGCAGTACCGCCTCAACGAGAGCCTTCAGTTTCTGCGAGCCGCCACTAAATCCGATCCCAAGTTCGCGCAAGCTTTCATCATGATCGCCAAGATCAGCAAAGATCCCAGCGAGCAAGCCGAAGCTCGGCAGCAGGCAAAGCAACTGGCATCCACGGCGAGTCCAGGAGAAGAGTTGCTCGTCCGCTGGCTGGCCGGGGCGCAGGAAGACGATTATCTGCCCGCCATCGCCGCCATGAATGATTTGCTGGCGAAGTATCCGCATGACGCGCGCCTGGCGTTTCTGGCCGGCGACTGGTTGACTTTGCAGGAACGCTATCACCAGGCTGCCGTCGTGCTCGAGCATGCCTTGAGCATTCTGCCTGATTATCCTGCCGTGCTGAATGACCTGGGATACACCTATGCCTTCGACGGAGATTTTGAAAAGGCCTTTAGCGCCATGGATCGTTATATTGAGCTGGTCCCCGATGAACCCAACCCCCACGATTCCTATGGTGAGATCCTGCGCATGGACGGGAAATTCGAGGCCGCTTTGGACCAATACCGTACCAGTGTCCGCATGGATCCGAACTTTGGCTCGGAAGTAGGCGTAGCTGACACCCTGGCCCTCATGGGAAAAGAACAGGGTGCGCGAGAGGAATACGAGAGGGCGATCGTGTTCGCAGGCAGCCCGGGTGACAAAGTGCAATACGAACTTCAATCCGCCCTGACCTGGATTCGCGAGGGTAATCGCAAACAGGCAGAAAGAGCCTTGGCTGAAGTCGCCAGAAATGCGCACGCCGCCGGACTGGGGAAGCTGGAAGCCGAGGCCCACCGGGTCCTGGCCATGTACGAACCGGATTTGAAATCGACGATGAAAGACCTGCAAGCCGCGGAGTACGCGTTACAGGAGCCTCACCAGATTTCCGTGACCGACCGGAATGAAGAGCGGGCGCGCATCCTGCAGGTTCAGGCCATGCGTTTGTCCGAAGCGGAAGACGTGACCTCCGCAGCTAAAGCTGTGAGTCAATTGGAGACTATGGCCGGAAAAAGCCGGAGTCAGGTCATCCAGCTTTGCTATCACGGAGCGGCGGGAGCCACCTTGATGGTCCAGGGGAAGTATGCAGAAGCAATCCCTCACTTGCAGGAAGATTCCGCTGATCCGCTTTCCATGCGTCTTTTGTGGAGGGCGTTCAGCAGCACCGGCGCTGCTGCCGATGCCCAAGCTGTGGCATCGAAGCTGGCTACGCTGAACGTGCCTACGGTGGAGCAGGCCCTGGTGGTCCCACAATTTCGTGCCAGCCTGGTGAGCCTGGCACGGCAACCCTAGTTTAGAGGCCCGACTCCCAATGCCGCGCATTCCTATCTTCAGCTTCGGGCATCACGCGGAAGAGGAGGCCCCACTCCGGCTTTCCAGCTTCGCGCCGGCCCTCTCGCTGGAAGGTTTGCAGGTTGGCGTCGACAATCTGCGTCATGACGTTCACTTAAGCCCCAAATTTGTAGAGCAGATGCGCCTGCACATCGCGCGTTTCCTGGTGCGCCACGGAGACGTCGAGGGGTTGCTAGCCACCGAGGCGCAACAGAGCCACGGGAATATCATCCGCCCGGCTTCCAGTTTGCGACCACAGCAACGGGTTGACATTTCCGACTTAAAACCACTGCTGGCGGAAATTCACGTCGCTGCCTTGAACCGTGCCAAGGCACAAGGAAACCCGGTGCTGGACTTGCTCGCGCGGTCGGCGATCGTCAAGTTTCTGCGCTTCGAACTCAATGCCCAGTTCGCACAGATTCTGGAACGCTGTCGCATGACATTGAAAAGCCACGACGGCTTGCAGCAGTACAAAGTATTGGAGTATGGGGAGCGGGCAGCGGCCTTCCAGGTAGCTAAGAAAATTATTCTGCGCAAGGCCGGCCAGGAGCTACTGCGCACGCTCCGCGATATTGAGAAGGAGACTCTGGCCCGCACCCGCCGCTCTCTTTTCGGCAACAGCTTCGACGAGCAATACAAGTTGTTTCTCAATCCCTTGATCTTTACCGAGGACGGTCGCGATACCTACTTAAACGCCGAGCAGTATGTCATGTTAGGCGGCTTCGACCGTGATCCCGACCGCTTCTCGAACGTCCGGCGCATTGCCTGCGAATTCTTGCAATCCACGAAGCTGGAACTGGGAAAAGACCCTGAAGCCACGCTCGACGGTTGGCTGAATGTCCCGGAAAATGCGCACGAACTGGTAGGCGCAGGCGTGCCTGATGATTCCACTCCTGAAGGCCGCGCCCAAGAGGATCGGCTCAGCGCCTGGGTGAATCTGGTAGAGCGCGAAAAACTGATGGAATACGTGACCGCCTCCTATGAAGTCGCACCGCTGCTGGCCGAGTATTCACCCCGCATCAACGCCCAACAGTTAAAGAATGCTCTGATCTCAAAGGAGGAGAGAGTCCGCGTCGAAAAGCTGATTGCCGAACATGGAAAGCTTTCCACAGACAGTCTCCATGCTGCGATTGCCCGCGTCGCTAGCTGCCGGGGGGCAGAGCGCGCCAAGAAGGCCGGCCGTTTCCTGCGGGACTTCGTTCGCTACCACCGTGACCTGCGGCAACTGGAAGCTCTCAACGGCGCACTGGACAGCATCAACCTGGTCGCCAACGACAAGATCCGCCAACTCTCGGCCATGAACGGAACGTTGTATCAGTTCCTGCTTCCCGACGAGCAGAAATCCGGCGAGGAAAAGGTCGTCCGGCATGTGGTTATCAAAGCCGACGTCCGCGATTCTTCGCGGCTCACCCGGTCATTGCTGGAGCGGGGC
>Ga0308309_10000278_pt1 | contig 34978 bp, 36 predicted proteins | sample HubBroMetageWFT5_FD_192491 | JGI IMG/M metagenome (GOLD analysis project Ga0308309, IMG submission 192491) | Warmed and freeze-thawed soil microbial communities from the Hubbard Brook experimental Forest, New Hampshire - Hubbard Brook CCASE Soil... | ecosystem: Environmental > Terrestrial >...
GCGGGCCGACAGGAGATGGAAGGTCGCCGGCGTATGCGGGCAATTCACCGACACGATGTCCATGCGCGCCAGCATCTGGTCGAGGCTTTCCCAGTAGGTCGCCTCGAGCTCGCGCTCGATCTCGGCATGGACGCGCTTGCGGTTGTGATAGTGGATGGCGAGGCCGAAGCCGCGCGCGCGCCGCGCCAGCGCCTGGCCGATCCGTCCCATGCCGACGATGCCCATGCGCTTGCCCAGCAGGCGTGCGCCCAGCATCGCGGTCGGGCTCCAGCCGGTCCACTTGCCCGCGCGCACGACACGCTCGCCCTCACCCATCCGCCGAGCCGTCGCCAGGACCAACGCCATCGACATGTCGGCCGTGTCTTCGGTCAGCACGCCCGGCGTGTTGGTGACGGTGATGCCGCGCTGGCGGGCGGTGTCGAGGTCGATATGGTCGACGCCGGTGCCGAACGAGGCGATGAGCTTGAGGCGCGGCCCGGCTTGCGACAGCACACGGCTGTCGATGCGGTCGGTCACGGTGGGCACCAGCACGTCGGCCGCTTTCATGGCCTCGACGAGTTCGGCCGAGCTCAGCGGCTTGTCCACCGCGTTCAGCCGCGTGTCGAACAGTTCCATCAGCCGCGTTTCGATCGCGTCGGGCAGCTTCCGGGTGACGATCACCAGCGGCTTCTTCTTTGAACTGGACGGCATGTGTGATCGGGCCCGGCTGGCGCGTCGAGGGATGAGTCCGATTACCAATTACCCAAGCGGCTTGTCCAGCAACGGCCCTCGATCGTTAGCGTCGCGGAAAAGCGCGCTTTTTCAAGTACTTGTCGATCAACACGAAGATTTAAGGTATAAAGATGGCGATGGGAATCCGACCGTCCCTCTCGCTTTGGGTCACCTTTGCCACTTTGACGGCTCTTTGCCTGCCGGCGCTGTCCTTTGTCGGGGGCGGTGCGCATGCCGGCGACAAGTCGGTGGCTACCCAGCGCAAGGGGTCCGGGTTGCCCATTCCGCGCTTCGCCTCGCTCCGATCGGACGAGGTCAATGTCCGCACCGGCCCCGGCGCGCGCTACCCCGTCGACTGGGTGTTCAAACGCAAGGCCATGCCGGTCGAAATTGTCGCAGAATACGAGAATTGGCGCAAAATCCGCGATTGGCAGGGAGCCAGCGGCTGGGTCCACCAGAGCCTGTTGACCGGCAAGCGCAGCTTCATTATCCCGTCAAAAGCGGCCAGCCTGCATAAGACCCCGGCGACATCGGCCGAAGTGGTGGCCAAATTGGAGCCCGAGGTCATGGGCGAGATCCGCTCCTGCGCCGGCGATTGGTGTCGGGTCAAGGTTTCCGGAGTCAGCGGCTGGATCGAGCGCACCGGCATGTGGGGCGTCTACAAATCCGAGCCGATTAACTAGCGGCCGCGGCGTCTGGATCGTAAAACGGGGTCAACGTGGCCCACGACCTAAGTCTTACCTACTCGCGCTTCGACCATATGTCGCCCTCCGCCGTGGTGCTGGCGACGTTGTTGCATGCCTTGGTCGCGCTGGCCTTCTGGTGGATCTCCCCGCTGCACCACGTCGATGAGAGCCCCGATCCCATCGAAATCACCATGGAACAGGAGGTCCCGCCCCCACCGGCCCCCCCGACGCCGACGCCGGCGCCTGTGCCATCGCCTGCCCAGGCCGCCCCGCCACCGCCCCCACCGCAACCCGCGCTGCAAGCTCCGTCGCCTCGGATGGGCCTGAGCGCGCCGATCGGCACGACGATGGATCCGCGCGCGGCGCTCAAGGCGCCGGACACCAGCTCGGCCAAGCAGGGGCCAACCACAGAGGCGACGACAACGCCGGAGCCGAAGCCCGAGCCGCCAAAGGAAGCGGCGACGGACAAGCCGAAGGAGATCGTGAAGCCCGAACCGGCACAGGAGACAGCGAAAGCCGAACCGGCGAAAGACGTGGCGAAATCCGAGCCACCACAGGAAGCGAAGCCGGAACCGCCGAAGGAGGAGCAACAGCAAGCCGCGCTGGCCCCGCAGCCGCAGCCACCCGTCCCACAACCGCCGCCGCCAACGCTCGAAAAGGCCTTGCCGCCGCTCGAGGCGCCGCCGCCGCCGCTGACCTCGCGCGAAATTCCGCTGCCGGCACCGCCGCCGCCGCCACCTCCACCACCGAAGCCGCAGGCGCAGCCGCAGCCAGCGCCACGAGCGATGCCGCAGCAGCTTCCGCCGGCTGTGCACCAGCAGCTGCCGTCGTCACCGCTTTCCCACCTGCCGCAGCAACATTCACCGACTGACCCTCAACAGGCGTCGCGACAGGCGCCTTCCTCGGCGTTCACCAATCCCGCGGACGTCTACGGCCAGCGCAAGTCGCAGGAGGACTATCTCTGGAACGTCGTCCGGAAGATCGCTACGCATCGCTACTATCCGAAGAGCTCGCGCGAAAATAGCGAAGAAGGGCTCGTCGTGGCGCTGGTCACCATCGCCCGGGATGGCCGGGTGCTCGACGTCGGAATCAGCCGATCGAGCGGCTACAAGGCACTCGACAATGCGGTGCTCGAAGTCATCCGCGCCGCCGCTCCCTACGCGCCGTTGCCGAATGACATGCTGGGTGACCGGCACACATTCCTCTTGCCGCTCAACTACCGGCGCAACGATCAGTAGTCGGCTGCTGCAGCCGGTCGACTAGCCGCCGACCCGGACCGCCCGTAGAACGGGATCGCCGTGACCTGCGACATCAGTCTCGCTCCGCCGCGATTGCAACACATGCCGCCCGCCGCCCTGGCGCTGGCGATCCTGCTGCATGTCCTGATCGGCGGGGCGATCTGGTGGATGGCGCCGCTGCAGCCCGCCGAGCCTGAAGACCCGCCGATCATGGTGATGTTCGACAGCACGCCGTCGAATGTCGGCCTGCAAACGCCCGACAAAGCGGGTCCGCCCGCGGAGTCCACGGCCGCGAGCCCCCGGCCCTCGACAGAACCGCAACGCGAAGAGCGCCAGCAGCAGGCCCTCGCGCCGCCGCTTCCGCCGACCGCGCCGGAGCCAACCCGGCCCTCCCCGCCGTCCGAAGCGAAGCCTCAGCCGGAACAGGTCCCGACGCTGCCGATCTTCGAGTTCTCGGTGCCGCCGGCACCCGAGCCGCCGCCCGCGCCAACCTCGCGCGATTTTGCAAAGCCGCCCGTGTCGCGCCCGCCGCCTCGGCCGGTACAGCGCACGCAACCGCTCGCACCGCGCCCGGCCCCGCCGGCGCCACAACGGCCGCCGGCGGATATGCCGGCGACCATGCCCTCGCCGATGCCCGGACCCGATCCGGGAGACGTGCTGATCGGCCAGGGACGGCAGCGCAACGATTATCTTTCGCGGGTCGCGCGCCAGATCGCGCAATATCGCGTCTATCCGGCCAGCGCGTTGGCCAACAACCAGGGCGGCCGCGTCGTCATACGGGTGACCGTGGCGCGCAATGGCCAGGTGCTCGATGTGGGCGTCCGCACGTCGAGCGGTTGGCCTGCCATCGATGCCGCTGAACTCGAGACCATCCGCAAGGCAGCACCCTTTCCGCCGCTGCCGAGCGAGATGCCTGGCGATCCGGTGGTCCTGGTGCTGCCCATAACCTACAGCCCGTCCGGTTCGCGCGGGCGATGAAACGTCAGGCGAAGTCGCGGGCGAGCGCCTGACGGACAGCCGGTGGCATCACCGCCATGTGGCCGTAGTTGGGATGGTCGAAGCCCACGACGACGTCGCCAGAGCCACTGCGGAAGGCGGCGATCGCGGCCGGCGTGAACGGAAAGCGCAGGAACTGCACGGAGGACGCCTTGCCGTCGTCGCGCGTGCGTTCCTGGTCATCCTCCGACATGCCGCGGATCGTGTCGGCGCCGACCCGCAGGAAGGCCTTGTCCTCGACGCCGCCCAGGGTGGCCAGCACGCGCGCGCGGCGGATCGGATCGTCGATCTCGAACATGACGGTCGCCACCAGTTCGCTGCCCTGGGGGATCAGCGGATTGTAGGCCGCGAGCTCATCAGGGATCTGCGCTGCGCCACCCTTTTCGATGAACAGCATCTCGTTCACCTGGTGCAGCATCGTCTCGTACGATTCGAAGTAGAACGTCGCGAACGGACCGACCTCCAGCCGGCGGTTCTTCTTGATCTCGGAGATCTGCTTACGGCGTTCGGCACGCACCTTCACATACTCGGTGAGCGGCAGGATGGCGGAGGTTTCGATCTTGCGAGGGGTCATGGTTCCCGTTCCATCAATCCATAGGCGCGCGCAAAAAGTTCGATCGGGTGGTGCGCACGGGTCGGTTTGGGCTTCTGATCGCCTGCGGCGATTTCCATGACCTGCATCAGGTGATCGGCCGCCAGCGGGCATTCGGAGGCGACGAAGCTCGTGTCGTTCTTGAGCGCCGCCTGGGCTGCCGGCTTGCCGACCTTCACCGCCGTCTCGAAATTCTCGGTTCGGGCGCCCCAGATGCCGCCATGGCCGCTGCAGCGCTCGATGACGGCGACTCGCGTCTTCGGCACCAGGCGCAGCATCTCGGCCGCCTTGGCGCCCATGTTCTGCGCGCGGGCATGACAGGCAAGGTGTACGCTGACGCCGCCTTCGATCGGCTCGAGGCCAGGCGCCAACCCCTCCTTTTTGGCGATATCGACGACATACTCCGAGACGTCGAAGGTCGCCTGCGACAGGCGCTCCACCGCGGGATCCTTGGGCAGGATCAGCGGCCATTCGAACTTGAGCATGAGGGCGCAAGACGGCGTGAGCGCGATCACGTCGTAGCCCTTGTCGACCCATGGCAGCAGCGCCGCCGTCACCTGTCGCGCAGCGGCCACCACTGCTTCGATATCGCCCAACTCGAGCTTGGGCATGCCGCAGCAGGCTGGATGAACCACCTCGGTCTCGACGCCGTTGCGCGCCAGCACCGCGCGCGCGGCCGCGCCGATATCGGTGTTGTTGAAATTCACGAAGCAGGTGGCGTAGAGCACGGCCTTGCGCTTGCCGAAGGCGGGCGCGGCTTCGTTGATCTGCGCACCTTCTCTCGCGGCCCGGATTTCGAAAGTCTCGCCGTCGTAGCGCGGCAGACGGGCGCCATGGTGGATGCCGGCAAACCGCTCAATGGCGGGGCGCGTCAACGTGTTGGTTTCGTCGGTCGCCCAGTTAGCGAGGCCGGCGGCGAACGTGCCCAGTCGGCCGGTGCGGTCGGTATCGGCGAGCTCACTGTCGACGAAGCCGATGCCGTTCTTGCGCGCCTGCACCGCGCGATGGCGCAGCATGAGATGCGGGAAATCGACCGCCCATTCGTGCGGCGGCACATAGGGGCACTTGGTCATGAAGCACATGTCGCACAGCGTGCAGGCCTCTTCGACCTGGGCGTAGTCCGCCTTCTTCACACCGTCGACTTCGCCGGTCGGGCCGTTGTCGATCAGGTCGAACAGCCGCGGAAAGGAATCGCACAGGTTGAAGCATCGCCGGCAACCATGGCAGATGTGAAAAATCCGCTCCATCTCCGCTTCGAGTGCCTTTTCGTCCCAGAACCACGGGTTCTGCCAATCCAGGACGTGGCGGACGGGGGCTTCCAGGCTGCCTTCACGCATGTCGGTGCCGTTTCGTTGAGGCCGGGTCGGACGAAAAAGGGGACCCAAGCGGGTCCCCTTCGCAAAGCCTGAAAGGCTCAGGCCATCGTGTCGAGCGCCTTCTGGAAGCGGCCGGCGTGGCTCTTTTCCGCCTTGGCCAACGTCTCGAACCAGTCGGCGACTTCGGCAAATCCTTCCTCGCGCGCCGTGCGGGCCATGCCCGGATACATGTCGGTGTATTCGTGCGTCTCGCCCGCGATCGCGGCCTTGAGGTTGGAGCCCGTGGGACCGATCGGCAGACCGGTCGCCGGGTCGCCGCTCACTTCGAGGAATTCGAGATGGCCGTGCGCGTGGCCGGTCTCGCCCTCGGCGGTCGAGCGAAACACGGCGGCGACGTCGTTGTAACCTTCGACGTCGGCCTTTTGGGCGAAATAGAGATACCGGCGGTTGGCCTGGCTCTCGCCGGCGAACGCTGCCTTCAGATTGTCCTCGGTCTTGGATCCCTTGAGGTCTGCCATGAGTCTTCATCCCTTCATGCTGTGCGATCGGCCCCTCGACCGATCTGGCAAAAAGATATTGGGTAGCCGTCGCGGTCGCGTCAAGTTGTTTAGAACGGTTCTAAAAACTGCAAACGATTCGCAGCAGAGGGCGCTAGCGGCGCACCCGTACGATCACATCGACGCGGGACAGCCGCGTGCCCTTGGGCGGAGCGGGCAGCCCGGCGATGGTCACCTTGTCGGACGGGAAGTCGTGCAATTCGCCGTCCGGCTCGACAAAGAAATGATGATGATGGCCGGTGTTGGTGTCGAAATAGGACCGGCCGGGCGCGACCACGACTTCACGCAACAGGCCGGCATCGCGGAACTGGTTGAGCGCATTGTAGACCGTGGCCAGCGAAACCGGCAGGCGCGTCCCGCGGACTTCGGCATGCAAGCCTTCCGCCGTGACATGGCGATGGTCGCCTTCGAACAGCAGGCGTGCCAACGCAACCCGCTGGCGGGTCGGACGCAGGCCCACCGCGCGCAGGCGGACGGTGAAATCGGGGCTGGTTCCGGACATCGCTGGTGCCATATGTAAGGAGTAGGAAGGCTCGTGAAAAGGCCCTGTCGGCCCGATTCGCCGGTTTGCGCTGGGCGTCGGGCATCCCTATTCTGCCGGCGAATCCAGTTTCGGATGGCCCGCGGGACGGTGAAAGGTGAGCGAGCAGAAGCACAGTTATACCTTCGAGGACCTGATCGAATGCGCCAAAGGGCGCCTGTTCGGGCCAGGGAACGCGCAGCTGCCGTTACCGCCCATGCTGATGTTCGATCGCATCGTCAAGATCGACGACAAGGGCGGCCGCTACGGCAAGGGCGAGGTCGTGGCCGAACTCGACGTGAAGCCCGACCTTTGGTTCTTCGCTTGCCATTTCAAGGGCGATCCCGTGATGCCGGGCTGCCTGCCGCTCGACGCGCTGTGGCAGCTTCTCGGCTTCTTCCTGGGCTGGATGAAGGCGCCGGGCCGCGGCCGGGCGCTGGGCGTCGGCGAGGTCAAGTTCACCGGCATGGTGGTGCCGACGGTGCGCAAGCTCACCTACCATGTCCACCTCAAGCGCGTAATGCTGCGCAAGCTCGTGCTGGGCATCGCCGATGGCGTCGTCCATGCCGACGGCCAGCAGATCTACGAAGTCAGCGGCTTGAGGGTCGGGCTGGTCCAGGATGCGGCCGTCGCCGCGGCGGCCGGCTGACATGAAGCGCGTCGTCGTCACCGGCCTGGGCGTCGTCTCTTCGATCGGCAACAATGCCGTGGAGGTGACGCGGTCGCTGCGCGACGGCAAATCCGGCATCGAATTCGTCCCCCAGTACCGCGACCTCGGTTTCCGCAGCCAGGTCGCCGGCACGATCAAGATGAACGTCGACGAGCTGGTCGACCGCCGCCTGCGCCGTTTCATGGGCGATGGCGCGGCCTTCGCCTACCTCGCCATGAAGGAGGCGATCGCCGACGCGGGCCTCGGCGACGCCGAGATCTCGAACGAACGGACCGGCGTGGTCGCGGGCTCCGGCGGGCCGACCACCGGGGCGATCGTGCAGGCGGCCCTGATCACCAAGGAGAAGGGCCCCAAGAGGGTCGGGCCATTCATGGTGCCGAAGGCCATGTCGAGCACGGTCTCGGCCAACCTCGCCACCGCCTACAAGATCAAGGGGCTCAGCTATTCGATCAGCTCGGCGTGCTCGACCTCGGCCCACTGCATCGGTAACGCCGTCGAATGCATCCAGCTCGGCAAGGCCGACCGCATGTTCGCCGGCGGCGGCGAGGAGCTCGACTGGACCCTGTCGGTGCTGTTCGACGCCATGGGCGCCATGTCGTCCAAGTACAACGAGACGCCCGAGCGGGCGAGCCGCGCCTACGACAAGGACCGCGACGGCTTCGTGATCTCCGGCGGTGGCGGCATTCTGGTGCTCGAGGACCTCGAAGTCGCCAAGGCGCGTGGCGCCAAGATCTACGCCGAGATCATCGGCTACGGCGCCACCTCCGACGGTGCCGACATGGTGGCGCCATCCGGCGAGGGTGCAGTGCGCTGCATGAAGCTCGCCATGGAAGGCTTCCCGGGCGCGGCGCGGCGCAATGCGCCCGTTGACTACATCAACACCCACGGCACCTCCACGCCGGTGGGCGACATCACCGAGCTCGACGCCATCCGCGCGGCCTTCGGCAACAACAAGCTGCCTTCCGTCAGCTCGACCAAGTCCCTGACCGGCCACAGCCAGGGCGCCACCGGCGCCCATGAGGCGGTCTACTCGCTGCTGATGCTGAAAGAGGATTTCGTCGCGGCCTCGGCCAATGTCGAGAATCTCGATCCCGGCGTTGGCGACTATCCGATCGCGCGCCAGCGCATCGACAATGCCGGCCTCGAAACCGTGATGTCGAACAGCTTCGGTTTCGGCGGCACCAACGCCTGCCTGGTGTTCTCGCGCTACAACCACTGAGGGGGAACATGCCCGACGATCGTCCCCTGTCCGCCGCCCCCGACGCGTCCGGCGGCGGTCCGGCAACGACTGCGCCGGCCAACCACACGCCGTCCAAGGCCGCGAGTCTGCCGGAGGTACCCAAGGTGATGGCCGGCAAGCGCGGGTTGATCATGGGCGTGGCCAACGAGCGCTCGATCGCCTGGGGCATCGCGCAGGCCCTGCACGCCGCGGGCGCCGAGATGGCCTTCACCTATCAAGGGGCGGCGTTCGGCAAGCGCGTGCTGCCGATGGTCGAGAAGCTCGGATCCAGGATCGTCGAGGAAGCCGACGTCGAGAACGAGGAAAGCCTCGATCGTCTGTTCGCCCGCCTGAAGCAGGACTGGGGCCGGCTCGATTTCGTGGTTCATGCCATCGCCTTCTCCGACAAGGAGGAGCTCAAGGGCCGGTATGTCGACACGACCAAGGCCAACTTCCAGCGCAGCCTCACCATCTCCTGCTATTCGTTCACCGAGATCGCCCGCCGTGCGCTGCCGTTGATGACCGAAGGCGGCAGCCTGATCACGTTGACCTACGAGGGCGCCGTGCGCGTGATGCCGTCGTACAACGTCATGGGCGTGGCCAAGGCCGCTCTCGAGGCGAGCGTGCGTTATCTGGCGGCCGACCTCGGCCCGCAGGGTGTGCGGGTCAACGCCCTTTCGCCAGGGCCGATGCGCACCCTGGCCGGGGCGGTGATCGGCAGCGCCCGCTATGTCTACCGCGTGTCGCGCGAGGCCTCGCCGCTGCGCCGCAATATCGAGCTCACCGACGTGGGCGGTGCTGCGCTCTATTTGCTGTCCGACCTCAGCGCGGGCGTCACCGGCACCGTGCACTATGTCGATGCCGGCTACCACGCCATAGGCATGCCGCCGGCCGGCGCCAACGGCCAGAACGGCGAATAATCTCGGACTTCAGCCGACGACGATATCCATCGTCGTCGCGAGCGCACCGGCTTCGAGGCCGGGCGCGGGAGCCAGGCGCATTTCGACGCGCTCGCGCTGGCGCGGATCACGGACGGCCCCGCGAAAGACGCCGTCGCGCTCATTGCCAGGTTCGCCGGCGATGTAGAACTGGCTGGTCAGCAGGCCGCCCGATGCCGGCGCGACCTTGAAGTGGATGTGCGGCGTGCGGCCGGGATAGGCGACCGGCTTCAGTGTGCGGAAGCTGTAGTTGCCGTCGGCCTTCACCAGCAGGCGGCCGTAGCCCTGGAACGCCGAATCGCGCCGCTCACGACCAGGCTGGCGGGGATGATCGTAAAGGCCCTGCGCATCGGACTGCCAGATCTCGACCAGCGCTCCCTCGACCGGCCGGCCATTGAGATCGAGCACGCGGCCCTCGAGATGGAGCACCGTTCCCATCGCCTGAGCCGCCTGGCCGCGGACCTGGACCAGATCGTTGTCCATGTCGGCCGGAAAGGACGTCGGATAGAACGGCCCTTCGGTCTGCTGCGGCGTGGCGACCAGCCCTGCGGCAAGACTCGACCGGAGCGGCAGCAGGCTTGCGCCGGTGGCGACGATCAGGGCTCGGCGGGATGGGTTCATGCCGGCCAAGTCTACCAACAAAAACGGCGGCCTGATGGCCGCCGTTCTCGTTACCGTTCGGTGACCTACTCGGCTGCCGGCGCGTCAGCGGCTGCTTCGCGCGGCTGCTGCGAGATATCCTCGCCGGTCTGCTGGTCGACCGCCTTCATGCTGAGGCGCACCTTGCCGCGATCGTCGACGCCCAGGACCTTGACCTTCACCTGGTCGCCTTCCTTGACCACGTCGCCGACCTTGGCAACGCGGCGCGGCGCCAGTTCCGAGATATGCACCAAACCATCGCGTGCGCCTAAAAAGTTCACGAAGGCGCCGAACTCGACGGTCTTCACGACCTTGCCGGTATAGATCACGCCCACTTCCGGCTCGGCGACGATGCCCTTGATCCAGTCGATGGCGGCCTGGCCCGCTTTGGCGTCGACCGCGGCGACCTTGATCGTGCCGTCGTCCTCGATGTCGATCTTGGTGCCGGTGGTCTCGGTGATCTCGCGGATCACCTTGCCGCCGGTGCCGATCACTTCGCGGATCTTGTCCTTCGGGATCGTGAACTGGGTGATGCGCGGCGCGTTCTGGCTGACCGATTCGCGCGCCCCGCCCAGGCCCTTGGCCATCTCGCCCAGGATGTGCAGGCGGCCGTCCTTGGCCTGGCCGAGTGCCACCTTCATGATCTCCTCGGTGATCGAGGTGATCTTGATGTCCATCTGCAGCGAGGTGATGCCCTTCTCGGTGCCGGCGACCTTGAAGTCCATGTCGCCCAGGTGATCTTCATCGCCCAGGATGTCGGACAGCACCGCGAAGCGGTCGCCTTCCTTGATCAGGCCCATGGCGATGCCGGCCACCGGCCGGTCCATCGGCACGCCGGAATCCATCAGCGCCAGCGAGCCGCCGCACACCGAGGCCATCGAGGACGAGCCGTTGCTCTCGGTGATCTCCGACACGATGCGGATCGTGTAGGGGAACTTCTCCTTGCTGGGCAGCATCGGGCGCAGCGCGCGCCAAGCGAGCTTGCCGTGGCCGATCTCGCGGCGGCCCGGCGAGCCCATGCGCCGCACTTCACCCACCGAGTAGGGAGGGAAGTTGTAGTGCAGCATGAAGTGCTCACGGTACTCGCCCTCGAGCGCATCGATAATCTGTTCGTCCTGCCCGGTGCCGAGCGTGGCCACGACCAGGGCCTGCGTCTCGCCGCGGGTGAACAGCGAGGAGCCGTGGGCGCGCGGCAGCACACCGACCTCGGCCACGATCGGACGAACCGTCTTGGTGTCGCGGCCGTCGATGCGCTTGCCGGTGTCGAGTATGGCGTTGCGCACGACGTCGGCTTCGAGGTTGCCGAACTGCTCGCCGAAGGCGGCGAGCGCCTCCTCGTTGCCCTCGAACAGCTTCTTGGCTTCGGCCTTCACCTCGCCGACCTTGGTCTGGCGGGCAAGCTTCTGGGTCTCGGCATAGGCCTCGACCAGTTTACCGCGCATGTCGGACTTGAGCCTGGCCGCCACGGTCTTGGACGCCTCCGACGGATCGGTGAGCGGCAGCGGGTCCTTGGCGCAATGCTCGGCGAGCTGGATGATGGCGTCGATCACCGGCTGGAAGGAACGATGGCCCTCCATCACGGCAGCCAGCATGACGTCCTCCGGCAGTTCCTTGGCCTCGGACTCGACCATCAGCACGCCTTCCTTGGTGCCGGCGACGACGATGTCGAGCGTGCTCTGCTCGATCTGGTCGAGAGTCGGATTGACGACGAACTTGCCGTCGAGGTAGCCGACGCGGGCGCCGGCGATCGGGCCCATGAACGGCACGCCACTGATCGTGAGCGCCGCCGATGTGGCGATCATCGCAACGATGTCGGGGTCGTTCTCCAGGTCGTGCGCCAGCGTCGTCGCCACGACCAGGGTCTCGTTGCGGTAGCTCTCGTGGAACAGCGGACGGATCGGACGGTCGATCAGGCGCGAGGTCAGGACTTCCTTCTCGGAGGGCCGGCCTTCACGCTTGAAGAAACCGCCCGGGATCTTGCCGGCGGCGAACGCCTTCTCCTGGTAGTTCACGGTGAGCGGGAAGAAATCGAGGCCGGGCTTCGGCTTCTTCTCGAACACGACGGCGGCCAGCACCGTGGTGCCGCCGTAGGTCGCCAGCACCGCGCCATCGGCCTGGCGCGCGATCTTGCCAGTCTCGAGCACCAGCTTGCGGCCGGCCCATTCCACTTCCTTGCGGAACACTTGAAACATATCACTCATATCCATCTTCCTTTCCTACACGGCGTTCGCCCCCGTCTGGCGACTGCCGCCCGCCGGCGCCCTTGCGCCGACAGGACCGGGCCGGGCCTTTGCTCTCGCCCCTGCCCTCCCGGTTACTGCGAAGTCGCGTCAGCCGGCCGAATTTTACGGGGACCGGACGACGCGACGCGAAAAGGCCCCGCCGTAACGACGGAGCCGTGAAATCAACGCCTGAGACCCAGGCGCTCGATCAAAGAGTCGTAGCGCTTGCTGTCACGGGACTTGAGATAGTCGAGCAGACGGCGGCGTTGGCCGACCATCTTGAGCAGGCCGCGGCGCGAATGGTGATCCTTCGCGTGGCCCTTGAAGTGCTCGGTGAGGTTGGAAATGCGTTCGCTCAGGATGGCGACCTGGACTTCCGGCGAGCCGGTGTCGTCATTGCCCTGGGCATACGACTTGATCAGCTCCGCCTTGCGCGCGGCTGTAATCGACATCGGGATCTCCATTACTTAAAGGTTGAACACGCGCACCGGCTTGAGAGAGGCGCCCTCCGAACGGACCAGCGCCACCAGCCTGCTGCCGCTCTCGGCGCGTAGAAGCGCGCCGGACGGCGGTGCGTCCCGGGTCAAGAGCACCGGCTGGCCTTGGCGCAGCCGGTCCGCTTGGGCCTCCGTCAGGGCCAGCGCCGGGATGTCGTCCAGCGCGGTCGCGACGGGGGCCAAGGCCCCGAGAAGCGCGGGAATATGCCCGAGGGCCTCCAGTTTGGGAAGCGAAATGGCCGCCTCTTCCCGGAACGGCCCAACGGCCGTTCGACGCAGTGCCGACAGGTATCCGACGGTCCCTAAGGAGAGCGCCAGATCGCGGCCCAATGACCGGATGTAGGTGCCTTTGCCGCAGGAAACCACGAAATCTGCATGATCAGTGTCTGGTCGGCCCAAAAGCGCCAGGCGTTCGATTACGACGCGGCGGGGCTTGAGGTCGACCGACTCGCCGGCGCGTGCCAGATCGTAGGCGCGCTTGCCTTCGATCTTGAGGGCCGAGAAGGCTGGCGGGACTTGCTCGATGTCGCCAACGAAGGCCGCCAGGGCGCGGCGGATCGCCTCGTCGGTGGGACGAAGGTCGCTGGCGGCAGTGACCTCGCCCTCGGCATCTTCCGTCGAGCGCGCTTGCCCGAAGCAGAGCGTGAAGCGGTATTCCTTCCGGCCGTCCATGACGAAGGGCACGGTCTTGGTCGCCTCGCCCAAGGCAATCGGCAGCACGCCGCTGGCCAGCGGATCGAGCGTTCCGCCATGGCCCGCCTTCCGCGCGCCGAACAGGCGGCGCACACGGCTGACCGCGGGGGTCGACCCCAGCCCCACCGGCTTGTCGAGGATCACCCAGCCGTCGACCTTGTCGCCCGTCTTCCTGCGGCTCATCGCCTTGGCGGCCTTTCGGCGCTCACTCGTCCTTGAGGTCGCGCGCCACGTCCGGCCGACGCAGCAGGTTGCCGATGCGATCCGCCTCGTCGAACGTGCGGTCGATCTCGAAGCGGATCTCCGGCGCATAGCGCAGGCCGGCGCGCTCGCCGACCCGGGCGCGGAACCACGGTGCGGCGCGGCGCATGGCGGCGAGCAGGCGCGGCTCGTCCTGGCCGCCCAGCGGCATCACGAAGGCGATGGCGTTGCGCAGGTCGGGGCTGACATCGACCGCGGTGACGGTGATCGAAGCGCCACGCAGATCGGGGTCGCGCATGTCACCGCGCTCGAGGAGCTCGGCCAGGAGATGGCGCAGCTCCTCGCCCACGCGGAGCTGGCGCTGGCCGGGGGCTCGATTTTCGCGTTCAGAAGCGCGGCGCCGGGGCATCGTCCGATCCTCCGCTGGGGGCGCGGCACTCCAGTGCCGCGTCTTTTCTTGGTTCATGATCGCGCCACTGGAGTGGCGCGCCCCCAGCCTAGAGGGTCGACTGGACTTCCTCGACGTCGAAGCATTCGATCACGTCGCCGACCTTGATGTCGTCGTAGTTGTCGAACGCCATGCCGCACTCGAAGCCGTGCTGGACTTCGCGGACCTCGTCCTTGTGGCGCTTCAGCGTCTTCAGCGTGCCCTCGTGGATCACCACGTTGTCGCGCAGCAGACGAACCTTGGCGCCGCGCTTGACCATGCCTTCGGTGACCATGCAGCCGGCGACGTTGCCGACCTTGGTGATGCGGAAGACTTCGCGGATCTGCGCGTTGCCGAGGAAGGTCTCCTTGTAGGTCGGATCGAGCAGGCCGATCATCAGGGCCTGAATGTCCTCGGTGACCTTGTAGATGATGCTGTAGTAGCGGATATCCACCTTGTCGCGCTTGGCGATCTCGCGCGCCTGCGGGTTGGCGCGCACGTTGAAGCCGATGATCAGCGCGCCCGACGCCTTGGCAAGCGTCAGGTCGGCCTCACTGATGCCGCCGACGCCGCTATAGACCACGCGGGTCGCCACCTTCTCGGTGGAAAGCCGCTGCAACGCGCCGGCCAGCGCTTCCGCCGAGCCCTGCACGTCGGCCTTGATGAGCACCGGAAGCTCCTTGGCGGTGCCCTCGCGGATGCCCTTGATCATCTCCTCGAGAGTGCCGCGGCCGCCCGCGGCACGGGCAAGCTGGGCCTGCCGGTCGCGACGGGCGCGGAAGTCGGCGATCTCGCGCGCGCGCGCCTCGCTCTCCACGACATGGAACTCATCGCCCGCCTGCGGCGTGCCGTCGAGACCCAGGATCTCGACCGGAACCGCGGGACCGGCGCTCTGCACGGCGTTGCCGCGGTCGTCCATCAGGCGACGCACGCGGCCCCACACGGCGCCGGCCACCAGCACGTCGCCCACCTTGAGCGTGCCGCGCTGGACCAGCACGGTCGCCACCGAACCGCGGCCCTGGTCGAGTTGCGCTTCGATCACGACGCCGTCAGCCGGCCGGTCCGGGTTGGCCTTGAGCTCGAGCACCTCGGCCTGCACGACGATGGCCTCCTCGAGCTTGTCGAGGTTGGTCTTCTTGGTCGCCGAGACCTCGATCGACTGGATCTCGCCGCCCAGCTGCTCGACCTGCACTTCGTACTGCAGCAGCTCGGTGCGGACCCGGTTGGAGTCGGCACCGGCCTTGTCCATCTTGTTGATGGCGATGATCATCGGCACGCCCGCAGCTTTCGCGTGGGCGATCGCCTCCTTGGTCTGTGGCATGACGCCGTCGTCGGCCGCCACCACCAGGACGACGATGTCCGTCACCTTGGCGCCGCGGGCGCGCATGGCGGTGAAGGCCTCGTGGCCCGGCGTGTCGAGGAAGGTGATCTTCTGGCCCGACGGCAAGGTCACCTGATAGGCGCCGATATGCTGGGTGATGCCGCCCGCCTCGTGCGCCGCCACGTCGGTCGCGCGCAAGGCATCGAGCAGCGACGTCTTGCCGTGGTCGACATGGCCCATGATCGTCACGACCGGTGGGCGCGCCACCAGCGTTTCCGGGGCGTCCGCCGTCTCGGCGAGACCGGTCTCGACGTCGCCTTCGGCGACGCGCTTGGGCCGGTGGCCCATTTCCGTCACCACCAGCTCGGCGGTGTCGGGGTCGATCGCCTGGTTGATGGTCGCCATCACGCCCATGCGCATCAGCGTCTTGATGACGTCGGCGCCGCGCTCGGACATGCGCGAGGCGAGCTCCTGGACCGTGATGGTCTCGGGGATCGTGACCTCGCGATAGACCTTCTGCTGGGGCTCTTCATCATGCTCGCGGCGGCGATCGCGCTCCAGACGCCGGCGCATCTGCGCCGCCGACCGGCTGCGGAAATCGTTCTCGCCCTCGACCGCACGGCCGACGTCGATCTTGTCGGAACGGCGCTTGGGCACCTCGCGGCGCGCGCCCGGGGGCTGCGGCAGGCGCTTGTTGATGGCAGGCCGCATCGGCGGCCGGCGCAGCGCTGCACTGGCGGTCTGCGCGACGCCCGGCGCGATCGGCGGACGCCGAATCGGCGCGGGTGCGCTATCTGTCGTCGCCGCGCCGGTGCCGATCTCCTGGGCCTGGCGCGCCGCCGTCGTCGCGGGCGCGGCCGTCGCAGCCTGGTCGAGACGCTTCTGGACCAGCGCGTCGGCCTTGCGCTTGACCTCTTCCTCGATCTTCTTGCGCGCTTCTTCCTCGGCCAGACGCTTCTTGTGCTCGTCGTCGGCCTTCTTGCGGGCCTCGTCCTCGACGGCCCGTCGGGCCGAGTCCTGGGCGGCGCGCTGGCGCGCGGCTTCGGCGTCGCGGTTGGCGTCGACGAGGGCCCGCGTGCGCGCTTCCTTTTCTTCTTCGGTGAGGGTGCGCAGCACGATGCCGCGACCGCCGGGGCCGGTGCCATCGCCCGTGGTCGACCGCGTCGAAAGGGGCGCCCGTGCCACCGGCGCCGCCGCGCCGCCACCCAGCTTCAGGGTGCGGGCCGTCGGTGCCGCAGCCGGCGCCTCGGACGCCGGGGCAGGCGAGGCCGCCGCCGGCGGCGTGGCGCCGCTACCGGCGCGCTTGACCGGCTTCTTGACCTCGACCGTTACCGCCCGCGTCCGCCCGTGCGAGAATTTCTGGCGCACCTGCGTCGCGTCACTGCTCTTGGCCGCGCCCGCGCGGGCCGTGGTCGAGAGGGTGAGCGGCTTGGTCGGCTTGGTCTCTTCTTTTTGTTCCGTCATATCGCTTGTTGTCCTTGGTCCGCTCCGGCGCGTCAACCGGTGCTGTTCAATCGGTAACCGCGCCAGCGCGCCGCCCCGACCTCAATTCGCTCAATGAACTCACCGCCCGCATCGTCGCGGGCGACCGCCGCATAAACCGTCTGCTCGCGGCCGAAGATACCGCCCAGCGCCGCCGCGTCGCCCAGGCGCGCGATCGGCAGGCCGCTCGCCTGAAGCTTGCCCAATCCGTCGCCGTGGGCCTCGTCGGCCACGATCAACAGGCCGGCCCGCTGCCGGCCAACCATCTGCTCGACCTTCACGAAGCCCGCTACCGCCCGTCCGGCCCGGCGCGCCCGGCCGAGATCGGCCAGGGCCCGCTCCAGCAGCAACCGCTCGACCCGCTCCGGCAGATCGGCCGCCGGCCTTACCGCCGCCTTTGCCGACCTGGCGAACAGGTTCTTCGCCACGGCATGCTCGACCGCCGCACGCTCGGCCCGCACCCACATGCCGCGCCCCGGCAGCCGGCGCGCCAGATCGGGCACGACGTCGCCCTGTGGCCCGACGACGAAGCGGATCATCCGCTCCGGCGCGCCCTCCTCGCCGGTCGCGATGCAGGTGCGCAGCGGACCGGTGACGGCGGGCGCCGTGGGCTCGATCTGGGTCATGGCGATGGCAAAAGCCAAAGGCGTCGATCTCCGTTCAGGCCTTGGCCGCTTCGGCGGCCGCGGCGTCCTCGGCCGCGAACCAGTGCTCGCGGGCCTTCATGATGATGGCGTTGGCGGTGTCGTTATCCATCGCGCTCTCGCCCACGATCTCGCGCAGCTCGTCGGAGGCGAGATCGGCGAGATCGTCGCGCGTCTTCACGCCCTTCTCGCCCAGCGCCACCAGCATCGCGAGGTTGAGGCCCTCGGTCGAGCGCACATCCTCGTCCATGCCCAGCTCTTCGAGGCGGGTGGCGAGCTCGGCGTCGCGCTTGTCGATATATTCGCGGGCGCGGCGCTGCAGCTCGGTGGCGATCTCCTCGTCGAAGCCTTCGACGCCGGCCAGGTCCTCGACCGCGGAATCGGCGATATCCTCGACCGCGCCGTAGCCCTCAGCCACCAACAGATGGGCGATCACGTCGTCGACATCAAGGGTGGCCTTGAACAGCTCGGTGCGCTCGCGCGTCTCCTTCTGGCGGCGCTCGCTCTCCTCGGTCTCGGTCATGATGTCGATCTCCCAGCTGGTGAGCTGCGAGGCGAGCTTCACGTTCTGGCCGCGGCGGCCGATGGCGAGGCTCAGCTGGTCGTCGGGCACGACCACCTCGGTCTTGTGCTTCTCCTCGTCCATCAGCACCTTGCTGACCTCGGCGGGAGCGAGCGCATTGACGATGAAGTTGGCGGTATCGTTCGACCACGGGATGATGTCGACCTTCTCGCCCTGCAGCTCCTGAACGACGGCCTGCACGCGACTGCCGCGCATACCGACGCAGGCGCCGATCGGATCGATCGAGCTGTCATGGCTCAGCACGGCGATCTTGGCGCGGCTGCCCGGGTCGCGCGCCACGGCCTTGATCTCGATGATGTTGTCGTAGATTTCCGGCACTTCCTGCATGAACAGCTTGGCCATGAACTGCGGATGGCTGCGCGACAGGAAGATCTGCGGGCCGCGCGGCTCCTCGCGCACGTCGAAGATATAGGCGCGCACGCGATCGTTCACGCGGAGCGACTCGCGGGGGATGGTCTCGTCGCGGCGGATCACGCCTTCGGCGCGCTGCAGGTCGACGGTGATATTGCCGTAGTCGACCCGCTTGACCACGCCCGAGACGATCTCGCCGACGCGATCCTTGAACTCCTCGTACTGCCGCTTGCGCTCGCTTTCGCGCATGCGCTGGGTGATGACCTGCTTGGCGGTCTGCGCGGCGACGCGGCCGAAATCGATCGGCGGCAGCTCATCCGTCAAAAAGTCGCCGACCTGGGCCTCGGGATTGCGGCGCTGCGCTTCCACGAGCGGCACCTGCGTGTTCTCGTTCTCGACCGGGTCGGCCACCTGCATGTAGCGCAGCAGCTTGATCTCGCCCGACTTGCGGTCGATCTCGGCGCGGATGTCGTGCTCCAGCCCGTACTTGGCACGGCCGGCCTTCTGGATGGCCTGCTCCATCGCCTCGAGCACTTCCTCGCGCTCGATGCCCTTCTCGCGGGCGACCATGTCGGCCACCTGCAGCATCTCCAGGCGCGGGATATCGGCAGTCGTTGCCATGCTATGTTCCTCTCTTGCGATTCATCTAATGCGCGTGGCCTGCCCCCTGCTGGGCGAGCCGGTGTTCTTCGATCAACGCGTCGGTCATCTCGAGCTTGGCCCGGGTGACGGCCGACAGCGGCACATCGGTTTCCTGGCCGTCGTCGAGGCGCAGCTTCACCACATCGCCTTCAAGTCCGAGCAGCGTGCCCTTGAAGCGGCGGCGGCCCTCGATCGGTTCGGCGGTCTCCAGCCGGGCGAGGTGGCCCGCCCAGCGGGCATAATCCTTGGGCCGGGTCAGCGGCCGGTCGATACCGGGCGAGCTCACTTCCAGCGTGTAGGAACTTGGTATTGGATCCTCGACGTCGAGCACGGCCGAGAGCGCGCGCGCCACCGTGGCACAACCCTCGACATCCATCGCCCGGCCATCGGCCGGTTCGATCATGATCTGCAAAGTGCCGCCGCCCTTGCTCAGGGTGACGCGAACCAGCTCGTAGCCCATGCCGACGATGGTCGGGGCGACGATGTCTTCGATTCTGCGCAGCAATTCGGTCACGCGGGCTTGCTTTCTCGACGTTTTGGGTCGGCGGGGCGTTTCACAAATGAAAAGAGCGGGTTTTCGGCCCACTCTTTTTCTTTGGTTCGTCCCGCGAACCCGATGAGGATGGCGCGGATATAGTCGCAGTCCCTTCAACTGGCAAGAGAATCCCGCGCATTTCTGAGCCTTTCCGGCGGGTCTTCGCCGACAATTCTTTCGTACCGGCAGGAGGGGCGCGCTAAAACTTGAAACAAAATCGCGCCGCAAGGTGAAATTATTTTAGATTCAATCACTTAAGGGTAGGCGGGGCGACCCAGACGGCCTTCCGGGAATTGGAAGAGTGTCTTGCCATTTACCTGTCTACCTGGCGCCGGGCGTGGGCGGTATCTGCCGCCCATGATCGCTCGTCGACAGCTTCTTTTGGGGTCAGCCATCTTGGCCCCGCTCGCGGCCGCCCGCGCCAACGGTCCCGCGCGCTACAAGGCGATCGCCTTCGATGGCTTCCCGATCATCGATCCCAGGCCCGTTACCGTGCGCGCCGAGGTGCTCTTCCCCGGCCGCGGCGGCCAGCTCATGGAGGCCTGGCGCACGCGTCAGTTCGAGTACACGTGGCTGCGCACGCTGTCCGGTCGCTATGCCGACTTCTGGCAGGTCACGCAGGAAGCGCTGGCGGTCGCGGCCGCGGCGAGCGGGCTCGTTCTCACGCCCGACCGCAGCGATCGCCTGATGCAGACCTTCCTCGAGCTTAAAGTCTGGCCGGACGTGGCGCCGGCGCTCACTCAGTTGAAAGCACGCGGCGTCCGCATGGCGTTCCTGGCCAATCCCACGGTCGCGATGCTCGAGGCACCGATGCGGAACTCGGGCCTCGAGGGACTGCTAGAGGCGCCGCTCAGCACCGATCGCGTGCGGGCCTACAAGCCCGACCCGCGCGCCTATCAAATGGGGCTCGACGCCTTCGGCCTGAAGCGCGAGGAGATCGTGTTCGTTGCCTCCGCGTCGTGGGACGCCGCCGGCGCCAAGGCGTTCGGCTATCCGTCCTTCTGGGTCAATCGCGCGAACCTGCCGGTCGAGGCGCTGGGCGCCGCGCCTGATGCGATCGGTTCGGGCATGGCCGACCTAGTGACATTCGTCGTCGGTTAGCGGCGGACCAGCCGCAGGAACACCGGCTTGTGGCCGGCCAGCATCTTGCGTTCGTAGCGGGTCGGCGGCCAGTCGGCCGGCCGTTCACACCAGTCCGCCGGACGTTCGGCCAGCCAGTCGAAGGCCGGGTGGGTGCAGGCATGCTCGACCATCCACGGCAGATAGCTCGGGTCGTCGGTCGCAAGCCTGAGCTCCGCGCCCGGGATCATCAGCTCGGCCAGCCTGTCGAGGTTCTCTCGCTGCACGAAGCGCCGCTTGTGATGGCGGGTCTTGGGCCACGGATCGGGAAACAGCACGAAGACGCGCGACAGTGAATGGGGCGGCAGCGCCGCCATCACGAAGCGCGCATCGTCGGTGAACAAGCGGATGTTCCCGACGCCCGCGCGCTCGATATGAGCGAGACATTTGGCGACGCCGTTCATGTACGGCTCGCAGCCGATCAACCCGACACCCGGACGCTGCTCGGCCTGCCAGACGAGATGTTCACCGGCGCCAAAGCCCACCTCCAGCCACACGCCGTCGGTCGGAAGCTTGCCACCAAAGGCCTGGGCGAGATCGATCTTCTTGGCCGCATCTGCCGGGAGTGCCAGCAAAAGACGGGGCAGCAGCGTGTCGAGCAGCGACTGCTGCCCGGCCCGCAGTTTCTTGCCCCGACGACGACCGTGCAGCGTGCGTCGACGGGCGTCGTCCATCGCGGTCTTACATCACCACGTCGATCAGGTACGGGCCCTTTTGCGACATGGCGTAGGTGAGATGCTTGGTGAGCTCTTCGAGTTTGTGCGCCTTGCCGCCCGGCACGCCCATGCTCTTGGACATCATCGAGAAGTCGAGCGTCGGACGATCGAGAGTCAACATGTCGATGGCGCGCGGACCGGGATTGGCCGCGCCGACATCGGCGAGCTGGCTGTAGAGGATGTTGTAGGAGCGGTTGGAGAAGATCATGACGCAGACGTCGAGGCTCTCGCGCGCCATCGTCCACAACGCCTGGATGGTGTACATCGCGCTGCCGTCGCCGATCATGCAGATGACCTTGCGGTCGGGGCAGGCGACGGCGGCGCCGACGGCGACGGGTGCGCCGAAGCCGATCGAGCCGCCCATGTTGTTCAGCCAGTCGTGCGGCGGGGCGCCGGCGCTGTAGGGGAAGAAGCCACGGCCCGTGGTCACCGATTCGTCGACCACGATCGCGCCTTCCGGCATCGTCGCACCCAGCGCCTGGCCCAGACCCTCGAGCGTGAACTTGCCGGTCGGACGATCCGGCCGGCTCGGCTGGGCGACGCCCGCCGGCTTTTCGTTCAGGGCGCCGAGCTCGGTCGCCAGCGCCTCGAGCGAGGCCAGCGGATCGCCGTCAACCGGGCAGAGCGTCGAGATCTCGCAATCCTCCGGCGACAGCACGCTGGGCTTGCCGGGATAGGCGAAGAAGGCATAGGGCGCCTTGGCGCCGCACAGCACCATCTGCTTGGTGCCCTTGAGCTGCGCCTGGGCATTCTCGATCACGAAGTGCAGACGCAGCACCGGCACGCGGCCGGCGCCGCGCTCGATGCGCGCCGTGCCGCCGGCGCCCTGCACCTTGCAGCCGGTCTTGGCGGCGATCTTGCCGGCAAGCTCGAGGCCGCGTGCGCGCAAGGCGCGGCCACCGATGAACAACATCGATGTCTGGCCGCTCTTCAGCGCCTTGGCCGCCGCGACCACAGCCTCGTTGGCGGGCTTCTGCGGCTGCGGCGTCTCGGGCGTCTCGGCGGCGCCATCGGCTTCGGTCCACGCCGTGTTGGCGGGCAGGATCAGGGTGGCGATCTGGCCGGGCGCCACGCGCGCGGCCTGGATGGCGGCAGCCCCATCGGTCGCCACGGTCTTGGCGGTGGGCGATGTCTTGACCCAATGCGAGAACGGCCGGGCGATGCCTTCGATGTCGGCGGTGAGCGGCGTGTCGTACTTGATGTGATAGAGCGCGTGCTCGCCGACGATATTGACGATGCCCGAACCCGCCTTCTTGGCGTTGTGCAGGTTGGCGGCGGCATTGGCGAGACCGGGGCCGAGATGCAGCAGAGTCGAAGCCGGCTTGTCGGTCATGCGGTAGTAGCCGTCGGCCGCGCCGCTGCACACGCCTTCGAACAGGCCGAGCACGCAGCGCATGCCCTCGACCCGATCGAGCGCGCCCACGAAATGCATCTCCGAGGTGCCGGGATTGGCGAAGCAGACTTCGACGCCCCCCTTCACCAAAGTCCGAACCAGACTTTCCGCTCCGTTCATCGCCGCCCCCGAACTTTTAAGCATGAGTATTAGGAATGTGTATGTGGGGGCACCCTAGGCCAGTGGTCGGGCGAACCCAAGTCTTTGCGATTCCAAGATAATTCCAGGAAGAGAACGTTCTCTCTTTATACTCAACGATTTATTCAGTATACTTGAACCAATATTGCAGTTCTTAAGAACGAAAGTCATTGATCCATGAGCCATTCGGTCCCCTCCGAGAGCTCGGCTGTCGATACGACCTTCATTGTCGGCGCCGATCTGGTCCAATTCGACCGTCCCGAACTGCCAATCTATCAGACGCCCGAATCCCAGCCGCCAGGATCCAGGTGGGCCGAAGCTTGCTTCGACGAGGCGCCGTACGGTGCGCCGCTCGATCGCCTGTTCGGCGAGCCGGGCGACCCGCATATCGACAGCGTCGCGCGCGACGAGTCGCAGGCGGCCCTCACGCCATTGCCGAGCGACGACCCGCTGGTCGTTCTGGCTGCCCTCTCCGACGGGTTGATGCTGCCGGCCCCGGAGCCGGCGGCGGAGATCGCGACGGCCGTCGATTTCGGCACCGACGCCCATCCCATCGTTCACTTGCACGATGGCTGGAGCTGGGACATCGCCGGCGCCGACTGGACGTTCGACTTCCACGCCTGAGTTCTTCGCTGGCGACGCGCGACTCCTCAGGCAAAGTAACCTTCGCCTTGTGTCGCGAGCCTTTGCCGATGACAGCGATGATCGCGCCACTGCAGTGGCGCGCCCCCAGCACTAAGCGGCGTTGCCCAGCTCGAGCTGGACGAGGTTCACCCAATAGGCCGCGCCGGTCGTCAGGATCGCGTCATTGAAATCGTAGAGCGGCGAATGCACGTGATGGCAGCCGCCTTCTTCGCCGCCGCCATTGCCGATCATGATGTAGGCGCCGGGCTTCTTCTCCAGCATGAAGGCGAAATCCTCGGCGCCGGTGATCGGCGGCGTGTTGGGCTCGACATTCTCGCGGCCCACCGTGAGGGCTGCCGCTTCGACCGCGAGCGTCGTCTGCTCGGCTGAGTTCACGAGCGACGGATAACGCCGGAAGTACTTGTAGTCGGCATCGCAGCCGCCCGACTGGGCGATGCCGGCCGCGACCTCGCCCAGCCGGCGCTGCAGCAAATCACGCACGTCGCGCGAAAAACTGCGCGCGGTGCCGCGGACCAAGACCTCCGACGGGATGACGTTGGGCGAACCGAAAGTGCCGGCCTGGATATGGCCGACGCTCAGCACCGCCGCCTGGGTGGGCGGCACGTTGCGGCCGACGATGCCCTGGACGGCGACGATGAACTGCCCGGCGACGAACGTCGGATCGGTGCCCTGATGGGGCATCGCGCCGTGGCCGCCGGTGCCCTTGAAGGTGACTTGCCAGCTGTCGGACGCCGCCAGCATCGGGCCGGAGCGGATGGCGAAGCGGCCGGCCGGGATGCCCGGCATGTTGTGCATGCCATAGACGGTGTCGCAGTTGAACTTGTCGAACAGGCCCTCCTCGATCATCACCCGCGCGCCGCCTTCGCCCTCCTCGGCGGGCTGGAAGATGAAGTGGATGGTACCGGCGAAGTCCGGCGCCGCCGCCAGATGCTTGGCGGCGCCCAGCAGCATGGTGGTGTGGCCGTCATGGCCGCAGGCATGCATCTTGTTGGCGTTCACCGAGGCGTAGTCGAAGTCGTTCTTTTCCTGCAGGTGCAGCGCATCCATGTCGGCGCGCAGCCCGATCGTTTTCTGGCCCGGACGCTTGCCCTTCAAGGTGCCGACCACGCCGGTCTTGGCCAGCCCGCGATGCACGTCGATGCCCCAGGAAGCGAGCTTGTCGGCCACAATCTGCGAGGTCCGCTGCTCCTCGAACGCGGTTTCGGGATGGCGGTGGATGTCGCGGCGGATGGCGCTGAGCTGGGCCTGCTCGGCGGCCAAAAGATCGGGCGTGAATCGGGTCATGGTCTTCCTTCCGTAAGACCAAGACTAGCCGCGATGCTGGCACGAGGTCGAGCGATGACCGATTGCATTCCTCTCGTCTGCCGGTCGATCGACCATGCCGGCCGCTGAGGCTGGTAGGTTTCTCTGTCGCGACAGTAAGACGGCGCTGATCTGGATCATCCACGACCTCGCCGTGGTGGCGGGCCTCGGCGGCGTAAGGCGCGCGAAAGCTTCACTCAAGCGGCATTAGGTAGCAACGAGCGCAGGGCCGAAGGCCACTGTGCTGACGCATTTCCATGCCACCTAAGTAGTCCCCTCAGCCCGGTCCTCGCGGCCGGGCGCCTCCTTCGTCTCTCGACAGAAAAATTAGACGGAGACACCTGTGTCCAGCTCCAAAATCGTTCACCGCAAGAAGACCATGGCCATCAGTGAAAGTGCCCTGCTGGCGGTCACCCGCATTGTCGGAAATCAGCAGGACATCCTGCAAAAGTGGCTCCGCCGCCGGGATGTGCGGCATCAACACCGCAGTCCCGCAGCCGGCGGCTACCCGACGCTCATAAGGCACTAGGCGGCCAAGCGTGCGCCGCGTCGCGGGCGGCAACCGCCGTCAAGCGGCGCCTTCCACCCGCGCTGCCCGCATGCCATGGCCCCCGCTCAAGGTCGAGCGGCCGGGCCTCCGGGAGGTCGCGGCCGGCCGCACAAGCGCCTGTCACCTGAACGACGCCTGGGCTAGACTAAAACCCGGTCCACGGTGGGTCGCAGGGAAGGACGCTTCGCATGACCTACAGACTATGGTGGACCGTCGGTTACACCTGCAGTTCGGAGCGCGAGTTCCTCGCCGCCAAGCACCGGCTGCTGCCGGCGACCTATGAAATGCTGGACGATGCCTTGCGCCGCGCCAACCAGGTCGGCCGGGCCGGCGGCGTGGCCTGGCTGATCGAGGGCGACGACAAGACGCGACTCGAGCGCGGCCTGATCGAGAAGACCCTGAAGAAGCGCGGCCAGGAACTGGAAACCACGGCGCCCGCCGCCGACCGTCCGCACGACCGGCGTGGCCCCGACCAGCGCCGCGACGATCTGCGCCATGAAGGGCCGCGCCGTGATGGGCCGCGGGATGACAGGGGCAAGATGACGCGCTAAATCCGCGCCGCGATGATTCTGTTCCCGGCAATCGATCTCAAGGATGGCAAGTGCGTGCGCCTGCTGCGCGGCGACATGGCGCGCGCCACGGTGTTCAACGACAGTCCGGCCGCCCAGGCCAAGGCCTTCGCCAATGCCGGCTGCGAATGGCTGCACCTGGTCGATCTCAACGGCGCTGTCGAGGGCCATCCGGTCAACCGCGCGGCCGTCGTCGAGATCCTGCAGGCGATCGAGGTGCCGACCCAGCTGGGCGGCGGCATCCGCACCATCGAGAACATCGCGCGCTGGTTCGAATCGGGCGTCAAGCGGGTGATCCTGGGCACCGTGGCGGTCAAGGAGCCGGGCCTGGTCAAGGCCGCCTGCAAGCAGTGGCCGGGCCAGATCGCCGTCGGCATCGACGCGCGCGACGGCATGGTGGCGGTCGACGGCTGGACCAAGCAGAGCACGGTGCGCGCGCTCGACCTCGCGCTGCGCTTCGAGGACGCCGGGGTCTCGGCCATCATCTATACCGACATCGACCGCGACGGCGCGATGGGCGGCGTCAATGTCGACGCCACCATCACGCTCGCCCAGCATCTCACCACGCCGGTGATCGCCTCGGGCGGCGTGAGCTCGCTCGACGATCTCCGCGAGCTTCGCCCGGCCGAGGAGTACGGCATCGTGGGCGCCATCGTCGGCCGCGCGCTCTACGACGGCCGGGTCACGGTCCCCGACGCCATCCGCGTGCTGAAGGGGGACTGAGCGGTGCTGAAGGTCCGCATCATCCCCTGCCTCGACGTGAAGGACGGCCGCGTGGTCAAGGGCGTGCAGTTCGTCGGCCTGCGCGATGCCGGCGATCCGGTCGAGCAGGCCAGGATCTACGATGCCGCCGGCGCCGACGAGCTCACCTTCCTCGACATCACGGCGAGCCACGAGAACCGCGACACCATCCTCGACGTCGTCGCCCGCACGGCCGAACAGTGCTTCATGCCGCTCACCGTGGGCGGCGGCGTGCGCGCCGTCGAGGACATCCGCCGCCTGCTGCTGGCCGGCGCCGACAAGGTCTCGATCAATTCCGCCGCCGTGGCGCGACCGGACTTCGTGCGCGAGGCCGCCGAAAAATACGGCGACCAGTGCATCGTGGTGGCGATCGACGCCCGCCAGACAGCGCCTGGCAAATGGGAGGTTTTCACCCATGGCGGCCGCAAGGGCACCGGACTCGATGCCGTCGACTGGGCGCGCCGCATGACCGAGCTGGGCGCAGGCGAGATCCTGCTGACCTCGATGGATCGCGACGGCACCAAGTCGGGCTTCGACCTCGAACTGACCCGCGCGGTGTCTGACGCGGTGCCGGTCCCGGTGGTGGCCTCGGGCGGCGTCGGCACGCTCGATCACCTGGTCGAGGGCGTGACGCAGGGCGGCGCCTCGGCCGTGCTCGCTGCCTCGATCTTCCATTTCGGCGAGTTCACCATCGCTGAGGTGAAGGAGCGTCTCACCCAGGCCGGCGTCGCAATCCGACAAATCTCGCGCGCGGCGTGATTTTGGCGTAAAATCGCTGCAGCGTCCGTCCAAGAGGCGCTTTTAGAGAAGAGGCGATCGCCCCTCCCCTGGGCGACGGAGTTTCCCCTCGAATGGCAAAAAACAAGAAAGCCAAGAAAAAGGCGCACGGAAAAAAGCGCCTGAACGGTCCTGCGGCTTTGGACGAGCATGTGCTCGACCGCCTCTATCTCGTGATCGAGGGGCGCAAGGGCGCCGATCCCGACACCTCCTACACGGCCCGCTTGTTCAGCCGCGGCCGCCAGCAGATCGCCAAGAAGCTGGGCGAAGAAGCCGTCGAGGCGCTGATCGAAGGCATCCGCGGCGACAGGCCGAAGCTCGTGGGCGAAAGCGCCGACATGCTCTACCACCTGCTGACGCTGTGGGCATCGCTCGGCGTGAAACCCAGGACGGTATGGGCCGAGCTGGCACGCCGCGAGGGGCTTTCGGGCATCGCCGAGAAAGCTTCCCGCAAGAGCAAGTAGCCGCTGGAGCTAAGGCGTTGCCTTCCCACGCCGGCTGAGGGACCTTTCGGGGCCCGTCCGGAGTCCGCGATGCCCGCCTATAATCGCAACAACATCTTCGCCCGCATCCTGCGCGGCGAGTTGCCGTGCAAGAAGGTCTACGAGGATGCGTTCGCGCTGGCCTTCCATGACATCCATCCGCAGGCGCCGGTGCATGTGCTGGTGATCCCCAAGGGCGAATACGTCTCGCAGGCCGATTTCTGCGCCGAGGCGCCGGCCGAGCTGCTCGTCGGATTCTGGCGAGCGGTGGCCAAGGTCGCGCAGGATCTCGGGCTCGAGCCAGAGGGTTATCGCATCACCGCCAACCACGGCCCGCACGGCGGCCAATTGGTGCTCCATTTCCATGTCCATATCGTCGGCGGCCGGCAGATGAGCCATCGCATGGGCAACCTGGCGCGGGCGGTTGACCCGGGCGGCAACAGGGGTGGCGAGCAGCAATGATCGGCCGGCGCGCGCTGCTCGCGGCCGGACTTTCGTTCCCGCTGGCCGCGCACGCAAGCAGCCCGTGGAAGGGTTACTACGCCTCGGGCACGCATCAGCGTGCGGTGCGCTTCGCCGGCGGCGACGGCGCAACGCTGGCCGGCACCCTGCTGCTGCCGCTGTGGAGCGAACTGCAGAAGGTGCCGGGCATCGTGTTGGTGGCAGGCAGCGGGCCGACCGACCGGGACGGCAACAATCCGCTGACGCCCGAGCGCACCGACGTCCTGAAGCGGATCGCCGAGCTGCTGGCCACGGCGGGAATCGCCACGCTGCGCTACGACAAGCGCGGCATCGGCGGCTCGACGCAGCGCCCGCGCGGCACGCTCGAGGAGCAGGAGCGGTTCTTCGCCTGGGACAATTTCGTCGGCGACGTCGCGGCGGCGCATGGCGAGCTGGTGAAACACGACGAGATCAAATCCTACGCCACGGCGCTGCTCGGTCACAGCGAGGGCGGGCTGCTGGTGCTGGCCGCGGTGCCCTCGATCGGCAAGAACCGGCCGCACGGCATGGTGCTGGCATCGACGCCCGGCCGGCCCATGCGAGAGATCGTGCGTGCGCAAGTCGCCCGCGGCGCGCCCCATCTTCTCAACGCCGTGGAGCGCACGATGGCGGCGATCCAGGCCTCGGGGCGCGTGCCGGCCGACCTGCCAATCGAGCTGCAGGCGCTGTTTCCGCCCTATGTCGGTCCCTACCTGCAACGCATGCTGGCCTTCGATCCGGCGCAGGCGCTGCTCGGCCTCGACCTCGCCTGCCTGCTGCTGCAGGGCGCCGCGGATCGTCAGGTCGTGCCGATGGAGGACGTGCAGCCGCTGATCGATGCGCTCGGCAAGCGCGGTGCGCCTGGCGAAGCGGTGATCCTCCCCGGGGTCAGCCACAATCTCAAGCTCATGAACTGGCCGAGCGATTCAGGTTTCGGCGGACCGATCGCGCCCGCCGTCGCCGCCAAGCTGGTCGACTGGCTCGTGCCGATGCTGGGTGCTTGATCGGACGCACGAGCGGGTCGATCATCGCGGTAAGGATGGAGGACGCGACATGGCGGTGACGGTTCGCGCGGTGACGCCGGCAGTGGGAGCGGAGATTTCCGGCGCCGACCTCAGGGGCTTGAGTGACTCAGATTTCGCGGCGATCGAGCGCGCCTGGACCAACCATTCGATGATCCTGCTGCGCGGCCAAAAGCTCAGCGACGATGACCTGCTGGCCTTCAGCCGCCGTTTCGGCGCGCTCGACCCGCCGCCCAACCAGGAGCGCGGCCGCATCAGCCCGCCGGGCTATCCCGACATCTATGTGGTGTCCAACGTGCTCGACGGCAAAGGCGATCCGATCGGCGCCCTGGGCGCGGGCGAGGCGGTGTGGCACACCGACATGAGCTACCTCGACACGCCGCCCGATGCCTCGATGCTCTATTCGCTGGAGATTCCACCCTCCGGCGGCAACACCTGGTTCTGCGGCATGCAGGCCGCCTGCGACGCGCTGCCGGCCGACCTTTTGGCAAAGATCAAAGGACGGCGCATCAAGCACGACGGCACCTACAATTCGGGGGGCTATCTGCGCAAAGGCGTGACGCCGACCGACGATCCCATGGCCGCGCCCGGCGCCTGGCATCCGGCGATCCTGCGCCATCCCGCCAACGGCCGCGCCACGCTCTATCTCGGACGGCGGCGCAACTCCTATATCGAGGGCTATTCGCGGGTGGAGTCCGATGCGCTCCTGGAGGCGCTGTGGGCGCACGCCACCCAACCGCGCTTCGTCTACGAGCATGTCTGGAAGCTGGGCGACCTCGTGATGTGGGACAACCGTTCGACCATGCATCGCCGCGATCCGTTCGACGGCGAGGCGCGGCGCATCATGCATCGCACGCAGATCAAGGGCAGCCACAAGCCGGTGGCCTTCGCGGCCTGAACGAACAAGAAGAACAATCGGAGGAAACATGCGGCGGCAGAAGAAGTTCTACGCCTGGGGCTATGCCGACGAGGATCTGACGCAGGACGAGATCACGCCTTGGGAGGCGGAGATCGCCGAGCGCTACGGCCTGAATGGCTTCGACGTGACGCCGCCGCCCAAACCGGAGGAAATCACGCTGCGCGCCCCGCGTGTTTCTGTGCCGCCGGCGCTGCAGTCGATCGTGCGCACCGATCACCTGACGCGGCTGGAGCACAGCTACGGCAAGGCGGGTTTCGACACGCTCCGCATGTTCATGCGCTCCGTGCCCAACCCGCCGGACGCCGTGGCGTTTCCCGAGAACGAGCAAGACGTCGTGCGCGTGCTCGATTGGTGCGACTCGATCGGCGCCACGGCGATCCCCTATGGCGGCGGCTCTTCGGTGGTGAAGGGCATCGAACCGCCGGCCGCTGCCGGGAAGGTCGTGACCATCTCGACGCGCCACATGGACAAGGTGCTGGAGGTCGATGCGGTGAGCCAGGCCGCGCGCATCCAGGGCGGCATCTATGGCCCCGCCATCGAGGACCAGTTGCGCGACACGCCCTTCACCATGCGCCATTACATGCAGGCCTATCGCTGCTCGACCTTGGGCGGCTGGATTGCGACGCGCTCGGGCGGCCACTACGCCACGCTCTATACCCACATCGACGATTTCGTCGAAAGCATGCGGGTCATCACGCCGGCCGGTGCGCTCGAGACGCGCCGCTTGCCCGGGTCGGGCGCCGGTCCCAGCCCCGACCGGATGTTTTTAGGCTCCGAGGGCATCTTGGGCATCATCACCGAGGCCTGGGTGCGGTTGCGCAAGAAGCCCGTGTTCCGGGCCTCGGCCTCGGTGCGCTTCAAGACCTTCTTCGATGGCGCCGATGCGGTGCGCGACATCACCCAGGCCGGCCTCTATCCCGCCAACTGCCGGCTGCTTGAAGCGCGCGAGGCGCTGCCCGGCATCCCGTGGAGCAGCGAGGAGGCGGTGCTGGTGCTGGCCTTCGAAGGCGCCGACCATCCGCTCGACGCCTGGATGGCGCGGGCGCTGGAAATCTGCCGCGACCATGGCGGCGTGGCCGATCCCGCGGGTGACGACGAGAATGCCCACCGCTCGGGCGCCGCCGGCGCCTGGCGCAACAAGTTCATCCGCGCGCCGCACTACGGCGAGCATGCCGCCGCGCGCGGCATTCTCAGCTCGACCTTCGAGACGTCGATGACCTGGGAGCGCGTCCGTGACTTCCACCAGAAGATAACGGCGATCACCCGCGATACGATCAAGCGCGTGACCGGGCGCGACGGCACGGTCACCTGCCGCTTCACCCACGTCTATCCCGACGGGCCGTGTCTCTATTTCACCTTCGGCGGCATTCTGGACAAGCGGATCGCGCTCGAGCAGTTCATGGAGGTGCTGTCGACCTGCACGGCGGCCACTGTGGAGCATGGCGGCACGACCACGCACCATCACGCCGTCGGCCGCTTCCACCGGCCGTTCTACGACAAGCAGCGGCCCGAGCTCTTCGCCCGCGCGCTGCGCGGCGCCAAGCGCGAGCTCGATCCCAAGGGCATGATGAATCCCGGCGTGCTGATCGATCCGTAGGATTAGCGATGGAATATCTCACCGGTCCCCTGCTGGCGTTCCTCGGTATTTCTGCCCTGGTGATCATGACGCCGGGTCCGGACACGGCCATCACCATCCGCAATACCTTGACCGGAGGCCGCGCCGGCGGCGTCGTCACGGCGCTGGGCGTCGCCACCGGTCAGGCGATCTGGGCGCTGGCCACCAGTGCCGGTATCGTGGCCCTGCTCGTCGCCTCCGAGCCGCTGTTCCTGGCGGTGAAGTATGCCGGCGCCGCCTATCTGGTGTGGCTTGGCCTTCAGTCGCTGCGCGCAGCCTTGCGGCCGGCGACTGGCCAGAGCACGATTGCGACCGCGCGACCGCTCACCCCGGGCACCGCCTTCAGCCAGGGTTTGGTGAGTGATCTCGGCAACCCCAAGATGGCGGCCTTCTTCACCAGCCTGTTGCTGCAGTTCGTGCCGCCCGACACGGCGAGCTTCGCGGGCCTGATCCTGCTCGGGCTGTTGTTCAGCCTGCTGACACTTTTTTGGCTGGTGTTCTATACGCTGGCCATCGCCCGGGTCGGCAAGGTGCTGCGTCGCCCGGCGATCCGGCGCGCCCTCGAAGGCTTCACGGGTGCGGCGTTGATCGGACTTGGGCTGAGGCTTGCGACGGAAGACCGTTGAAGGAGATCGAACGATGACCAGGACGTACAAGGGAAGCTGCCATTGCGGCAAAGTCCGCTACGAGGCCGACCTCGACTTGGACGCCGGCACCGGCAAGTGCAACTGCTCGATCTGTTCCAAGCGGCGCTATTGGGGCGCCATCATCAAGCCGGAGGCGTTTCGCCTGCTCGCGGGCGAAGGCGAACTGGCCGACTATCAATTCGGCACCAGGAGCGGCCATCACAGGTTCTGCCGGACGTGCGGCGTCCCGGCCTTCGGCCACGGTCACATCGAGCAGATCGGCGGCGCCTATTATTCGGTGAACCTCGCCTGCCTCGACGATCTCGATCCGACGGAACTTGCCGAGGCGCCGGTCAAATACATGGATGGCCGTCACGACAACTGGTGGAATGCGCCGGCGGAGACGCGGCATTTGTGACGATCATCATACGAGCGCCCTGGCAATGTGTGCCACGTCGAGCAGGAAATGCCGGAGATCGGCGAACAGCACGGCGACCTCGAGGGTGAGCAGCCAGGCGATCGCATAAAATACCGGGGGATGCGCTGCGCTGAGACGCAACACCTGATCGGGTAGTCCGGTCGCGCCGATAAGCCGGCACAGCACAAGCATCAGGGCGACGCCGACAACCGCGCCGGCGATCACATCGCTCGTCCAATGATAGCCGAGATAGAGCCGGGGCAAACAGATCACCAGGGCCGTCCAGAGAAACGCCGCCGCACCAAGCCACCGCGAGCGCTTCCATAGCGGAACGCTGAGAGCGAAAAACAGGACCGCGTGGTCGCTGGGAAAAGAACTGAAGTCGTTGAGCGTAACGGCGTCGACGCTGAGCGGCATGTGCATCCCGAGTCCCGGCGTGTGCAACGGCCGAAGGTGGAACGGCAAGGAGATCTGCAGCACGCGGGAGGCAATCGCCGCGACGGTGCCCGCCAGAAGCGCCACCACGACATTGCGCCGCTGGGCATGAACGCCGTCCCTGTCGGCCTCGAACCACAGCCACCAATAGGCGGCGAGGAACACGCCGCCTTTCAGCATCGGCGAATCGGCAATGTCGTAAACCAACGTATCGAGCGAGATATCGCGGCCGGCAAATCGATTGGCAGATAGCGTGAGGACGCTATCAACCTGTTCGAGCGCCGTCATGGCGTTGTCTCCTTAGAGCAATACTTCTGTAATGCTAGGGAGTCGAAAGCGCGGTCGCCTGTGACATTATTATAACGACGCCACGCCGCCCTTGCGATTTACGGGTTTTTGCATTCGCACAAGCGAGATGCTTGTCCGATAAATTGCCGATGAGACGCCTAAGCGGCCATCACAGGTTCTGCCGGACGTGAACGCGCCGGCAGAAACGCGGCACCTCTGACGTGACGAGGGGCGAGTCCTGCCGATGAAACAGCCGCGGTGCCTACTCCGTCCCGAACAGCTCGCGCGTCGCGCGAATCTTGCCGCTCTCTATGTCGCGCACGCTGACCATCGCGTAGCCGACGCTCGCGTTGGCGCTGTCCAGCCAGGCCTCGACGATCATGTTGCGCGCAGCCGTGGCGCCGGCCGCCAGCCGAGCCGTGGTGAAGGCGATGCCGCGGGGATCGCCGCGCGTGAAGCCGCCCTCCTTTTCCAGCGCATAGAGCGGGCCGACCTGGGCGAGACTGGCGAGGATCAGTGCCTTGGTTTGCTCCTCGATCGAGCACCCGCAGGACTGATAGAGGCCCACTTCTGCCGCGACCGCCGGGCGGGAGAGATTGCGCACCACGAATTCACCCTCGAAGTACGAGTGAATCTTCTTGGTCGTGTAGCCGTGCGGATTGGGATAGTTGCCCCAGCCGTCGAAATGCACGGAGACGTGCAGCGGCTGGGAGGCGTCGGCCGGATAGTGGCTCCACACGCCGATATCGCGCAGGGCGAGCTTCTCGCGCAGCTTGCGGTCGGCCTCGAACCAGGCCCGCTCCTGCGGCGTGGCCGCGGTCTCGGCGCCCTTCGCGGCGACGCGCCAGTAGGCGAAGTCCTTACGAACCTGCTGCCAGCCATCGATTATCGCATAGGGGAGGTAGCCGGCCTTGTACTGAGTGAGACCCTTGGCGCGCAGGAGCGTGTCGTATTCCTCGCGGGTCGGTGGCAGGTCGCGGAGCGGCAGCACGCCCATGACCGCGCCATCGTCGGCGAGGTTGATGAAATGCGCCGGATCGCGCTCCGCGTCGTGCGTGCGGCC
>Ga0308309_10000280_pt1 | contig 34821 bp, 34 predicted proteins | sample HubBroMetageWFT5_FD_192491 | JGI IMG/M metagenome (GOLD analysis project Ga0308309, IMG submission 192491) | Warmed and freeze-thawed soil microbial communities from the Hubbard Brook experimental Forest, New Hampshire - Hubbard Brook CCASE Soil... | ecosystem: Environmental > Terrestrial >...
TGACGTGCTGCATGCGTTCCCCAAGTTCGTGGTGCGATCGGCAGATAATGTCACCGGCGCTTCCAAAGGGCGATGGCGATTGCTAGCGAAAGTGTTCATTGCGGTAACAGCAAGAACGCGCACGGGCCGGATAATTTCTACGGATTGGATAGCAGCGATGCTTTGCGCTGGAACTCTCTGCATTTCGCGGCTCCTCCTCCGAAGCGCATCGCCACTGCATTTGGCGCCGTAAACGGAAAGTGATGCACCGGCCAGATTGGCTGGATTCGCTGGGGCGGCGAGCATCTGCTATTCTTGTGACTTCAAGGTATTCTAGATTTAGAGCTTTCACTTCGAAATCATCTCGAGAGGATGGCATCGTGACACTTTCTATTGCTTCGCCGCGGAGCGCGGAGCGGGCGGCTAATTTTAATGCGGGGCCGGGGGCTTTGCCTTTGGCTGTGCTGCAGCGGATCCGTGAGGAGCTTCTCGATTATCGCGGGACTGGGATGTCGGTGATGGAGATGAGCCACCGGTCGGCGGAGTTTGAGGAGATTATTGCGCGGGCGGAGCAGAATCTGCGGAAGCTGATGGGCATCCCTGAGGAATATGGCGTGATCTTCGTGCAGGGGGGCGGGAGCGCGCAGTTTACGATGGCGCCATCGAATCTTTGCTTGCCGGGGAAGCCGGTGGACGTGTTGCACACGGGGATGTGGACTGGGAAGGCGCTGGCGGAATTGAAGCGCGGGACGCCTCACCGGATCGCGGCTTCGACGGAGGCAACTGGGTTCACGCGGCTGCCACGCAAGGATGAGATTCAGTTGGGGCCTGACGCTTCCTACGTTTACATGTGCACGAACAATACGATCGAGGGCTCGCAGTGGCATTGGCTGCCGGAGACGGGCGAGGTGCCGCTGGTGGCGGATATGTCGTCGGACATTATGTCGCGGCCGGTGGACGTGCGGCGGTTCGGGTTGATCTTTGCTGGGGCGCAGAAGAACTTGGGGCCTTCCGGGGCGACGGTGGTGATTGTGCGGAAGGATCTCGCGGAGCGGGCAGATAAGAATTTGCCTACCGTGCTGCAGTATCGGACGCATATCAAGGAGCGGTCGCTCTACCACACGCCGCCGACTTTTGCGGTTTACATCGTGGGGTTGGTGTTGGAGTGGATTGAGGCTGAGGGCGGAGTTGTGGCGATCGAGAAGCGCAATGAGGCTAAGGCTAAGTTGCTTTATGACGCGATTGATTCTAGCGGCGGGTATTATATGGGGCCGATCAAAAAGGATTCGCGGTCGAAGATGAATGTTACGTTTCGGGTCGCGGGCGGAAATGAGGAGTTCGAGAAGAAGTTTGCTAAGGAAGCTGCGGCGGCGCGGTTGATCGGGTTGGGCGGACATCGGTCGATTGGGGGTATGCGGGCTTCGATTTATAACGCGGTGACGATCGAGACGGTCGGGATTTTGGTGGATTTCATGCGCGAGTTTCAGAAGGCGAACGGATAGGTCGGACGACTCTCGGTACGCCGCAGTGTGCCCGGTCCCGCTTCGCGGGACCGGCCTCTACATAATTCCACGGCAGAGATGAACCCGCTTACGGTATAACCGAAGAGCCACAGTAGTGTGGCTTCTGCGCAACAGTTGGCTTGACTTGGGTGTTTAGGCCCGGTATCGTGGGATTTCGATGGCAAATCACCTCAAAATCACCTGTTTTGACCCGGAACGGCTGGCTTTGTCGGCCGAGGGCTGTGCCGACACGGCTAATTTGGTGCCGGTTCGCGAGCCGCAGTGGCCGCTGTGCGGTGAAGATCAGCTGGGCCGATATCTGGAGGAGGGGCGTTGAAGGCGGAGCGAGCCAGGCGGAAAAACCGGTTGTGGCCGTGGATCGGGGGAATCGTCGTCACTTTGCTGACGGCGGCCGTGTTCATGGTGGGCTCGCTGGACGTGCCGCTGCGACCGGAGCAAGGCAGCGAGTTCGCGGTATTTTTTGCGTTGACGACACTGCTGGCTGTGGCGCTGCTGGTGTTCACCGTGATTTTGGCGCGCAGCCTGGTGCGGCTGTGGATTGAGCGGCGCACCGGGCAGATGGGTTCGCGGTTCAAGGTCAAGATGGTGCTGGGCGCGATTGGCGTGTCGCTGCTGCCGATCGGTTTCTTTTTCTTCTTCAGTTACGCGATTGTGAATCGCACGCTGATCGCGTGGTTTCCGCGTCCGCTGGAAATTGCCAACGAACAGAGCCAGCGGCTGCTGGAGGACATGGGCCAGGCCAACCTGGGCCATTTGAACGCCATCGCGGAAAAGGCCGCGGCCACGAGCAAGGAAAATCAATCGCTGCTGGGCCTGGCGTGGTCGGTGGACGCTTCCTGGATCGCCCATGCGAAGGGACAAGCCGACGACGGCGTGGCGTATGTGAAACCGGAGGATCCCTCGAGCGACCAAACCGTGCCGGAGATGGAAACGATCACGCCCACGCTGGTGCAAACGCTGCCGAACGGCGCGGAGATTTGGCACACGGACGATCATTTGTATATCGCGGGTAGCGCGCCGCTCGATGGAGGCAGATTGTACGTAGCGCGGATTCTGCCGAGTGATTTCCTGTCGCGTTATTCGGAAATTCGGACGCAGACGGAAACTTACGCGCGGCAGAAGCAGAGGTTGCGCGCGTATAAAAGAGACGTTTTGCTGGGGCTGCTGGTGGTCACGGTGATTCTGGGTTTCTCGACAACTTGGGTGGCGCTGTTCTTGTCGAAGCAAGTGACGGTGCCGATTCAAGCACTGGCGGAGGCTACACGGGAAATTTCGCGCGGGAATTTTGATTACCGGATTGATGTGAAGGCGCAGGACGAACTGGGAATGCTGGTGCGTTCGTTCAATCGCATGACGGAGCAGCTGGGCGAAGGGCGGCGGCAGATCAATGAGTTCACGCAGAGCCTGGAGCAGGCGATTGAGGAGCGCGAGCGGCGGCGGAAATTGATGGAAGCGATTCTGGAAAATATTCCGACGGGCGTGATTTCGCTGAATTCTTCGGGTGAAGTGGCGCGGGTGAATTCGGCTGTGCCGGCGATTCTGGGAGAGTCGGCGCGGGAGGCGCGGACATTGCCGGAGTTGGTCGGTGATGAGGCTGCGCGAGCGGTTTTGCATTTGATGCGGAGGTCGCTGCGTATGGGCGTGGCTTCGCGGGAGATTGAGATTGCTACGGCAGGCCGGCTGGTGCGCGCGGCGGTGACGGTTAGTTCGCTGGGACCGCGGCTTTCGAATCCTGGGTACGTGATCGTGATTGACGATTTGACGGATCTGCTGCGGGCGCAGAAGGCGGCGGCTTGGCAGGAAGTGGCGCAGAGGATCGCGCACGAGATCAAGAATCCTTTGACGCCCATACAGCTTTCGGCGCAGAGGTTGCTGCGCTTTTTGGAACGCAGCGGGTCGCAGCAGGCCGCGGCTTTGCGGACGGAACTGGAGAAGTTGGTGGCGGAGTGTGCGGGGTTGATCGAGCGCGAAGTGCACACGTTGAAATCGCTCGTTGATGCGTTCTCGCAGTTTGCGCGCTTCCCTGCCGCGCGATTGGCGCCCGAGGACGTGAATACGATTGTGGCTAGCGCTTTGGATTTATTTCATGGGCGGCTGGAGGGCGTTACGGTGCGGACGGAACTCGCGGCTGCCTTGCCATTGGTGAAGGCGGATCGTGAGTTGTTGCGGCGCGTATTGGCCAATTTGATTGACAACGCGGCGGAAGCGATGGAGGGGGCGACGATCCGTCGGATGCGCGTGGCTACGCGGGTGGATGGCGACGGGGACGCCGTGGAGATTGAGATTTCTGACAGCGGTCAGGGGATTTCGCCCGAGGACAAGGAGCGGTTGTTCTTGCCGCACTTTTCTACTAAGGAGCGCGGGACTGGGTTGGGATTGGCGATCGCGAGCCGGATTATTGCTGAGCATAACGGGACGATTCGCGTGGAGGATAACTTGCCGACAGGGACGCGGTTTCTGATTCGTTTTCCGGCGGTCGAGATTCCGGTTACGCCGGCGTAAGTCAAAGGATTTGGTACAGAGGGCGCAGAAACAACCTACGGCAAAGGCGCCCAGCTGAAGCTGGCCGCTACAAGTTCAACACCGAACTTCGATTGACGATTCGCGCTGCGGAAACTACAGAACATGCCTGCATCGATATTTATTGTTGATGACGAGAACGGGATCCGCGAATCTCTCGGCGCTTTGCTGCGCGATGAGGGATACGACGTTGAGGCAGTTGCATCGGGCGAAGAGTGTTTGGCGCGATTGGAATCGCGGACTTTTGATTTGATTTTGCTGGATGTGTGGTTGAAGAAGATGGACGGGCTGGAAACTTTGGAGCGGATGCAGGCGCAGGAGGGCGCGCCGATGGTGGTGATGATTTCGGGCCACGCGAATATTGAGACGGCGGTGCGGGCTACGAAGTTGGGGGCTTTTGATTTCGTCGAGAAGCCGCTATCGCTGGAAAAAGTGGTGTTGGTGGTTCGCAACGCGCTGGAATATTTGCGGCTGGAGACGGAAAACCGGCGGCTTCGCGCCGAGCTGGAGGAGAAGCATCAGATTTTGGGCGGCAGTATTCCGATGAAGGCGCTGCGGCAGCAGATTGCTTTGACGGCGCCGACGAATGGGCGCGTATTGATCTATGGCGAGAGTGGCACGGGCAAGGAACTGGTGGCGCGGGCGCTGCACGCCAGCAGTTTGCGCAGCTCGATGCAATTTGTGGAGGTGAACTGCGCGGCGATTCCGGAGGAATTGATCGAATCGGAAATGTTCGGGCATCGCAAGGGGAGTTTTACGGGCGCGAGCGAAGACAAGGTGGGGAAATTTCAGAAGGCCGACGGCGGGACGCTGTTTCTGGACGAAGTGGGCGACATGAGTTTGAAGACGCAGTCGAAAGTGCTGCGCGTGCTGGAGGAACGGCGCGTCGAGCCGCTCGGGTCGAACCAGCCCGCCACTGTGGACGTGAGGGTGATCGCCGCTACCAACAAAAAGCTCGAGGAAGAGATCGCGCGCAACGCTTTCCGCGAGGATCTTTTTTACCGGTTGAACGTGATTCCCTTCTACGTGCCGGCGTTGCGCGAGCGCGTGGCGGACATTCCGATTCTGGCGGCGCATTTTCTGGCGGCTTTTTGCCAGGAATATGGGAAGAAGGCGAAAGAGTTCAGCCCCACCGCACTCGACGTGCTACTCAGTTATCCGTGGCCCGGCAACGTCCGTGAATTAAAAAACTTGGTGGAGCGGCTGGTGATTGTTTGCCCGTCACCACGGATTGAGCCGCATCATTTGCCGCCGGAACTTTTTCGCGGCGCGTCGAAGAGCCCGCAGAAGCCGTATGAAAGTTTGCAGGAGGCGCGCTCGGCCTACGAGCGCGAATTCGTGCTGCGCAAGCTGGAGGAAAATCGCTGGAATATGACCAAGGCGGCGCAGGCGCTGGGCCTGGAGCGCAGCCATTTGTATCGCAAGATGCGCTCGCTGGGGATTGCGCCGACGCGGGTGTGACACCGCTTGTCGTTGCGCGCCGCTGGCGGTCAGCAGCAGCAACGGAGACCGGGCTGCTCGGCTCAGTTCTGGTTCCGCGCGGCGACGCGCTTTAGGCTATGAGCCGACGCGAATGTGAGCGAACGAATTAAAGAGCCCGAAAATATTCAGGAGCCAGAGCACTACGGCTATCACTACTACCGCGTTCAGGATTGACTTGATTGTTCCCTGCATGGGGATGAGGTTGACCAGCCACAGCAGAACTCCTACGACGATCAGAACCATTATTACCGTCAACAATGGCATTTGTTGTTGACCTCCTTTGTTGAGCAGTCGTACCGACTTTTCTCGATGTGAGAATACGCGGCGCCACGATGCAGGGCCATACATGGAAGGGAGTAGGACGGCCGAGGGAGTTACGTTATACGCCAGGCAAAATGAAACCTGAATTGATCCCGATATCGATTGCCATGATTTTGTGCGAAGTCTAATCTAACTTGCGATGGTTCCGCGTTCGGCAGGACGGCTGGCGATGAAGTGAGGGCCGGAAGCTGCGAATCGCAGGATGGTGGGTGGATGAGCGACGTTTTTCCGAAGGAATGCGAACCTGCGCAATGAGACTGCATCGCGCCGCGAGTTTCTGAAGGCGGTCGGGACCGCGACGTGTGGGGCGGCGTGCCCGAACGCTTTGCGCGGTTTCGCTATGCAGACGAAGGTACCGCAGCCCGCAGTGGGCCCGCCGGATTACGTCCTGCGCATTGCCGCGAGCGCTGTCGAGATTGGCCCGAAGCGCGTCATCTCTACGATTACTTACAACGGCCAGTTTCCGGGACCTTTGCTGCGCTTCAAAGAAGGACAGCCCGTCTCTGTCGAAGTGCACAACGATACGGACACAGCAGAGCAACTCCACTGGCACGGGCAATTCGTCTCCACCGACGTGGACGGCGCCGCCGAGGAAGGTACGCCATTCATTCCGGCGCACGGAATGCGGCGAATTGAGTTCACGCCGCGGCCGGCCGGGCTACGTTTTTATCACACGCATAATCGCGCCGGAGCGGATTTGTATGCGGGACAATACACCGGCCAGGTTGGAGCGGTTTACATCGAACCCCGGCATGAACCGGGCGGCTACGACCGGGAAGTGTTTCTCGTACTGAAAGAGTTTGAGCCAACTTTCAGCCAGGGCGGCGATATGGCGCAGGATTTCTTGGCGCCCGCGATGAAAGTCAAAGAGCTGGAATCCGCGGGCGAAACCGCGATGAGAGCTTCGCTCGCGAAAGGTATGCCACACGGCTACGAAGTGGGCTACCGCTATTTCACCATCAACGGGCGCATGTTGGGACACGGCGAGCCGCTAAGGGTGAAGCAGGGCGAGCGCGTGCTGTTTCACGTTCTGAACGGCAGCGCGACGGAGATTCGCAGCCTGGCGTTGCCCGGGCATTTATTTAAGGTTGTCGCTCTGGATGGTAATGCAATTCCGGTGCCGGCCGAAATTCCTGTGCTGTGGCTCGGGACTGCGGAGCGCATTTCGGCGATTGTCGAGATGAATCAACCGGGCGTGTGGATCATGGGCGACCTGGCGGATGATGATCGCGGCCATGGCATGGGCATTGTCGTGGAGTACGCCGGCCACAGCGCCAAGCCCGTTTGGACGCCGCCGAAGCCATTCCACTGGAATTATTTGCGTTTTGCGAAATCTGGCGCGACCGCAGCACCGCCCGACGAGACGTTTGACATGCTGATTGCGAAAGGCAACGCCGCGGAAGGCGGATTTAACCGCTGGACGATTAACGGCACGGCTTATCCCATGACCGAGGGCATCGTTCCAGCGTCATTCCATCTGACGCAGGGCCGGCGCTACGGTATTCGCATGCGCAATGCCAGCGACGATATCCATCCGATCCATCTGCACCGGCACAGCTTTGAACTCACGCGAATCGCTGGTGTGGCCACGGCAGGCGTAATGAAAGACGTAGTGATGCTCGGCGGCTATCAAGAAATGGAATTGGATTTTACCGCCGACAACCCTGGGCTTACTCTGTTCCACTGCCATCAGCAGCTGCACATGGACTTTGGCTTTATGACTCTGTTCGATTACGTGTAAGAACTGGATCGTCATGAATTTCTTCGGAGAATTGCTCCACCCGAATGCGCTATTGGCCCTTCTGGTTATCCGCCCACTCGTAGGCGGCGTGGTCCTCCTCGTCGGCGCGGGAACGTCGCCGCTCGACGCGCGGCATTCCTCGCGTAGCGGCCATGGCTGAGCAGCCGGCGCGGGAAGTTTCGCACTCCGCCTCATCTCCGCCAAAAGTCTCGATACGCGAACTCGCCGTATTCTTTCTGCGGCTGGGCTGCACCGCGTTCGGCGGGCCTGCGGCGCACATCGCGATGATGGAGGACGAGCTGGTCCGCCGGCGGGAGTGGCTTTCTCGCCAGAAATTTCTCCACCTGCTCGGCGCCAGCAATCTGATTCCAGGCCCCAGTTCCCCAGTGAACTTGCCATCCACATCGGCTATTTGCTCGCCGGCTCGGCCGCGCGGCGCTGGTGGATGTTGCGACCGTGGCTTTGGCGGTGGTGGCCGCTATCGCGCTTCTGCGATGTCGCGTGAATTCCGCCTGGCTAGTGCTGCTTGGAGCGATTGTGGGCGTGGCATGGAATGCGTTTCGGCTGCGCTGAACGCATGCTGCGCGCGAATTTCAGTTGCGGCGGGATTCGACGAGTTCTAGCCTTCTTCGGCTTCCTGGTATTGGGCTAGTTGTTCGAGTTGGCGGTGCCAATCTAGTTGGCGGACCAGCGTGGAGTTTTGGCGCCAGTTGGATTGGACTTTTACGAAGAGCTCGAGGAATATTTTTGCACCGAGGATGAATTCTAGCTCCTTGCGCGCGGCTGTGCCGATCTTCTTGATGGCTTCCCCGCTCTTGCCGATCAGAATGCCCTTCTGGCCTTCGCGCTCGACGTAGATGGTGGCGCGGATGCGCAGCAGCTTGGGCGTTTCCTCGAAATTGTCGATGAGTACGGCGATCGCGTGTGGCACTTCGTCGCGGGTCTGGAGGATGGCTTTCTCGCGCACCACTTCGGCGGCGAGGAAGCGCTCGGGCTGATCGGTGAATTGGTCGAGCGGAAAATGCGGCGGGGCTTCGGGCAGGCGGGTCAGCCAGGAATTGACGAGGTCCAGGCAGCCGGCGCCGGTGAGCGCGGAGATGGGAAAAATTTCGGCGAATGCGAATTCTTTGTTGTAGCGCTCGATCAGCGGGAGAAGCAGGTGCTTCGCGATGCGGTCTACTTTATTGAGCAGCAGGTACACGGGTCCGTGAAAGCGCTTAATCCATTCAATCGAGAAACGGTCGCCGGGCCCGTAGTCCACCGAGGCGTCCGCGATCAAACAGAGGATGTCGATGCCTTCCAAGGCATGCTGGAGTTCGTCCATCATCATGCGGCTGAGCACGTTTTTCGGCTGGTGGATTCCCGGGGTATCGATCAGAACGATTTGGGCGTCTTCGCGATTCAGGATGCCTTGGATGCGATTGCGCGTGGTTTGCGGCTTGGGCGAAACGATCGCGACTTTCTGGCCGACGAGAGTATTGACGAGCGTGGATTTGCCCGCGTTGGGGCGGCCGACAATCGCGACGAAGCCGGACTTGAATGCCATGGATAGCAGAATTGTACGCCTTTGTGGCGCGGTGAGGAAAGCGAGGTGGGAATTAGTCCGCAGCGCGGTTTCCGATTAGCGGGGCGGTCTCTATGGGTCGACGCAAGACCAGCTCGAGCTCAACTTGCACCAGTTTCACGAGCTAACGCCGTGCGCGAGCGTTGATTCAAACAGAACACGACCCTGTCAGGTTCTGGTTGCGTACGGCCAGGCGCATTGGTTCTCTGGCAGAAGCACGGTCGTATCAACCGACTAGAAGTTGTTGCATCCACCGGTTGAGCTGGCAAGGTTAATCAAGCATGCGGACTGCTTCCGAGCACGCCGTGACTGCGCAGGACATGCGACGAAGGCGATCAGCGCCGCATGCTCCCGGCAACCGAGCAGTTTGGAATCAGTCAAAAGTTAGCAGAAATTGAAGGCTACGACTTAGGCGCCGGCAGTCGCAGCGCGTGCTGTCTGTTGGCCGGCCATTTGTTTCATTTGTTCCATCTGTTCCTTCATCTTCTGCTGCATTTCCTTAGGTGTGGGTTGCGCGATGTGGGTAGCGACCATCCAAGTGTAACCCTCGGGGTCAACAACGGTTCCGCAGCGGTCGCCCCAAAACATGTCCATTACAGGCCCTTTGGGCACGGCGCCGAGTTTTGCGGCCTTCGCGACCGTCTTGTCCGCGTTCGCCGTCAGCAGGTACAAGCTCGTTGGCGAGGCGCCGATTGTTTTTGCGCCGCGAGCACCCATCTGCGGCATTTCCGGCCCCAACATCAATGTCGTTCCGCGCAGTGTTAGCTCGGCATGGACCGCCTTGCCGTCTGGGCCATTCATGATTCCGCGTTTGGCAAAGCCGAACGCCTTCTGATAAAAGGCTGCCGCCGCTTTCACGTCGGTCACCGTCAGTATTGCTGTTACCGAACCGTAGAGCTTTTTATTTAACGGATCGACTTTTCTGTGCATAACGCTCCTTTCCTGAGGCGAGTATTCGAGCTGAATTTCGGCCTAATCGGTTCATAACGCAACTGCTCGAACAATATTCTGGGCTGCGGAGATTAAGAGTACTGCAACGACAAAGCTCCGGTCAACGTGAGATGCCGTAGCAGTGCGTTCCCGCAGCCTTTTGTCCGGTGAGCCGTTTATTGGCAGGAATCCTCCTTGTTTCTCAACCCGGTGATGCGCAATCACCAGCCCATTTGGCGCATGCGCTCGAGGATGAGTCCGCTGTAGCGATTCATGCGTTCGGGGCGTCGCTTCAGGGGCAACGGCAGAATTGCGGCGAGTTGTGCCGCTTGCTGCCGGTCGATACTCCGAGCTGAAGTTCGGTAGTAGTAGCGGCACGCCGACTCCGCGCCATAAACACCCGGGCCCCATTCGACCACGTTGAGGTAGAGTTCCAAAATTCGGTGCTTGCTGAGGACCAATTCGGCTACCGGGACAAGCGTGAACTCGGCGCCCTTGCGCAGGATGGAGCGGCCGGTGCCGAAGAACAGGTTTTTTACCAGCTGTTGCGTAATGGTGGACCCGCCGCGAATGCGGCCGCCTTCCAAGTCTCCTTCCGCGGCGATTTCCATCGCGTCCCAATCGAATCCATGATGCTGGTAGAAGCGCGCGTCTTCGGCGGCGACGACCGCATGCTGGAATTCGGGCGAGATTTGGCTCAGCGGAACGAATTCGTAACGTTCGTGATACGACGTGCGGTGAATCCACGCCTGCAAGCGGCGCTCCATGTGCACCGCGGTGGTCGGTGGGTCGATCCAGCGGGCGGCCACCAGGGTCAGCACAGCAAGCGACCAAAGCAGCGCCAGCCCGAGCAGAAGCCACTTCATAACGGATCGGAAAGTGACTCTCCGGCGCAGGGGGTCCGGCTGGGTCTCCGGCACGGTCTGCGGCGGGGTCTTCGGCGGTATTTCTGGATTTTCAATCACACTTCAGAATAATCGTTTGGGCGGGATTGACATAGCGCTTGATTGCTCGCGTTATCGAAAAATTTCCCAGCGCGTCCTACCAGGAATTCTTGACTTCGGCTTGCAGAGTTGTATGCTCTCACTCCTCTGCGGTTCGCTGCGGCTTGCACGTCGCGGACGGCCCCGCGGTCCACGCTGTACGCTGCACGGCACGTTCCAGATGCAAAGGAGGGCTTGCATGGCCAACCCCGTTAAGGCAATTCCAGAGGGATATCACTCGATTAGTCCATCGTTAACCTGTAAGGATGCCGCGCGCGCGATTGAGTTTTACAAGCACGTGTTCGGCGCCGAAGAATTGATGCGCATGCCATCTCCCGATGGCAAGATCTCTCACGCAGAATTGAAAATCGGAGACTCGATTATTTTTGTAAACGACGTAATGGGGCCGGCCACGGCTGCCACTCCTGGGACGCCGAGCATGTCGCTGTTCCTTTACGTCGAGAATGCGGACAAGGTGTTCACGCGAGCAGTGGCCGCCGGCGCGCAGATTGATATGGCGCTGGACGACCAATTCTGGGGTGATCGCTACGGCAAAGTAACAGATCCGTTTGGGCACCAGTGGGGAATCGCAACGCATGTGGAGGACGTAGCTCCCGAGGAAATCGGCAAGCGGGCTGCAGCGTTTTTTGCCAAGGCCGCGGGGCAGAGCTAAGCGTCGCTTGCGTATTCGCACGATCGGAAGTGTGGCATCGGGCCTGCCTGTGGCGGGCCCGATTTTTTTGTGTTCGCAATTATTTGACGCGAGCGAGTAACCGGCTGCGGAACCCTGGCAGCAAACCCATTCGCGGCTTACGACATGGCAAGTTGGGGCGCAGCAAGCAGCGCCCCTACCGAGTATCGGAGTGCGAGAAGGCGGTTTGAGCACAGGCGAGATCGCCCGCCTGCGGCGGGCGGGCCTATGCTACGACCTCATTACACGGTGCGGGCGGTGGAGGCGGCGGAGTTGGGGATTGGCTTGGCGCGGACGCGGAGGACTTTGCGTTGGTTGGCTTCGATTACCTCGAAGCGCAAGCCGTCGGCTTCGATGACCTCGCCTGTGCGCGGCACGTGGCCTGCGACGCTGTTGAGCAGGCCGGCGATGGTGGTCGCGGCGGAATGCTGCATGCCGGAATCGAGTTGCACGCCGAAGAGCTCGCCGACTTTTTCCAGCTGCACGCTGCCGCGAATCACGAGGGCACCGCTGGCTTCGCGGACGACGTCCGGCGCGGGCCTGCGGTCTTCTTCGCCGATTTCACCGACGATTTCCTCGACGAGATCTTCGATGGTGACAAGGCCAGCCATCAGGCCGTATTCGTCAATCACGATGGCCATCTGCTGATTCTTGCGCTGCATTTCCTTTAGCAGCTCTGAGCCGAATTTCGTTTCCGGGATGAACAGCGCGGGACGCATCAGTTCGCGCACGGTGCGGTGCGCGGCTTCGCGGTCGGGTACTTCGAGCATGTCGCGAGCCATGACGATGCCGGCGATGTCGTCGAGCGTCTTTTCGAATACGGGCAGGCGCGAGAATTTTGTTTCGACAACGAGGTCGCGCAATTCCTCAAGCGAAGCGTCGGCGCGAATGGCGATTACGTCCGGCCGCGGGGTCATCACATCGCGGACGCGCTTGTCGCCGAATTCGACGACGGATTCGATCAGGCGAGCTTCGTCCTGCTCGATGATGCCCTCTTCGGTGGCGGCGTCTACGAGCGCTTCGATGGCCTGCTGCTGTTCGGCCGCCGGGGTTTGCTCTTCTTCGCTTTCTTCGGACAAATGCAGCACCGAGATCAGCAGCTCGAGCACCGCTTGCACCGGCCAAATGATGAAGAGAAACACGCGCACGATGGGAACCAGCGGCAGCACCCAATTCCCCGGAGCGCGCGCCAGCAGGAGCGCCGGGAAAAACTGCATGGCGATGACAACTTCGGCGCCCAGAAAAAATATCATTTCGACGCCGGCTTCCCAGGTTCCCGGAACGAAGAAGAGCACCCCGCGCGCAGTGATGGCGGCGACAAAAACAAGCCAGAAGCGCGCGAGGAGGCTGAAGCCGAGAGCTGCGCGGCGCCGTTCCATATGGAAGCGCGGCTCGACGTCCATTTCGAACGTGTCGAGATGCCGGTGGATTCGTCCGGGATGAACGCGGCCGAGTTCGCGCAAGGCGCGGTCGAAGTAGGAGAAGACCACAAGGCCAGTGGTGAGAGCGAGCACGCCGGCAGAGTAGAGAAAAATCGGCATCGTCAGAGCAATCCTAGGTCGCGACGCAGGCGATTTTCGCGCCGGTCCATTTCGCCTGAGTCGGTCTCGTGATCGTAGCCCAGCAGGTGCAGGATGCCGTGGAGAATAAGGATACGCATTTCGTGGTCGAACGCGCGGCCGAGACGGAGAGCGTTGCGGCGTGCGACCGCGGGCGCGATGGCGATATCTCCCAGATATTCGGGGGCCGATCCAGACGCTGCCGCGGCCCTAGCTGCGGAGATGCGCGTGGCGCGCGCGCGGCGCGGCTGACGATGCTTTCGCCTGGTTGCTGGTTCTGCGTGCGAGCCATCTGCTGGGAAGGACAATACATCGGTCGGGCGATTTTTGCCACGGTACGCGCGATTCCAGCGCGCGATCTGCGCGTCGGTGACAAGCGCGACGGTGAGGCAGCGGGGTGCAAGGCGCAAGCGATTGCGCGCGGCGGCGAGGAATTTCTCCAGACCGGAAATGGAAACACGAACGCGACGCTGTTGATTGAGGATCATGCGCGCGAGATTAATCCCGCGGATTCTGCAGGCCGGAATGGCCAGCGCGTCCGGCGCCTGAAGCGCGACCGTTGTGACCGGGATGAGTGGCGGCGTGCTCGTCGTAGGCCTTGATGATGCGTTGGACGAGATTGTGGCGCACGACGTCGCGTTCATCGAAATAAACGAACGAGATGCCTTCGATCTTGCCGACGATTTCGATGGCTTCGATGAGGCCGGAGCGGCGCGATTCGGGTAAATCGATTTGGGTGACGTCGCCGGTGATTACGGCTTTGGAATTGAAGCCCAGGCGCGTGAGGAACATTTTCATTTGCTCGCTGGTGGTGTTCTGGGCTTCGTCGAGGATGACGAAGGAATCGTTGAGCGTGCGGCCGCGCATGAACGCGAGCGGCGCGACTTCGATAATTCCCTTCTCTAGAAAACTCTCGAGTCTGTCCGCTTCGAGCAGGTCGTGCAGCGCGTCGTACAGCGGACGCATGTACGGGTCCACTTTTTCCTGCAGCGTGCCGGGCAGAAAGCCGAGGCGCTCGCCGGCCTCGACGGCGGGGCGCGCAAGGATGATGCGGTTCACTTGTTTCGAGAGCAAGGCGGTCACGGCCATGGCGACGGCGAGATACGTCTTGCCTGTGCCGCCGGGGCCGATGGCGAAGACCATGTCGTAGGCCTCGAGGGCTTCCATGTAGCGTTTTTGGTTCGCGCTCTTCGGAGTGATGGTCTTCTTGCCGAAAGAGCGCGTGTTCGAGAGCGCAAATGCGCCACGAACGGAGGCAGCGGGTTCACTCGTGGCACCCGTGGCAATGCGCAGCAGGGATTTCACTTCCGAACTGTCGGGAATTCGCCCGTCGCGGATGCGTTGATTGTATTCGCCCAGGATTTGCGCGGCGCGCTCCACCTGAGGCTGCGAGCCTTCGATTTCCAGGTCGTGATCGCGCAGATGCGTAGTAACGTGAAGGGCGGACTCGAAGAGTTTAAGATTTTCGTCGAGGGTTCCGAAGAGTTCGTTGATGCCACCTGCCAGCCGGACGGTTTGTTTCATTCAGATTCGCGGGAGCGAAGCCTCCTGGATACGACCCCTATTGCTGGAATTAGCGTAGCGCGGGACGGCGGGAGGGTCAAGGCGGGTCCGCAGGATTCATCAGAGAGTAACATGCGTCGCAACTTGAGCCAGCGGCGGAGGGATGGGTCGAGGAGCTGGAAGGTTTCGCTTTTGGGCACCGCTTGCTTGAATATGCCCGATTGCGGGCCTTGTATCCCTCAAAATTGTATTGGCTGGCTGATACCGGGGAGAATTGGATGACGAACGGCAAAGAACCGCCGCCGATTCCGGCGGCCCAACAGCACAGCAAACTACGGCGCACCCAGCGCGTGCACATTCAGATGGCGGTGATCGTGCGCGGCACGAGCAAAGGCAAACCCTTCGAAGAAGAGACCAAGACGACTACGGTGAACGCCAATGGCTGCCTGGTTTCGCTGGACGCTCCGGTGACGCGCGGGCAACAAGTTTCTATCGTCAATTCCAAGACAGTGGAAGAACTGACGTGCAACGTGGCGTTCATCAGCGAGAACAAGGGAAGCAAGACCGAGGTGGGATTGGAATTCACCGAATCTTCGCCGCTTTTCTGGCGCATCGGCTTTCCGCCGGAGGACTGGAGCGAATCCTCGGAACGCAAGCGCGCGCCTGCGGCACCCCGGCAAACCTCCGCAGACTCGCAAGAAAAAAAATAACGACGAAATCACGTGGAACGCGTGAATTCGGTGGCCGCGCCGGCCATCGCGCGAATTGCTGCGCGCGTTCGCCGGCCGCTTACGGCTTCGCGGCCGGGAATTGGACTTTGGGAACTTCGCGTGCCGCTTCGGCAGCCTGGAAGTAATCGTTGTTGCGTTTGAAGCCGGCCCATCCGGCGAAAATGTTATTGGGGAGCACGCCGATGTAGGTGTTGTAGGCCTGGATGGAATCGTTGTACCGCTTGCGCTCTACGGCGATGCGATTTTCGGTGCCAGCGAGTTCGTCCTGCAAACGAAGGAAGTTTTCGTTGGACTTCAGTTGCGGATAACTTTCCGATAGGGCCAGAACTTTCAATTCCAACGGATAAATCTGATTACTCGCGGCGATCTTGTCGGCAGGAGTTTGCGCGTTCATGTATTGCGTGCGGGCTTTGGCGATGTCGTCGAAGACGGTTTCTTCGTGTGCGGCGAAACCTTGAACCGTGGCGACCAAGTTGGGGATTAGGTCGGCGCGGCGCTGCAGGACGACGTCCACCTGGGCCCAGTTCGATTTCACCTGTTCGTTGAGACGGACCATTTCGTTGCGGCTGCCGGCGTACCAGAGACCGATACCGACTGCGATGATGAGCATGATCGCGATTACGCCGAGGGCTGCTTTCATGAAGTGCCTCCGAGTGAGTGGTAGTGCGGAGTCATCATACTGCAAGAGCGGCGATTCGTGCTGCTCACAGCGCGTCGAGGCGGCGATCCACTTCGTTGGTTACAACTTCTACGAATTCCAGGTAGGCGTGCAGGGAGGCTTCTACGTCGATGTTGCGCGGCTTGCGTTTTCCTTCGCGTACGTCGAGCAAGGCGTGAAACGCGGAGGGGTCTGCGCCGGTGAGGGTCGCCACCGCAGCGACTGCTTCGCGTTTGGTGGCTGGCATCGGCTGGCCCAGCGCGACGAGCGCGTGGCGGAACAGGGCGCAGAAGCTGGAGACGGACTGCGACATGATCGCTAAGTGCGCTTTGTAGCTCAAGGGCGCGGCCAGAATGGCCTGGCGCAGGCGCAGCCAATCGGCGCGTAGTTCGCGCTCGACTTGCAGGCGATGCAGACGCAACGGAACTTCGAAGTTGGCGAAGAAATCGGTGCCGAAAAGCAGACGGTGGTGCCGGGTGATATCCAGCAGCTCGATGGCGAACACGTCTGCGGAACGATGCAGTTCGTCGAGCGTGAAGAGCAGCGGCGGCGGATTACCTTGCCGCACCCACCATTCCGAGGCATCGTGGAGATGCTCGAGATCTTCGGAGGCCGCGCGTTCGACGATGCAGAGGATGTTGAGGTCCGAATGCCCGGCGCGGAATTCGGCGGTGACCGCTGAACCATACAACACGATGGATTTCAGGTTGGCCTCGGCTGCGGCTTTCAGACGGCTTACGAGTTCAGTTAGTTTGGCTTCCATTAAGCGACCTTTGCTGCATGGACATTACCGCAGGCGGGTCCCGCAACTGCGGGACCCGCCCCTACAGATCTAATTTTATTACCAGCTGCCGCCGGCGCCGCCTCCGCCGAACGAACCTCCACCTCCGCCGCCAAATCCACCACCGCCGCCTCCAAAACCTCCACCGCCGAATCCCCCGCCGCCCCAGCCGCTGCGGCCCATTCCGCTGGCGATCAGAGGACCGATCCACCAGCCACTACCGCCGCCTCGACCACGTCCGCCGCCGCCCTTCAGCATTGCGTAGAGTGCGAAAATGACGATTCCCAATATGAGGAATGCCGCGAGACCGCTGATGTTACCCTGGCCTGAGCCTTCGGTCCGCGCAGCGGGCAGCGGTGCGCCGCTCAGAGTGACTCCGCGATCCTGAGCAATGACATCGGCAATGCGCCGCGTCATCCGCATCACAGCCGCGTCGTAATTTCCTTGGCGGAGATATGGAACCGCTTCGCGGCCGAAGCCGCCGACCTTGCCATCGGGCAGAATGCCTTCCAGTCCGTAGCCGACCTGCGTCCAGTATTTGTGGTCGTTGACGGCCAGGAATATCAGGATTCCACTCGAGGTTTGTTTCGGACCGACGCCCCATTTCGTCGCTACGTCGAAGGAATAATCTTCAACGGTGCGATCACCGAGCGACGGGACGATGACTACAAAAATTTGCGCTTTGGCCTTGTCGTTTACTTCCGTGCAGAGCGCTTCCAGTTGCTGGCGCGCGCCGGGGCTTAGGACGCGGGCGTAGTCGTTGACGTAGCCGGTGGGCTTGGGAGGAACATCAATGACGTCTCCCTTCGGCTTGACGGGAAGATCCGTCGTTTGAGCGGCCGCCGAGAGCGCGGCTAGACAAAGAGCGAGCAGAAAAAGTAAAGAGCGAGCCAGCAATTGCCACTTCGCAGCAGAGCAGGGGCGCGAACTTAGGGCGCGAGTCATCGGGTGCCGGGGGCATGTTAGTTCGACGCTGCGGTAGGTGTCAACGCGCGCGCGGCTCGCTCGTCCAAAGCAACGGCGGAAAGCCTTGACGCAGAGGTCGGTGAGGCAGGAGCGCCGAGGTCGCGGATCGTGAGGGGACAGATTGGAGGTATTGATGCCGGAGAATCTGCATATCCGCGAGTAACCACGCCGGGTTTCTTCTGCGGTTGTAGGGGCGGGTCCGAGACAGGCCCGGAGGGAGCGACGGCGGCGTGGGTTGGAACCGTCCGACTGTGATACAGATCTGAATCGTTTCCAGCCGCGATTGCGACGAGCAAGACGCGATGCTAAACTTCGCGACGCGTGTCCGGGTACGCACGGAACTGTCCGGAAATGAACGCCTGACGCTCACTATTTCCCGTTTAATCGTCTAAATTCAAGCGGTTATGCATGGCCGCAGTGTTGCATCGGGAATACATAAAATGAAACAAACACCCTTGTTCGCGCGTTTGAGTAAGTTACAGGCCTGTCGAGACTCAAGATAGAACTTTGGAGAGGACAACACGATGAACGGAAGTCTAAGGCATGTAGCGGTGGCACTGCTGACGGCTGCTTCGCTGATTGTGTCACCGGCGTACGCCCAGGCGCAGCAAGGCCAGAACCAGACCCCGGCACAGGGGCAACAGGAGCAGAGCGCGCCCGGCGCGCAACCCGCCAGCCAGCCCGGCGCGCAGACGGGATCGCCTGCGTCGGAGCCGGCGCGCAACTTGCGGGAAGGCATGGGTGCCGATTACTCCACTGGCAAGCCGATGTTCCCGAACATCTTCGCGCCTTACGCCCCGCGGAGTATGCCCGAGCCGATGCTAACGAATTCCACGCGGCTTGATCAGTTGATCCAGGACGGCAAGCTGATGCTGAGCCTGGACGACGCGATATCGCTGGCGCTGGAAAATAATCTGAATATATTCGTCGAACGGTTCGCCCCTTGGATCGCCGAAACGCAACTGCTGAAAGCCCAGGCTGGAGGTGTTCCACAAAGCCTCAGCACGCAGCAAGTGGTGCTGGGCACGTCGCCATCGGTGTCGTTCGATCCCGTGTTTACGGCAGGCTACAGCTGGTATCACTCGAACGTCCCGGTCAATAACCCGTTCATTTCAGGCACCGGCACCGGTACGAACATTCTGGTGGTAAACCAAAACTCCTCGGCCGTTGATTTCGGGTACACGCAGGGATTTCACACCGGCACGAATTTCTCGGTCACTCTTAATACGCCGCGAAGCGCGACCAACGAACCGGATGTGTTCTTCAATCCGGCGTTCAGTCCGGTACTAACGGCGACTTTATCGCAGCCGCTGCTGAATGGCTTCGGAATCCTGCCGAACACGCGGTACATCATCGAACAGAAAAATACGATCAAGGCGGCGAATTCGCAGTTTGCGCAGCAGGTGATCGCGGTGGTGACGCAGACTTCGATCGACTACTGGGAACTAGTGTACGACCGGCAGAACGTGAAGGTGCAGGAAGCGGCGGTGGGCGTCTCGCAAAAGCTGTGGGAGGACAACAAGAAGCAGCTGGAGATTGGAACCATGGCGCCGTTGGACGTGCTGACGGCGGAATCGCAGCTGGCTACCGACCAGCAAAATCTGATCGTAGCGCAAACCACGAAGCTGACGCAGGAAACCGTGCTGCTGAACGACATCGCCAAGAATTTGCTGGCGAAAGACGTGGCCGGGATTGAAATCGTGCCGACCACGCCGATTTCGACCCCGGACATCGTGGAAAATATTCCGCTGCAGGAGGCGGTGCAGGAAGCGTGGAAGAAGCGTCCGGAGCTGTACCAGGCAGATCTGAATCTGAAGAACTCCGAGATCGAGGTGAAGGCTATCAGGAATTCCCTGCTGCCCTCGCTGAACGCTTACGTGCAATACGTGTCGCAAGGACTGAATGGGACAGGATTCAATACGACGGGAGTCAACGGGTCGTTCGTCGCCGATCCGCAGGCACCGCTAGTGGGTGCGAATGGCGTTCCCATACTAATAAATGGCAATGAAGCTTTCGCAGGCGTTCCCGCGACGACGACCGCTGTGACGCACGGCGGGGTGAGCGATGCGCTGGCCCAGGTGTTCAAGAACCAATACCCGACGTACGCGGCGGGAGTGACTTTGACGATGCCGCTGCGCAATCGTTCCGCGCAGGCGGATAGCGCGCGAGCCCAGTTCGATGAGCGGCAGCTGCGGGTCCAATACCGGCAGGCGGAAAATACCATCGTCATTAACGTGCGCAACGCGATCATCACTTTGCAGCAGGATCGATCGCAGGTGGCGGCCGCGGAGAAGGCCCGGAATTTGGCGCAGCAGACGTTGGACGCGGAGCAAAAGAAATATCAGCTGGGGTCGTCCACTTCTTACCAGGTTGTGTTGCGTTCGCGCGACTTAACGGCGGCGCAGGGCACGGCTTTGCGCGCGCAGGCGAATCTGGCGGAGGCCCTGGTGAATTTCAATCAGGCGATGGGCCGCACGCTGGAAGTGCAGCATATTACCGTCGCGGATGCGATGCGCGGCGGGACGACGCGGGACCCGCTGATTCCGGGGACGCCGGACCCGGGGACAGTTTTGGGCGCGAAGTAAACGCGCGGCGGGATCCAGGGTCTTTGTAGCGGCGCACTTTGGTGCGCCGTCGGTGTTGCGGCGTGGCTCGATGGCGGTGTGAAGATCGCCGCGACGAAAGCCCTCCTCGCCATACGATGGAGCAATCCTCGGTTTCTGGTTGTTGCTGCATCTCTTCCCTTGCCCTAAGATGAAGTATGGACGCGCTGATCGGTGTGCATGTGTGCGCCTGGCGCGGCCTTGGAGGAACCCTCCCTCATGTCTGAAAAAATAATCGCAAAGGCCGGCAAGTCGCTGAAATCGCAGGTGACCGTCACGCTTGACCCCGAGCGCAACGCTTCCGCGGGCGAGCGCGCATGGGAAGAAAAAACTTTGGCGCCGACGCTCGCAAAATCGCCGGAGCGGGCGCACGAGTTTACGACGGTCTCGAGTTATCCCATCCGGCGGCTGTACACGGGCGCCGATCTGCCGGACTGGAACCCGGAAAAGGATCTCGGCTATCCGGGCGAGCCTCCGTACACGCGCGGAATTCACTCAACCATGTACCGCGGGCGTTTATGGACGATGCGGCAGTTCGCGGGATTCGGTACAGCGCAGGACACCAACGCGCGTTTCCGTTATTTGCTGGGGCAGGGGCAGACAGGGCTCTCCGTGGCGTTTGATTTGCCGACGCTGATGGGTTACGACGCGGACCACGCGCTGTCCGAGGGCGAGGTCGGTAAATGCGGCGTCGCCATCAGTTCGCTGGCAGACATGGAAGTGCTGTTCAACCAAATTCCGCTGGCGGATGTAACCACTTCGATGACCATCAATTCGCCGGCCGCGGTGATTTGGGCCATGTACCTGGCCGTCGCGGAGAAGCAAGGCGCGGACTGGAAGAAGATTTCCGGCACGCTGCAGAACGACATTTTGAAGGAATACATCGCGCAGAAGGAATACATCTATCCGCCGGAACCGTCGATGCGCCTGGTGATTGACACGCTGGAATTCGGCGCGAAGGAAACTCCGAAATTCAATCCGATTTCGATCAGCGGCTACCATATTCGCGAAGCCGGCTCGACGGCGATTCAGGAACTGGCGTTCACTTTGCGCGACGGGATCGAATACGTGGAATGGGGCGTACGGCGCGGGATGGACGTGGACGAGTTTGCGCCGCGGCTTTCGTTCTTCTTTAATGCGCACAATGATTTCTTCGAGGAGATCGCGAAATATCGCGCGGCGCGGCGCATCTGGCACAAGACGATGACGGAGCGCTTTGGCGCGAAGAATCCGCGCTCCTGGGCACTGCGTTTTCACACGCAGACGGCGGGATGTTCGCTGACCGCGCAGCAGCCTTACAACAACGTGGTGCGTACGGCGTTACAGGCTTTGGCGGCGGTGATGGGCGGGACGCAATCGCTGCACACGAATTCTTTGGACGAGGCTTGGGCGCTGCCGACCGAATTTGCGGCGACGCTGGCGCTGCGCACGCAGCAGATCATCGCGCACGAAAGCGGCGTGACGAATACAGCGGACCCACTGGGCGGCTCTTATTTCGTCGAGGCATTAACGAACGAAGAGGAGCGCGGCGCGTGGGATTACATCCAGAAGATTGATGCGCTGGGCGGGATGGTGGCGGCGATCGAGCGCGCGTATCCGCAGCGAGAAATTGCAGAGGCGTCCTACAAGTATCAGCTGGCGGTCGACCGCAAGGAAAAGATCATCGTCGGCGTGAATGATTATGTCGCAGAAGAAAAAGGCATCGACATTTTGCAGATTGATGAGACGGTCGCGACACGCCAAACCGCGCAGCTGCGCAAATTGCGCGCGGAGCGCTCGCAGGCGGAGGTCGACAGGCGCTTGGCGGCGCTGCGCAAGGCCGCCGAAGGCAAAGACAATCTGATGCCCTTCATTTACGACGCAGTGAAAGCCTACGCCACACTCGGCGAAGTCTGCGATGCCATGCGCGCGGTGTTTGGCATCTATGAAGAGGTAGCAATCACGTAGCCGCAATGGCTAGGCCCGTATCGTAGTCGCGTGTTTCTCTGTGTCCTCTGCCTTTCTCTGCGTTCTCTGTGTTAATGTTTCGACCTTGCCCACCCGTGGACGACAATTCACTCACCGGAGCGATTATTGGAGCAGCGATCGAAGTTCACCAACTGCCGGGACCGGGCCTGCTCGAACCTACCTACGAAGAGTGTCTGGAGCGCGAGTTCGATCTGAAGGGAATACACTACGAGCGGCGAAAAGCTGTGCCGGTTGTGTACAAGGATGTGAAACTGGACTGCGGTTAGCGAATCGACCTCGTCGCCGCAGGACCACTCGTCGTAGAGCTAAAAGTTGGGGCGAATTTGGCGAAGATTCACGAGGCGGTCGTTCTTGCTTGTCTGCGTTTATCAGGTTGCAGGATCGGGTTGCTGATCAACTTCAGCGTGATAACTTTGAAGGAAGGTATTCGCCGCTTTAGCATCGGACAGGATTAAAGTCAAAAGCATGAGCACCGAGAACACAGAGCAAAACCGGAGTACACAGAGAAAGATGAAAGCGAACCCGAGAAAATACGAGTTTCTATCGCCCGGTTTGGCGGCGGTCCTATTATTCGTATCCGGCATCACGCTTTTCGCGACCGCGGCATCGGCATCGGCCAAAGAGAAGAAGCCCGGGGAGCGGAGTGGGTTCGTTACTACCTCCGATGGAGTGAAAATCTATTACCTCGAGGCGGGGCGGCTGGCGACTTCGCCGAGCGCACAGATTGGCAATCCGATGCCCAAAGATGCGGTGATCAAGAAGGGCGAGATCGGCCTTTCGGCGGCGCACCAATTCCCTTCCATTTTGTTCGTGCCCGGATGGACGATGCCGGCGTGGATTTGGCAGAGCCAGATCGATTATTTCGCGCACGACTATCGCGTGGTCGCGATGGACCCGCGCTCCCAAGGACAATCTTCGCAGACCAGCGACGGTCTGTATCCCGCGGCGCGCGCGCGGGACATCAAGGCCGTGGTGGATCAGCTGCACCTGGCGCCCGTGGTCATCGTAGCTTGGTCCATGGCTGTGGTGGAGACGATGGCTTACGTGGACCAGTTTGGCACGATCGATTTCGCGGGACTGATTCTGGTGGATAACGACGCGGGCGGACGCGCGCCCGCAGACGCGGACCAGGATTTCGGCCTGCTGAAAGGAATCCTGGAAGACCGGAAAAACTCCGCAAACGGTTTCATTCGTCAATTAAATCTGAAAAAACCGCATCCCGAAGACTACATTAACAAGGTGGTGCAGGCCTCGCTGCAAGTTCCTACGAATACGGCGGTCGCACTGCTGGTGGGATATTTCGTGGCGGACTACCGGCCCGTGCTGCCGAAGATTGATAAGCCGGTGGTGGTCTGCGCGGCGAAAAGCGGGTACATGAGCACGATCGTGGCTATGCAAAAAAACATTCCGAACTCGAAGCTGGAGATATTCGAAGGCGACGGCCACGCACTCTTCGTGGATGATCCGGACAAGTTCAACGCTCTGGTGGAAGATTTTCTGCTGAATTTGGCGCGATAGAACCTTGCCGGGGCGGGCAGCTATCGTTTTACTGGGGATTTGAGTATTCTTGCCTAGCTATGCCTGATAAGAAAATTAGGGTGTTGATCGCCAAGCCGGGCCTCGACGGCCACGACCGCGGCGCGAAAATCATTGCGCGCGCGTTGCGCGACGCCGGGATGGAAGTGATTTACACCGGCCTGCGCCAGACGCCGGAAATGATTGCGTCGGCGGCGGCGCAGGAAGACGTGGACGTGATCGGCCTTTCGATACTTTCCGGCGCACACAACACGCTTTGCCCGCGGTTGATGGAACTGCTGCGCGGCAAGGGCATGAACGATGTGACTGTGCTGATCGGCGGAATAATTCCCGAAGCGGACATCCCCGCGCTGAAGCAAGGCGGGATCGCCGAAGTTTTTCTCCCCGGAACCACCACACAAGCGATCGTTGATTTCATCCGTCACCGCGTTTCCACCGCTCCGCGCGAAGCGTAGAGCTGCGGTGAGCACTCGCCTTGTAGCCACTTCACAGGACGGTATCCTTTTGCTTCAGCTTGAGAGTGGCGACGGATTCCCTCGGCTGGAACTATCCGTGATGGACGCGCTCGAGCGCGAAATCGCGCGGCTGGCGGAGACGGCGGAACTTCGCGGCGCGGTGATTAGCGGCAGTGAGCACGCGTTTGCGGTGGGAGCCGAGATTGCGGAGGTAGCGCGATTGACACCGACTTCGGCGCTTGCATTTTCGCGCCGTGAGCACGTGCTGCTGGGAGTGATTGCGTCGAGTGCGAAACCGGTCGTTGCCGCGATTCACGGTTACTGCATCGGCGGTGGACTCGACTTGGCGCTGGCGTGCCGCGCGCGGATCGCTGGGGATGACGCGGTGTTCGCGCATCCTGGCGTGACGCTGGGGATTATCACGGGTTGGGGTGGGACGCAGCGATTGCCGCGGTTGATTGGGCGCGGGCGGGCGATGGAAATGTTCGTTACCGGCAGACGTATTCGCGCGAGCGAGGCGCTGACGTGGGGCTTGGTCAGCGCGATTTCTGCGGACTGGGAGCTGATCGCCGGCGCGATTCGAATGGCGCGCGCTCTTGCACGATAGAGTGAGAGCAATGCTGCATCCGAGCGATGCAAAAACATTTACCGCAGAGGGCGCAGAGGTCGGAGCGCAGAGTCTGCAGAGAAAACCTAAAGATCGGACGCGATGCCCCCGTTGTAGGAGCGTGTCTCCGAGCCGCCCGTACGGACAAACGATCTGACCCGCCGACGAGCTGCGACTAGGACGCCGGGAGGATTAGTTTTGTGCGCGTGTAGGCTACGCGAAAGCCGTTCCGCTCGATGTTGCGGTGCGAAACGCTGCCTGGCCGCGCGAAGCTGACTGCGAGATCGCAGCCCTGCGCGACCGCCCAAGCGAGACGGGCGGCGAGCAACGCTGATTGTACGCCGCGCCGGCGGAATGCGGGCAGCGTGCTTGCACCAAAAAGCCCGCCGACTCGGTGGCCAGCGAACACGCCACCGCCGCCCGCCACCATGCCGTCTACGAACGCCAGAAAGAAGCAGGCGTCGCGGCGGCCGTAGAAGCCCTCCATCACGTCGAGCATCGCTTCTGTCACGGGATAATGCTCGGCGAAGCCCTCGGCGACGGTCTGCGTCCAGAGCTTCGCTTCATGTGGCGCCGAGGCGCGAACGGTCACGCCTGGCGAAGTCGTGCTTGGCAAGCGCGCCGTTTCGAGGTCGTCCAGGATCAGAACATCCGTAAGTTCGAGCAGGCGATAGTTGCGCGCTGCAAATCTCTCGTACAGGCTGATCTCAACGAGCGGACATAACTCGATGGCCGCGGAAGCGTTGCGGCTGTGGAAGAAGTCGCCGAGCGCGTCCACTTCCGCATCGCTCACGGGGCCGTGCAGGCCCACTCCGATGGCCTGAGTAATCGGTGAATCAACTCCGGCGAAGACTGCGACACCTCCAGCAATTTCTTCAATGGCCACGGAATGCTCCGGGTGAAAGCGCTGGCAGGCCTCGGCGCATGCGCGTCCGGCATTTGCTTCGGCCATTTCCACGCGGCGTGCCAAATCCAAATCGATAAAACGCATTGGTGAATCTCCTGTGCGCGACGGTGCGCGCGGTTCGACGAGCGAGGGCCAGCTTAAATCGCTTGCTGGGCAAATCCGCGGAGTTCAGGAATGCGCCGAAGCGTCGGGTCCAGCTCTACGGGCGGGGTGAACCGGAGGCAGTCCTATCCTTCGCATGAATGCCGCAGCGCATAGGCGCCTCCCGAGGAGAGATGTGGCGCGCGGCAGAACCGCGAGCCGCAATCATTCTAGCGAACTGGGAGCGCGAGTCAAAACAATTCAGGGGTGATAGAATCCTGCATCTGCCGCAAACTGATGAAGATCGACGATCGTGCGGATTGCTGCGAGGAGAGCGTTGGGTGAGCGGAACGAAAATCGAATCGCGCGTGGACCAAAAGTCGGCGGACTTTGAAAAGAACAGCCGGCTGATGCTGGAGCGCCTGACGGAATTAAAGAACCAAGAGCAGCAGATCCAGCAGGGTGGCGGCGCGAAAGCCATCGAAGCGCAGCACAAAAAGAATCGCCTGACCGCGCGGGAACGCATCGCCAAGCTGATTGACGCGAAGACGGGCTTTTTCGAGCTGGGACTTTACGCCGCGCACGACATGTATCAGGAATGGGGCGGAGCTCCGGCAGCGGGGACCGTCACCGGGCTGGCGCGCGTTTCCGGGCGGCAAGTGATGATCATCGCCAATGACGCAACGGTGAAAGCCGGCGCGTTTTTTCCGATGACCGCGAAGAAGGTGATTCGCGCGCAAAACATCGCGATTGAAAATCACATTCCCACGATTTACCTAGTGGATTCCGCGGGCGTTTTTCTGCCGCTGCAGGAGGATGTGTTCCCCGATACCGACGATTTCGGGCGCGTCTTTCGCAATAATGCGGTGATGAGCGCGATGGGCATTCCGCAGATCACCGCGATCATGGGAATGTGTGTCGCGGGCGGCGCCTATCTGCCCGTAATGTGCGACAAGATTTTGATGACCGAAGGCAGCGGATTATTTCTGGCCGGGCCGGCGCTGGTGCAGGCGGCGATCGGGCAGAAAACTTCAGCGGAAGAATTGGGCGGGGCGCAGATGCACGCGCAGATCAGCGGCACGATTGATTTTCGCGAGCCGGACGACGCGGCGTGTCTTAAGCGTTTGCGCGCGCTCGTGGATAAGATGGGCCAGGCGGCGGGCGCGCCTTTCGATCACAAAACCGCGGCAGCTCCGGCGTACTCCGAGGAAGGAATTTACGGTGTGTTTTCGGCCAGCCCCGGCAAGCAGTACGACATGCACGAAATCATCGCGCGGCTTGTGGATCGCAGCGAATTCGAGGAATATCGCGCCGAGTACGGGCAGACTCTGCTGTGCGGCTACGCGCGCATCGGCGGTTGGGCCGTGGGGATTGTGGCAAATCAGAAGAAGAACGTGAGCACCGTGGCGCCGGGCACGGGCGAAAAGCGCATTGAGTTTGGAGGAGTGATTTACAACGAGTCGGCAGACAAGGCCGCGCGATTCATCCTGGATTGCAATCAGAATTTGCTGCCGCTAATTTTCCTGCACGATGTGAATGGGTTTATGGTGGGCAAGGAGGCCGAGTGGAGCGGGATTATTCGCGCGGGCGCAAAGATGGTGAATGCGGTGGCCAATAGCGTGGTGCCCAAGATCGCGGTGATCTGCGGCGGCAGTTTTGGTGCGGGCCACTACGCGATGTGCGGTAAGGCTTACGATCCGCGGTTTGTGTTTGCCTGGCCGACGGCGCGTTATGCGGTGATGAGCGGCGATTCGGCGGCGGGCACGCTGGTAGAGATCAAGATCAAACAACTGGAACGCGAAGGCAAAAAGCTGAGCGACGCGGAGAAGAAGGAGTTGCACGAATCGATTCGCAAAACCTACGAGAGTCAGACCGATCCGCGATATGCTGCCGCGCGTTTGTGGGTAGATGCGATCATTGATCCGGCGCACACCCGCGAAGCGTTGATTGAAGCGCTGGAAGCGGCTGCACTCAATCCCACAGTCGCTGAATTCAAAACCGGCGTTTTGCAGACATGAATCGGGGGTTGAAAGTTCACAATGAAAAGTTGAAAGTTAGTTAGAACCGGCCGTCAGTCGGAAAGTTTCAGGCAGGCAGTCCTGATCAGACGATGACGAACGAGCCACGCAGCCGCGGGTACGCAATGTTTGGGGTGACGATGTTGTTGTGTTTGCCGGCGGCGCTCTCTGTGTTCGTATCGGCGCAGATCACGGGGAACACGTACCACAGTTCCGCGCTGTGGTTTATGTACCAGGTGTCGCAGTATATCGGCATGATCGGAATTGTCGTGGCGGCGGCGCTAACGGTCATCAAGGCAAGCGACGGCACGACTTCGCGAATCGCCGTGATGTTGATGGGATTTTCGGTGCTGCTGTCGGTTTTTTTGCTGTGGTATGCAATGCACATTTACCGGAGCCCGTGGTTCTGAAAACTTATGGCGAATGAAGTGACCATCGTGGAGTGTCCGCGGGACGCGTGGCAAGGATTGCGCGACGTGATTCCGACGGAAGAGAAAGTTCAGTATCTGAGCCGGCTTATTGCACTGGGTTTTCGGCACATTGACGCGGTGAGCTTCGTTTCGCCGAAGCACGTGCCGCAGATGGCGGACAGTGAAGCGGTGATGGCGCGGCTGACCGAGGTGAAGGCGCCGGGCGGCGGGCCGGTGGAAATTATCGGAATCGTGGTGAACACGCAGGGCCTGGAGCGGGCGCTCGCAACTCCGGGAGTGACGACGGTCGGATACCCTTATTCTATTTCGGCGTACTTCCGGCGCGCGAATGCGAATATGTCGCGAGCCGAATCGCGCGCGCTGGTCGAAAAACTGCAGCACGACACGAAGGCGGCGGGAAAGAAGCTGGTGATTTATATCTCCATGGCGTTCGGAAATCCATACGAAGAGCCGTGGGGCGCGGAAATTGTAGAAGAGACGCTGGTATGGCTGAAAGATTTGGGTGTGCGCACGGTTTCGCTGGCGGACACGGTTGGAAGGGCGTCGCCAGAGGAAGTGGCGCGACTTTTTCAGGTTGTGCGTGGATGCGTCGCGGGTGTTGAGATCGGCGTGCATCTGCACAGCAGGCCGGATCGCGCGGCAGAAAAAATATTGGCAGCCTATGAGGCGGGCTGCCGTCGATTTGACGGGGCGCTCACCGGGATGGGCGGATGCCCGTTCGCGGGGGATGAATTGGTTGGCAACATTCCCACGGAAGCCGTGCTCACGACTCTTGCGTCGCGCGGAGTTTCGACGGGCATTGATACGAAGTCGCTGGCGGTGGCTTGCGCCATGACTAGGGAGTTGCGAGAGAAGTACGCGCATGCGCCGCAGGCGGTAGATGCGGCACAGTCAGGTAAACCGAACTAACGGGTTACAAAGTGCTTTTACCGCAGAGACGCGGAGGGCGCGGAGCAAATCGTGATGAAGACTAAGCCACAAGCATCCGACGCAGCAGCAGGTTACACCACGCTGAACTACGAGAGGGATGGGGCGACCGCGACGATCACGCTGAACCGGCCGGACAAGCGCAACGCCATCTCCAGCGCGATGATTGACGAGCTGATGGGTGCGCTGAACGCGGCGGAAGGCGATCCCGCAGTACGCGTATTGATTCTCACCGGCGCGGGCAAGTGTTTCTGCTCGGGGATGGACCTGGAAACTTTGCAGTCGATCGCGCAGCAGACGCCCGAACAGAATCTCGCCGATTCGCGGCAGATCGCGCGCATGTTTCACCGGCTGTATTCCTTTCCGAAGCCGCTGATCACCGCGGTGAATGGCGCGGCGATCGCAGGCGGCTGCGGCATCGCGACGTTTTCGGATATCACGCTGGCGGTGCCGGAAGCGAAGTTCGGTTACACCGAAGTGCGCATCGGATTTATTCCCGCGCTGGTTTCGGTGCTGGTGCGCAGGCAGTTGGGCGAAAAACACGCGCGCGAATTGCTGCTGACCGGCATGATCGTTGATGCGGCGGAGGCGTTCCGTCTGGGGATGGTGACGCAAATCGTTCCGGCGGAGGATTTACTGAAGCGCGCCCACGAAGCAGCGGCGAAGTTCCTGCAAGCAAGCCCCACGAGCCTTCGGCGCACGAAGCGCCTGCTGCTGCAATACAACGAGAAGGAAGTGGCGCAAGAAATCGAAATGGCGACGCAGGAAAACGCGGCGATTCGCGCCACTGACGATTTTCGCGAGGGGCTGGCTTCGTTTCTGGAAAAGCGCCAACCGAAATGGACGGGACATTGATGGCGCTGCCCACGCTGCCACGAATCGGCTCTGTGGACCGACGCCGTTTTCTGGCGCCCTGAGCAATTTCCCAAACACTTATGGATTACACAGAAACTACAATCCGTGTGCGCTACGCCGAAACGGACCAGATGGGAGTGGTGTACCACGGCAATTATTTCACCTGGTTTGAAGTGGGCCGCGTGGATTTGTGCCGGCAACTGGGCTTCGAGTACAAGAAAATGGAAGCCGAGGACGACAGCTACATCGTCGTCGCCGATGCGCACTGCCGCTTCAAGCGCCCGGCGCGATTTGACGATGTGCTGGTGGTGCGCACCAAAGTGCTAGCATCCCAAAGGCGCACGGTGAAATTCGGCTACGAAATCGTGCATCAGGAATCGCGCGAAGTCCTGGCAACCGGAGACACGTTGCACGTTTTCTGCGACCGCCAGGGACGGCCGAAATCCTTGCCCGAAAAATATCGCAAGTACTTTCCTGCCCTGAAAGACGGCGAGCATGCGCGCGATCGGAAACGCACCCACTCATGAGCACAATACAGATTGACGGCGAACATCTGGATTTCGCGCAGCTCTACCGCGTGGTTTTCGAAGGCGCGACGGTGGAGCTTGCCTCGCTGGCGCGCGAACGGATGCTGGCATCGCGCGCGGTGATCGAGCGGCTGATCGCATCCGATCAGGCCGTCTACGGCGTGAACACCGGGTTCGGGAAAATGGCTTCGGTGCGCATTTCGCGCGAGCAGATTGGCGAGCTGCAGGTAAATCTGGTGCGCAGCCACGCCTGCGGCGTCGGCGCTCCGCTCAGCGAGCACGAAACTCGCGCGATGTTGCTGCTGCGCGCGAACGCCATCGCCAAGGGATTTTCCGGGGTGCGTCCGGTCGTAGCGGAAACTTTGTGTGCGCTGCTGAATGCCGGCGTGCATCCGCTGATTCCGTCGCAAGGCTCGGTCGGCGCGTCAGGGGATCTAGCGCCGCTGGCACACCTGGCGCAGGTCACGATTGGCGAGGGTGAGGCGATTCTGCAGGGGCGCAAGCTTTCCGGCGGTGACGCGATGCGCACTGCAACGATCGCACCGCTGAAGCTGGAAGCGAAAGAAGGCCTCGCACTGCTGAACGGCACGCAAGCGATGCTGGCGCTGCTCGCGCTTGGTTGGCGCGACGCAGAAATTGCCGTGGATACCGCGGACGTCGCGGCGGCGCTTTCGCTCGATGCTTTGCGCGGCAGCCCTGCGGCATTCGACGAACGCATTGCGGCAGCGCGGCCGTACGCGGGGCACGCGATTACGGCGCGGAATCTGCGCAGGTTGAATGAGGGTAGCGCGATCCGCGAATCGCATCGCGCCACGGAAAAGGACAAGCGCGTGCAGGATGCCTACAGCCTGCGTTGCACGCCGCAAGTCCACGGAGCCGTGCGCGACGCGCTGGCGCAGGTGCGCGCGACGCTCGCCGTGGAACTGAACAGCGCGACGGATAATCCGCTCGTCTTCGTTCATCCTGGTGGCGATTCCGGCGCGGGTTCCGGTGCGGGTTCTGGCGAAGTGATCAGCGGCGGAAATTTTCACGGACAGCCGCTGGCGATGGCGGCCGATCAACTGGCGGTGGCGCTGGCGACGCTCGCCGGAATCTCCGAACGGCGCATCGAGCAGATGACCAATCCACAGACCAGTTTGCTCCCCGCGTTTCTGGTGCGTGACGCCGGCCTCAACTCCGGATTCATGATCATGCAGGTCTCCGCAGCCGCGCTCGCCAGCGAAATGAAGACGCAAGCCACACCGCATTCCGTGGATTCGATTCCTACGTCGGCCAATCAGGAGGATTACGTTTCGATGGGGATGGGCGCGGCGCGCAGGATTCAGCCGATGCTCGCAAATTTACGGAACGTGCTCGCGATTGAATTACTGGCCGCTTGCCAGGGGATTGACCTGCTCGCGCCTCTGCGCACCGGCACGCAGGCCGCGAAAGCGCAAGCCGTCGTGCGTTCGGAATCGAAGATGGTGGAAGCGGACCGCTCCCTCGCACCGGATATTCGCGCCGTCGAAGGACGCATCGCCGCAGGCGACTTCAGCGAAATTGTCCGCTGAACCAGAAGCTTTACTTGCCTGGAAAATGAATCAGCCGCGATCGGGCTCATCGCCATTTTGTCGAGTCCCGAATCGCGGCCGGACGGATTCGATTGGAGAGCAAGCGCGCTTACCTGCTTTTGCCATCGTTATGAACGTCAGCCATCGCTTTCAAAGCTGGTTGCGACTGGCTCGCCGCTTGTCCTGCCTCGCTGATCTTGACGCTGTCCCGCGGCGCCGGCTTAGCCACGTTCACGGCTGGCTTTGCCGGCGGTGGCGGCGCCAGGGTGAACTTTGGATCGAACGAGACTGCGCCTACTGGATTTGTCATGGTATTACCTCCACTTCCCTAGGCGACGCCAGTCCCCTGGGACTTTAAGAATCTTGTAACGGCGGCGAAAGCGGTGGAGTTAACTCCCGATTGGGTCGAATGTTCTGGCAAATCAAGCGAAAGACCGATTTCGGAGCGCTACGCGAGCGCTTGAAACAGGAAAGTACCGAAACGGTACCCTACTGCGTAGCTGAATGGAGGAACTCCCATCGAATAGTGGCCGCATGGGAGCGAAAGGTTTTCGAACGCGACGCCATCGCGGCGGATCGCGGTGATGAATTCGTCGGTCAGTTCACGCGGAAAGGTCGGGTCGTAGCGGCCGCTGATCGCCAGGATTTTTTTGCGAGTGCCGTGCAGACGAGATATATAAGGATACGGACTGATGGGTGTGAAATAGCGGCGCACTTCCTCCAGAGAAATCTCGCGATTCAAAGTTTGCCACACGTTGCTGGTGGTCAGCCCGGCAGCGACTACATCGCCAAAATATGTGGAGACGTGCAGGAAGGCGCCGGCGCGCAGAGCCGGTTCGTGCGCGATGGTGAGAAACGCGAGGCACGAACCGATGCTCGTACCGAGGATGCCCAGGCGATCGTAGCCTCGCTGTTCGAGCCAGCGCAAAGTGCGGCGCGTATCCAGCACCGCCTGGCGATTCGCCTGCAGCGTGAGGCCGATGTTGGGGCCGGCCAGATGATCCGCGCGCGGATGGCCGGGTATGGCGCGCCGATCATGATACGGCAGGCTTAGCTTCACCGCAGTGATGCCCAGTTTATTGAGCCAGCGGCAGACGTTCTGCTGCTCTTCCCAGCGCGAATTCCATTGTGCGAGAACGACCACGGCCGGTCCACTGCGCCGCGCCTGGAAAAATTGCGCGTGCACGCGATTATTTTCCGGCCAGGGCGATGCGATCGCGCTGGTGAAGGTGAGCACGTTGTCCTTCAGGAAATAGTCGTCGGCTGGAGTGGTAGCGAACCATTCGTCGCTGTGTGTCACGGTTTCGCGCGCGAAATCTTCCAGCCAGCCGCGCGGGTCGCGCTCGTTCGCCGAACCCCCAATATGTTCCAGCCCCCAAGCAAATGGCAGCACACGGCGATTCGGCTCCTGCGCGAAGCGCATCTGTTCGTAAGCGAAGACCTTCTGTGCGAGCCAAGACATAAGGTGTAAACCATCAAATATAGCGCAGTCCGTGGGTCGCGTTCAAACGGCGGGTCATTCGTGTGAGGTGCCAGTTTCCGATTCCGCGACAAGTCATTGGACCCGCAACTGGACTTGCGACGCTTCGCTGCAGCGAAGGATCTACAGACTATGGTCGCCTTCCGCAGAAATTGGGGATATTTTACTGGCATTCTGAAATTCTTGATGGTCTGCAAGGCATTCGCATGGCGCTGCACTACAACTCACAACCAAGCATCCGTGCAAGAGAAACCGGCGACAAGGCGCCCGTACCTGCTGATCGGCGAATGTGCAGAAGATGGATTTGACTCCTTCATCCCTGACGGTCAGCCGAGAACAAGGATCGCGCGAACGCGTGGCATGGACATGGAAGCTGGATTTGGATCTCGCGATGGTGATGGCGCGACGTTCTGGTTCGTCAGGGAAAGGAAGACGATCTATTCGTTTAAGGTGACGGATCGGGTCGCGTCCGGAGTATGGCTCGCCGCAGAGTTCGATAAAAATCCTGACACGGGGCCACAAAGCAGTCCCCTGATCGGAAGCATCGCCGCAAACGGCTTTCTCGTCGCACCATCCCGCGCCACCTCCGCCGAGATCGTCGCGCGCGTGGAGAACTAGATCGATCGTCTGAGCCCCGCGTTCTCTATGGCCGAAAATGCCGCCGCTCGCGCGTTGCGTGCAGTCCAGCCAAACGACTCGCGCTATCGAGGAAACGGTCGGCTCTCAGTGGCAATGGAACACCTGAAATCGAAATGAATAGCCGATTCCGACGAAACGATCCGCGGCGCCGGTTAAACTCTCGCCGAACTGGAAATCAAGCTGCTGCGTCTTTGTGACCTTGAACGCTGTGCCGACGTGCAGAAACTGGCGCGTCCCATTTCGTGTGGGAAAGTTGCCCGCGTATTCGATGAACGCATCCCAAGGCCCTGTAATTTGCCGATCCA
>Ga0308309_10000281_pt1 | contig 34770 bp, 33 predicted proteins | sample HubBroMetageWFT5_FD_192491 | JGI IMG/M metagenome (GOLD analysis project Ga0308309, IMG submission 192491) | Warmed and freeze-thawed soil microbial communities from the Hubbard Brook experimental Forest, New Hampshire - Hubbard Brook CCASE Soil... | ecosystem: Environmental > Terrestrial >...
CTCGTCCCCGTAGAGCTGTTTCAAGCGTGACTGGACGTTGGTGAGTCCGACGCCGAATCGCAGGCGCGATCCCGGTGCCGGACCCGGGCCATCATCGCGGACGCAGAGCCAAACTCTGCCGTTGTGGCGTTTGACAACGATCTCTAGCCGGCCTGCGGCGGAATCGACGCTGAAGCCGTGCTTGATGGCATTCTCAACCAGTGGCTGAAGCGCCAGGCTGGGTACATAGACTGCGAGAAGGTCCGGTGGCACGTCCATGTGAACTTTCAAGCGGTCATGAAAGCGTGTCTGTTCAATCTCCAGATACTTGCCGACGAACTCGAGCTCGCTCTGCAAGGTGATCTCGTTCTCGCGCCGTTCGAGGGCCATGCGCAGCAAGTCGCCGAGGCAGACGAGCAGATGGCTGGCAGCATCGACGTCTTCCTGCATCAGGATTCCAATGGTGTGAAGACTGTTGAACAAAAAGTGCGGATGTAACTGGCTCTTAAGGTTCTGAAGTTCGGCATGGGAGAGTTGCATCTCCAATTGCGCTGCGATCGTCTGGCGCTCCATAGCGGCCTGGTAAAAGTGGATCGACTGATACAATCCCATAACTAACCAATACGTAAGCATGCCAGTAAAGCTCATCGATAGAACACTCAGTGCGAACGGCGAGAGAAGGCGCATCGCGCCAGGATCAGTTATGCGAAAGACGAACCGCAGAAGTCCGCTGCTCAGTAAATATTCGGTGACAGCTGCCAGGGGAGCCATGATGAGCGACGTGATGGTGTGGATCGCTATGTGAGGTACAAACCTCGGCCCCGTCAACGGGAACCGTTTGGCCAGGCCAATCACAAGCGGTGTGTACGCCGCCCATACGTACCAATAGACAAGTTCGAGCGCACCCACGATCACCCAGCTGACGTGGGTACCCATTAACTTCACCAGCACGATCCTGCGCACGGCAAACAACAGTCCTACAACCGTCCACGCACACAGGATCAAAATCCATCTCCTCCGTCCCATGTCTGGTGTGGCCTGCAGCAATTTGTGTGTCGGCCCTCCGGCACGGAGTATAGCTGAACCTTCGAAGCAGACATCACCGAGAACAGGGCCGTCGAGAGCGCCAAGTTCTCTGGGCAAAGCAATTTCACCGGTCCACCGGTCGGGGTTTGCGAGCTGGCAATCGGGCAGTTGCTGGCAAACGCGCCAACCCCACGTCCATCGCAGCTGTAGAAGGGACTTTGTCCAGGTTGATTGGGGAGAAAGGTACAGAGCCCAAGACTCCGCGTGCTGCCATCCCAATGTAACGAAGCGTTTGAAACAGAAGGTCCAAAGTCTTTGGCCGCCAACCGCCCAATCGTTTGTGCTGGATTCCGCTGCCACACTTTGCATTCCGGTTTTGCCCGGTGAACGGATCCGTGGCAACCGTATTTGACAGCCAACTCTGACCGCTTATCTCATTTCGGACGCCGCATGTCACTTTTCCTGCAAACACTGGCTTTTCGCGGCATATCTTCGTGAGCCGGAGCATCGCCAAGAACACATGAATCTGGGGGGCCGGCGGAGGCGCACCGCCTGGCGCAGGGGAGTTAAAAAAACGCCGCGTTGTGAGACCCGCATTCGGCCTTACGTACGACGAGGAGTGCAAATGAGCTTGTGGAAGGATGTCCAATTCTCGGTTAGGTCAATGCGGAAGTCGCCACGAATCGCTTTGACGGTGTTGGCAACCCTCACTCTGGGAATCGGTGCTAACACAGCGATCTTCAGCGTAGTTAACGCCACTCTCCTTAAACCGTTGCCCTTTCACAATCCCGGAGAACTGGTTGAGCTGAATGCGGACTTGCGAGGGCTTGGAGCGCATAACGTCGGCTTCTCGGTTCCCGAGCTCGAAGATCTTGGCGATCGCGCCGGTATTTTCACGGCGGTCTCCGTCGTGTGGCGGACCACTGCGAATCTTACGGGCGGAGATCGCCCGGATCGTCTTGATGCCTTGGGGGTAAGTCCGAACTACTTCAGCATTCTGGGAGCGCAGCCACAGTTAGGCCGCCTGTTTGATGCCAGAGACACCGCCGATGGATTTGCAGAGGCCGTGGTGATCAGTGACGGACTCTGGCACAAGGAGTTTGGAGGTGATCCGTCGGTGCTCGGACGCAGTGTGAGGCTCGACAAGGATCTCTATGCCATCGTTGGCGTTCTTCCTCCGCAGTTTCACCATCCTTCGATCCCGGGCCTACACCCGGTCGATCTGTGGTTCACCGCGGGCTTTCGTGCGGAGCCCTTCCCGGCGCCGAAGCGCAGCCTGCGCTTTCTCCCCGGAATCATCGCCAGACTGAAACCAGGAATTACTCCGCAGCAGGCGCAGGCGCAGCTAGGAGCCTTCAGCGATTCCCTGCGACGCGAGTATGGCAGCGACTATCCGGCAACCGCCGGCTGGACTCTTTCGGTCACGCCGTTGACGGAGGTGGTCGCAGGCAGCGCGAGAGCTCTGCTGACATCTCTTCTGCTTGCAGTCGGGTTGATTCTTCTGATCGCCTGCGTCAATGTAGCGAATCTTCTCCTGGTCAATGCCACTGCACGGCAGCGCGAGATGGCTGTCCGGCTTGCTCTTGGCGCGACCCGAGGGCGAATCATCCGGCAACTGCTGACCGAATCGGTTTTGCTGAGCCTGGTCTCGGCAGCCGCCGGGGTGGGTGCCGCGGCCATCGGCGTACGAGTCTTGGTCGGAGGGTTGCCGTCGCAGCTCCCGCGGCTCAACCCGATTGGCTTGGACGCCCGCGTTCTTGGATTTTCTCTCGCCATTGCGCTGCTGACTACCTTGGTCTTTGGACTCATTCCAGCATGGCAGGCTTCACGCACGCATCCCGGCACGGCGGAACTGCGGGAACGGGGCGGCTCCGCGTCGCGCAACGCCGCCAGACTCGGCAAATCTTTGATTGGCGCTGAAGTGGGCCTCTCGCTGGTGCTGCTGGTCGCCGCCGGATTATTGCTAAAGACCTTCTGGAACCTGATGGAAGTCAATCCCGGCTTTAATGCGCACCATCTTCTTGCAGGAAGTTTCCGGCTTCCTGTCCCGAACGATCCAAAAGCAGATGAATACGCCGATATCGATCGACGTACGCACTTGGTTCGCGAATCAATTCGCCGCCTGCATGGCATCGCCGGGGTCGAGAATGCAGCCATGTCGAGCGTTGTCCCACTCAATGGCCCGGTGATTCCGGGCGGATTTCGCGTCGAAGGCGTGCCCGACAAGGGAGACGCTCCCACTGCAGTCGAAGTATCTGTAACTCCAGAGTTCTTTTCGACCATGGGTACGCCACTGCTGCGCGGACGCATGTTTCAGGAAAGCGATGACGCGATGTCCCAACCGGTCGCGCTGCTCGATGAAGCAGCAGCGCGCCGTCTTTGGGGTGGCGTCGATCCGGTTGGGCGTAGAGTCCGCTCTTCCCGAGACGTTATTTTAAGCCGTTTGAAGCCCGTGCCTGCACCCTGGATGACGGTTGTGGGCGTTGTTGGCGACGCGAAGCTTTCCAGCCTCGATGAAATTGAGGTGCCGCACATCTACGAGAGTTTGTACCAGAGTTCAAAAAGGGACTTTGGTGTGCTGGTTCGAGCCATAGGAGACGAGGCGGCGTTGACGCGTAATGTGCGGCGTGAAATTCAAACGGTCGACTCCGATCTGCCGGTCTCTGACATGACAGCGATGACCGATTTGATCAGCAACGGAGTGGGCGATCGCCGTTTTGCGGCGTGGCTGCTTGGAGCCTTCGCGCTGGTAGCGTTGCTCCTGACTTGTGTGGGTGTCTACGGGATTGCCTCCTATTCCGTAGTGCGGCGTGAAAAGGAGATCGGCATACGCTCGGCTCTGGGAGCCAGCCGCCGGCAGTTGGTCCTGATGATCCTACGCGATGGCATGGTTCCGGTTTTGGCGGGAATCGCATGTGGTTGCATCGCAGCGGTATTCACCGGGCGCATGCTCGCGGCCTTATTGTTCGGCGTCAACTCTGAAGACGGACTGGTCCTTACCTGTGCGGGAATCACGCTCATCGTAATCGGAATGCTTGCGAACTACATTCCGGCGCGCGGCGCGGGACGCATCGACCCGATTACTGCGTTGCGCAACGAATGAATGGTTCGTATTAGATCATTGCGGCCAGGCAAGTGGCGGCCACGGCGATCGAAACGAGATTGCTTCGATCACGAGCAACTGGGCCACGAACGGTGGCAGGAGAGGCCGCCGATCGCAAACTGGTTAACTAAATAAGATTCTGTGATATTGACCGAGAGGAGCGTCTTCATGGGGGCTTTACTTCAGGATGTTCGCTATGGTTTGCGCATGCTGGTCAAGAAGCCCGGATTCACGATCGTGGCTGTCCTGACGCTGGCTCTGGGCGTGGGAGCCAACACGGCCATTTTCAGCATCGTGAATGCCGTGTTGCTGCGTTCTCTGCCCTACCCCGATCCCGATCGTTTGGTACGGATCTACTTTAACGAGCCCGGCGTAGGATTGCGGGACGTTAGGTTTTCCAAGCCCGAAATGGATGACCTGCAGACGCGAGCGGGTGTATTTGAAGATGTGAGCCCGATCTTTGAGGGTAGCGAGAATTTGACCGGCACCAAACAGCCCGAGCGCGTCGAGGGGGTCAATACCAGTTTTAGCTACTTTTCCATGCTGGGTGTGATCCCGCAAATTGGACGGTTGTATGGTCCGCAGGACTTCGTGCCTGGTTTCGCTCCAGAGGCCGTGATCAGCGATGGCCTGTGGCGCCGTGCCTACGGCGCCGACCCGAATGTTCTGGGCCGTAGCATCCGGATCGATAATGATCCCCTTACAATTATTGGGGTTCTGCCCCGCGGATTTCGCCATCCTGGACCGACGACTTCCGGCGACGCGGAAGTGTTCGGCGCCGGCGGATTCAGCGGAGATCCCTTTCCCCCGCCAATGAGAGGTAACCGGGTTTTAGTATCTGGAATCGGACGACTTAAGCCTGGCCTGACACTGGCGCAAGCTCAGGCGCGCCTCACTGCCATGGCTCAAGAGTTGCGGCACGACTTTCCCGTCGATTACCCGTCGCAGGCGCAATGGACAATTGAGATTCAACCATTGCAAGAAACTTTAGTAGGCAAGGTTCGGCCCATGCTGCTGGTGTTGCTGGGTGCGGTAATCCTGATTGTTTTCATCGTATCGTTGAACATTGCCAATCTCCTGTTGGCGCGCGCTTCGGGGCGACAACAAGAGATGGCGGTGCGGTTAGCGCTGGGGGCGAGCCGCGGCCGCATGGTGCGGCAGATGCTGACCGAGTCCATGCTGCTGTCGCTCATCGGGGGTGCCGCGGGAATCCTAACCGCAGTGGGTACTTTGGGTTTCATCCTGCGCTTTATGCCATCGAACGTTCCCCGGCTCAGCGAAGTACGAATCGACTGGGTGGTGCTGGCGTTCGCTCTGCTGATTTCCATTCTCACCGGCTTGGTGTTTGGACTTGCTCCAGCGCTTCATTCGGCAAAAGGCGCTCTCTCCTCGGCCATTCGTGAAGGCGGTCGAGGGTCCGGCTACAGCACAAAGACGGCCCGATTGCGGGATGTACTAATCGTCTCGGAACTGGCGTTCGCCGTCGTACTGATGGTGGGAGCCGGCTTGCTGCTGCGTACGCTGCGGGATCTGTTGCAGGAAAATCCGGGCTTTAATCCAACTCAAGTTGTCACGGCAAACATCCAGCTTCCGAATCCCAACGAACCCGAGGCGGATCCGTATCTCGATAATCTTCCCAGAGCCAACTTTGATCGTGAGTTGCTGCGGCGCATGAAGGCAATTCCGGGAGTGGAACTCGCCGCAATCACCTCAGCGCTACCGGCCACCAATACCAACCCCAACGCGGTCGGTGGCTTAGCGAATGAAGGCTTCGCGATTGAAGATAGACCGGTAGAGTCCTCGCAGGGGCTGCACGCCGAGAGAATTCGGATAAGCCCCGATTATTTTAAGGTGTTGCAGACGATGCTCCTACGCGGCCGCTCATTCACCGAGGGCGATGAAGACGGCAAACCGCTGGTGGCCATCATTGATGAAAGCACCGCTCATAAGTACTGGCCAATCCGCGATCCGCTGGGCCGACGAGTGCGGTTCGGACGAGACCCCAGCAAGCCGTGGACGACCGTCGTGGGTATTGTTAAGGATATCAAGAGCGACGGTCTCGACATCAATGGCGTTCCCCATATCTATGTTTCGACCTATCAAGATTCCAGCAAGGAACTGAGCGTGGTGTTGCGGACGTCTCTACCCGCGACCCTGCTCGAACCAGAGATTCGGCATGAAATTCAGAGCATTGATCCCGGCTTGCCGGTATTTAATGTTTCTTCGATGAACGACATCCTTGATCGATCACTGGCTTCACGCCGTTTTTCTGCCGATCTGGTGGGCGGATTTGCTGGACTGGCGGTGCTTCTGGCCTCCATCGGAATTTATGGCTTGCTGGCCTACATGGTCAGCCAAAGATCGCGCGAGATCGGTATCCGGATGGCCCTGGGCGCGCGGCAGGGCGACATCCTGAGAATGTTCTTACGCAAGGGGGTCGCGCTTGCTGGCCTGGGCATCGTTGCCGGATTGGTTGTTTCTGCATCCACCGCGTCCATGATGGCAAGTTTGCTCTATGGGGTGCGACCCCATGATCCGGCTGTGTTTCTGATCGTGCCGCTGCTTTTACTTGCGGTGGCCGCGCTGGCTAGCTATCTGCCAGCACGCCGCGCGACGAAAGTGAACCCGATCGTCGCCTTGCGCGAGAGTTGAGGATATAGGCTTCGGACTCTGAATATTGCGATTCAACATTCGCTACTCAAGAGGGGGCGATGACCACGTTATTCGAGGATTTGCGGCAGAGACTGCGGCTGCGGGCGCAAGCGTGGTATCGCTCACCCGAATATGCGTTGGCCCTCGAGGTTCGAGACGAAGCACTCAGTCGCAATCTGATTCTTGCCGAAGGCGATATACCCCAAGTCCGACATAACAACGGCAAAGCATTCTCTTTGAAAATGCAGGCTGAAATCCAAACTAAAGTGAGGACAAAATGAAGAGAACTTTCCTGATCCCTGCCTTGCTGTTACTCGCCGCGTCAGCGATTGCACAAACAACGAGCGCGCAATCAAAGAACCCGGTAAGTACCGCGCTGAGAGACATTCTGCCCGGCCGGCAGAAAAACACCGTCGCAGCCGTCGAAGCCATGCCCGCCGAAAAATTCAGTTACAAGCCCAGCGCCGACCAGATGACCTTCGGCCGTCTCGTTGTCCACATGGCCGAAACGAATAATCTGTTGTGCGGCAAGGCGGCCGCCGTCCCCGCTCCCAAGGTGGAGGAGGCGAAAGACACGGACTCGAAAGACCAGCTCATCGTCGCGCTCAAGGCCTCCTTCGATTTCTGTTCCGAGGCGCTGGCGAATATGGACGATTCGAAACTGGCGGAGGCCACGGAAGGATTCGGCGGAAAACAAGTTACGCGAGCCTGGATCAGCCTGGTCCTGGCCGGTGCTTGGGCCGACCACTACGCCGAAACCGCAATGTATCTGCGCCTGAACGGTGTGTTGCCGCCGACCGCCAAGAAGTAAGAGCGGGAAGTATGTGTGCTCAGATTGTGTGAGGAAGGTCGCCATCGCCCATCCAAACCGTCCTGCCCAAAACCACCTGTTTGAACCAGGCCACGGTTATCCCGGGGGCCACGTTGGATGCAGGCCCGTTTACAACGGAGATTCGAACGAAGTGACGAAACGGATCAGTACTGCAGAGCGTTCATCGCAGCTCCAAAAGCAACGCAGGCGAGACCATTAGGGGATGCAGCGCAGATCGCGTAGTCTGGTCAGCTGCCGCCGAAAGCTCTGGTGTGTATCAATGCAATCCGCGAACCCTGCCTGACGAATCTTGATGGTGCTCAGAATTGTCTCGTCACGGAAGTTGAGCATCCAGTCGACGAACGCCCAGTTTGCAATCTGGTCGTAGGGCGTGGCATGCAGGCCATAGCGGGCAACCATGGAATCCCACAAAGGACCCTTCTCGCTCATCTCGGAAACGGTGGACATCGCAAGCGGTTCTGCGACGGGAAGGTCGTAGAAGGCGGCGAGCTCATTCCACAGTTGCCTCCAGCGATAGACATCTCCGTTCGATACGTTGAAGATTTGATTGCGTGCTTTGTCTTCACCTAGCGCCCACAAAGTCGCGCGGCCGAACAATTCCGCGTCGGTTGTCTCCTGCAGTGTGTTCCATCCCTCCTTGTTGCCAGGAAAGCGTAAGGGCAGCCCAAGTTCGCGACTCATCGCAGCGTAAGTCGCAAGACCGGTGACCAGGTTCATTGGCGAGTTTAGGCTTGGTCCCATGACCAAATGTGGACGCAAGACCGTCCAGCTGGCGCTGTTTTTAGCGGCCCATTCAGCCACAATGTCTTCTTGCTGGTGGTAGTGGATCGGCGCGATCAGGCGTGGCTCTGTCTCCTTCGCTGGAGCGTTGAACGCGCCAAGACTGAAGCCGTACGACTTCGCGCCTCCGGCCAACACGACGCGCTGCAGAGGCACATTGCGCGCGGCGAGAGCGTCGAGTGTGTTTTTCAACATCCTGGCATTTGGCTCGACTGTTTCAGCCATCGTGGGTTTCTCGACATAGGCAGCGAAGATCAGATCGGTCACCGTATCAAGAGATGAAAACGCTTTGGTCGTGCCCTCGCGGTCCATGAGATCAACGCTGATGTGTGGGGGCGCGGCCTCCGCGCGGTAGGTCGGCGCGGGTCGGCGCGCAGCAGTGGTGATCCGCCATCGTGGGTTCTGTGCGACAGCATCCACGACACCTGTACCAAGGACGCCGTAGGGTCCAACAATCAGGATTTGACGTTCCTTGACGGATGTTTCAGAAGCAACGGACATAACAATCTCCTGTTCAATCTGGCTGCGGCTTCGTTCCGCATCACGAGGCGCAATCAAATGCAGCAGCACGCGGCAAGCTTTGGCGAGCGGATTCCTGCGCGATGACCGGCGGGAAGCTCGCCTCGCCAGCGGTACCAGCAGGTGTCACACTGGCAATCCAGGAATCGTAATCACCTGCGTAGCCTACGCGTTCCTGAAGGACGCGAATCCGCTGCTCGAGCGCTGCCACTTCGAGGGATGACAGTCCCGGTATAGCGTGGATTCGATCCCGAACAGCCTGCGCTTGCGCGGCTCCTCGGGCTTCAGCGCCTTCATAGAACCGCGCGGACGGCGCGTCTCGGTCTCCGACGCCAATATAGTTTTCGATGAGTTTGGCAGTGACTTCCTGGCTGTGTAAAAGTGACGAGCGAATATTGCCTTGCCCGGTCACGACATTGCCAACTCCAAACACGTGATCGGATTCGGCGTATCGTGGCAGACCCTCGTCCTCGAAATCGTAATATTCGCCCTTCATGAATACGCCTGGAATCTTCTCGGGCACCGACCCGATTGACGAAATTGCCAGTGGTGCCCGTAGGTCGTGCTCCGAACCCGCCACGGGCTCTGCTTTTCGGCCTTCCACTTTGGTCTCGGCTACTTTTAATCCAACCAACCGCCCGTCCTCGACTAGGAGCCCCGTTGCTACCCTGCGATCCTGAACCTGAAACAAATATTTCTCCTGCGCCAAACGAAGCATCTTCTGTCGGATCGCTTCTGTCTTCGCGATCTGATCGGGCGTGGCATTTTCCGGAGGCTGGGCCAGCGGCATGTCTTGTGCCCGGCGGCGATAGATCAACAGACACCCTTTGATGCCAAGCTCCCCAGGCGCAATGCCGTGTATCTTGCAAATGGCGGGGATGCCTTTCTTTTCGAGCTCATACACATCGGTTTGCACGCCGCGCGCTCGAAGTGCGCGTTCATAGTTTTCGAGCAGCAGGATCTTCACCACGTCAATCGACGCGAGCCCGCCGCCTACGACCAACGCCTCGTCAGGAGTTCGATAATGCGGTCCGGTGTAGCCGTCTTCATTCTTGTGGTTATACCAATAGATGAAGGGATTCTGATAAATCAGGCCTCTGCCGATGAATTCTTCCGCCCCCGGCATTCCGAGTTCTCTGTCCCGCCACGCCCCGTTTGCAAGCAGCACCGCGGAAAAACCCCAGTTGTCACAAAGATCCGGAAAGTTCAGGTCGCGGCCAAGCTTGGTACATGGAAGGAAGAAAACTCCGGGCTTCTTCAGGCGAGCCCCAATGCGGCTGTACTCTTGTTCGCGTTGCTCGCGATGCCAGCGCGGCAGGCCGTCCTCAACCTTGCCATAGGGCCTTCTATTCTGCTCGATGACGACTACGCGAATCCCATGGCCGGCCAATATTTCCGCGGCAACCGAACCGGCGGTCGCTCCGCCAATAATGGCCACAAAATGATACGGTCTGTCTTTCATCACAATTCCCTGGCGCACTCTTCGAAGTGCTCAAGCACAATCGCGAAGTTGCTAGCAAAGCGGATCGGACAATGAGCCAGCGCGTTGCAGCTCATAGAACGGATAATCGGTGTAGCCGCGAGCGTCGAAGGTGTAAAAAGTATCGCGGTCGTAAGCATTCAGAGGTAGCCCGAGCCTGATGCGTTCTGGCAAGTCGGGATTCGAGACGAAGTACCGTCCGAAGGCGACCAAATCCGCGTCCCCGTCTCGAACAGCAGCCTCGGCAGTGTCCGGTTCAAAACCCCCAGCCGCAATAATCTTTCCCGTGAAAATCTTTCGCAGTCTCGCGCTTGCGATGTGCCCTTGGCCTTCGGCGACCAGCACGTTTCCTTTGATACGTGGTTCGATGATGTGCAGGTAAGCGAGATCGAAGCGGTTCAATTGCTTGGCTACGTACTCAAACAGCGCGATCGGATCGCTGTCCGACATCTCATTCCATGTCCCACTCGGGCCAATGCGTACCGCTACCCGGTCGCCACCCCAAACCGAGACCATTGCCCTGACAACTTCCAGCAGGAATCGGGACCGGTTTTCGATGGAACCGCCGTAGGCGTCGGTGCGCTTGTTGCTCCCGTCCTGCAGGAATTGATCGGGCAAATACCCGTTGGCGGCATGAAGTTCGACGCCATCGAACCCCGCGGCTTTTGCCCGCTCTGCAGCTTTGCGGTAGTCCTCGACGATGCCGGGGATTTCAGCGTTGCCCAGCTCGCGGTGTGGTGAGGGCGTGAACCAACCTCCGGGCGTGGAAGCCATTGCAGTTGTCTTGGGACCGTAATATTCCGGCACAACGGAAGGTGCCACGGGCGCCGCGCCGTTGGTCATGCCAACATGTGATGAGCGGCCGGTGTGCCACAGCTGCGAAAACATGCGGCCGCCTTTGGCGTGAACTGCGTGGACAATTTTCTTCCAGCCTGCGACCTGGTCGTCCGAATACATTCCAGGCGCCCCGTACCAGCCGCGAGCGGTGATGGAGATTGTTGTCGCTTCGGAAATGATCAACCCACCGTCCGACGCGCGCTGCGTGTAGTACTCCCGCATCAAGTCGCCAGGAATGTCGCCTGGTTGAACAGACCGCGAACGCGTGAGCGGCGACATCACCACGCGGTGTTTCAACTCCATGGGTCCCACTTGAATTGGCTTGAACAACTTGTCTGCCCTTACTATTTTCATGAACCTCCGCTCCCTCAGATTTCTTTCGTTGACCTGAAGCCGTACGACGGCTTTTGAAACGATGCTCCCGCGCCTTATCTCGCTCTGTCCAACGTCGCGCGTGCGTCAGTTCAGGCGTTCATTCCGCCGTCCACGGTGAGGTTCGCGCCGGTAATGTAGGAGGACTCGGGACCGGCGACAAACGCTACCATCGCAGCAATCTCCTCTACGCGTCCGTAGCGGTCGAGTGCAGTGGCGGCCTTCTGCGGCACCGCCCAATCACCCGATGCGGGATTTAATTCCGTGTCGATCGGACCCGGCTGCACATTGTTGACCGTAATTCCCCGGCCCCCGATCTCTCTGGCCAGCGCCTGCGTGAACATCTTGACGGCTCCCTTCGTGCCCGCGTACGGCACAAGCCCAGGCGCCGCGACACGTTCGCCGACGGCCGAACCGATCATAATGACGCGACCGCCGCTCTTCATGTGCTTCAGCGCCGCCTGAGTCGCGACGTACACGCCACGGACGTTGATGTCGAGCACGCGATCCATCTCTTCCAGCGTCGCCTCCTCGAACGGTTTTGGAATGGCCGTGCCGGCGTTGTTCACCAGCACATCCAGTCGACCGAAGGTTGCAAACGTCTTTTCGACCGCGGCTTTAACCGCGCCGGCATCTGCGGCGTCCGCCTGAATCGCGATCGCCTTTCGGCCTGCGCGTTCAATCTCCTTGACGACTGACGCGGCCGCAGCGGCACCTTTCGTGTAGGTGATGGCCACGTCCGCTCCGTCTGCGGCCAGACGCTTAGCGATTGCAGCACCAATTCCGCGGGAGCCGCCCGTGATGAGTGCAATCTTTCCTTCCAGATTCTTTGACATTGCGCCTTCTCCTTGAAGTAGACATATGCCCATCGGGCATGAGTTGAAATCTCATTGCTCGCCTGACGCATTCCAGTCACTTCATTGGATTAGGAAACTAGGGAATAGGCGCACCGTGGAGCATACTTTGTTCAGCTCGCATCGATGCCTGACAAGCATGGGAGTGAAAAATGGAATTACGACACCTTCGCTATTTCGTTGCGGTCGCGGAGGCAGGAAGTCTGACGGTGGCCGCAGAGCAAAGGCTGCACACGTCACAACCTTCGTTGAGTCGCCAGATTCGAGATCTTGAGAGCGACATAGGCGTCCAACTCCTGACGCGCCGCGCTCGCGGTGTCGAACTCACATCGGCAGGTCGAGCTTTTCTCGAACACGCCCGCTCGGTGCTATCGCAGGTGGAAGCGGCAACCGAAGCTGCTCGCCGTGTCGCTCATCCCGCCAAGCCATGCTTCTCGATGGGCTTTCTGACTGGACACGAATTGCGATGGATGCCCGAAGCCTTGCGGATCTTGCGCGACGAACTGCCTAACATCGACGTGATGATATCGAGTCAATACTCGCCGCAGCTCGCCGATGCCATTGTGAAGGGAACCGTCGCTGCAGGTTTTCTTCGACGCGAACGAGGCGTGCCAGAGTTGGCATTCCGTCCTCTCGTCAAAGAGCCCTTGGTAGTGGTCTTGCCTAGTGACCACCGTCTGGCTAAGCGCAAGGCAATCAGTCCTGGCGATCTGGTGGGCGAGACATTTGTTGGCGTGTCGCATACAGCTCCTGTGCTCCGTGCGATCATCGACGATTACCTGAAACGGTCCGGAATCAATATCACCCCAGATCACGAGACGGAGCACGTGGTCATGGGGGTGTCCTTAATAGCGTCGACGGGCGGCGTAGGGCTGTTGCCTGCTTACGCCAAGAACTTTCTCACGCGGTCTGTAACGAGTCGTCCTCTCAAGGGAGACACGCCGACGGTCGAGCTTGTCCTCGGCTACAAAAAGTCGAACGAGTCTCCCATCCTAAAGCTTTTGCTTTCGAGATTGGACGAGTTGGTCGCTCGTGTTTCGAAGAAGACCCGCTAAAAGTCGGATTGCATCCAACAAAGGGGCTATGGAGTTGTTGAGTCAGTGGCGATCCTGATGTTGAGTGCTGTCGACTGCAATGAGTACCGATAAAGCGCTAACGTTTCTGGATAGCGTCCGGTTAGCCGACCATTCGGGCGCGAGCCAATGTAGTCGTGACCGGCGGGAAGTGACTTATGGTTTGTGCGCTTCTGCAGCTTCCGCTCCGTTCCAGAATCCATCATAGGAGCATGAGGCAGCGCAGTGGTCGCCGGTCGTAACCTCTTCGCTGTATTTCGCAAGCAGGTCCTGTACTGGAGCGCTGACATCAGGCACTAATAATTTGATTTTCTGCCCGGCAGCAACTTCCACTGGCGTACCAAGTGCGCTCATGGACTGTAGGAACTTCGGGTCAGACCACACGGAATATCCGCTTGGCGACATCGTGAAGTGGAAATTGAAATTTTCCCCTGCGACCGCGCGATAGCGTCCCGGGGGCACCCGATAAATCTGGATATAGCCCGCTTGAGTGAATGCGCCAGTTACTGTTCCCGATCCGTCCACGGGGATTGAATCCGGAATCAGCACCGCTTGCGGCGTAACTGCCATCTTTGGCCGGCATGGCTCGTCATAACGGTATTCTTCCGCGGGCGGGCCACCGGGCTTAACCTGCAAGTCAACCTCGCCACCCCTGTTGCTCACCACCATAGTCAACTTTGCTGGCTGTCCGGCTTTGAGAGTTATGAGCCTGCCCTCGATTGGCTGGCCATTCAACGCTACCGACTTCAGATACAACGCATCTCCTTGCACACCCGCCAGGTCGAGACCAACTTGGTAGCTCCCGCCTGTGACGCTCTCAAAGATGAACGTGCCATCTGAAGCGAGCCGAACCCGCGGAGGACACGCGCCACCGAGTATCTGGGCCCCACGTAACGAAGGGATTTCGTCGGCTGGTGACAAGGTCACACTTTGCGCCTCGACTCTAAAACTGCGCCACTCTTTCGGAATATCCTCGAAATGAATTTCGCCTGTGACCGAAAGAGGGAGAATCGGCTCCATGGTCACATCTCTGAGATCGCTGTCGTGGACCGCCAGCTCGCGCGAGGCGAGAAGGTAGCTAGGCCTAGGACATGGACCGGACCCTACGTCGACGAACGGAACATCCTGGCGGGGCAGCTTCTTATAGGGACCTGTAAGTCGAATCGAGTAGTGACCCGCACTCACGTCGGCGAAATCGAAAGCTTCGCCGGGAGCAAGCATGTGTTTGAATAGGGCTACACCCTCGATTCCAGCCGCATTGGTCTCGACCAAAGTTATATCGAAGTACTCTCCTTCAGCCTGTGCGATTTCCTTGGGAACGTTGCCTCGAACATGGAACGTCGTTCCGGCGTGCATTTGGATGTTATGGGTGCATCCGACGTCTGACCCGAAGCCAACTTTAACCGGCTGAGCGCCGCCGAGATTTGGCGATGAAGGATAATAACTCCAGCGTCGAGTCAATGCCTGGCCGTTCGGGACCATGAAGTCTGTCCAAAAGTAATAGCGTCCCGGTCTCAAATCAAAAAATCGAAAGTTCCCGGCATCGTCCGTACTTACGCTCGGTGGTGCCGGGCTGACGACCATCACGCTTGCCGCGCCTTCGGCCCCACTTGAATTGCTGTCCGCATATGCTCGGACGCTCGGGCCGTTCTCGCGCTTGGCGGACGGCGTCGCAGACACAGTCACATTCGGCTGAGGCTGCCCGTTTTCGTCGCTGATTTGGCCGCAAATACTGGGCCTCCGCGGGGCCGCACTCAGGGCCAGCCCTGCAAGGCGCTGTCCCGCGCTTAGCGTGATTGTTCTCCCTTCAAGACGTGGGTGCGACGCACCGTACTCAGAGATCGAGTATCCAGGTCCCTGTGTCACCAGGAGGTAGATTCCCGGATCCACGTCCTCGAAATGAAAGCTTCCATCCGGTCCAGGCTTGGTTGCGTACTCGTAGGAACGATCCGAATTGAATCGCACGGCCCACAATTTCACCCAAAGCGAATCTGCCTGAACGTCTGTCACCTTTCCAGACACGGATGCCTTGGGATGCGTGCCTTCCGCCCGGTATCGCGCGACCGTTTCATCGGGCGTGCTGTGCCCGGAAGCACGCGCGGCGTCACCGCTTAATACCACTTCCAAGGAATGGGAAGTTACCGATGAAATCTTGATTCTCCGTCCGTCCACCGGCTGCCCGTCGAACAGCATCGTCTTGACATAGACGGAGCCGCGAAGGAACGGATACAAACCCACGGTGTACGTTCCAAGTGAGACGTGTGCGAACGAAAACGTTCCATCCTCAGCTACCTCGATGTTCTGGAATTGACCATCGTCTTCTTTTTGAATTCTAAGGTGTGTCTTTTCTCTTGTGGGGCACGCCGCCGCTGCTGCGATGCCTTCAAGCTTCACCTGACCGCGAAGCGATGCCAGCGGATCTGGCGCGACGGTTATTCCGTTTACGTCTGTACCTGCTACCGTAATCTCCTGGGAACTGAGGATCGTAAATTCGGGCTGTCCAGCGTAGCCGTTCGGTGGAAATCGTCCGTGGGAGAGGATCAAACGATAGTGGCCGGGAGGGGGTGCCGACAGATCAAAAGAAGGCCCTGGATCGAAGGCTTCCGGAAACGGCACGGCTCGTGCGACTCCTGTTGGATGAACCTCTAAGAACGAAAGGACCAGATCTTTCCCCACTAAGGAAGGGTCTTTTGCGATTTTCCCTCGAATCTTGAATGCCCTATAGCCAAGCCGTGGACCCATGCGGATATTTTCGCGACATCCGGCACCGTCAGCCCGGCCAACTTCCACCGATTCAGCGTTCGCCAGGCTCTCTGCTTCGATTTGAGTGAGATTCTTGGAGCCGATGAACCAAGTGGACATGCCCGCTTCAAGAAAGTATTGCCCGGGTTCGAGGTCTGGCAGTCGGTAGTTACCCGCTTCGTCGGTGGCTACGTTGCGATAGCCGCCCGTGAGCCACATTGAACCGTTAAAATGGCGGAACGCATAGACCTCTACTTTTGGTAGTGGGTTACCGTGTTCGTCTGTGACCCTCCCACACACAACGCGCTTTGGTGCGAGGGACAACACAATCCCTTTGCGAACCTGCCCGGCCTTGAGTTCGATCGGGGTCCCAGTTTGCTCGGACCCATCTGCTCCGTACTCGGTGGCCATAAAGCCTGTGCCGTCGGCCACCAGCACATACCTGCCCGGCTCGACGTCTTTGAATTGAAAGTCACCATCTGTCAAAGTTCGACTAGAATAGCCGTCATAGATTGCCAGCGGATTTTTCTCAATCGACTTCAACTTTACCGACAAACCGGCACTTGGAGGGTTTGTGATTTTTCCAGAAAGAGTGGACCTAGCGAGCGATTGCGCGCAGGCTCTGTCGGACCAACAAACAATCGCGCAACCCAATACCATTAAAGAAAAGATTCGGCTGCGCATATTTCGATTTCCTTCGTGCATCGCTTTCACCAACGAGCGCACACGGCCGTCTAAAGGCTACAGAACCGGCGAGCAACCTCATTGGTTGCTTGCCCTTCTTAGGAGAGAACGGCGTCGCGAGAAAAACTTGCAAGGCCGATTGGTCGTTTCTAGCGGAAAGACAACTGCTACGTGCATTGCCGGCGCCCCACTAAGATGGGCGGTTCGCTAATGCGTCCGAATTGTGCCAGAGTCACGGACTAACCGGAAGTCATTCCGGGCCAGAAGTCCGCTTGTGGGAAGTGATCCCCATACGCCTCCAATTCTGGAGGCTTCCCGGATATCCGGAGTCATCGAGATACCTGATAAACCCTGTACTCGGAACCTGGTATTCAAATCCTGCTGGCAAACTGAATAAGACACCTCAACGGCACGGTATTGGTTTACGACAATGTCTCATGTAGATTCCTTGCGGAGGCTCCATGAGCATATTGGCTGCAATTAGACGTGAAGAGAAGAAGGTGAAGAAGCAGTTATCCAGGTTGCAGAATGATTTGGTTGGTTTGCAATCGGCAGCTAAGGCGTTGGGTAAGACTGCAAGCCGAAATATCACTCGCGCAAAGAAGCGCGTGTTGTCGGCGAAGGGCAGAGCGAAGATCTCAAAGGCTATGAAGGAGCGCTGGGCTAAGGTCAGGGCGCAGGCCAAGAAGGCTGCCGCCTAATCTGGGAATTAAGGACACGCGCCTCAAGGCAGTGTCTTGATCGTGAACGATGCGTCGATGGGCAGGTTGGGCGCGCTCCCAAACGCTTGGCGCCGATGCAGCCCTGGAGGTTGGAGAGATGGTGGAGTGGCCACGCTATCTAGCCGACGATCTACAATAGGATTTCGTCGTCGGTGCGAGCCGGCGTGCAGCAATGAGAGTTAAGCGAACTTACTGAGTCAGAGCACCTACTCACAAGGCGTCGGACTCGATTCGATCCGCTCCATCCATTACTGCCAAGTACTAACGTTTCCAACAAATCGGGGAACCTGCTTTTCGCTCAACGCTAACCCCAATGGCATGAAAACGTTGGATTCTTGCACAGTTCGTGCACAGTGGCGCAAACTCAGCCCGTGCCGCAGAGTGGGGACACCCCGCACGAGCTTTTACTCCCTCCATGGAGGAGGTGATTGTGTTTCCAGCTTTGATCTTCCTTATTCGCTGCAATCAAGTTATGCAGCAAATGGACCCAAGTTTTGGGCTGAACCCGTCGGACGTGCGCCGGATTCTTCGCGCGAGCTGCGCGACCACGCTGGCATCAATTCCCCAATTTCATCGTTGGAGCGTGGCTTTGCGCTTCTTGCGCGCTCACTTCACCACTACGGTACCGGTCATCTTCGGGTGGACCGAACAAAAGTACGTATAGGTTCCCGGTTTCGCGAAGGTGAAGGAAAACTTCTCGTCCGTGTCAATTACCTTGGACTTGAACGCCTTCGGATCATCCGCGCTGACAACAGTGTGCGGGATATCGTCGCGGTTGGTCCAGGTAACCGTCGATCCCGCCGTCACCGCGAGCGTCACCGGTGTAAAACTGAAATTATCGATTTTCACGTCGGTAATTACCGGCGGCGGAGCATTTGCCGCCACATCCGGCGAACCGTTGAACAGCAGTCCCAACGCGATCATCACCAGCGCCGCCCAGCCAAAAATCGACATCGTTCTCTTGATCATCATCGGATCCTCTCTAAATTTTGTCAGAATCAATATCCGGCCCCACGTGGGATTTTTCGCGACTTATCCCAGCGTGGTGTCAATACGCGTTGCCGCGCCAATTCAGTGCGAGCGGCGCGGTGCGGGAATCGGAGGGTAACCGCGCCGCTCTTGGCCTTGCTCCGTCTTGCTATACCGCATTCCCGCGCTTTTTATTCCCTGCCAATCAACGCCGCTTGCACTTTTCCCTGATCAAAACGACCCGCACGGGACAGGAATAAATTCATGCCTCGGGCGGTCACTACATATGAATAGCCCTGTCGCTGAGGAAGGTTGAAACGTGCTGGACTCGCAGGAGCAGGCGCGGTTCGAGACACTCGTCCTGCCACATCTCGACTCCGCCCATAACCTCGCGCGCTGGCTTCTGCACGGGGGCGCCGACGCCGAAGACGCCGCACAAGAGGCGATGTTACGCGCCTATCGTTTCTTCGCCGGTTTTCGTGGCGGGGACGCGCGCGCCTGGTTGCTGCAGATCGTGCGCAACACCTGTCTTACCTGGATGCAGAAGAATCGTCACGGGAAGGATACGGACGAGTTCGATGAAGAAGTGCACGGGCCGCCAGGCCCCACGCCCGAGGCGCTAGCCATTGCAGCGGATAGTCGCGGGCGTCTTACTCAGGCGTTGGAGTCTTTGCCGTCGCGCTTCCGGGAGGTCATCGTGCTCCGCGAACTCGAGGGATGTTCTTACAAGGAGATTGCCATCATTACTTCGATACCCATTGGCACGGTCATGTCCACGCTTTCGCGTGCCCGCCGACAGCTTCATCTCGCGCTGACTGGCCCTGCTGACAAGGAGTCTATCCATGAACTGTGACCGCGCCGGCGCAGTTGTACACGGCTACTTCGATAACGAACTGGATGCCGTGGGCGCCGCGGAGTTTGAACTCCATCTGGAACAGTGTTCCGAGTGTGCATACGCGCTCGAGGATCTGGAATCTTTGCACTCGTCCATAGGCCTCGCGCAACTCTACGAGCGAGCGCCAGCCACGCTTCGCACGAAGATCCTCGCCAGTCTGGGTCCTCCGCTTCCTGTGGCTGCCTTTCCATCGCGCACCGTCTGGCGTTGGCTCGCAATCGCCGCGGCAATTCTTCTGGCGACCTATGCCAGCTGGCGAGTTACTTCCTTGGGTCACAGCGGCAACGATGACGCTGTGCTCGCCGCCGAGATTGTTGACGCCCATTTGCGGTCACTGCAGCCCGGGCATCTCACCGATGTCATTTCCACTGACCGCCACACCGTGAAGCCCTGGTTCGACGGTAAACTGGATTTCTCTCCTCCCGTCCAGGATTTTGGCGATCAAGGATTCCCGCTGCAGGGCGGCCGCATTGACGTCGTTCACGGTCGCTCCGTCGCCGCTCTGGTCTATGTCCGCCGCAAGCATTTCGTAAATGTCTTCATCTGGCCCACGGATGAGAAGGACCGGGGTCCGAGTTCCGGCTCACAACAGGGATATCAATGGTTGGAGTGGCGCAGGGGAGGAATGGAATTCTGCGCCGTCTCCGACGCCGCAGCTTCGGCCCTCGAACAGCTGCAGAGCCTGATCACAAGTAACTAGCGACGGCTTGCCGCGGCGCGGCTTCAAGTCCGCAAATCATCTTGCGACGGCGCACGCTTCACCGGTTTCCGGTTTTACGCGCAGTGCTAAAGGTCAGATGCCCCGCTTCAACGAGGGAAGCCGATACGACGCAAAAGGTCTTGAAAGCGCTGGTCCGAACGGAGAGGATCGAAGCCCGGCCGCAGCAAGACCCCCGGATTAAATCGCTCCTCGTAACCGATTTCCAGCCAATGCATCGCCTGATCTTTATCGCCGAGCGCTGCATAGACCACGGCGACCTCTGAAGCATCCGAATAACCGCGGTTTGAATGGTTCTTCAGATCACCCAGCAACTTTACTGCTTCGCTCGTCTTGCCGGATGCGGCGTAGGCGCGAGCCAGATTCGCAACGCATGTGGGGCTGCCCCCGGAAAGCTCGACGGCTTTTTGCAGTTCCGCGATCGCTTCCACATTCATATGTTTTTGCAGGTACGCCTGGGCGAGTTGATTATGTGCGAGCGCAAAGTTCGGATCCATTGCGATCGTCGCGCGGCTCTGGATTATCGATTCATCGTAGAAATGCGCGATGACCAGAAGCTCCGCCAAATCGGCGTTAATGATGAGCGAAAGCGGATCCAGATTTTTCGCTTTTCTCATTTCCTCGAGGGCTTCGTCAAACCGGCCCAATAGACTTAAATGCCAGGCATACCAATGGTGCGCGGTGGCGTAGCCGGGGTTCAATTCGATGGATCGCTGGAATTCCTTCCCGGCAGATTCCAAATCCCAGTCGAAGGCATCGAAGCAGAAAGCCAGCGAGTTGTGGGCTTCACTAAGCGTGCTGTCCAGTTCCAACGCTTTGATCGCCGCGGCCTTCGCTCTGGGGAATGCCTCCTTGGAGGTCATCACCGCGTACTGCCAATCTCCCAACAAAGCATAAGTGTCGGCTAGGCCGGAATAAGCCTGGGCGTAATTCGGGTCCTCGTCGATTGCCTGGTTGAAGTAAGCCAGGGCGACTTTCAAACTATCCGGCGTTCGCTTGTTCCAGAAGTAGCGGCCTTTGAGATAGGATTCGTAAGCTTCCGGATTCACGACCCTTGCAATCTTCAGCGCAGCTTGTTCTTGTGGATTCAGTTTGATTCGAATTTGATCTGCAATGGCTCGAGCCACCTGATTCTGCAGCGCCAGCGTATCCTTCAGTTCGCCCTCATAGCTCTGGGACCACAGGTGCTTGTCCGCGGTGGCGTCGATCAATTGTGCGGTGATGCGAACCCGGTCGCCAGAGCGTAGGACCGTCCCTTCCACGATGGCGTCCACGTTCAGCTCACGAGCAATCTGCGGCAGAGGTTTGTGCGCGTGTTTATATCCCATCACGGAGGTGCGCGAGATCACACGCAACGCGCTGAGCTGGCCCAGGTCTGAAATCAACTCATCGGTCATTCCATCGGCGAAGTAATCCTGAGAGGCATCGTTCGAGAGGCTTTCCAACGGAAGGACAGCTAACGAGTGAATGACAGTGGCCGCGTAGTACCGGGAATGCAGCTTCCAACCAGTGAAAAAAACTATCAGCGCGAGCGGTACGAACACCGCCATCTTCCACGCGAGGGATGGCGCGCGATTTTTGGTCGCTGCGGGTGTGACAGCGAGATCCGGGCGATCGCGAGTTTCTGCCGCGGGAATAGGCGGAGGAGCAACGTGTGGGCTCTGCCCAGGGGCCGCGTCGGCCGCTTTGACCTCCGCAAGGAAACGGTAGCCGCGCCGCGCGACGGTTTCCACAAAACGGGGACTCTCGGCCGAATCTCCGAGCGCGTCACGGATTTTGTTTACCGCTTTGTTGAGCCCGTGATCGAAATCCACGAAAGTGTCAGCGGGCCATAGCTTTTTCTGAAGTTCCTCGCGCGTTACGACCTGGCCGGGGTGCTCCAGCAGCATCGCGAGGATCTGGAAGGGTTGTTCCTGCAGCCGCACGCGCAGGCCATGTTTGCGCAATTCCCCGGCGCGAACATCGACGTCGAAAACTCCAAACCGGAGTCGCCCGTCGCGCTGCTGGTTTTCTTGCATGGCGAGGTGAGTCTTAATCGAGGGGGAGTGTACACCCGACGAGAGCTTTCGTGAACTCTATGAGAGGAGAGTTTCCATTAAGCCTTGTATTTATTGACAGTTACGAAGGGACATCGATTCCAGCAATAAAGAACCGCGCGTCCATTGTACCGATTATCGGTGCGCACCATAGTGAGGCCTGAAGCGCGCAGGAAGGACGCCGTACTGCGGGCAGGGAGGCTTCGATGCTTGAGCGCGGTCAACCTTCGAATTTTGAGCGGGATGTCCTGCCGCATCTTGACGCCGCCTACAACCTGGCGCGTTGGCTGATGCGCAATGAACAGGACGCCCAGGACATGGTCCAGGAGGCGTACTTGCGCGCTTTCCGTTTTTTCCCCGGCTTCCGCTGCGGCAATGCGCGTGCATGGCTCATGAAAATTGTGCGCAATACTTGTTTTACCTGGTTACATGCAAACCGCCCGCTGCAGGACGCGGCGGAAATTGACGACAACTTTTCACCGCCTGATTATCACGCACCCAATCCGGAAGAACTTTTGCTGCAAAACGACCGGGGCGCTTTGTTGCGCAAGGCGCTGGAAAATCTCCCGGCGAGTCTTCGCGAAGTCCTGATTCTGCGCGAGATCGAAGGAATGTCTTACCGGGAGATCGCAGATATCACCGGCGTGCCATTAGGCACCGTGATGTCGAGCTTATCGCGTGCGCGAGGGCGCCTTCGTCAGGCTCTCACAAGTGTCAGCAATGTGAACAAATTGGGTGGCTCACGGCGAACGGCAGCCGCGAGCGCATGAGTGCATGGCCCGATTGTCGAAAACGCGGTTATTTCGTGCCGCAGGCCGCCTCGTGCGCCTGAGCCTAATGAACTGTGTGCCGAGCAGTTCTGTCGGCGATCCGCGGTCTCCACTTCCTCGTACACGTTAGTTTGTTTCTGGACCGAAAAATATTGGGAATAAAAGCCATGCGCGTCCGGTCTGAACGGTATAGCGACAGCACTCGCATTCACTGTCGCTTCGGCTTCGGGCCAGGCCACCGCGCGTGAGCGTGATCCGAACGATTTCAAAACAAGGAGAGACTAATGAAACAATCGGAAGCTCAGATTCACAGCAATCGGCGCTCCTTCTTGAAGCAGAGCGCTTTAGCAGGAGCGGCGACGGTAGGGGCTGGGCTATTGGGCGCTGGCAAGGTCGCATTGGGCCAGAGCAGCTCAAGCAGCCTCAACAAGGGAGACAGAGCGATTCTTCGATTCTTGGCTGCAGCCGAGCTCATCGAATCGGATCTTTGGATCCAGTACGCGGAATTGGGAGGGATCGGCGATAACCCACCGATTGAGATAGACCCGAACCAACAGTTGAACAACTATCAGATCGCCTTGTCGAACCTGGATGGCGATGGCCCGCAATACATCACCAGCAACACCATTGACGAAATCAGCCACGCAGCCTTCCTCAACGGATACCTGGAGTCCAAAGGCGCTGACCCGGTCAACTTCGATGAGTTCCGTACACTTCAGGGAAGCGCGGCGACAGGAGCGCAGGACATCGGCCGCCTCACCAACCTGATGCACCTTAACGTGGATACCAGCTGGTTCGTGCGCTACCGGAGTGCAACCAATCCAGACTTTGGCGCCACCTTCCCCCAGGCGCTCAAACTCAACAACGTCACCGCCATCCCGCGAACCAACAAGGATTTCGACGGCGCTTCCAACCCCAACTTTCCCGGCAACGACCACATCCAGGCGATCGCCAACGTAGCAGCCTTTCATTTCGGATACATCGAACAGGGCGGCTCGAGTCTCTATGCGGCGCTCGGCCAGAAAATGAGCAGTCTGGAAGTGTTGAAGATCGCCTTCGGCATTGGCGGAGACGAGGTCGCTCACTTCCTGGAATGGGTCGATTTTGCCGGCAATGCGGTGCAACAACCTGTGGCGCCTCTTAAGGACTCCATTTCCGGCCTGTCCTTTCCCGATTTTTTCAACAATCCACCGTTGCAACCGCCCAGCCGAGTTCAGCCCAGTCTGATCTTTCCGGTTCCGTGCGAATTCATCAGCCCGGATTTGCCGCACTGCGCGGTGATTCGACCGAGCGATGACAAATTCGGAGGCGCAGTAGCGACGATTGCCTCGTTCACAGCGGATGGATTATTTGTTGGACAAACACCGAAGTTCTTCCAGGTCGTGCAGCAATTAGCGGAAGAAGCGGACGCTGCCACACGCGAAGCGTAAACCACGCGTGGGTTCAACCGATCCGGAAGTCTGATCAATTGTTCCCTTTGTCGACTGGCGGCAGGAGTGAATGATCCCGATTTGTACCGCTGGGATCATTCATCCGCCGCGGGTTGATTCCGGGCCATGCAACAGGAAGGACTTGGAAAACCTGCCGAACTATACTCTTCGATGTCTCGTGCAAAATTCAAACGCTAGCTTTTTCGAAAACGAACTGAGCGCAGCGATCGCTTGCTATTTCGCCACGCTGTCTGTCCATCCCCATCGCCAGGTTTCTCGACCGGGAATCGGGGAGTCTGCTGCTCGGCGGATGATCACGGAGGACCGGCGGATCCTCGGGGAATAAAAGCCTTCCAGCTTCGGTCAACCAATTATAGAAGCCCCCGAAATCCGCGGCCAGCCCATCATGGGCCGAGGGAATCGGACGGCCGCGACTGATCCAGGAGGCGATAGAAAACCTATGCCGCCCTACAAAGTAAAGTTGCAAGCGCAAAAGTCTCTCTGCGCCGGTACGACTGCTTTTTATTTTGAGAAACCCGACCAGTTCGAATTCCAGGCGGGACAGTTCTTCAATTTTACTCTGCTGAGCCCGGACGAGACCGATCTGGCGGGCAACACTCGCGCACTCTCCATCGCCAGCGCGCCGCACGAACGAAATTTGATGGTGGCCATGCGTCTCCGCACCACCGCGTTCAAACGCACCCTCAATTCGTTGCCCCTTGGCAGCGAGCTTCTTCTGCAAGGCCCCTATGGTTCGATGACCCTCCCGCGGAACACTACGCGCCCCGCTGTGCTTTTGGCCGGCGGGATCGGCATCACACCGTTCCGCAGTCTCATCCGCAATGCAGCCGAAACGCTGTCCCCACGCAAACTACTCCTTTTCTATTCCGTTCGCGTCCCTGAGGAAGCTGCTTTCCTGGATGAACTGCGGGAGATGGAGCAGTACAACAGGCGCTACAAATTCATCTGCACGGTAACGCAGCCGAAGAAATCGAGGATGGCGTGGCGCGGAGTAACGGGTCGAATCTCAATCGAGCTGCTTTCCAAATGGATTCCGGATCTAAGCCTTCCGATCTACTACATTGCAGGTCCTCCGGCGATGGTCACGGGCGTGCGCCAGATGCTCATCGGCGCCGGGGTCGCCGAGGAAGACATTCGCGCCGAAGAATTCTACGGGTACGAGTAGGCTCAGGAGTCAGACCGTGGCGCTGCAAACGAGATTCCGTCGCAGCGAATTAAATCCGCAGCCGTTCCTGCCTGGAGTTTTCGAGCGGATTGCGAACCATTCGCGAAATGCTCACGAATGGATTGGAAACATGATGAAAGTTGATAAGGGATTATTGGATTCGCGCACTGACGACCGGTTGGCTCCGGCCCGCGCATAAACTCGTGCTGCACGAGTGAATGGCCACATGAATTTGTTGAGGAGGACTTATGGCAGTCGAGCAACGCACGGCGCATGACCAAACGACGCTGCACGGCGATCAGCAATTGGGTTGGGCGGGTCGGATTCGATCAATTTCCTTTGTAGAGATGGGGCGCAGTGCGGCCATCCTTCTCAATGAAGCACTGATTCTTGCATGTCAAATCTTCGGTCGCTGACGGGCTCTTTCCCGCGGGTCCACACTTGGCCTTTTGGGCCAAGCCGGCGACGTTTCAAATTGAAAGCAAGCGCGTACCGCAAGGATTGAGTCAGAGCTTTTCCGGTGAGTAGAGGACCTCAGCCACCGCGTTCAAATGCGTGCGTCATCTCCGCGTAGACTTTATTCTATTTCTTTCGAGTCACGGAGGTAGCAGCGTTTCTGCCGCCAAGCAGTCTGCGCCAACTCGGCCGGCGACGATTGAATTTCACCGCCGGCCAGTTGCTGCCGTACGTCGTCACAACGTTATTTTCCCGCCACGACGTTGACCAACCTGACGCTCGCAAGTTCCTTCGCCACGACTCACCTTGTTCTAGCTGAAGGAATTCGCCACACCTCGCTCGTCAGCGCAGCAAATCAAGCACGCACAGATTATCGGGAATAAAACGACGCTGGAGGCAGTCTAGGAGAGATGGCAACCAGTGCCGGGCGGTCCGGTTCCGATCCGTTCGGGCTGCGGAGCCCGATTCCAAGGCTCCATGCTGCTGATTTCGACGTTGCCTGAATCAGCCCGAACAGGCCGGTGCAGTTTCTCCTGGGGATAACCGGCCAGCGGCCGTTCTTTTTGATTTTGGATGGCGTCTAGGCTCTGACTCCTGGCGACATCAAGGAAGGACCCGTGACGAGCGACGTCTTGGTGATGGGAGGCGGAGCAACCGGCCCGCTAGCGGCCGCCTACCTGCGGATGCGCTTCCCGAACCTGAAGGTGGCCGTCGTTGAGGGCCCGCGCAAGAACCGTCCAATCATCGGCGAGTCCTTCGTCGAAATCACTGTTGATTTCCTTCTGGAACTTGGACTTGGCGCCCACCTCATTGAAAAGCACTATCCGAAATACGGCCTCACCTATTATTTCAAGCCCGACATCGACCATCCTGCTGATCATAGCTACGTCGTGGACGAAGCTCCGACGGTGCCGCCGCTGCTCTCTTTCCAGGTAAACCGCTTTACACTGGATCGCGAGGTGCGCGAGCGCAACGTGGCAAACGGCGTGGGCTTGATCGACGGCACTGTAACGGGAGTCAATCTTAACGCGGGCGACGGCTTGCACACGGTGACGGTGCAAGATCCCGCGCAGCAGAGATACGAAGTGCGTGCCCGCTGGTTGATCGACGCGACCGGACGTAACCGCGTGCTCGCCAAGTTGTTGCAGCTTCACGAGCCGGTCAATGAGCAGAAGAACGTATTCTGGTTCCGCTTGAAGAATTTCGACCCCGGAATTCTGGATCGTATTCACGGTGTCAAGAAGCAGAATCGCGCCTTCGTTCCTTACTTCGCGACTCATCATTTCTTTGGAAAGGGTAATTGGATATGGTGCATCCCCATGCGCTCGCCGGACAACCTGCCATTAATCAGCATCGGTATCACGTACCGCAAGGACATTTATCCTCATGGCGAAGTCCGCACGATGGAGCAGTTCCTGCAGTGCGTTGGACGTGAGCATGAGGTGATTGTCGAACTCGCGCGTAGCGGCACCGTCGTCGACGCGAATTTCTACAGCTCCTACATGTGGGAATGCCGCCGGCGCTATTCACCCGATCGCTGGTACATCATCGGTGATGCGGGCGATACGGTTGATCCGCTCTACAGTGTCGGGATGGCCTTATCGTCGGTGCAGATCCGGCAGATTGCGGCGATCATCGAAAGAGAGTCGCACGGCTTCGACACCGCGGAATTCACGAAAGACCTCGATACCGCTATTACCATGCTTCAACGCGGAGTAACCCGAGATACGACGCAATTGTATGAATGCATGCGGGACGCCTACCAATGCCATCTCCGCGTCCATTTGGCCGTGACCGAAATTTTCCACCTCGCGCTCCCATTGCTTATGAACGACTATTTCTGGGATCCGCTGGGAGTGAAAGTAATCAACCGTTTCCTCACACTCCGGTCATTGCAAGATGATATTAAAAGCTTCCAAGCCCTCATCCGCGAGGTTGCTTCCGATCCGAAGAACCGCGCGGTCAAGAACTTCGTTAAAGTACAGTCCGGCGCTTCCATGAATAGTCAATTCTACGAGTACCACCGCGAGGAGGATATTCCGGCATCTTTGTCCCGTATGCTGTTCACCCTTGCGCGCTTGCGGCTTGTGCTTCTCGTAAAGCTCGGCTGGCGAGGACTGATTCGCTTCAGCCAGCACCGGTCGCTATTGAAAGATGTGGTCCGCGGTTTGGTTCTGCTGCTGTTTCATGGCGCCAAATTGCGGGAAAGTAGGCTGGTACGCATGGCCTTCGGTACGCGCGAGACCGGGTTCGCAGGCGGGGCCGTTGCACCAACTGCAACTCATCTTGAGAACGTATCGTCTTGATCGCGCCTGCGGCCTTTGTCACGAAAGCGACGACTTCGTTCGCCGCACCTCGATCCCGCCGCGGAATTTGACGAGAACCTTTTCCCTCCCGATGATCGCCTTCCCAATCCAGAAGAAGTTGCGCTCCAATACGACAGCGGGCCTTTGCGGCGCAAAGCGCTGCAGATGCTCGCACTAAATTTTCGAGAAGTTCGAATTCTGCGCGAAGTCGAGGGGATACCCGACGGAGAAATCGCAGATATCATCGCGCCGGTACGCTTGTCAGCTAGCGCATCCCTTCAGAACCTCTCAATGGACGTTGCAGTCGTCATAGATGCCACCGACACCTATCGAGCCTGGAACGGTAACGTTCTGAGTGGACCGAATGTGGCGCCTCTACGAGGTCTCCGCCCAGATGGCAGAAGTGGTCCACAGCCGGGAATAATCCGGGGAGACCGGCGGTCTTAAAAGATGAGTGCATTTGAGGATTAATGGAGGGAGGAATGAAAGTCATTTCCAGGTCAATCGTAGAAAAACAGGCGGCCGCCGTGGCGGCGCTTCTCGCATTCTTCATGGCGATGTCGCCCGGCGCCAGTGCGAAACCTGGAGCGGCCAAGCCTGCCCCGCAACCGGCGTCGGTGATCGCGCACTTGGCGCTGCCCGGAGCTGCGGTGAGTCAATTGGAACTGCAGCAACACGGCGACAAACAATACTTGTACGTCGAGCAGGCTTCCAAGGAGGGTTTCGCGATCGTGGACGTCACGAAGCCGGACCAGCCAAACGTCATCAGGAGCGAAGCTTGGCCGAATCATGCATCCACCGGGAAGTTGCAAATGGTCAGTTCGCGGCTGGCTCTGGGCGAAGCGACGGACACCGCGATGCCGGAAACCAATTCTTCCAGCCAGACTCTCAAAGTGCTCGATCTGAGTGATCCGGCGAATCCGCGGACAATCCTAACTTTCTCTGGCGTAACGAGCACTCTCGCGGATGACGCACGCAGCTTGGTTTACGTCACGAACAGCGAGGGGCTGTGGATCTTGAAGCATCTGTCAGAGCAAGAGATGTCTTCCGAGCCCCATGCCTGCTCCTCGGAAGATGCCTCGAACGATGTCGCAAGCTGTCAGTAATGCATGATGGCGCGGGCCACGGCAGCCAGAAATCGAGCGGCGCGCAAGAAGGGCCTTGGCCTCGCTCAATGAAGCCGAGGGCCTTTGCGTTTTTGGATTTTGACGTGCGCGGCAGGAGCGCTGAGCAAAAGGGAAGGGCTTCCGTGAAAGGGTTCCTCGGTACCTGGGCGAGTTTTAGTGCAGACCTGAATATCCTCGTCCAAATCGCGATGGGCATCGCACTGCTGGCTGGCGCCTTCCTGGCTCGGGCAAAACGCTACGCCGCGCATGGCGCTTGCCAAGCTGTGGTGCTGATCCTGAACCTGCCCATGATTGCTCTGGTGATGTGGCCATCTCTTCACATGCGAGTGCTGCCAAGACTCTCCAAGCATTTCGGGAAACCATACTACGCCATTGCCATGGCTCACGGTGTTCTGGGGGCTCTGGCCGAAGTTCTTGGGTTTTACATTCTTCTAGCCGCCGGCACGAACTTCCTTCCCCATTCCTGGCGGTTTCAGCGCTGGAAGCTATGGATGCGCATCGAGTTGGCCCTTTGGTGGGTGGTCTTGCTCTCAGGGATCGGAACCTATTACATCTGGTACGCGACGCCACGATCGCACTGAATATATCTGCTCCCGGTCTGGATGGAATTCACCGGAATCATTCCCGCCGGGAACCTTAAACAGGCGGAGAGAAAAGCGAGACGTCAAAATCTCATTGCTATTTCCTCTTTTCGGGCTCAATTAAAAGCAAACTCGTGGAATAAACACGAGAGCGACGCGGTTTGGAAGAGTATGAAGGATTCCAAACAGCGATCGGACCAGAACATTGATACCGCGCCAGCTTTCGAGTTCGGCGAAAGGGAATTCTCGTCAATTGTTGCGGCGGGAGGCGGGAAATACGTGGGCGTTTTGAAAGAGATTTCGAACAAGATGGAATCGGTCATCCTGTTTATTTCGCTGCGCACGAGAACAACCCTCGGCATTCCGATTTCGCGTTTGACCGTGGAAGCGGTGCGCGAGCATCTCGCTGAGTCCGATGCGGCATTCGCCGGGGCAGGCGCAAAATGACAAACGCAAGCGCCGCGGGCATCGTGCTCGAATACAGATTCCGCGACTCTTTTTGCTTCCACCTCCGCTTGCCGGAATTATTTGGCGCGGAGATGCCCGCACTGATCAAACGGCTGAAAACCTTTCACGGAGAAATCGTAAGCGTCTCCGAACCGCGGTTCGCCGCCAAGGTCCGCTAAACAGCTCGAACACACCTTGCGGAATCTTCTTCGTCCCTAGCTTTTTCTTTGAGCTCATCACAAACATATTCGTTGCGGATGCTGCCGCATCTCTCCGGACCTCGCTCCAGGTAGTCTGCGGAGCATCGCCCGCCCCACAGAAAAAGCAAGAAAAGCAGGAATTGTCGGGAATAAAACGAAACGGGCGGTGGTCTACATTTCGAGGACTTAACAAATGACACTGCGAAAGACGCTTTCCATCCTTGGATTAATGCTTGCGCTCACCATCATGCTCCCGGTAATGCATGCAGATGATTGGAATCAGATGACCAGATTCACGTTCAGCCAGCCACTCCAGGTTCCCGGGCGAGCGCTGCCGCCGGGCACGTATCGGTTCCAGCTCGCGGACAGCGGTGATCGTCACCTTGTTCGGACCTTCCGCGAAGATCGGACTCTCGTAGCCACTTTCTACTCGATCCCCCGATTGCGCGATGGACGTAGCCCTGACGCTGCGATCACCCTCGCAAATCGCGGAGCGGCCCAACCTCAGGCGATCGTGGCTTGGTTCTTTGCCGGTGAAAAACAAGGCCGCGAGCTCTTGTATTCAAGCCGAGAAAATCAAGCGCCTGCGCGTGCCACTCAAACAACTTTCATGACTGGAAATTAGCTCCCCGGATTTCCGACCGCAATTCGTCCACGGCGCGCCAGTGATACTGCCTGGCGCTTGAGATCAATGGCAGCCCATTTTCGGGCAATCAGGAGGCTCCATGAGGAAGGCTGTGTCGCGTACACTGTTGCTCGCGTTGGGCGCGATCGTGTTGTGGCCTGCGCTATTCTTCGCGCGTCCCAGGCCGGCGCTGGCGTCCAATGACGGCGCTCAAGTCATAGAAGTCACTGCCAAGAAGTATGAGTATTCGCCTAATCCAATTCATGTGAAGAGCGGATCGAAAATTCAGCTCAAGATCACTGCAGCTGACCACGACCATGGCTTTTCAGTCTCCACGGTTCCCGACGGCCCCAATTCCAACGGTTCCGATGGCTTGATAATTGCTTCGCCCCAGGAATGTTGGCAACTCAAGAAGGGCGAAACAACCACGATTGAATTCCTGGCGCAAACTCCTGGTACCTACTCATTCAAGTGCTGCCATGTCTGCGGACTTGGGCATCGAGGCATGAAGGGCCAGCTCGTTGTAGATCGCTAGAATGCCGTGTCGGCTTTTTCGCAAGTTCATGGACTCGATCGCGTCAGGATCGCAACATGAGGATTCGCAGCCGCGAGGGTCACCTCAGCATTAGGCAGGGAATGCAAGAGATGAACAGACCTTTCGTTTGCACTCTATTGTGGATTCTGCTTTTCATGAATTCCCGATACTCCGATTGGCGTACGCACCCGAGCGCATCAAGCAGTCCGAACGAACATTCTGAGAGACCGCCCGCTCCGCAAACCGGCGGACCCTCAACCACGGATCCAGTCGCGCAGAACCTGCCGTCACCTGCCCGTGCACTCATCGAACGCTGGCGTGCTGCATACAGCCGTCTTGATGCGAAGGAACTTGCAGCCTTGGAGTCGCCGAACATCGAAACCGTTGACCGTTTCGGCGAACTGCACGTCGCGAAACAACGCACCGACGTGAGCGGAAAGTCCGGGCTGATCTTGCAGACGAAGAACGGCACTCCTTACCTGTATGGTAACCTCGCTGAAGCTTGGCTCGACCGGAGACTCGCCAAGCTCGGACTCTGGGAGGCAGGAATGGGCTGGCACAGCTTTAAGCGGTTTCGCAATTCTTGGCTCCGCGCACCAGCCCAAAGGTGCCAAGAAGACCTGCGGAAGTTCTGGCTCGCCCACAAGCCGAAGGACATGGGTGAACTGTATTCGGCGCTCAAAGCAGACCTCCCAACTGGGCTCGCCGAAGCCGAACGTGTCGGCTACGGTTTCGTGTTGCCGAGGGAAAGTGTTCCAAATGTTCCAAGAAAAGGGCTGTTTGTCGTTATTCGAAAAACTCCGGCAACTGCTACTGATCAACACGATGACGGAAACGGGGGGCGTGTAGCTCAGCTGGGAGAGCACCTGCTTTGCAAGCAAAGCAATTCCCAAGCTAAGTCGTTGCCAAGGCTGCGCTTCGGTGAAACAAGCGTCAGGTTGGCTGCTCCAATCCTGCTCCAAGACATCTCACACCAGCTACTCGTCTACGCGTGTATCTGAGAATCAATAAACTAAACGGAATTTCTTAGGCTACGAGTTGACCAGCACCTTTCGGGCAAATTGTTGGCTCTTGGGAAGCAATCGTCCGAGGCGGTTTCCCGACGGTCGCACGCTCCAAGTGTTCCAAACTCCCAGGAAACGAGGTCGCTGTAAGAGTTTGAAAAATCAGGAGAAGGTTGACCCTTAACTGGATTCGAACGAGTAACCGTTCGGTTAACAGGTTCGATTTCAAAATCATAATTCGTTGCTCAACCCTCGCTTAGGATTATTGGGTAGCCAATCTTCTTCCTCAAATGTTCCGAAGTTGTTCCAAGAAAATCGCACGAATACGAGTTACCGAAAAACGACGGTTCCTCGCGGTCCCACTCCCTGAGCTCGCGCCTGAAGTTCAGCAAAACCTGCGGGAGCGTCCGCTCAAGGCTCCTAAAGGAGTGAGCTAAAATCCCCCCAAAAGGGGCTAGCGATCACGAGTTGCTGAGGTTAGCAGAGAAGCTCTTGGAGGGCGGGAAACTGTAGTCTTGCGCTCACCTGCGGCGCGCTTCTACGGAAAACGCGTTTTCCAGCCAACTGGGATTACTTCCGGATTCCTTTCATCCGAGCACAATCTGATGGAAGCCTCCACTCACCGGTGCCCCGGCGGCGAGCCGATTCGGCGGTATGGTCCTGTCACAGTGTGCAGCGGCGTGTGTCTAACTCATCAGAGGAGCCACAACCATGAGCGTGAACGAACTCCAAGCCTTAACACAGAAGTTCGCCGATGCCTTCGATCAGCGCGACCTCCAGCCCATCCTGGACATGCTTTCCGAGGATGTGGAAGTATTTGACCACGTTCCGTACCGGTTCGATGGCAAAGCGCTCTTTGCCAAGTATCTGAACGAGGTCATCGCGAGCCTTGCCTCGGCCAGCTTCGGCTTCCGGCAACCATCGTGCCGCGTGTACGACGATACCGTAGGTATCGTAAATGCTCATGACATGTTTATGGGAGTCAGCAAAGACGGCAAGACCCTCTCGATCCATGGCCGTACTACCTTGATCTTCATCAAACAAGGCGGGCAGTGGAAGATTGTGAGCGCCCACTTTTCTGCAATACCCAAGGGTCTCTGAAAATCGAGCCAGGGCATACGGGCGCTTGGAGGTGCACCATGACTATCAATAATCCGCTGGCAGATAATTCCCCCGACCACGAGGACCAAAACCTTGTGCTGCGCGCCCGCTCGGGAGATCACCAGGCGCTCGAAGACCTGGTCCAGCGGCACCAAACGTGGATCTACAACATCGCCATTCGCATGCTCCACCATCCGCAGGATGCTGAGGACGTGACGCAAGAGATCCTCATCAAAGTACTAACCCGGCTCTCGTCGTTTGAGGGTCGGAGCAGCTTCCGCACCTGGTTATACCGCATCGTAGTGAACCACGTGCTCAATATGAAGCGCGGGCAGGTGGAGGTGCGGCACGCCTCCATCGATTTTGCTGCCTACGGCGCGGCGCTGGACGACACGCCAGATTTAGAGTTGGCCGATCTCAAGGCCACATCGGCGGAGACTGACCTGCTAGTCGCCGAGGAGATGCTCTCCTGCACCTTGGGAATGCTTCTTTGCCTTGATCGTGAACAACGCTTGACCTTTATCCTCGGAGCGGTCTTCGAGGTAAGCGACACCATTGCTGCTGAGGTGCTGGAGATCACTCCCGACAACTTTCGACAACGCCTGGCCCGTGCGCGGCGAGACTTGCGCAACTTTATGAACGACAAGTGCGGACTGGTGAACCAGGCGAACCCCTGCCGGTGTGCCAAGAAGACGCGTGGCTTCATACAGGCAGGCTACGTCGATCCCG
>Ga0308309_10000282_pt1 | contig 34694 bp, 33 predicted proteins | sample HubBroMetageWFT5_FD_192491 | JGI IMG/M metagenome (GOLD analysis project Ga0308309, IMG submission 192491) | Warmed and freeze-thawed soil microbial communities from the Hubbard Brook experimental Forest, New Hampshire - Hubbard Brook CCASE Soil... | ecosystem: Environmental > Terrestrial >...
GAACGATTCGGCGTTCCAGGACTGGTGGAACAAGTCGTTCAAGGGCTGATCTCCGTCGGATGACCGATACCGCGCTCGCCCATGGCCCCGTCGTCGAGAAACGACGGGGCGACGGCCTCACGGCGGCAGCGCTGATCACGCCGGCGACGATCTTCGTCGCCCTCTGCCTGCTGGCGCCGCTGGCGATCCTGTTCCGCTACAGCCTGAACGATTTCATTCCGGCCAAGAAGACGATGGTCGAGGCGGTAACGGCGGCGAATTACATAAAATTCTTCACCGACCCCTACTACACCTCGATCCTGCTGACGACGGTGCGGATCGCCGTGCTGGTGACCTTGATCTGCCTGGTCCTCGGATTTCCCCTGGCCTATGTCGTCGCCCGCACCCAGAGTCGCTGGAAGCACCTCCTGATCATTTCCATCGTGTTGCCGCTGTTCGTCGGCAACTCGGTGCGCGCGGCCGGCTGGATGGTGGTGTTCGGCAACAAGGGCTTCGTCAATGCGAGCCTGATGGGCCTCGACCTGATCGACAAGCCGATCGAGATCATGTTCACCGAAAAGGCGGTGATCATCGGCATCATCGCCGTCAACCTGCCCTTCATGGTGCTCTCCCTACAGAGCGTGATCGAGGGCATCGATCGCGCCGTCGAGGAAGCGGCCTTCAGCCTGGGCGCCCCGCCCGCCACCATGTTCCGCCGCGTGCTGTGGCCGCTCGCCCTGCCCGGCATCCTGGCCGGCACGATCCTGACCTTCATCCTGGCGATGAATGCCTACGCCACCCCCTTCCTGCTGGGCGGCCCGCTGTTCAAGATGATGGCGCCGCTCGTCTACAACCAGTTCACCCAGCAGACCAACTGGCCGTTCGGCGGCGCCATCGCCTTCATCCTGATGACGGTGACCCTGGCCCTGACGGTCGCCGCCAACCTGATCATCCAGCGTCGCTCCCAACGTTGAGGCGAGGGGTTTCGCGGCCGCCTGCAGCGGCATAGGCTGCCGGACATGGCCGAAGAAATCCGATTGCGCCGCTTCGCCGTCCTTATCGACGCCGACAATACCTCACCGCGCATCGCCGCCGGGCTTTTCGAGGAGATCGCCAGGTTCGGCGAGGCCAGCGTGCGGCGCATCTATGGCGACTTCTCGAGCCCGCGCATGAAGTCGTGGGCCGACATCCTGCAAAAATACGCGATCGATCCCTACCAGCAGTTCGCCTACACGACAGGGAAGAACGCCTCCGACATCGCTCTGGTGATCGACGCCATGGATCTCCTGCACAGCGGGCGGTTCGACGGTTTCTGCCTGGTCTCTTCGGACAGCGATTTCACCCGTCTGGCGTCCCGTCTTCGCGAAGAAGGAGCCGATGTTTACGGCTTCGGCGCCCAGAAGACCCCGGAGAGCTTTCGCCAGGCGTGCCGGCGGTTCGTCTACATCGAGAACCTGTTGCCGGAAGCGGAGGTGGCGATTCCCGAAGAAGGTTCCTCCAAGGCTCGCCCGTCGGCCAGTGCCGCGATTCCCATCCTGACCAAGGCGATCGCGCAAATGGAGACAGAGGACGGCTGGGTCGGCCTGGGCGTGGTCGGGCAACGGCTGGCGAACATCGCCTCCGACTTCGACCCGCGCACCTATGGCTTTCGCAAGCTGAGCGACCTGGTTCGCCAAACCGGCGCGTTCGAAATGGATCAGCCGGAAGGCCGGGCGGTGCGGATCCGGGCAAAGCCCGCACATCCGTCCCGCCCCCGTCCAGCTCAAGCTGCGGCACCGAGGCGCGGCCTGAAATAGACGCCGTTGCTGTTGCACTGCATTCGTCACCTGGGTCGCTTAGCGTCGTTGCTTTTGTCGCTGCCCGCCTCTAAAGGCGGAACTCTCGACACGGCCCAGCCGTTGCCTTTGAACAGGAAAGCCCCCTCGATTGGAAAACAGGCAAGACCCCGCGGCGCCCGCCGTGGCCGCGACGAACGCCCGCGCCTGGACCCAGGTTCTTGCGCGCTACCGGCAGCCCAGCACCGGCCGCGGCATTGTCGAAATCGCCATCACGGTCGTGCCGCTTGCGGCCCTTTGGGTGCTGGCCTGGGCGACGCTCGACATCGGCTATTGGCTGGCCTTGCCGCTGGCCATCGCCGCCGCCGGATTCCTCGTGCGGCTTTTCGCCATTCAGCACGATTGCGGTCATGGCTCCTTCTTTCGCCACCGGCTGGCAAACGACTGGTTCGGCAGGATCGCCGGCGTGCTGACCTTCACGCCCTACGCCGTGTGGCGCCACGCCCACGCCACCCATCACGCCAGCACCGGCAATCTCGACCGCCGCGGGCAGGGCGACGTCGATACGCTCACCGTGGAGGAATACCGTGCGCGCTCGTTCTGGGGACGGCTGCGCTATCGTCTGTACCGCCATCCGCTGGTGATGTTCGGCCTCGGTCCGGCCTATGTTTTCATTCTCCAGTATCGTCTGCCCGTGGGGTCGATGCGCGCCGGTTGGCGGCCATGGGCCAGCACCATGACCACCAACCTGGCGATCGCGCTGCTCGTCGCCCTGCTGATATGGTCGATCGGCATCAAGGCATTCCTGCTCATCCACCTGCCGATCCTGCTGCTCGCGGCCTCGGTCGGCGTGTGGATGTTCTATGTCCAGCACCAGTTCGAGCACACGACCTGGGCGAACGACAGGGAATGGAACCTGCATGACGCGGCGCTGCACGGCAGCTCGTACTACGACCTGCCGGCCTTCCTGCGCTGGTTCACCGCCAATATCGGCGTGCATCATGTGCATCACCTCAACAGCCGCATCCCCTATTATCGGCTGCCGCGCGTGCTGCGCGACCATCCGGAACTGCGCACTGTCGGCCGGCTGACGCTGTGGCAAAGCTTTCGCTGCGTGCGCCTCGTGCTGTGGGATGAGACGCAACGCCGCCTGGTCTCGTTCCGCGAGGTCCGGGCGCGAGGCTGAGGCGCCCGCCGCATCCGTTGCCGTCCGGACGGCGATAGGCGACAGTCGATGCCATGCATATTGGACTGATCGGCGGCATCGGCCCGGCCGCTACCGACTTCTATTATCGCGGCCTGATCGAGCGGCACGCAGCCTCCGGCATTCCGCTGGAGCTTACGATCGCCCATGCCGACGTGCGGGAAATGAGCCGTAATCTCACCAACCGGGATCCCGGCAGGCAGGCCGAAATCTTCGCGCGGCTGGTCCACCGCATGAAGGCGGCGGGCGCCGCAGCCGCCGCCGTCACCTCCATGGGCGGCCATTTCTGCGTCAAGGAGCTCGCGGCAATCTCGCCCTTGCCGATCCTCAACGCCATTCCCGAAGTCGATGCCGCCATCACGCGCGGCAAGCTGAAGAAGGTCGGCATCATCGGCACCCGCACGGTGATGGAGAGCGGGCTCTATGGCGGCATCTCCTCGGCCGAGGTCGTGGCGCCCGAAGGCGCTGAGCGCGACGAGGTCCACACCGCCTATATCGGGATGGCGGAAGTCGGCCGCGTCACCGACCAGCAGCGCCGTACGTTCTTCACGGCCGGTCGCCGCCTCTGCCAGGAACGTGGTGCCGAGGCGATCATGCTGGGCGGGACCGACATGTTCCTGGCGTTCGTCGGACAGCAAAGCCCGTTCCCTCTCGTCGACTGCGCCGACATCCATGTCGACGCGATTTACCGCAAATCGGCCGGCTAGGCGCAGCTCTTCAGCAGGTTGACCGCGGCCGCGTCGCCCGGCGCCAGCGCCAGGCATTGCTGGAAACAGCGGCGGGCGGCGACGGGGTCGTGCTGGGCGAGCGCGTCGACGCCGGACTGCAGCAGGTCGCGGGTCAGGCCCTTGGCCGCGCGGACGGCGGGCGGATTGGTCTGGAACACCTCGAAGATGGTGACCGGCCGGGTCTTGCCCTTGACCACCACGACGTCGATCGGCCGGACGTCGTAGGCCTTGGGGTCGGCGAGCTGCTCGTAGGTATATTCCGAGATCAGCAGGCCGACGTGATATTCCTTGGTCAGGCTCTCGATCCGCGAGGCGAGGTTGACGGCGTCGGAGATGACCGTGCCGTCCATGCGATGCTTCTCGCCGATCGTGCCCAGCATCAGCGAGCCGGTGTTGATGCCGATGCCGATGGCGATGGGCTCGAGGCCGGACGCGCGACGCTCCTCGTTGAAGCTGTCGAGCGCGTCGTGCATGGCGAGGCCGGCACGGAGCGCATCGTCGGCTGTCTGGAACAGCGCCATGATGGCATCGCCGATATACTTGTCGATGAAGCCATTGTGGGTGCGGATGACCGGCCCCATGCGCTCCAGGTAGGCGTTGATGAAGGCAAAGTTCTCGTCCGGCGTCATCTTCTCCGAAAGCGTCGTGAAGCTCCTGATGTCGGAGAACAGCACGGTCATGTTCTGGCGCTTGTTGTCGCCCAGCTCGACCTCGACGATCGACGGCTTGCCGACGATCGCCAGGAAGGCGTGCGGCACGAAGCGCTCGATCGAGAGGTTGGTCTGCTTGAGATCGAGAATGGTCTTGCGCACCGCGTCGCGCATCGAGGCAAAGCTTTTGGCCAGCTGGCCGATCTCGTCGCCGCGCTCGGTATTGGCGATCGCCTGGGTGAGGTCGCCCTCGGCGATGGCGCCGGCCTCGCCGCGCAGGTTGAACAGCGGATCGAGGAGCTGCTTTTGCAGCAGCCGCGAGGCGATCCAGAACACCACCGGCAGCAGCAGCGCCAGCACGACCGTCGAGGCCAGGAAGACCTGGAGGACGGCCTGTCGCGCCAGGCCGGTATCGTAGGTGATCTCGCGGATGACGACCTTTGAGGAGACGGGGTAACTGTTGTCGGTCGCCGCCGCCGTCGGCTCGCCGCTATAGAGGGTGACGTATCGCCCGTCGGTCGAAGTCACCTGCTCGCGATGGCTATGGGTCACGCGTTCGGCGAGCGCCGGATCGAGCTTCTTGTTGGGGTGCAACAAGGACCAGGTGCCGGCAGCGTTGATCAGGTAGATGTCGACGTTCTTGAGGTTGGGATGCGAGCGCACGGGATCGGTGAAAAAGTCCTCGAAGAAGAACTTGCTCATCCAGGCGAAGCCGCTGCCGGCGATGCTGGCGCGGACGTCGGTCGAGACCTCGATGATGAAGTCTTTGCCCTTGGGGCTGAAGTAGCTGTAGGTCCTGAGCGTGCCCGTGACCTGGGACAGGTCGATGCCGTCGTTCATGACCTTGTCGGCCCCGAACACCGAATCGAGGAACACCCTGAACTCGCCCTTGGGAAAGACGAGGTTCATGTCGGTGGCCAGGTTGGTCTGGAACACCGTGTACGAGCGGTCGATGAAGTAGATGTGCTGGAGGCCGTGCTGCTTGGTGAGCGCGTCGAGTTCGTCGACGGAAAGATCGGCGGGCTTGCGGCCGAGACGCTCCAGCTCCGCCGCGATCTGCGGCAGCACCCTTGCCATGTGGGCCGTGATCCGCTCGTGCTCGCTGCGCAGCAGGTCCTCGAAAACGGCGAAGCGGTCGGACAGGCTGGCCTCGATTTTATGGATCTCGACGTCCTGCTGCTCGGAGACCAGCCGGTACATCGCCAGCGAGGCGACGATGGTCGCGCCAAGGCTGACCGCGACCATCACGGCGAGAAGGAACAGGCCGGCCTTGCGCTTCATTGAAGCAAATCCTCAAAGTGAGTCTAGCTCGACATCCATCACGCCACACCCCACTTTTGCGCCAACCGGGCGTAGGTGCCGTCGCGTTTCATGTCGGCGAGCGCGCGATTGACCGCGGCCAGGAGGCCGGGATTGTTCTTGGCGAAGCCGATGCCCAGCGGCTGCGGGTCGTCGGGCACTTGCGCCACGATGCTGAGGCCGGGCGTCTGTCGGGCGAGCCAGGCGGCCACCGGATAGACCTTCATCACCGCCGTGATGCGACCCGCGGCAAGATCGACCATGGCGTCCTGGATCCGGTCGAACGAATAGACCTTGATGCTGCCGATCTGGCCTTTCTGCTGCATCTTGACCGCGATGTCGTAGTCGGTCGTCGCCGCCTGCACGCCCACCGAGGCGTTCCTGAAGTCGGCGATGCTGCGGATCTGCGGCGAGCGACGGCCGTCGACCACCAGGCCGAGCGTCGTCGTCATGTAAGGCGTCGACCACGCCAGGGTCCGCTCGCGCTCGGGCGTGATGGTGATCCCGCCCACGATGACGTCGTACTGGCCGGCCTGCATCTGTTGCAGGATCGTCTCCCACTCGGTGTCGACGAATACGGGGGTGAGCGAGAGGCGGCGGGCGATCTCGTTCATGAGATCGACCTCGAAGCCGATCCTCTGGCCGTTCGACACATACTCGAACGGCGGGTTCACGAAATAGGTGCCGATGCGGAGCGTTCCCGGCGCCAGCGTGCGCACGGGCTCCGGCTGCTGCGTCGAACAGCCACCAAGGGCCAGCACAGCGCTTGCGAAGGCGCGCCTCGTCAAGCCAACGGTCACGGCACAGGCCGAGTCTAGCCGTTGGTCCAGAGACGCGTCGTGTAGGCACCCTCGACGCTGGCGTCGATCTGGGCGGCCATCTCGGCACCCGTTGCCCGTGGTTCGGTGATGATGCCCCGCAGGTCGGCGGTCGAGGTCAGGCGAGCCATGGCGCTCCTCTGGGGATCCTTGCGAATCGTTCGCAGCCACCATCGACGATCCCGTGGTGCGATTCAACTGCGCCCGTGAGGCGTCAATTTCCGCAATTTCCGCAAGCGCTACGCCAATCAGCGAGCGCGAGCACGAAATAACATTGCGCGTGCGCGGCCTCCGGCGACCGGGAATTCTTGCGTACCGTATAGGGGCCAGGAAATCGATGTCAGTTCTACCCTGCGGTGTTGCGCCATCGAGTGCCGGCACTGCAGGCAGCTGATGGAGATGAGCGAACATGATGCCGATCCTTCGAAGAGAGAGGTCGGCAGTCATACGCCGCAACATTGCTCAGTTCTGTCAACGGCAAAGTGCGCAGCCGAAGCCGATCATCGTCCAAGGGCGTCCATGTTGCCGTAGAGACGGCGAAGGGCTGCTTTCAGTGTCTTCGTCTCGGCGGCGCTGAAGCCGGCCAAAGCCACGGCTTCGTAGCGTTCGGCGATCGGCAGGAGGCGCTCGGTCAGGCGCCGGCCGGCGGCCGTCACGTGGAGCATCACCGCCCGCGCATCCCCGGCGTCGCGATGACGGGCGACCAGGCCTTTCTGCTCCATGGCGTCGACCAGGCGCGTGAGCGTCGAGACCTCGATCGACGTCGTGTCGGAAAGATCGCCCATGCGTCTTCCGTCCCGCTCGCGCAAGGCGGCGAGCACCCGCCACATCTGCAGGGTGGCGCCGAGCGGCCGCACCTCCTCGCTGAATGAAGCCGCGATGCGCGCGCCGGCGCGATTCAGCAGATAGGGCAGGAAGGAGTCGAGGGGTCCCATCAGCCCGTCGCGCGCAGCGGCGCGGTCGACGCAAAATGCGGCGCCACCTCGCGCATGAAGCGCTCCATCTGTTCCTTGACCAGCGCATGCGGCTTCTGGCCGTAGTTGAAATAGAGGATCACCTCGGCGATGCCGGCCTGCTCGACCTGCTTCAAAGTATCGACGATGTGCTGCGGGCTGCCGCACAGGATCGACTTGTCGGTGAGCTTCTCGGGCCGCATGTCGCGCAGGATATTCACGATATCGACGAAGTATTTGTAGGTCGGCGGCACCTTCTCGCCCGCGGCCGACGGAAACGCCGCGATCAGGGCGTCCTGGAAATAGCGCACCAGCGCTTGCTTGCCGTAGTGCTCCTCTTCAGGCGTCGCGGCGATGTGCACGAAATAGGAGCACATGGCGCGGCGCATCGGCCGTTTGAACTGGACCTCGCAGGTGTCGCGGTAGACGCGCACGGCGTCGGCCAGCGAGCCATAGACCATGGCGGCGGCGAACGGCGCGTAGATGACGTTCCAGTCGTGCTTTGCGGCGAGCTCCATCGAGGGCCGCGAGAAGCAGGCGACATAGGGCCGGAGCGGCTTCTGCGCCGGCTTGGGCCGCACGTCGATATCCTTGAAGTCGTAGAACCTGCCCTTGTGCGACCACTTGCCGGTCTCGGTCCAGGCGCGCCACACGATCTCCAGCCCCTCGGCGAAGAGCTCGGCTGAATCGTCGAACGGCGCGCCGAACGGCTCATATTCCTTGCGGTCGTAGCCGCGGCCGGCGGCGAAATCGACCCGGCCGCCGGACAGCAGATCGAGCGTCGCCCATTCCTCGGCGACATGCAGCGGATGATGCACCGGCAGCAGCGTGACGGCGGGCGCCAGCCGCAATCTGGTCGTGGCGCCGGCCAGTTGCGCCAGGATGGCCAGCGGCGAAGCATTGACGCCCAGAAGATTGAAATGATGCTCGCCGATCCAGGCCGAGTGGAGGCCGACTTTCTCGGCCCACAGCGCCTCGGCATAGATGTCCCTGATGAAGTCCTCGGGCGCGCGCGGATTGTTGGGATAGCGGTTGTCGCTCAGCGTGAAGTAACCGAACTCCATGGCGTTTCCTCCTGCCTTGGCACCACGGTGCGCCGATTCCATTTATTTGTAAATGCAAATAACGAGGCTGTGCCTTGTGACCCCCCGGTGTCGGGCGTAGGTATTCGAAACCGGGAGGGAGACCGCCATGAAGCGTCTACTGGTTCTTGCCGCGTTGCTTGCGCTGCCCTTGCCAGCCGCTTCCCAGACCAACAGCCCGCTGATCGGCCAGGGCCGCGCCCTGTTCAACGACCCCAAGCTGTCGGGCAGCGGCCAGCTTTCCTGCGCCACCTGTCATCCCATGAACGGCCACACCGACAACAAGACCTATGTCGTGGCCGAAGTGGTGGCTGACGGGGATCCCAAGGGCCGCAGCACGCCCACCCTGTGGGGCGCCGGCATCCGCCAGGCCGAGTGGTCGTGGGCCGGCAACATCCCGTCGATCGAGACCAACATCCGCGGCATCATCGTCAACCGCATGAAGGGCGCGGAACCCGGCAAGGAGACGCTGGATGCGCTGGCGGCTTATGTAAAGTCGCTGCCCAACGGGCCGGCGCCGTTCCTCACTGCCGACGGCATGCCGCGCGACACGGCACCGGCCGACGTCAAGCGCGGCTACGCCTTGTTCTCGGGCAAGGCCGGCTGCATGACCTGCCACGTGCCCGCTTCCTACGACAAGAAGGGACCGGAGGACGTGGGCAGCGGCGGGCCGTTCAAGGTGCCGTCGCTGCGCAACGTCTCGAAGACCGGCCCGTATTTCCATGACGGCCGCTTCAAGACGCTCGACGAAGCCGTCACCTTCATGTGGGATTTCTACAAGAAGAAGACCGACAGCAAGGACACGCTGAGCGACGCCGACAAGCGCGATCTCGTCGCCTTCCTGCGCGCGCTCTAGAGGCCCATGTCGTCCTGAGCGGAGCGAAGGACCTCATGGCATTCACACGAGCACGCTGGTCGCAATCGCCATGAGATCCTTCGCTTCGCTCAGGATGACAACGAACTAAGCGACCTTCGGCTCGACTTCGGCAAGGGTGACGATCCAGTCGCGGAACGCCTTGATCTTGCGGCGGCGGATCGCCTCGGGCGGATAGACGAGGTAGTAGGCGAAATCGCCGGTCGCCATCTTGAAATCGAACGGCACGACCAGGCGGCCGGCCTTGAGGTCGGGCGCCACCAGCGCCTGGCGGCCGAGCGCCACGCCGAGTCCGTCCATCGCCGCCTGATAGGCCGCCAGCGGGAGGTCGAACGACACGCCGCGCGAGGAATCGACGCCCTTCACCCCGGCCGCGGTCAGCCAGACCTGCCAGTCGTCGGGAAAGGTGCCGATATGCAGCAAGGTGAAGCGCTTGAGGTCGGCCGGCTTCTTGAGCGCATTCGGTCCCTTGAGCAGCATCGGCGCGCAGACCGGCATGACGTCCTCGGTCACCAGCCGCTCGGCGGTAAGTCCCGGCCAATGGCCGCGGCCGTAGCGGATGCCGATATCGACGTCTTCGCGCGAGAAATCGACCAGGCCGGTGTTGGTGCTGATCCGGATGTCGATTTCGGGATTGGCGCGCTGGAAGCCGCCGAGCCGCGGCACCACCCACTTCATGGCGAACGACGCCGTGGTTGTGACGGTGAGGTGCCCGCCCCTGTCCTTTTGCAGGAGCTTTTCAGTCGCCTCGTTGAGCTGGTCGAAGGCCCCGCGCACCGAAGGCAGGTAGGCCTGGCCCGCTTCCGACAGCAGGAGCGAGCGATTGCGCCGCACGAACAATTTTAATCCGAGGCGCTGCTCCAGCCCGCGCACCTGATGGCTGATCGCGGCCTGGGTGACGCTCAACTCGTCGGCGGCGTCGGTAAAGCTCATATGGCGGGCAGCAGCCTCGAAGGCACGCAATCCATTGAGCGGCGGCAGGCTTCGCTTCATGAGGCTCCCATCACATCACATGAGTTATTCTTATCAAAACAGGACAAAGGGTCATTTGTAAAGCACCCGGCAGGGTCCCAAATCCGGCTCAGACAAAGCGTCACTCCATCGGGGAGCAGTCCTATGGTCGACCTCTCGCTTCATTACAGTTCCAAGGCGCCGCTGGCCGGCACCTACACCGCCTTCAACCATATCCTGACGAACTGGCGCCGCCGCGCCCGCGAGCGCCGCGAGCTTGCCAGCCTCGACAACCGCACGATCCGCGATCTGGGCCTCAGCCGGAGCGAGGTCCAGTTCGAGGCCAACAAGCCCTTCTGGCGTAGCTAGTCCCGATTCCGGAGCGAACCCGTTCCTACCCTGCGCGGGCTCATCCCCCTCCGGATCCTGGCCGGCGGTCGATTCTCAGCCTCCCTGTCGACCGCCGGCTTTTTCTTTGTGATCGAAGTAGCAATTGCCGGCCGGCCGCGGATAGAGCGTGCCGGGTAGCGATGCTTTGGTGACATCATGACCCAGCACCCCCTCTCCCTCGCCACTGCGCCCGCGCATAGCGGTCAGCGGCTCGTCGAAGCCGTCGTTATGGTCGGCCGGATTCTGAACGAATGGCGCAGCCGCGCCCGCGGGCGCCGTGAGATCGCCAAGCTCGATCACCATGCCGCGCGTGATCTCGGCATCAGCTTCAGCCAGATCCAGTTCGAGGCGCAAAAACCGTTCTGGCGCGCCTGACCCCAGGCGCTACCGAAGGCTTTTTCTTTGCCCCTGCGACGGTCCCTTGCTAGAGGCCGCGCGTGCCTCTTTCAGACCTCCAGATCCAGGCGCTGGCCCGCGACGCCGTGCAGCGCGCGACCGCCGGCGACTTTGCCGGCGCCGAGCCGTTGCTGGCGCAGATGGCCGAAGCGCGGCCCAATTCCGGACAGGTGCTCAATCTCCTGGGTCAGGCGCGGCTGAAGCTCGGACGGTTCGCCGAGGCGCGCGAACCCCTGGAGCGCGCTGCCAAGTTCCTGCCCAAGGATGCCGCCGCCCAGGTCAATCTCGCGGGCTGCCTCTCGGTGCTGGGCGAGCATGAGAAGGCGCTCGCAGCGCTCGAGCGCGCCGCGCTGCTGAAGCCCGGCGATGCCGCCATCAGCCATAACAAAGGCCGCACGCTGGAGGCGCTGGGCCGCGCCGACGAGGCCGAGCGCGCCTACGACGAGGCCCTGTCGATCGATCATCGCCTGATGCCGTCGCTCTCCGCGCGCGCCGGCCTGCTGGCCGCGCGCGGCGACTGGATGGGGGCGCTCGGCGATCTCGACATGGCGTTGACCAGCCGCCCTAACGATCCGCCTTTGCGCCTGCGCCGCGGCGAGTTGCTGTTGCGCCAGGGCGATTGGCTGCGCGGGCTTGCCGACCATGAGGCGCGCCTGGAAATCGCGGGCGGGCGCTATGCGCCCGATCTGCCGCGCTGGCAGGGCGAGTCGCTCGCCGGCCGGCTGCTGGTTTATCCCGAGCAGGCCGACATCGAGAGCGATGCCGCGATCCGCGATACGCTGCTTCTGGCGCGCGGCGTGGATGCGGTGTTCCAGTGTTCGGCGTTGCTCGGCGAATTGCTCGCAGGACCGACGATCTGTCGCGGCGAGTCTCTCGATGGCTTCGCGTCGGCAGCTCCGCTGCGCAGCTTGCCTCATCTCCTGGGTTGGACGCTCGAGTCGTTGCCGCCGCCCGGCGCCGTACGGACGAAGGCCGAGACCTCCGCGCGGATCGGGTGGTTCGCCCGCACCGAGCCGCCTGCCGGCGTCGCCGTCGAACGCAACGCCAGGCAGATCGCAAGCTATGGTTTGGTCGTCGGCAACGACACGACCCCTACGCACATCGCCGCCCTTCTCGGCATTCCGACGCTGATGCTGCTGGGTCCTTCCGCCGACTGGCTGTGGGGTCCACAGACCGGAACGTCGCCCTGGTATCCGACGCTGGAAGTGCTGCGCGAGGATGAGAGCGAAAAGCTGGCGGCGCGGCTTGGGAGGTGCTGATATCCGCAGCCTGCGGAGGAACCTCAATATGGCCAAGACCCTGTTCGACAAGATCTGGGACAGCCACGTCATCACCGATCTCGGCAACGGCTTCGTGCTGTTGCATATCGACCGTCTGTTGCTGCACGACCTGTCCGGTGCGCGCGCCCTGCAGGAGGCCGTCGAGAAGGGTTATGCGCCCGCGCAGCCGCGGCTGGTCTACGGCACGCCCGACCACGCCATCTCGACGGCGCCCGGCCGCACCGAGAAGACCTTTCCGCCCGGCGAGCCGCTGGTCCGCAACATGCGCACCGCCACCGCCAAGTACGGCATCCGCCTGTTCGACCTCGGCCAGGACGGCAACGGCATCGTGCACATCATCGGGCCGGAGCTGGCGCTCACTCTGCCCGGCACGACGCTGATCTGCGGCGACAGCCACACCTGCACCCATGGCGGCATGGGCGCGCTCGCGTTTGGCGTGGGCTCCTCGGAGCTGGTCCATGCGCTCGCCACCCAGACCATGGTCCAGCGCAAGCCCAAGCGTTTCCGCGTGCGTTTCGAGGGCAGGATCCCCGAGGGCGTGACGCCCAAGGACATGATCCTGCATCTGATCGGCGATGTCGGCACGGCGGCCGGCACGGGCCACGCCGTGGAATATGCCGGCTCGGCGATTAAAAGCCTGCCGGTCGAGGGTCGGCTCACGATCTGCAATCTCTCGATCGAGATGGGCGCGCGCACCGGCATGGTGGCGCCCGACGACATCACCTTCGACTATCTCGCCGGTCGCGACTTCGCGCCCAAGGAGGCGATGTGGGACAGGGCCGTCGCCCATTGGCGCACGCTGCCCTCCGATGCCGATGCCGAGTTCGATCGCGAGCACACGATCGACATGAGCAAGGTGGCGCCGCAGATCACCTGGGGCACCAGCCCCGAGCACGTCATCGCGGTCGACCGGCCGATTCCCGATCCGGCGACGGGCCCGGAGGAGAAGCGCGCGGCCTGGACGGCGGCGCTGCACTATCAGGGGCTCGAGCCCGGCCAGCCGATCGAGGGCACCAAGGTCGACTGGGTGTTCATCGGCTCCTGCACCAACAGCCGCATCTCCGACCTGCGCGCCGCCGCCGCCGTCGCCAAGGGCCGCCACAAGGCGTCCCACGTCACAGCCTGGATCGTGCCGGGCTCGGAACGGGTGAAGCGCGAGGCCGAGGCCGAGGGACTCGACCGCGTGTTCCGCGAGGCCGGCTTCGAATGGCGCGAGCCCGGCTGCTCGATGTGCATCGCCTCCAACGGCGAGAGGGTGCCACCAGGCCAGCGCAGCGTGTCGACCTCCAACCGCAACTTCGTCGGCCGCCAGGGCCCCGGCGCGCGCACCCATCTCGCCAGCCCGGCGATGGCCGCGGCCGCAGCGATCAAGGGCGCCATCGCTGATGTGAGGAAGCTTTAGGAAAGATACCTCATCCTGAGGAGCCGCGCGAAGCGCGGCGTCTCGAAGGATGGGCAACGCAGGTGATGTATCCCACCCTTCGAGACGCGGTCCTGCGGACCGCTCCTCAGGGTGAGGTGGTGGAGGAACACAGAATGGAAAAATTCACCAAGGTGACCGGCGTGGCGGCGCCGCTGATGCGCCAGAACGTCGATACCGATCTCATCATCAGGATCGAACGGCTGGTCAGCAACACCGGCCGCAAGGGGCTGGGGCCCTATTGCTTCGAGCAGATCCGCTTCAAGCCGGACGGCAGCGAAAACCCCGACTGCGTGTTCAACCAGGCGCCCTACCGCGATGCGCCCATCATCCTGTCGGCCGAGAACTTCGGTTGCGGCTCGAGCCGCGAGGGCGCGGTGTGGGCGCTGGCCGGCATGGGCGTCAAGACGGTGATCGCGCCCTACTTCGGCGACATCTTTTACAACAACTGCTTCCAGAACGGCCTCTTGCCGGTGATGCTGCCCCTCTCGGATGTCGAGCAGCTCGCTGACGAGATGCGCGCCTCGCCCGGCAACGCCCGCATCACGGTCGATCTCGAGAATTGCCAGGTCGTGTCGCCGACCGGCCGGGTCATCCCCTTCAAGATCGATGCGCGACGCCAGCACGCTTTGCTGGCTGGCCTGGACGATATCGCCCAGACCATGAGCCACAAGGAGGAGATCGCGGCGTGGCAGGGTGCCGACAAGACTGCCCGGCCGTGGGTGTGGCTGTGAGCGCTTGAAGCCGCTCCACGCCTTCGCCGCGCTCCTGATCGTGGCGATGTGGGGGCTGAACTTCACCATCATTCGCTTCGGCCTCGACGAATTCACGCCGTTCACCTTCGCGGCCTGGCGCTTCCTGCTGGCCGCGCTGCCGATCCTGTTTGTCCGCAAGCCCGCGATCTCCTGGGGCACCTTGGCCGGCATCGGCGGTTTCATGTTCGGTGGCCAGTTCGTGTTCCTGTTCTTCGCCATGCAGGTCGGCTTGCCGCCGGGCCTGACCTCCGTGCTGGTCCAGCTGCAGGGTCCGCTCACGGTGGTGCTGGCCGCGCTCTTCCTGCGCGAACATGCCACGCGTGGCCAGTGGCTGGGGCTCGCGGTAGCGGCTATCGGCGTCCTCCTGATCGCGCGCTCGGTGGACGGCACGACGAACGTCTTCGCCATCGGCCTGGCGCTCCTGTCGGCGCTGACCTGGGCCGTCGGCAATCTCTTCTTCCGCACGGCGCGCGGCGTGTCGATGTTCGCGGTCACAGCATGGGCCTGCGTGCTGCCGCCGCTGCCGCTCGCCCTCGTCGCCCTGATCGCCGAAGGCCCGGACCACCTGCTGGCGCCGATCCTGGCGCCCAGCTGGAAGGGCTGGTTCGCGCTCTTCTACACGGTCGTGCCGGTAATGTGGCTGGGCTACCTGATCTGGGGAACGCTTTTACGCACCTATCCCGCTGCCAAGGTCGGGCCGATCTCGCTGCTCGTGCCGTGCGTCGCGCTGGGCTTCGCCGGCTGGCTGGTCGGTGAACCGATCGGCGGCCTGCGCCTCGTGGGCGTGATCGTCGTACTGGGCGGCGTGGCGCTGGGCCTCTTCGCCTCGGTGCGCCGGATGCGCTAGGCGCACATCATTCAAGACAGCAACCGCTGGCCGTCGGCATCATGCGATCGGGCCGTCACAAGGAATCGCCGCATGCCTTCCGACATCACGAAGCGCCGCGAGGTGATCAATTTTGCCAGGAAATTCGATCTCTTCTCGGAGCAGTGGCAACCGAAGGTCGTTGCCGAGTTGAACGACTATCAGTTCAAGGTCGTGCGCATCACCGGGGACTTCGTCTGGCACGATCACCCGGAAACCGACGAAGCGTTCATCGTTCTCGACGGCAAACTGCGCATCGATTTCAGGGATCGATCCGTCGTGCTGGGGCCGGGCGAGATGTTCGTCGTTCCCAAGGGCACCGAGCACAAGCCGTTCGCCGAGAACGAGGTCAAGATGCTGCTGATCGAACCTCGCGGCACGTTGAATACCGGCCACGAGGGCGGCGAGCGCACGGCCGAGAACGACGTCTGGATCTGATCTCCTACGCCGCTTGCAGGCCGCGTGCCGGGCGGCGTGGCGATGTGCCTGTTCGCGGAGGCCCAGATAGCTAAGGCTTTCCAGCCGTTTCGGTCAAAAGAACGGCCTTGGTCCGAAACCGGCTGCGGCGCCCTCCAAGCTTGCGCAGGAAGCGCTCATCGGCAGTGACGAACCGGCAATCGTTCTCGATCGCCAATGCGAGATAAAGGCAATCATATGCCGGGTGGTCGAGCTCGATGGCGATGCGCGTCGCTGCAGCCAGCAGGAAGCGGGTCGGCACCAGCTCGATTGCCGCGGTCTGAAGAAGCCTCGCGGCAAGGAGCGCTTCCTCTCGGGACAGTTCGTTCCGCCGGGCTTTTTTCCAGAGTATGTTCGCGCACTCGGCCACCAGAAGCTCGGGTGCCAGCAACTTGGCCTCGCGGAGAAGCGTCAAGGCCTGCGGTGTGCCCTCTTCCTCGATCACCCATTTGATGGCGATGCTGGCGTCGATGACAAGCGTGTTCACCGCTCGTCGCGTCCCTCGCGAAGCAGGATCTCCGAGGGAGTTTGTCTCCGGCGTCTGGTCAGCTTTCGCAAGTCGGCGGCCAGCTTGTCGAATGAGGGCTCGTCGTCGCCGGCAAGGGCCTGACGAAGGATTTCCCGGTGCTCGGCTTCGGTCGAGCGCCCGTGGCGAGCGGCGCGTCGCTTGAGTCGCGTGATCAGCTCGTCATCGAGATTGCGGACGTGCAGGTTTCCAGCCATCGACGCCTCTTTGCTATCATTGGTATAAACGCTCTCAACTTGAGAGCAATCTGTCAAGTGCCCCACCGTCGTGACTTTTCACTGCGGTGCGACGGCTCAGGTAACGTCGCACGACGTTTGCGATAAAAGACTGTCATCCCGAGCGCAGCGAGGGACCTTTGATCGACATCGCAAAAGGTCCCTCGCTGCGCTCGGAATGACAACGTTTTCGTAGCGACGTCAGGCCTTTCCCAATCCACACCCCTCGGCGATGAACAGTGCGGTCACCTGGACCAGCGCAGCACCAGCGGATCGGTGCGCCGCGCGATCTCGATCAAGCCGGCGCGGGTTGCCGGATGGAGCGGCAGCACCGGGTGCCGCGTCATCTCGGAGCGGATGACGCCGCCCTCCTGCATCAGCACCTTCGCGGCGCTAAGGCCGCATTGCCGATTCTCGTAGTTGATCAGCGGCAACCAGCGCTGGTACGCCGCCACGGCTGCTTCGCGGTCGCCGGCGGCGAACGGATCCATGATCTGGCGGATGCCGTCGGGATAGCCGGCACCGGTCATCGCCCCGGTGCAGCCCGCGTCGAGGTCGGCCATCAGGGTGATCCCCTCCTCGCCGTTCCACGGGCCGACGATCGCGTCGCCGCCTTCGGCGATCAGCGCGCGCAGTTTGTTCGCCACCTGCGCCACTTCGACCTTGAAGTAGGCGACGTTGGGGATCTCCCGCGCCATGCGGGCCAGCAGCGGCACCGGGAGCGGCGTTCCCGCCACCGGCGCATCCTGGATCATGATCGGGATGCTCACCGCATCGGAGACCCGGCGGAAGAAATCGTAGATGCCCTGCTCGGATGCCCGGATGGTGGCGCCGTGATAGGGCGGCATCACCATCACCATGGCGGCGCCGGCCGTCTCGGCCCTGCGGCTGCGCTCGGCGCAGACCTGCGAACCGAAATGCGTGGTCGTCACGACCACCGGCACGCGGCCGGCGACATGCGCCAGCACGCAGTCCATCACCCGCTCGCGTTCGTCGTCCGTCAGCACGAACTGCTCGGACCAGTTGGCCAGGATGCACATGCCTTGCGAGCCGGCATCGATCATGAAGTCGGTGCAACGCTTCTGGCCTTCGAAGTCGAGCTCGCCGTTCTTGTCAAAAACGGTGGGCGCCACGGGAAAGACGCCGCGATAGATCGCTTTCGTCGCCATGGACCCTCCAGACTTACGCCATCTGCAGGCCGCACCACTCGGCGATGAACAGGGCGGTGGCCTGGGTGATCTTGCGGATCGATTCGAGGTTCACCCGCTCGTCGAAGCCGTGGATGTCGTCGGACTGCGGGCCGTAGACCAGCGCCGGGATGCCGGCATAGAGGCCGAAGAAGCGATTGTCGGCCGTGCCGGTCGAGGTCTTGTCCAGAAGCTCGCTGCCGAACACCGTCTTGTGCGCCCCGGCCAGCACGACCCGCACCTGCTCGTGGTTCTTGAGCACGAACGGCTCGGCCTGGAAGCCCTCCCAGGTCACCGTCGGCGGATTGTTGCCGAGAAACGGATCGTTGGCAGCAGCCTTGCGGATCAGATCCTCGATCTCTTGCCGCGCCTCTTTCAGGTTCTGCGACGGCAGCACGCCCACCCGCATGTCGAAGGTGCACCAGGCCGGCACGGAGCTCGCCCAGTCGCCGCCGGCAATCTTGCCGACGTTGAAATTCACCGGGTGATGGTGATCGTGGAAGTGCTGATCGTGCGCCTTCTTCTCGTTCCACTTCTTCTCGAGCTCGCGCAGCTGCTGGATCAGGCGGAACGCTGATTCGATGGCGTTCGAGCCGGCATCGGCCTTGTAGACATGCACGGGATGGCCGGTGACCTTGACCTGGAACCACATGACGCCGACCTGCGCCACGGTCAGCACGCCTGACGACGGCTCGGGAATCAGCGCGGCATCGGCGCGATAGCCGCGCTGCAGGCAGGCCAGCGCGCCGTTGCCGGTGCATTCCTCCTCGACCACCGACTGCTGATAGACGTCGGCCGCCGGCTGGAAGCCCAGCGAGCGGAGCGCACGCAGCGCAAAGAGGTTCAGGATGAGGCCGGCCTTCATGTCACCCGCGCCGCGACCGTACATCCAGCCATCCTTGACGGCGGGCTCGAAAGGATTTCGCGCCCACATCTTGTGCGGCCCCTCGGGCACCACGTCGATATGGCCGTTCAGGATCAGCGATCGTCCACCATTTTTTGCGGATGGGCTGGCAGGTTGCCAGGCGCCGACCACGTTCCAGGCGTCGTCGTAGTCCTGCGAATGCGGCGAGTAGCCCGGCAGATGCTTCAGATCATCGATCTTGATCTGCCAGCGATCCACGCCCAGCCCGTCCTCCTTGAACAGGCGGGCCATCATGTCCTGCGCCGGCGCCTCGCGAAAACGCGTCGACGGGATCTTCACCAGATCGGCCAGTACCTTGGTCTGATCGTCGAACCGGCGATCGACCTCGTTCATGATTTTGGTCTTGAGCGATGTTTCGAGCATGCGCGGACTTTGGCGCAGGCACGGTACGGCGTCCATAGTCGCCGCTCATCATGTCCTCCCCCGTATGACGGGGGAGGCAAGAATTCCGAGTCAGTTGAAGGCGAGCCGCCTTGTCCGGCGTTGCGAGCGCGACAGCATGGCGGCCGGGATCAGGGCGACGAGGGCCACCGCGCCGACAACGATGAACGTGTCGGAGAAAGCCATCATTTGCGCCGTGGCCTGCAGCATCTCGCCGAGATAGTCGTACGCGCCGGCTTTCTGCTGCTGGTACGGCAGGCCGCTGCGCTGCATGAGCTCCTCGACCAGCTGCAGCAGGCGCTGGGTGGTGCGGTTGCCCCAGTCCTGGGTCGCCGTCAGCGCGTCGGCATGGAAGCGCGTGCGCACCTCGAAGAACGCCACCATCAGGTTGATGCCGAAGGCGCCGCCGAGCTGGCGCATGAAATTGGCGACCCCGGCACCCTGGCGCACCTTGTCGGCGGGGAGCGCCTTCAGCGACGAGGAGTTGAGGCTGGGATTGATGAAACCGAGGCCGAGCCGCGAGACCATGACCATGCCGACCAGGGTCCAGAATGTCGTGTCGATATCGGCCATCGTCATCAGGGCGAAGCCCGCCGTGAACAGCAGCAGGCCGAAGATGATCATGGTCGAGCCCGGCATCGCGTCGGCGAGCCGCCCGGCCAACGGAAAGATGAAGGCCAGCATGATGCCGGACGGCATCATCATCAGGCCGGCCAGCAGCGGCGTGAAGCCGATGACGGTCTGCACGAACACCGGCATGATGTAGGTTGAGCCCATCAGGCCGGCGCCGAAGATGAAGGCGACCAGCGCGGCGGCGGAGAACTCGAGGTTGGCGAAGATGCGCACGTCGAGCAGCGCGCGCGGCGTGTGGAGCTCCCACAGGATGAAGGCCACGCCGGCCGCCGCGCCGGCCACGAGGCGGAGCACGATGACGTCGGAGCTCCAGCCCTCGCGCTGGCCGTCGGCGATCCCGGTCATCAGGCCGAACAGCGCCGCGCACAGAAGAGCGAAACCCAGCCAGTCGAAGGGCGGGATGCGCTGCGGGATGGGCCGCGTCGGCATGAACATCAGCCCCATCACCGCGGCGATCAGGCAGAACGGCAGCGAGATGAAGAAAACGTAACGCCAGGAGAAATACTCGATCATCAGTCCGCCCAGGGTCGGGCCGATGGCCGGCGCGAACACGACGCCCAGGCCGAACACGCCCATCGCCATGCCGCGCCGTTCGGCGGGAAAGACGGTGAAGATCGTGGCCATCACCAGCGGCTGGGCGATGCCGGCTGAGAAACCCTGCAGGACGCGGGCGAAGATCAGGCTGTCCTCGGTCGGCGCCGTGCCGCCCAGCAGGGCGCCCACCGAGAAGAAGCACAGCGCGCCCACGAAGGTGCGCCGCTCGCCCAAGACGCCCGTCAGCCAGGCGTTGATCAGCATGCCGGCGGTCATGGTCGCCATGTAGGCCGACGACATCCATTGCGCCTGGTCCTGGCCGATGCCGAAGGCGCCCATCACGTCGGGCACCGCCACGTTGACCGTGGTCATCGCCAGCACCATCGAGACCACGCCCACCATGCCGGTGATGGTCACCAGCCAACGATAGGACGGGCCGTAGCGCTCACTCAGGACCTGGGCGGTCTGGATGGGGGCAGTCAACGCCATTACCGTCGTCCCGACCGGCGCGGAGGGATCTTCTCTGGCGTTGCCACACAAGAGGAGGTTCCTCGACTTCGCCTCGCTGCGCGAGGCTTCGCTCGGGATGACGGCCGCTATCGAACGTCAATTTCGACTTCGACCATCATGCCCGGCGTCAGCGGCTTGGGTGGATCGACGATGTCGATCTTGACCGGCACCCGCTGGGTGATCTTGGTGAAATTGCCGGACGGGTTGGGCGTCGGGATGAGCGCGAAGCGCGCGGTGGTGGCGCTGCCGATGCGCGAGACGCGGCCGGTAAAGGTGTCGTCGGGATAGGCATCGACCGCGACGGCGACCGTCTGGCCGAGCTTGAGCCGGCCGACCTGGGTCTCTTTGATGTTGGCCTCGACCCACACTTCGTTTGGATCGTGCAGCAGCAGGATGCGCTGGCCGGCCTGGACGTATTCGCCCGGCAGCACGAAGGTGCGGTCGATGACGGCCGGCACCGGGCTGCGGATCGTGCGATCCTGGATGTCGACGTTCTGCTGCGAGAGTTGGGCTTCGAGGTTCGCCGCCTGGTGATCGAGGGCGGCGATCTGCGCGTCGATCACGCCGGTCCGGTCGTGCTCGACCCGCGCCTCGTCGAGGCTGCCCTCGGCCTGCTCCTGTTCCGCCTGGAGCTGCAGGATCTGGCTCTCGAGCTTCGTCACCGCGGCCTGGGCCATCTGAAACTGGCGCTCGCCGGCCACGCGGCGCTCGAACAACGACCAGTTGCGCTCGAGCTCGAGCTTCGCCAGCTCGAGATCGGATCTAAGCGCGGCCAGCGCCTTTTCGCGGACCGTGACGGTGGAGGTGCGCGTGCGCGTGAGTGCATCGGTCTGGTTCTCGTTGAGCCGACGCTCGGCCAGGAGCTTGGTGCGCTCGGCCTTGACGCCCTCGATCTGCGCCCGCAAGGCGTCGGAACGCAGCTTGGCCACGCGATCGTCGATGCGGGTCACGACCTGGCCCGCGGCCACGCGCGTTCCCTCGAGCGCCGGCATCTCCATCACCCAGCCGTCGGCGCGGCTGGAGACGGTCACGATGTCGGCGGTGGCGCGCGCGTCGTATTCGTAGATGTGCGTCAATCGCAGGTAGAGCTCGCGGCCGCCATAGACGACCACCAGGAGCAGGACGGCGGCGACGGCGAGGAAACGCGGCCGCAACGGCAGGCGGCCCCGACCGCGCGACCATGCCCTGCCGCGCGCCGGCGGCAGGCCGATCGAGGGGGCTGAAGCGTGAAGCGGCGGCGGCGGCGACGGCTCGGCGGTCCTCGAAACCGATGGGGAGACCGATTGGTCCAAAATTGCTACTCGGCGGCCGAAGCACGGCTTGTCATCCAACCAGAATAAGACCGAAACAATCTTGCTTCCATCGGTACCAGGGCCTTGCTGCAACGCATGTCATGCATGCCCGCCCCGGCATTGTGGCCGGCGGCGACCCTTGCAAACCCGGCCGATGCAGGAGACCGTGGAGGAACAAGGCTTTTCGCCCGCTCGCATAGCAAAAAAGGTCCGGATTCATGCCCGACGCCTCCCACGGCCCTGCGCACCCGTCTTCCGAGGGGCGCCAGCTCGACGTCGCCATCGTCGGCGGCGGTCTTGCCGGCCTCTATGCCATCCATCGCCTGCGCGGCATGGGCCTGAAAGTCCGCGCCTATGAGGCCGGATCGGGTGTCGGCGGCACGTGGTTCTGGAACCGCTATCCCGGCGCGCGCTGCGACGTCGAGAGCCTCGAATATTCCTACGGCTTCTCCGACGAACTGCAGCAGGAATGGAAATGGCCGGAACGCTACGGCACCCAGCCCGAGATCCTGCGCTACATCAACCACGTCGCCGACCGCTTCGACCTGCGTCGTGACGTGCAGCTCAACACGCGCATCGTCTCCGCCGTGTTCGACGGCAAGGCCGGCCGATGGACACTCAGGACCGATGGCGGCGAGGAAATCCGCGCGCGCTATTGCGTGATGGCGGCGGGCAATCTCTCGACACCGCGCGTGCCCGACTTCAAGGGGCTCGGGACCTTCAAGGGCAAGTGGTACCACTCGGGCCTGTGGCCGCATGAGGGCGTCGACTTCAGCGGGCTCAGGGTCGGCGTGATCGGCACCGGCTCGTCGGGCGTGCAGATGATCCCGATCATCGCCCGCCAGGCCAGGCACCTGCACGTCTTCCAGCGCACCGCCAATTTCAGCCTGCCGGCGCGCAACGGGCCGATGGAGGCCGAGCGTGAGCAGAGCCACAAGGCCGAGTATCCGGCGCGCCGCGCCGCGGCGGCCGACACGCCGTTCGCCATCGGCGGCTATCCCAAGCCCAGCAGGTCGGCGCTCGAGGTCGCGGAAGAGGAGCGCAACGCGGCCTACGAGGCCAAGTGGCAGGAAGGCGGCAGCATCAGCTACCTCTACGCCTACACCGACCTGCTGGTGAACAAGGAGTCGAACGACACCGCGTCGGAGTTCGTGCGCAACAAGATCCGCGGCATCGTGAAGGACAAGAGGACCGGCGAGCTTCTGGCGCCCAAGGACCATCCGATCGGCACCAAGCGGCTCTGCCTCGATACCAACTATTACGAGACCTACAATCGCGACAACGTCACGCTGGTGGACGTGCGCAGCGATCCCATCCAGGAGATCACCGAAACCGGCCTGCGCACCGCCGGCGGCCAGCAATTCGAGCTCGATGCCATCGTCTTCGCCACCGGCTTCGACGCCATGACCGGCGCGCTGCGGGAGATCGACCTGCGCACGACCGACGGCGCGGTCCTGGCCGATCACTGGGAAGGCGGGCCCCTCACCTATCTCGGCCTGATGGTGTCGGGCTTCCCCAACATGTTCGTCGTCACCGGCCCGGGCAGCCCGGGCGTGAAGACGCAGATGATCGCCTCGATCGAGCAGCACGTCGACTGGATCGCCGACTGCATCGGCCACCTGCGCCAGCACGGCTTCGATCGCATAGAAGCCTCGCCGCAGGCGGAGCTCGACTGGGTGCACCACGTCAACCAGGTGGCCGACAGCACGCTCTATCCGCTGGCCAACTCCTGGTACATGGGCGCCAACATCCCCGGCAAGCCGCGCGTGTTCATGCCCTATGTCGGCGGTTACGACCGTTACAAGCGGCACTGCGACGCCGTCGCCGCCAAGGGCTACGAGGGTTTCAGGCTCAGCCGCCACGAACACGCGATGGCGTGAACCTGCTGTTCGTTGCGAAGTGGACACTGCTCGGAATTTTGCCTCCCCCGTCATACGGGGGAGGTGCGCCCGAAGGGGGCGGAGGGGGAAAGCCACACAGGCGATCTCCTAAAAATTTCAGATCTGAAATTTGCAGGTATCTAGACTGGGGCTTTCCCCCTCCGGCCCTGCGGGCCACGTCCCCCGTATGACGGGGGAGGTGAATGAAGCTGGCGCTAAGCCAGCGTGATGACGATGTTGCCGCCGGCATCGAGGCTGGCCGTGGCGCCGGGTGGCACGACGCAGGTCGCGTCATACTCCTCGACGATCAGCGGGCCGCTGCGCCCGGTTATAAGGTCGGAGCGCCGCAGGATGGGCGTATCGATCCAGCCGGCCGCGTGGCCGTTGCCATCACCGCCGAAATAGGCCGGGCGCGCCGGCGGCGGCGCGGGCTCGGCACGGCTCGGACGCAGGCGCTCGGGAATGCCGGTGCCCTGGCGCAGCCCCTGCCCCACGATCTGGATGGCGACCAGCTCGACCGGCTCGTCCGGACCGGCGCGATGGCCGTAGGTCTTTTCGTGCTCCTGGGCGAACGCCTCCTCGAGAAGCGCCACCATCCGATCGTCGATCGGCCCCTCGGGCACCGGCACGGTGAGCTCGTAGCTCTGCCCCTGGTAATGCAGCGCGGCCGACCGGCGCAGGCGCATGCTGTCGTCCTGAAAATCCTCGGCGGCGAGCTGTGCCCTGGCCTGGTCGGCAAGACCGTTCCAGGCGCGCTCGATTTCGGCGAGGTCGGCGCGGCGCAGTAGCCGCCGGAAGGTCCGCGAATAGTGGTGCTCGACATCGGCATAGAGCAGGCCGAAGGACGAGAACAGGCCGGCCGAGGGCGGCACGACGATCCGGCTCATGCCCAGCGAGCGCGCCATGCCGCACGCGAACAGCGGGCCGTTGCCGCCGAAGGCGAAGAGCGCGAACTCGCGCGGATCGCGGCCACGCTCGGTCGATATCGACTTGATGGCGCGGATCATGTTCGAGGCGGCGATCTGATGGGCGCCATAGGCCGCCTTTTCGATCGGCATGCCGAGCGGCCGGGCGACCTTGTCCGCGAAGGCATGGCGCGCCTTGGCGGCGTTGAGCGGCAGCGCGCCGCCCACCAGGTGCTGCGGATTGATGTAGCCCAGCAGCACGTTGGCGTCGGTCACGGTGGGGATCTCGCCGCCCTTGTCGTAGCAGACCGGGCCCGGCAGGGCGCCGGCACTCTCTGGCCCGATCTGCAGCGAGCCGCCGCCGTCGATCCAGACCAGCGAGCCGCCGCCGGCGCCCACTTCGGCGAGATCGATCGCCGGCACCTTCAGCATGTAGCCCGCGCCGGTGAGCAGCCGCGAGCCGGTCATGATGCCGGCGCCGACGGAATATTCCGAGGCGCGCGTGACCTCGCCGTCCTCGACCATCGAGGCCTTGGCCGTGGTGCCGCCCATGTCGAAGGTGATGATCTTCGGCAGGTCCTTGGCGCGCGCCAGCGCCTGGGCGCCAACGACGCCGCCGGCCGGACCCGATTCGATGATGTTCATCGGCCGTTCGGCGGCGGCGGTGTCGCTGGTGAGGCCGCCGTTCGATTGCATGAGCAGCAGGCGCGCCGGAATGCCGGCATCGTCGAGACCGCTGCGCAGGGCGCGCAGGTAGCTGGTGACGATCGGCATGACATAGGCGTTGATGACGGTCGTCGAGGTGCGTTCGTATTCCTTGATCTCCGGCAGCACCTCGAAGGAGATGCTCGATTTCAGCTCGGGCGCCTTGCGCCTCACGATGTCCCTGATCATCAGCTCGTGTCGCGGATTGGCGAAGGAATTGAGCAGGCACACGGCGATCGCCTCGACCTTCTCGGCGAGCAGGGCGTCGACGGCCCGTTCGGCGTCGCGCGCCTCGAGCGCCCGCTCGATGCGGCCGCGCGCATCAACCCGCTCGTCGACGACCTGGCGGAGATAGCGCTCGACCAAAGGCGCGGGTTTCTCCCAGGCGAGGTCGTAGAGCTTGGGCATGCGGAGCGTGCGGATCTCCAGCACGTCGCGAAAGCCCTTGGTCGTTATAAGCCCGACCTTCGCGCCCTTGTGCTCGAGGATGGCGTTGGACGCCACCGTCGTGCCGTGGCGGATCTCCTCGATCACGTCGCCGGCGAGGCCGGTCTCCTGGAACAGCTCGCTCAGCCCCTCGACGATCGCCTGGGCATAGTTGCCGACGCTCGACGAGATTTTCTTGGTGTGGATGGTGCCGTCGGCGCCCAGCAGGACGATGTCGGTGAAGGTGCCGCCGATATCGATGCCGACGCGATAGGTCGCTGCACTCATTCCGCGGCTCGCACCGCGCCGTGGCCCGGCGTGGGCGGATCGTGCCATTGCACCTTCGGCACTTCGCTCCAGCCGCGGGCGCGCCTGATCTCCTCGCGGAGCTTCGCCGAGGCGGCGGCGTCAATCGCCCACCGCACAGTGTCGACCACCACGCCATAGTCGGCCGCCGCCTTCGCAGCCGACAGCAGTTCGTTCCGCACGTCCTTCAGCACCGCGGCAGGATCGCGTTCCAGGGGATCGCCCCAACCGCCGGCGCCGGCCAGCACATGGCGGAAGATATCGCCGCGCTTGACGGTCATGGTGAACTTGCCGGGCAGGATGCGATTCTCCGCCTGCGGGTTCAGGTAATTCTCCGACGGCCCGCCCGGACTGCCGCCATAGAGGCCGAACGGGCGGTGATCGCGGCGATCGGAGCGGACCTGCAAGGTGCCCTCCTCCTCGAGGAAGCGGTAATCCCGCCGGAACGGCACGCCGCCGCGATACTTGCCGGCGCCCGCCTTGTCGGCCACGAACTCGTAGGCCAGGAGCTGGATCGGCTCCTCGGCCTCGGTGACCTCGATCGAGTGCGAGGCCATGTTGGCGAACATGTGCGAGTTGCCGTCGAGCCCGTCGGCCCATGGCCGCGCGCCCCAGGCGCCGCAGGTGAAGTCGACATAGATGAAGGGCTTGCGCGCGGCATCATAGCCGCCGATCGAGATGCCGGTGTTGCCGCCGTCACCGGCCGCCTTGACCTTGTCGGGCAGCATCATGGCCAGCGCGCCGAACATGCAATCGACCATGCGAAAGCCGGTGAGGCCGCGGGCGGCGCAGGCCGCCGGCAGCACGCCGTTGCCGACCGTGCCAGGCGGGCAGATCACCTCGATGGCGCGGAACACGCCTTCGTTGTTGGGAATGCCAGGCGGCAGCACCGAGCGGATGCCGGTGTAAGAGGCGGCCTTGGTGAAGCTGAGCGTGTTGTTGATGGCGCCCTTGACCTGCGGCGAGGTGCCCGTCCAGTCGACGACCATGTGGTCGCCTGTCTTGCGGATGGTGACGAACAGGCGGATCGGCTTGCCGTAGTCGATGCCGTCATCGTCGATCCAGTCCTCGAAGCTCCATTCGCCGTCGGGCAGCCTGGCCAGCGAGGCGCGCGTCAGGCGCTCGGCATGATCGACCGTCTCGCGCATGAAGTCGGCCGTCTGCTCGGGCCCGTGCTTGGCGACCAGCTCGGCGAACTGCTGTTCGGCGATGTGGCAGGCGGCGAGCTGGGCGCGCAGGTCGCCGAACACCTTCACCGGAAGACGCACGTTCCGCTCGATGAAGGTCATGATCGTGTCGTTGAGCTTGCCCGCGTCGTAGAGCTTGAGCGGCGCGATGCGCAGCCCCTCGGCGTAGATCTCGGTGGAGTCCGACGCGTTGGAGCCCGCGACCCTGCCGCCGACATCGGTGTGGTGGCAGACGGTCGCGGCGAAGGCCAGGCGCTTGCCCGCGTGATAGAGCGGCTTGAAGACGAAGATGTCGGGTAGATGCATGCCGCCGTCGAACGGGTCGTTCATGATGAAGACGTCGCCCGGATTCATGTTGTCGCCGTAGTGCCGCATGATCGAGTCGAGCGCGGTCGGCACCGAGCCGAGATGGCCCGGCAGGGTGAGGCCCTGCGCCACCAGCTTGCCCTGGGCGTCGGCAAAGCCCGTCGAGTAATCCATGTTGTCCTTCAGCACGCCCGAATAGGTCGTGCGGAAGACGGTGAGCGCCATCTCGTCCGCGATCGAGAAGATCGCGTTCTTGAACAGCTCGAAGGCGATGGGATCTTTGGGGGGATCTTTTGGCTCGGACATGGCGCCATGTTGGCTTGTATGCTGGCGGCCAGCAAACGAAACCACTGCAACGCTCCGCTTCGCAATCGCTGGCCCGGAGATTGCATGGTGCCGGCTGAAGGGGAATCCGATATGCGCACGAATTCGAAGGCCTTGCGGGGCTTGCTGGCCATTGCAATGGCGCTGGGTCTTGCAGCCGGTTCGGCGGCCGAGGCGCAGGAAGTCAAGCTCGGCGCCTTCGTCACGCTCTCGGGCATCAGCGCCGATGTCGGCGCCCAGATGAAGGCCGGCATCGAAGTCGCCGTCGAGCGCATCGCACCCGACTTCGCCATCAACGGCGTCAAGACGCCGATCAAGGTCATCTGGTACGACGACGAGGGCAAGGGCGACACCGGCCTCAACGTCGTCACCCGCGCGCTCACCGTCGACAAGATCACCGCCGGCATCGGCTTTTTGAGCAGCGACGTCTTCATCCGCGTCATGGACGAATTCCAGAAGTCCTCGACGCCGATCGTCGCCTGCTGCGCGGCGTCGCTCAAGATCGGCGACAAAATCGCCGAGCAGAAGATGCAGTATGTCTTCCAGCTGAGCCCGACGGCGAAGGATATCGCCACCTCGGTGATCGCCGCCACCGCGACCCTGGCCAAGCCGGCCAAGGTCGCGATGCTCAACGAGAACACCGACGCGGGCCGCGATTTCTCGCGGATCTCCCAGGAATGGCTCAAGGCCAATGCGCCGAAGACCGAAGTCGTATCCGACGATTTCGTCCCGCGCGGTGTGCCCGATCTCACGCCCCAGCTCGCCAAGTTCAAGCGGCTGGGCGCCGGCGCCATCGTCGGCGAGGTCTATGGGACGGCGGCGCCCGTGCTGTTCCGGCAATGGAACGAGCTGCGCGTGCCGGCGCTGATCGCCCATATGGGCACCAGCGCCGCCGCCGACAGCTTCGTGGCCGAGCACGGTGCGGAGATGGAAGGCTCGCTGGTCAACGTCCGCTGGATCCCCGGCAAGTACACCGACCTCAGCGAACCCATGGTCGAGGCCTACAAAAAGAAGACCGGCTACACGCCGTCGAACTTCGCCGTGCAGGCGCATGACGCGGCGCTCGTCGTGCTCGAGGCGATCCGCGTCGCAGGCTCGACCGATCCGGCCAAGATCGCGGCGGCACTGGAGAGCGGCAAATTCATCGCCGCCTGGGGTCCGCGCCAGTTCACGGCGCTCGCCGAGGGCCACCGCATGCCGGTCGATACGATCATTTCGCAGGTCCAGGACGGCAAGAAGGTCGTGGTCTACCCGCCGGCCGCCGCAGCCAGCCAGGGCACCAGCTACCGGCCGGTGCCGCCCTGGGCGTGGGAGAAAAAATGATCGCTGCGGATTAAGGCCATGCCCGCCGGCGCCAGACTGGCCGTGCGCGGATTGACCAAGCGGTTCGGCGGTCTTCTGGCGGTCAACCAATGCAGCTTCGAGGTCGAGGCCGGCAGCGTCGTCGGCCTGATCGGGCCGAACGGCTCGGGCAAGAGCACAGTCTTCAACCTGATCACCAACCTGTTGCACGCCGATGCCGGCAGCGTCCTGCATGACGGCACGCCGCTCGGCGGGCTCAAGCTGCACGAGGTGGCGCGACGCGGCATCGGACGCACCTTCCAGGAAGTGAAGATCTTCCGTGAGCTCTCGGTGTGGGAGAATCTCGGCCTCGCAGCGCTGGGCCGCGGGCTCGATGACTGGCAGCCGCGGGCCCGGGCCTTGCTCGCCGACTTCAGGTTCGGTCACCTCCGGGACGAGACCGGCGAGAATCTGTCGATCGGCCAGCAGCGGCTGCTCGAACTGTCGATGCAGCTTCTGGTGCAGCCCGAGCTGCTGCTGCTCGACGAGCCGCTGGCCGGCGTCCATCCCGTGGTGCGCGACACCATTGCCGGCATCATCCGCGGCCAGCGCAGCGCCGGACGCGCCATCCTGCTGATCGAGCACGACATGCGCTTCGTCATGGACCTCTGCGACAGGATCGTGGTCATGGACCACGGCGAGAAGATCGCCGATGGACCGCCCGCCCTGATCCACGCCGACGAGAAGGTGATCGAGGCCCTGCTCGGTGCTTCGCGTCCTGCCTCGCAAGGCGGGCACTGATGCTCGCCGTCGAGGGCGTCAGCGCCGCCTACGGCCGTCTCGAAATCCTGCACAAGGTGTCGCTCGATGTCGGTCCCGGCGAGATCGTCGGCATCATCGGGCCCAACGGCGCGGGCAAGTCGACCCTGCTGAAGACGATCTTCGGCTACCTGCCGCCCTTCGAGGGCAGTGTCCGCTTCGCCGGGGACACGCTGGCCGGCCTTTCGCCCGACCGCGTGATGCGCCAGGGTATCGGCTACGTGGCCCAGGCGGGCGGCGTTTTCGCCGACATGAGCGTGCACGAGAACCTGGTGCTGGGCGGCTATTCGCTGGGCTCGCGCCGCGCCGCGACGGCCGCGATCGAGCGCGTCTACGCGCAGTTCCCGCTGTTCCGCGCCCGCGCCCACCAGCGCGCCGGCAGCCTGTCCGGCGGCGAGCAGCGCGCGCTGGCCGTTGCGCGCACGCTGGTTGTAAAACCCCGGCTCATCATCCTCGACGAGCCGTCGGCCGCGCTGGCGCCGCGCTTCATCGACGAGATCTATGCGACGCTCGCCGCCTTGAACCGCTCGGGCATCGCGCTCTTGATCGTCGAGCAGAACGTGCGCCGCATCCTGGATGCCGCCCACCGCATCGTCGTCCTCGACATGGGGCGCAACGCCTTCGCCGGCGCCTCGGCCGAGCTCCGCCAGTCCGACCGCATCCGCCGGCTCTATCTCGGCGAGGACGCAGGCTGAGCATGGTCGAGGAGATCCTCGAGTTCCTCATCCTCGGCCTGGTGCTGGGCGGCATCTATGCCCTGTTCGCCGTCGGCCTGACGCTGATCTTCGGCGTGCTCGATATCGTGAACGTGGCGCACGGCGAATTCTTCGCCATCGGCGGCTATGCGCTCTATGTCGCCATGGTCGTCCTCGGCCTGTCGCCGGCCGTGGGCCTGGTGCTGGCCACGGTGGTCGTCTTCGCCTTGGGACTCGTGGTCTATCCGCTGCTGATCGCGCCCCTGCAGAAACGCCTGGGACGACGGGCGCCCGGGCCGCTCTTCCTGGTGTTGACACTTGGCCTCTCGGCTCTGATGCAGAACTCGCTGCTGGCGGCGGCCGGCGGCGAATATCTGAAAGTGCCACCGGCGGTGAAAGGCGGGCTCGATCTGTCCTTCACCTTCGTCAGCGGCCAGCGCTTGCTTATCCTCATCGTTGCGAGCCTCGGCCTCGCGGCGCTCTTCCTCTTCCTGCGCTTCCACCGCCAGGGCATGGCGATCCGCGCGGTGGCGCAGAATCCCGCGGCGGCGCAGTCCGTCGGCATACCGCTTGGCCGCATCTTCACCCTGACCATCGGCTTGGCCTGCGCGCTCGCCGGCCTGGCGGGCGGTCTCATCGCGCCGCTGTTCAGCGTCTATCCCGCCGTCGGCTTCACCCTCACCATAAAAGCCTTCGCCATCACCATCCTGGGCGGCATGGGCAATCTTCTGGGCGCGCTCGTGGCCAGCCTGATCATCGCTACGGTCGAGGCGTTGTCGGTGCTCGTCATCCCCTCGGAATGGCAGAACGCCATCGCCTTCGGCACGATGATCCTGGTGCTGCTGGTGCGGCCGAGCGGCCTGTTCGGAAAGAAACAACCATGAGCGGCCTGCGGGTCCGCACGCTGGCGATCGCGGTTCTGGCCGCCGCCGGCCTGGCCGCGCCACTCGTGTGGTCCCATCCGTTCGTCCTCCATGTCGCCATACAGGCCTTGATCTGGGCGCTGTTCGCGGCGAGCTGGGATCTGCTGAGCGGCTATACCGGCCAGGTGTCGTTCGGCCATGCCGGCTTCTTCTCGATCGGCGCCTACACCGCGGCGATCCTCACCAAGGTGGCCGGCCTATCATCGTGGCTCGGCATGACCGCGGCCCTGCTGCTCTGCGCCCTGGTCGGACTCTGCGTCGGCTTTCCCGCGCTCCGCCTGCGCGGCCACTATCTTGCGCTGGTGACCTTGGGGTTCGGCGAGATCGTCCAGCTCATCGCGACCAACTGCGAGAACCTGACCGGCGGGCCGTTCGGCATGCACGATTACGGCACCTTCACCGGCCTGCCGAGCGATCCCCTGGCGCAGCGCCAGGACGCCTATGTCCTGGTGGCGGCGATCGCCCTGGCCGGTCTCGCGATCATGCTCACCCTCACGCGGCGCACCAATGCCGGCCCGGCCTTTCGCGCCATCCGCGAGGACCAGATCCTGGCCGGCAGCCTCGGCATCGACACGACCTATTACAAGCTTCTGGCGTTTACGCTGAGCGCCGGTTTCGCCGGCCTCGCGGGGGCGCTCTACGCCTACTACATCCAGCTCGTCAGCCCCACGGTGGGCTCCGCTGCCGCGAGCGCGCTGGTCATCGGCATGGCGGTGTTCGGCGGCATCGGCACGATCTGGGGGCCCTTCCTGGGCGCCCTCCTGCTGTACAGCATCACCGAAGGCCTGCGCTTCATCGGCGTGGTCTACAACCTGATCGCCGTCGGCGCGGTCATGGTCGTCTTCGTCATCTTCGTGCCGCGCGGCCTCGCCGGCATCCGGCTGCATCGCCGCGGCCGGCAGCAGCGCGCCGACCGGCCGGCCGCCGACGCAGCGTCGTAAATCTCAGCAGTCGAGCGTGTTCTCGCGCTCCCAGGGCGAGAGATGGCGCGCATAGGCGTTCCATTCCTCGTGCTTCAGCTTGAGATAGGACGGCACCAGCGCGCCCAGCCGCTCGCCCATCACCTTGGAGCCTTCGAGGACTCGCAAGGCGTCCAGCAGGTTCAAGGGCAGCTTCCTGGCCGTCGTGACGGTGTGGCCGTCGGTGTACATGTTGATGTCGAGCCGCTTGCCGGGATCGCGCCTGTTGTCGATGCCGTCGAGGCCCGCGGCGAGGATGCCCGCCTGCAGGAGATAAGGATTCGCTGCCCCGTCGGCCAGCCGCAGCTCGAAGCGGCCCGGCTCGGGGATGCGGATCATGTGGGTGCGGTTGTTGCCCGTGTAGGTGACGGAGCCTGGCGCCCAGCTCGCGCCTGAAAGCGTCGGCGACCCATTGATGCGCTTGTAGGAATTCACCGTCGGATTGAACAGCGCGGCGAGCGCCTCAGCCGAGTGCAGGATGCCGGCCAGGAAGTGATAGCCCAACGCCGACACGCCGAGCTCGCCCGCCGCATCGTCGAACAGGTTCTTGCCATCCTGCCACAGCGAGACATGGGTGTGGCAGCCATTGCCGGTCAGCTCGAGAAACGGCTTGGGCATGAAGGTGGCGCGCAAGCCATGCTTCTCGGCAATCGAGCGCACCATGTACTTGAAGAAGGAATGGCGGTCGGCGGTCTTGAGCGCCACATCGTATTGCCAGTTCATCTCGAACTGGCCGTTCGCATCCTCATGATCGTTCTGGTAGGGCTGCCAGCCCAGCCCCTGCATGGCATCGCAGATTTCCGCGATCACGTCGTAGCGACGCATCAGCGCCTGCTGGTCGTAGCACGGCTTGCCCTGACGGTCGGCTGCATCGGAGATCTCCGCGCCGTCGGGCGAGATCAGGAAGAACTCGCATTCGACGCCGGTCTTCATCTCGCAGCCACGCTCGGCCGCGGCCGCGACCAGGCGCTTCAGGACATTGCGCGGCGCGTGATCGACCGGCTTGCCGTTCATCCAGGCATCGGCGGCGAGCCAGCCGACCTCGGGCTTCCAGGGCAGCTGGATCAGGCTGTCGGGATCGGGAACGGCGAAAAGGTCGGGATCGGCCGGCGTCATGTCGAGCCAGGTCGCGAAACCGGCGAAGGCGGCGCCGGCCTTGGCCATGCCGTCGATGGCAGCACTCGGCACCAGCTTGGCGCGTTGCACGCCCAGCAGATCGGTGAAGGAAATCAGGAAATATTTTATGCCCCGCTGCTCGGCGATGGCTCCCAGATCGGTCGGCATGGCCTCTCCCTTGCCCCGGTCGGAGCAAAAGGAGCAGAGCAAAAAGGAGGCCGAAACCCTCTAGTCCGTGCCCTTCATCCTGTGATTGCGGCTTCGCTCTCGGGATCGAAGAAATGTAGCCGGCCCGGCTGGACCGACAGCCGGACCTGGTCGCTGGCGGCGATCCGGGTCTCGGGCGCGACGCGGGCCACGGTGACGCGCGCTTCGCCCACCCGCGTCTCCAGCAGGATCTCCGAGCCGAGCTGCTCCACCACCTCGACCCTTGCAGCGAAGCTCCGGCTCAGCACGCCGTCGCCCAGCGCCAGATGCTCGGGTCGCACGCCCATGATCACCCGCTTGCCCTGCCACGCCTCGAGCGCGCGGCTGCTGGGCTCGGTCACCGCGAGCTTGACCGCCGGCGACTGGGCCACCAGCGTGCCGCCTTCCTTGCGGATCACCACGTCGAGAAAATTCATCGCCGGCGCGCCGATGAAGCCGGCGACGAACTTGTTGACCGGATTGCGGTAGACCACGAGGGGTGTGCCGGCCTGCTGGACCCGGCCGTCGCGCATCACCACCACGCGGTCGCCCAGGGTCATGGCTTCGACCTGGTCGTGGGTCACGTAGACCGAGGTGG
>Ga0308309_10000283_pt1 | contig 34610 bp, 39 predicted proteins | sample HubBroMetageWFT5_FD_192491 | JGI IMG/M metagenome (GOLD analysis project Ga0308309, IMG submission 192491) | Warmed and freeze-thawed soil microbial communities from the Hubbard Brook experimental Forest, New Hampshire - Hubbard Brook CCASE Soil... | ecosystem: Environmental > Terrestrial >...
TCGGCTCCACGCTGCCCGAGAAATACGGCTGCGCCGCCGCCAACTACACCACTTACGGCCTGGTCGCGCGTGAAGTGGAGCGCGTCGATTCCGGCTACCGCTCTGCGATGAGCGTGCAATCCTCGTTGGTCATGCATCCGATCTATGCCTACGGCACCGAAGAGCAACGCCTAAAATACCTGCCCAAGCTCGCGACCGGCGAATGGGTCGGCTGCTTCGGCCTCACCGAGCCCGATCACGGCTCCGATCCGGGCGGCATGATGACCCGCGCCGTCACGGTGCCTGGCGGCTACAAGGTCTCGGGCTCCAAGATGTGGATCACCAACTCGCCGATCGCCGACGTGCTGGTGATCTGGGCCAAGCTCGATGGCGGCGCGATCCGCGGCTTCATCCTGGAACGCGGCATGAAAGGCCTCACGACGCCCAAGATCGAAGGCAAGTTCAGCCTGCGCGCCTCGGTGACCGGCGCCATCATGATGGACGAGGTCATGGTGCCGGTCGAAAACATGCTGCCCAATGTCTCGGGTCTGGGCGGACCGTTCGGCTGTCTCAACAATGCACGCTACGGCATCGCCTGGGGCGCCATGGGCGCGGCCGAGTTCTGCTGGAAGCAGGCGCGCAATTACACCCTGGACCGCAAGCAGTTCGGTCGCCCGCTGGCCGCCAACCAGCTCATCCAGAAGAAGCTCGCCGACATGCAGACCGAGATCGCGCTTGGCCTGCAGGCCTGTCTGCGCGTCGGCCGCCTCAAGGACGAGGGCCATGCCCAGCCTGAGATGATCTCGCTGATCAAGCGCAACAACTGCGGCAAGGCGCTCGACATCGCCCGCGTCGCCCGTGACATGCATGGCGGCAACGGCGTGTCGGACGAGTATCACGTCATCCGCCACGTCATGAACCTCGAGGCGGTCAACACCTACGAGGGCACCCACGACGTACACGCCCTGATCCTGGGCCGCGCCATGACCGGCATCCAGGCTTTTACCGGAGCGTAAAAGCGTGCCCCTGCCGCCGCTCGGCGACATCGCTATCGTTGTCGCCGGCGCGCTGGTAGCCGGATTCGTCAATGGTCTCAGCGGTACCGGCTACGCGCTGCTGGCGCTGGGTTTCTGGCTGCAGGCCATGTCGCCAATCACCGCGGCCCCCCTGGTGGCGCTCTGCTCCGTCGGCGGCCATGTGCAGTCGCTGCCCTCGATCTGGCACGGCGTGCGCTGGCCGCGCCTCTGGCCCTTTCTCCTGGCCGGCCTTCTCGGCGTGCCAATCGGCACAATGCTGCTCGAGCATGTGCGCGTGCAGCCTCTGAAACTCGGCGTCGGGCTGCTGCTGATCTGCTACAGCAGCTGGATGGGCTTGGTGCGCCGGCCGCCGATCGTGACCGGCGGTGGCCGCGTCGCCGATTCGGCCGTCGGATTCGCCGGCGGCGTGATGGGTGGCATGGCGAGCCTCAGTGGCCCTGCGCCGACGATCTGGGTGCAGCTGCGCGGCTGGAACAAGGACGAGCAGCGCGGCGTCAACCAGCCCTTCAATATGGCCGTGCTCGCCACGGCCCTGGTGTCCTCCGCCGTCGCGGGCTTCCTTAACCGCACATTCCTGATCTGGGCGGCGATAACCTTGCCCACGACCTTGATCGGCGCGCGGCTCGGCCTCAGCCTCTATGGCCGCATCAACGATGTGCAGTTCCGCCGGATCGTGCTGGTGCTTTTGGGGTTGTCGGGAGCGACGCTCATTGCGTCGTCGCTGCGATGAAGCTGAACACCTTTGCCCGGGCATTTATCCTGGCGTGCGCCGTGATCGCCGCGGTGGCGCTCGTCGGCTACGACCCGGAGCCGCCCCGCCCGAGTGGCGGCCCCACTGCGCTGTCGCCGCTCGCCTGGCCCGACTACAGCCTGAACGGACCGGGCTTCACCGTGCCCGACGTGGCCGATGGCGGATTGATCGCCTACGGCTATGAGCTGCTGGCACGCACCTTCGGCGCCATCGGGCCCGATGTCGCCGATCCGGCGATGCGTTTTGCCGGCAACAACCTCGCCTGCCAGAACTGCCATCTCGACGGCGGCACCAACCGCACCGGCCTGCCGCTGGTCGGCGTGTTCAAGACCTATCCGAAGTTCCTGGCACGCGATCAGCGTGTGGTCTCGCTGCCGGAGCGGCTGAACGAATGCATGACGCGGTCGATGAACGGCCGCAAGCTGCCCGACGATTCTCGCGAAATGGCCGCGCTCCTGGCCTTTATGCGCTTCATCGGCGATCCGCCGCCGGTCTCCACCGAGCCGGCACCAGCCGCCGCGCTGCCGGCCGACGCGGGCCGCGGCGCCGTCGTGTTCACCACGGTCTGCGCCGTCTGCCACCAGGCGAACGGGCTGGGCCGGCGCATGGGTTCACTCGGCGACGCGCGGGGCTACGTCTTTCCGCCGCTGTGGGGTCCCGACAGTTTCAATACCGGCGCCGGCATGGACCGCTACCAGAACATCGTCGGCTTCGTGCGCCGCAACATGCCGCGTGGTGTTGATCCCTTGCATCCGCAGCTCAGCCTGCAGCAAGCCTGGGATGTCGCTGCCCATGTGACGTCGATGCCGCGGCCGGATGACAAGGCAGCACACTGAACAAACACCAATCTCATGCTGAGGAGGCCGCGCAGCGGCCGTCTCGAAGCATGGATACAGCGTGACTGGTTCCCACCCTTCGAGACGCGGTCCGGCGGACCGCTCCTCAGGGTGAGGTCAAGTACGGAAGGCAGCCGCTTTCTTTGAGGATCGTCTCGAGTCCAGGCACGCTCTTGGCCGCCGCATACTTGCGGCGGATCTCGGCCAGCGAGCGCGCGTGATATTTCTGCGGCTCCTGCGACCACGACGCGCCATCCAAGGTCGTCTCGAAGTTCTTCTCGCCTCCCTCGATGGCCATCGCGTTGGCGACCGTCCACGGCAGGAACAGCGCACCGACCTCGTCCTTCAGAAGCGGCAGCAGAGTCGGCGCCAGCCTGGACCACGTCTCAAACGGGCCTTCCGACTTGGGCGAGACCATGCGCTGCACCCATTCCATCACCCTGGGCGACGACGCCCGCATGATCGCGCCGGGCGTCGGATCGGTGGCCGCCTCGTAGAACTGGCCCCACAGGCCGAAATCGGCCATCGCCGGCCGGCCGCCCAACATGTACGGCCGCGCCTGCAGGTGGACCTCGAGCAGGCCGAGCGCGCGCTTGAACGAAACCTCGATCGTGGGCTGGGTCCTGTCGTTGGAGCCGACGAAGCCCAGGCGGCCCATCATGCGCTCGGCGACGGCGGCGCGGCCCTGGGCCACGGCGAGCGTGCCTTGCCCGCCCATCATCTGCTGGGCGATGCGCTCGGCGGTCGACCAGGCATCCGGCTGATAGCGCCAGCGATAATGGAACATCCACTTGTTGCCCCACTCATCGCCGTATTCCTCGAGCAACGCGGAAATGAAAGCGAGCGCGGGATCGTCGGGCACGACCGAGGGTTCGTACCGGCCCGCCTCGAAGCGTTCGATGATCGGCGTGGAGTCCTGCACGCCCTCGCCTTCGGGCGTCACGACCAGCGGCACCAGCGGCAGCTTGGCGTATTTCTGGAACTCGGCCTGGACGGCGGGCGAGCGCGGGATCCACTCGTGCGGCAGGCCCTTGTAGCGGAAGTAGGAACGCACCTTCACCGAATAGGGCGACAGCTCCGAGCCGAAGATCCGGTAGTTGCTCACGCGCCGTCAGATCCAGCGCTTGCGCTTCAGCCAGATCCATAACCCGCCGACGATGGCGACGACGATGATCCAGAAGAAGGCATAGCCATATTCCCAACCGAGCTCCGGCATATTGCCGTTGCCGCGGTCGAAGTTCATGCCATAGATGCCGGCCAGAAAGCTGAGCGGCATGAAGAAGACGGTGATGATCGCCATCGTCTTCATCACCTCGGCCATGCGATTGGACGCATGCATGAGGTAGACTTCCATCAAGCCATTGGTCATTTCTCGGTAGCTCTCGACCAGGTCGAGCACGGCCACGGCATGGTCGAAGCAGTCGCGCAGATAGGTGCGCGTTTCGGGCATGATGTACGGCACTTCCGGCCGCATCACCGCCAGCACGGTCTCGCGCTCGGCCCATTCGATCCTGTGGAACGCCACCAGCGCACGCCGCGCCTGATGGATATGGTTCAGCGTGTCCGCCGTGGGATGACCGAGCGCCTCATCCTCGAGCTCCTCGAGGTGGCTCGACAGCGCCTCGATCAGCGGGAACTTGCGGTCGACCACGAGGTCGATCAGCGCATAGACGAGATAGTCGATGCCGAAGGTGCGCAGCCTGGAGCCCGAGGTCTGAAGCCGATCACGCACCGGCTTGAAGACGTCCAACTTGTGATCGTGGAAGGAGATCGCATAGTTTTCGCCGAAGAAGATGCTGACCTGGCGTGGCTGAAGCTCGCCTTCCTCGTAGACCGGATCGTTCAGCACGATGAAGCCCTGGCCCTCGTAGAGGTCGAGCTTGCTTCTCTGGTGGGCGTGGAACACGTCCTCGAGCGCCAGCGGATGCAGATTGAAGGCCATGCCGAGGTCGCGCAGCATGTCCGAGCTCGGCCTGCCCCCGACGTCGATCCAGGTGTGGCCCGGCGTGCCGAGATGGAAGCGGCATTCGTCGACCTCCACGCCGTGCAGCACCTGCACGTCTTCCGACGTGTACTCGACCAGGGTGAAGTCGAGCGCCTCGTCGGGCACGGGCGCGCGCCCGGCAAGCGTGCCGGGCGCCGTGCCTGGCTTGGTATGGCGATGTACGATGCCGTCCATGTTCCCCATGCGCCGTTGTCGGCGTCAGACCTCCTGCATGACCTGGACGTCGGGCCGCCCGGCGAGATAGTCGCCGAGCTTGCGGCCGAGTTCCTTGAAATGCGCCGCAGCGCGATGGGCCTCGAGCGCCGCCTGGTCGTCGTAGCGTTCCAGCATGACATAGACATTGACGTCGGCGGTCTTGTGCAGCGCATAGAGCTTGTTGCCTGGCTCGTCGGCCCGGACCTTGGCCTGCAGCGCCTTCATCGTCGCCTCGAAGTCGGCGTTGGTGCCCGGCTTGATGGTGAGCTTGGCGATGACACCGAGCATGGTCTTATCCTCTCTCGCTATTGCGGCCGCTTTTTTACAAGGTACTTGTGTTCACCATCGCACACCAGTTCACCCTTCTGGTTATGGATGGTGAGCTTCATGACCATGACACCGGTGGTGCGGCCAGGCTTGAGCTCGCTCACCTCCAGCATCGGATAGAGCGTGTCGCCGCAATAGACCGGCTTCAGGAAGCGCGCCGACTGCTCGAGGAAGCCGATCAGCGAATCGCCGATGACATGGGGAAAGATGCCGGCGCCCGCCGCGCCCTGGATCGCCACCTGCAGGCCATGCGCCAGCAGGTCACGATGGCCCCTCGCCTTGCAATACTCGCGGTCATAGTGGATCGGATGGTTGTCGCCGCTGGCGAGCTGGAAGGCGGCGAACATCGCTTCGGTCTGGGTGCGCGAGCTGATGTAGAATTTCTGGCCGACCTTCATGTCCTCGAACCAGTGCGTCGGTCCGAAGCGGTGCTCCTCAGGCTTGAATTGATTAGCCTCCGCCACGCGCCTTCTCCCGCCTTTGCGCCGGCACCATAGCCCGGCCTCTAGGCCGGAGGAAACAGGTCGGCCAGCCGGTCGAGTGTCGGTTCGAGATAGTCGGGCCTGGTGTCGTCGCGTGGCGGAAGCCCGACGCGATTGTGCCAGTAGACCGGCATGCCCACGCCCTTGGCGCCCGGCACATCGGAGGCGGAGCCGGCGACGAACAAGGTCCGTTCGGGCGCCGTACCGAGCGCCGCCAACACGGCCCGATAGGGCTCGGGACGCGGCTTGTAGAACCCGACGCTTTCGGCCGTGGCCACTGTCCTGAACGGCACGCCCACGCGATCCGCCGCCTGGCGACCCAGACGGATCGAGCAGTTGGTCGCCACGGCAAGCGGCACCCGCAACTTGGCCAGCACGCCCGGCGCTTCGGGCCATGGCTCGAGTTCGCTCCAGCGCCGCTCGAGTCCCCCGCCCAGGCTTTCAGGCAGCCCAACGTCGCGCGCCGCTTCGCGCACCAGAGTCTCATAGGGCCTGTAGGCGCCGCAGCCGTAGGTAATCTCGAGATAGCGTCGGCGCCACTTCATGCCGGCATCGGGCGAGCCCGCGACGTCGTTCCACAAGGTCCAAGAATCGAGCAGCGCCGTCAGCAGGTCGAAGACGACGGCGTCGTATTTCACGCTGCCTTCGCCTTGCGGCCCATGCCATCGAACAGGTCGAGCATACGCTCGCGCCAGGCATGGACCGGATCGTCCTGCTCCAGCAGCTCGAGGTGGCTCACGGTGCGCCCCCACAGGAAAGCGCCGGCCAGCGCATAGTCGGGATAGGCCGGCTCTTCGCCCGCCAGGAACTTCTGGTCGCGCAGGACACGGCGGGCCGGCTCCAGCACCGCGCGAAAGGCGGCAACCCCGTTTTCATGCGCCTTGGCCTGGAAGGCGGCGAAGTCGGTCGTGCCCAGGCGCTTGCCGCGCGATTCCCGGAAATAGGGCTGATCGACCGGCCGAACGCGATCGTAGAGGTCGCCGACGATGATAGGGAACAGCGCCACATGCACCGCCGTGTCGACCCAGCCGCTGGCGAAGCGCGCATAGGCGAGCGCCGTTTCGTCCTTGAACAGCTTCTTGTCGGGATAGGCCCGGTCGAGATGCCCGGCGATCGCCCAGCTGTCCTTCACCACGTTCGGGCCATCATGGATGACCGGAACGGTTTGCGACTGGGCAAAGGCGATCTTCTGCTTCTCGGTGAAGCCCATGGGCTCGTCCCGCCAGCCGAGGCCCTTGTGCTTCAGCGCGAACTTGGCGCGCCAGCAGAACGGGCTCGGCCGGCGATCGTCCTGAAACACGAGATCATAGAGCGTGATCATGCTGGCCTCACTTTCCGTCCAGCATGCGGATGATGCCGGAGAAATCCTTGGCGCCGTTGCCGCTGTTGACGAACAGGTTGAAGAGCTGGGCCGCCTCCGCGCCCATCGGCGTGCTGGCACCCGAAGCCTGCGCCGCCTGCTGGGCGAGCTTCAGGTCCTTCAGCATGTTGTCCGCCGTGAAGCCCGCCTGATAGTCGCGGTTGGCGGGCGAGGTCGGCACCGGGCCCGCCACCGGCAGATAATTGTTCACCGCCCAGCAACTGCCGGATGCCGTCGACACGACATCGAACAGCTTCTGCACATCAAGCCCCAGGCGCTTGCCGAGCAGGAAGCCTTCCGACACGGCGATCATGGTGATGCCAAGAATCATGTTGTTGCAGATCTTGGCTGCCTGTCCCGCACCGACAGCGCCGGTGTGCACAATGTTCCTGCCCATCTTGTCCAGGACCGGCCGTGCCTTGGCGAAGGCGGCATCGCTACCGCCGACCATGAAGGTGAGCGTGCCGGCCGTGGCGCCGCCGACGCCGCCCGAGACCGGCGCATCGACCATGTCGAGCCCCGCCTGCTGTGCCAGCTGCCCGACATGCCGGGCGCTCTCGACATCGATGGTCGAGCAATCGATCAGCAGCGTTCCCTTGGCGACGTTGGGCAGCACGTCCTTTTCGTAGACCTCGCGCACATGCTTGCCGGCCGGCAGCATGGTGACCACGATCTCCGCGCCCTTCACTGCCTCGGCGGCAGAGGCCACCTTCCTCGCGCCCTTGTCGACCGCGGCATCGACCGCCGCGGACGACAGATCGAAGGCCATGACCTGGTGCTGAGCCTTCACGAGGTTGGCGGCCATCGGGCCACCCATGTTGCCGAGACCGATGAAGGCGATCTTCGCCATGTTGTCCTCCCTCAAGTGCCGATCAGTCGAAGAACAGGTCGTTCGCAACCGGCCTGAAATGCGCCTCGACCATATCGCGCGTCACGCCCTCGATGGTGGGCGGATTCCACTTTGGCTTCTGGTCCTTGTCGATGAGGAGCGCCCGCACGCCTTCGAAGAAATCATGATCGGGCCGCATGGCGCTCTGCGCCATGCGGTACTCGATGGTCATCGTATCCTCGAACGAGCGATTGGCGCAGCGCTTGAGTTGCTCCAGGGTGATCGACATCGACAGCGGCGAGAGCTTCATCAGGGCGGCGAGCTGCTTTTGCGCCCAGTCGCCGGGATGCTTCTTCAGCTTGGCCACGATCTCGGAGACCGAAGCGGCCGAGAAGCAGCGGTCGATATCGAGCATCAAGTCGGGCAAGGCAGGCAAGCCTGCATCGGCGGTGAAACGGGCGATCACCGCATCCACCTTGCGGTCGGCGCCGGGGCTGGCTAAATCGGCAGCACCCAGCGCCGCCTGCAGGTCGTTCATCAGCGCGCTCGGCACATGGGCATCGACGATGCCGGCCCACAGCGCGTCCGCCACCTTCAGGCGGTGGCTGGTGAGCGCCAGGAACGTGCCCAGCGCGCCGGGCAGGCGCGTCAGGAAATAGCCGCCGCCGACATCGGGAAAGAGACCGATGGTGGTCTCCGGCATGGCGAACAGGAACTTCTCGCTCGCCACCGAGTGCGAGCCGTGCGCGGAGAGGCCCACGCCGCCGCCCATGTCGATGCCGTCGATCAGTGAGATCCACGGCTTGGCGAAGCGATAGATGCGGCGGTTGACGATATACTCGTCGCGGAAAAAGTCGCGACGCAACGTGCCCGACGGATTGTCGTGCATCTCGCGATAGAGACCGATGACGTCGCCGCCGGCGCAGAAGGCGCGGTCGCCCGCGCCGCGCAGCACCACCGCCTTGATCGCGGTGTCCTTCTCCCAGCCGGGCAGGACCTTTTCCAGCTCGAGGATCATGCCATGCGTCAGCGCATTCAGCGCTTTCGGCCGGTTGAGCGTGATCAGGCCCAGCCCGTCTTTGACCTCGAACAGTATTTCCGCCTCAGACATCGACTCTCCGTTACACCCCTGCTGTCATCCCGAGCCTAGCGAGGGACCTTTGCTCTTGGCTCTAAAGGTCCCTCGGCCTGCGGCCTCGGGATGACAAGGTGCGCGTTACCCCATCAAAAGCCTGCGCGAAATGATCACCCGCATGATCTCGTTGGTGCCTTCGAGGATCTGGTGAACGCGCAAGTCGCGCAGATAGCGCTCGATGGGAAAGTCCTTCAAGTAGCCGTAGCCGCCATGCAATTGCAGCGCCTCGTTGACGACCTGGAACCCGACGTCGGTCGCAAAGCGCTTGCCCATCGCCGCGGCCTGGGTCGCCTCGGACGACTTGGCGTCGAGCAGGAAGGCCGCGCGCCAGATCAAGAGCCGCGCGGCGTCGAGCTCGGTCGCCATGTCGGCCAGCTTGAATTGCGTCGCCTGGAAGTCGGCGATCGGCTGGCCGAACTGCTTGCGCTCGACGACGTAGCGCGACGCGGTTTCGAGGCAGGCACGGGCGCCGCCCAGCGAACAGGCGCCGATATTGATGCGCCCGCCATCGAGACCGGCCATGGCGATCTTGAAGCCGTGGCCCTCCGGCCCCAGCCGGTTGGCGACCGGCACCTTGCAGTTTTCGAAGATTACCGCCGCCGTCGGCTGGCTGTTCCAGCCGAGCTTCTGTTCCTGCTTGCCGAAGGAAAGGCCGGGCGTTCCAGCCTCGACGACCAGCGTGGAGATGCCGCCCGCCCCCTTCCCGCCGGTGCGCAGCATGACGACATAGATGTCGCTGCGGCCGCCGCCAGAGATGAAGGCCTTGGTGCCGTTCACGATGTAATGATCGCCTGAAAGCTCGGCGCGCGTGCCGAGAGCGGCCGCGTCCGATCCGGCGCCGGGCTCGGTCAGGCAGTAGCTGGCGAAATGCTCCATCGAGCAGAGCTTCGGCAGGAAGCGGCGACGTTGCGCGTCGTCGCCAAAGCCGTCGATCATCCAGGCGGCCATGTTGTGGATGGAAATGTAGGCCGCCGTGCTCGGGCAGGCCGCCGCCAGCTCCTCCATGATCAGCGCCGCATCCATCCGCGAGAGCCCGCTGCCGCCCACATCCTCCTTCACATAGATGCCGCCGAAGCCAAGAGCCGCCGCTTCGCGCAGGGTCTCGACCGGGAAGATCTTCTCGGCGTCCCAGCGCGCCGCTTCGGGCAGCATGCGCGCGGTCGCGAATTGCCGCGCCGTATCGCGGAACGCCTGTTGCTCTTCAGTAAGATTAAAGTCCATGCGCGCGGGATCATATCGGGGGGTCCCCCTCCGTCAACCTGGCAGGATGGCAACGAACGGCCCCTCCCCCTATGCTCGCACCATGGGCTGGCGCGACATGACTGCGGAGGAAGCGGCGACGCTGCCCGAGGCGCGGCTGGGCGGAGCGCTGCTCTGGATGGCCGCCGCCGCCGCTCTCCTCTGCATCGTCGCCATCGCGGGCGCAGTCGTCGCCTTCCATCAACTGCGCGAAATCGGCGGCCGCTACATGATCGCGGTCGGCTTCGTTGCGGCCTGGTCGCTCGCCTTCATCGTCCTGACCCTGCTGCGCGCCCGGGTGACGCCGGTCGTGGCCGGCGCCGGGCTCGTTGTCTGGATCGCCTATCGCTTCTCCGCCGCACTGCTCAGTCAGGCCGGCTGGCCCCTGGCGATCGACCTCCTGGGCGAGGCGATCCTGGCCGCCGGATTCTGCGGCTATATGGCCGACGGAGTGCGACCCAACGCCTATTATCGTCGGCGTCTTCCGACGTCCTGAGCGTCCAAAAGCGCCTCGCTGGCCGCCCGCACCGCCGACTTCACTTCAGGTTTTCTCGCAGACCGCCATCAACAGGCCGACGCGGCCTTCGATGACGTTGCGGCCAAAATTCCCCGACATGGTCCTGAAATCCGGCCCGAGAAGCAGATGAAGTCCCAACTTCGGTGGCTGGGCAGGAGGACGCAGGGCTGCGAACCACTGCCTGGCTTCCGCTGTGACGTCGCGCCAAACACCGATGGTGAAGCCGCTGCTTTCCAGCACGGCACGCGTGGCGTCGGCGTCGAGCAGGAAGCTGGTCGAGGGATCGCGCGCCCATGGCACCGGAAACAGTGGCTCGGCGCCCGGAATGGCGACGGCATCGTACAAGGCCAGTTTGCCGCCCGGTTTCAGCACGCGCGCCATTTCCCGGTAGAGCCTCGGCCGGTCAGCGATGTTCATCGCCACATGCTGCGTCCAGACCCTGTCGAATTCGCCGTCGCCGAACGGCAGGTCGAGCGCGTTGGCAGCGCGGAACTCGACGTTGCCGGCCAGGCCCGCGCGTACCGTCAGCGCCTCGGCCAACCGGCAATATTCCGCCGTCAGATCGATACCGACGACTTTGCAGCCCAGGCTTTCCGCCAGGTAGCGCGCCGGTCCACCGATGCCGGAGCCGACATCGAGGACGCGGCTTGTTGAGTCGATGCCGGCGAGCGCCGCCAGTTCCCTGGTGGCTTCGAGACCGCGGGCGTGGAATTGATCGAGCGGCGCGAGGTCCGCCGTCGTCAGCCGGGGCGGCAATCCCGCCGCGTCGAGGGCAGCAAGCACTCCATCGACCAGCGAACGCGAGGCGTAGTGAGTTTCGACCGGGTTCGATGGCGACGCCATGGCGATCCTCCAGGAAGTGACTGGTGACGAGCGTTCGGCCCCGAGCGGCGTCCTGGCAAGCGGTTCGGCCATGACATTCGTTCATGCGGAATTGAGCAATCTTGACGGAACGGGCTTGCGGCAAACCCGCCATATTGCGGCTGCCTGTGGTTCACGCCATAAACCCCGACCATGGCGAAACGCTTCTCGACCCTTGGTCGCTATCCGACAACGCGGCTGCGCCGCAACCGCCGCGAGGCGTGGTCGCGCCGGCTGGTCGCCGAGCACAAGCTCTCGACCGACGACCTGATCTGGCCGGTGTTCGTGCAGGAGGGAACGAATGCGCGCACGCCGGTCGAGTCCATGCCCGGCGTTGACCGCCTGTCGGTCGATCTGCTGGTCGAGGCGGTGAAAGAGGCGCGCGATCTCGGCATTCCGGCGGTGGCACTGTTTCCCGAGACCGATCCCAAGAGCAAGACTCCCGACGGTCGCGAGGCCTACAACCCGTGCAATCTCGTCTGTCGCGGCATCACGGCGGTGAAGAAGGCTGTGCCCGACATCGGCGTGGTCTGCGACGTGGCGCTCGATCCCTTCAACAGCGACGGCCATGACGGCATCGTGCGCGACGGCTACGTGCAGAATGACGAGACCCTGGAGGCGCTCATCAAGCAGGCGATCGTGCAGACCGAGGCCGGCGCCGACATCCAGGCCCCGTCCGACATGATGGACGGCCGCATCGGCGCCATCCGCCGGGCGCTCGACGACAAGGGCTTCATCCACGCCCAGATCATGTCCTACGCCGCCAAGTATGCCTCGGCCTTCTACAATCCGTTCCGCGACGCCATCGGCAGCTCCGGCGTCCTGAAGGGTGACAAGAAGACCTATCAGATGGACTACGCCAACTCAGACGAAGCGTTGCGCGAGGTCGGCTTCGACATCGAGGAAGGCGCCGACATGGTGATGGTCAAGCCTGGCCTGCCCTATCTCGACATCGTGCGCCGCGTGAAGGACGCCTTCGGCGTGCCGACCTACGCCTACCAGGTGAGCGGTGAGTATTCGATGCTGAGGGGTGCCGCCGACCGGGGCTGGCTCGACTGGAACAAGGTGCTGATCGAGACCCTGACCGGCTTCAAGCGCGCCGGCTGTGACGGCATTTTAACCTATGGCGCGGTGGACGCAGCCAAGCTCCTGAACGCCCAGAAATGATCGAACGGCCGTCGGCCCGGTTGATCCTGCTCGACCCGCAGGACCGCCTGTTCCTGTTCAAGGTCCACGATCCCGCGGTGTTCGATCCCAGCCATCCGTTCCACGACCCGTTCTGGGTGATGATCGGCGGGATGGTCGATGCCGGCGAGGATTACGCCGAAGCCGCCGTGCGCGAGGCCGACGAAGAGACGAAATTGCCAGTGATTGGCACGCCGCGCTGGGTATGGACCCGCGAGCGCCGCATGAGCTGGCGTGGCCGCGACGTCCTGCACAAGGAACGCTTTTTCCTGGCCCATACCGACCGCACGGAGGCAGATACCTCCGGCCTCGACGCGCGCGAGCGAAGCTGGACGCGTGGCCATCGCTGGTGGCGCGCCGATGAGATCGCGGCCTCCAAAGAGCGATTTGAGCCGCTCGATCTCGGCGAACGCCTGGCGACGCTGCTGCGCGACGGGCCGCCGAAGGAACCGATCACGCTCACCTAGCTCAGCGGCCGTCCCGCTTCTCCTTCTCACGCTTGCGCCTCTCATGTTCAGCCGACGCGCCACGATAGGCGCGCCAGGCGAGAACGAGCGCGACCAACGAGCAGGCGACGCCCACGATCAGCGCGATCGATTGGGTTTCAACCATGTTCAAGGAACCTCGCCACGGCCAGATCACTCCAAGGCTGCCGGCTGCGCGCACCGTGAAAGCCGACATGGCCCCCAGAGTCGGGCAGAAGCGGCTTGAGCGACGCGTTGGCCGCCCAATCATACTCCCGATAGAGCGCGCCGGGAATCCACGGATCGTCGAGCGCGGACATCACCAGGGTGGGAACGCGGATGCCGGCCATGAACCGGGTCGGCCGGCAGCGCTCGTAGTAGTCCTCGGCACTGGCGAAACCGTACCGTGGAGCGATGAAAACGTCGTCGTAGTCCCACACCGTGCGGGCGCCCATGATGGCGGCGCGTTCTGCGGCCGAGACGATGGCGCCCGCGCCCGTCGCCTCGGCCTTCATGAGATCGAGGATGTAGCGGTGATAGAGCCGGTTGCGCAGCCGCATCATGGACCGGCACGCGACGGCGAGGTCGATCGGCGCCGAGACGGTGGCGGCCGCGGCAAGTGGTGAGGCCCAGCCCTCCTCGCCGAGATATTTCAACAGCATCGCGCCGCCCAGCGAGTAGCCGACGGCCACGAGCCCGTCGCGCGTGAGCTCGCCCGGCAGCACCGACAGCAGCGCCCGCAAGTCCTGGCTGCGACCGGCATAGTAGTGCTGGCCGCAGACCGACCGTGACGGGCCCGCGCCGCGCAGATTGAGTCGCAACACGCGGCCGCCGCGATCGAGCAGCAGCCGCGCCATGGTGAAGAGATAGAGGCTGTCCTCGGCACCGGTCAGTCCGTGGATCAGGATGGCAAGCGGCGCGCCGGCACGCGGCGTCGCCGGCCGATCGAGGCTGGCCAAAAGCGTGTCGCCGGTGCCGTCTGGCAACGGGACTCTCAGCCGTTCGGTCGCATGGGGCGCGAGAGAGGTCGAAACGCCGCGTAGCCGGTTGGCGATGGTCTGCAGATCGCCACCCCACCACGGGAAGCGCGGTCGAAAGTGCGGCAGGTCGAGCGGCGGATCGGGGCTCACGCCGGTATTCTATCAAACTCGTTCCAAGAATTTCTCCAGCACCGTGTCGCACCACGGACGGTTGCTGTCCGCCGCGTGGAAGCCGAGATGTCCACCGCCTTCAGCCATCACCGACAACAGGAACGGATTGTCCGACCATTTGAAGTCTCGATAGTACTCTGCCGGAATCCACGGATCGTCAGCGGCCGCCAGCACCATGGTTGGCACGCGGATTTCAGGCATGTAGTTCAAGGGCGCACAAAGCTCGTAGTAGTCGTCGGCGTCGCGAAAGCCGTAGCGCGGCGCGATGAAGCGGTCGTCGTAGTCGCGCACGCTGCGCACCGAGCGAACGATTTCTCGCTCCTCCGCCGAAAGCTCGCCGCCTTCAGCCAACGTCTCCTTCTTGATGTCCGCCAGAATGTAGTTGTGATAGAGCCAGTTGCGCGGCCGCTGCATGTGCTCGCAAGTGCGCTTGAGGTCGAGCGGCGCGCAGATTGTGGCCGCCGCGCGCAGCGGCGAGAACGGGCCCTCCTCACCGAGATATTTCAACAGCATGGCGCCACCCATCGAATAGCCGACTACGGCGATGCCGTTGTCAGTCAGGTCGTCGGGCAGTTGCGACAGAACACGGCGAAAATCGGCGGTGCGCCCGATGTGATAGTGCTCGCGGCAATGGGCGCGCGAGGCGCCGCAGCCACGCAGGTTCAGTCGCAGAACGCGATAGCCAAGGGTGAGCAGATGGCGGGCACCGTTCAACACATGCGAACTGTTCTCGCAGCCGGTGACGCCGTGCAGCAAAATCACCAGCGGACGGTTGGCCTGCGGCTCGGCCGGCCGGTCGAGCATGCCCACCAAAATGTCACCGCTGCGATCGGCCATGCAAAAGCAAACGCGTTCGCTGGTATGCGGCGCCAGGTTCGCCTGGTATGTGCCAAGCAATACCGCGATCGTCTGCAAGTCCGCGCCCCACCACGGAAAGCGCGGTTTGAACGGCGGCAGATCGAGAGAATCGATGGACGGTGGCACGTCGAATCCGTATTCACAGTTTGCTTGGGATGAAAACGCCGGTTCCGTCACAGAGTTCCGCCCTGCTGGGCGTCGCATGCGCCGTTGGCGCGGCGACCGTTTTCAGTACGGCCGGCGTCATTGTGCGCCGCATCGGCCTGCCGGCCTGGGATGTGTCGTTTTGGCGCTCGGCCCTGCTCGTTGCCACGATGTTGCCACTGCTTTTCTGGCAGCGCCGCGGCGTATGGATCGACGTTCGCAATGCGGGTCTTGCACTTTTAGTGAGTGCTCTGCTGCTGGCCGGTAGTTTCGTCGCCTTCATCCTGGCGCTGGGCCTCGCCCCGGTCGCCAATGTGCTACTGATGTTCGGCGCCACGCCGTTCATTACCGCCCTGCTCGCACGCCTCGTCTTGGGCGAGCCGTTGCACGGCCATACGATCCTCACCATGGCAGCTGCAGTGCTGGGGCTTGCGATCAGCGTAGCGGGCTCGCTGCAGGCAGGCGCGCTCGCCGGCATGGCCACAGCCTTTATCGTCGTGCTGTGCATGAGCGGCAATTACGTCGTCGTGCGTCACCGCCGTGACATTGGCATGGCGCCGGCGATCTGGCTGGCCGGGCTGATCTCCGGCCTGGTGGCGCTGCCTTTCGCCGAACCCACCAACGTCACATGGTCGCAGGTCCCGTGGCTGTTGGCGCTGAGCCCGGGCCAGCTCGCCGGCGGTCTGCTGCTTTACATGGCGAGCCTGAAGCGCATCCCTGCCGGCCGCGCCGCTCTGCTGGGCCTGCTCGAGCTGGTGCTGGGCCCGCTCTGGGTGTGGCTGTTCGATGGCGAAAAGCCGGATGATCTCACCCTGCTGGGCGGTGTCATCGTAATCGGCGCCGCCGCGGCAAACGTGTGGCTGGATTCACGGCGGGTCACTGGTTAAGAACCGGACATGACCCAGAGTTCAAAGGGCCCCTTGTCGGGCATCGTCGTCGTCGACCTTTCGCGCATCCTGGCCGGCCCCTACTGCACCTTGCTGATGGCCGAGATGGGCGCACGGGTGATCAAGGTCGAGCCGCCCAAAGGCGGCGACGACGCGCGCGCCTACGGGCCGTTCGTCAAGGGCAAGTCGACCTACTTCGCCTCGGTCAACCGCGGCAAGGAAAGCATCGCGCTCGACCTCAAGGACGACGAGCAGCGCAAGATCTTCGAGAAGCTGCTCGAAAAGGCCGACGTGATCGTCGAGAACTTCAGGCCCGGCACGATGGAGAAGCTGGGCTATGGCTGGGAAAACCTGCACCAGAAGTATCCCCAGCTGATCTACGCCTCGGCCTCCGGGTTCGGCCATACCGGTCCCAACTCCAAGGATCCCGCCTACGACATGGTCGTGCAGGGCATGGGCGGCGTCATGAGCATCACCGGCAACGAGGGCCAGCCGCCGGCAAGAGTCGGCATGTCGATCGGCGACATCGGTGCCGGCCTTTTCACCGCGGTCGCGGTCAATGCCGCGCTGGTCCATCGCCTCAAGACCGGCGAGGCGACCAAGGTCGATATCGGCATGTTCGACTGCCAGATCGCGCTCCTGGAAAATGCCGTCATGCGTTACACGGTCGAGGGCGAGATCCCGGGTCCTCTCGGCGCGCGCCATCCCACCATCACGCCCTTCCAGGCCTTCCGCACCGCCGACGGCGCCATCATCATCGCGGCCGGCAATGACGGCCTCTTCATCAAGACCTGCGAGGCGCTCGGCCGATCCGACATGGCGACCGATCCCAATTACAAGACCAACGCCCTTCGCCAGAAGCATCACGACAAGCTCGAGCGCGAGATCGAATCGGTGTTGAAGGATCACACCACGGCTCACTGGCTCGGCGTGCTCGCCAGGGCGGGCGTGCCGGGTGGGCCGATCAACAACATCAAGCAGGCGCTGGAGCATCCCCAGATCGCCGCGCGCAACATGCTGGTCGAGGTTCCCGACGGCAGCGGCGGCACGCTGAAGCTGGCGGGCAACCCCATCAAGATGTCGGCCTTCGAGGACCCCAAGACGCGGCGACCGGCGCCGGATCTCGACAGCGACCGCGACGCCATCCTGTCCTATCTCGGCGGCTAGCCCGTGCGGGCACCCCCCGCGAAAATAGTGGTTCGGCTCGGCGTCGGCCTGGCGAAGGTCATGGCCGGCGCGATGCTGTCGATCCTGGTGTTCCTGACCGGCGCCTTTTTCCAGGTCCGCGGCGCGCTGCCGGCCTATAGCGGCCATGTCGAGGCGAAGGGGCTGAAGGCTCCGGTCGAGATCCTGCGCGACAAGAACGCCGTGCCGCACATCATCGCGGGCTCCCTCGAGGACGCGGCTTTCGGGCTGGGCTACGTGCACGCCCAGGACCGCTTCTGGCAGATGGAGCTGATGCGCCGGCTGGGCCAGGGCCGGCTTTCCGAGATCGTACCGCCGCGGCTGGTCGGGTCCAGCCTGGTCGACACCGATCGCACGATGCGCGGCCTCGGACTCTACCGCAAGGCAGCCGACAGCGTGAACGCGCTCTCGCCGGCGATGCGTGCCATCATCGACGCCTATGCCGGCGGCGTGAACGCCTGGCTCGCCCGGGATGACCAGCAATTCGGTCTCGAACTCACTGTCATCAAGCTGCTGTCCGGCGGCCGCTACCGTCCCGAAGCCTGGCAGCCGGCCGATTCGCTGGTATGGGCCAAGCTGATGGCGCTCGGGCTGGACGGCAATTGGCGCGCCGAGCTGCTGCGGCTCCGGCTCGCGCACAAGATCGGCGAGGACGGCGTGAAGTTCCTGATCGAGGCGCCGGGCGAGAGCCGCGATTCGACCCTCTCTCTGGCGAACGAGGCGATGAACGGCACCGATCTCGACCTGCTTTACCGCGCCACCGACAATATCGGCACGCGCAAGCGCGAGGCTTCCAACGAGTGGGTATTGTCGGGCGCTCATTCCGTTTCGGGCAAGCCGCTGCTCGCCAACGACCCGCACCTTGCCCTCTCCTTCCCCGGTACCTGGTATCTCGCCCGCTTGGTCGGCCCGGGGTTCGATATCCGCGGCGCCACGTCGCCCGGCTCGCCCGCCGTCGTTCTCGGCCACAACGGTACGATCGGCTGGGGCTTCACCACCACCAACCTCGACAGCCAGGACCTGTTCATCGAGCGGATCGATCCGACCGACCCCAACCGCTACATCACGCCCGACGGCGCACGGCCGTTCGCCGTGCGCGACGAGACGATCAACGTCGCCTGGGGCGATCCGGTGACGATGCGCGTGCGCGAGACGCGGCACGGTCCGGTGATCAACGATTTCAGCCGCCGCGCCGACGACCTCGCGCCGCAGGGCCACGTGCTCGCGCTGCAGGCCACCGCGCTCGACGGCAACGACACCTCGGCAGAGGGGTTCGGCCGCTTCGGGCTGGCGCAGAACTGGGAAGATTTCCTGAACGCGGCGCGCAAGATCGTCTCGCCGATGCAGAACATGGTCTATGCCGACACCGCGGGGAACATCGGCCTGGTGTCGCCGGCGCACGTGCCGATCCGGCGCAAGGGCGACGGCTCGATGCCGGTGCCGGGCTGGACGTCGGACTTCGATTGGGCGGGCTTCGTGCCGTTCGACGAACTGCCGCGGCTTTACAATCCGCCGAGCGGCATCATCGTCAACGCCAACGCACGAGTGGTGCCCGACGACTACCGTCACTTCATCACCCGCGATTGGGGCGAGCCCTACCGCCAGCTCCGCGCCAACCAGCTCTTGCGCGAGGTCGAGCGCCATCCGGTCTACGGCATGATCGTCATGCAGGCCGACAATCTCACGGGCGACGCCGCCGACATGCTGCCGCTCTTGCTGAAGGGGGCGCCGCGCAACGCCCGCGCCGCCCGCGTCTACGAGCTTATGAGCCGGTGGAATCGCTTCATGCTGGCAAACCGCGCCGAGCCTCTGATCTATACAGCGTGGATCTGGCAGCTACAGCGCGGCCTGCTGGCCGATGAGCTGGGTGACGACCTCTTCGAGACGATGGCGGCGCCCGACGTGCCGTTGATGCTGCGCATCATCCGCGAAAAGCCCGGCTGGTGCGACGACGGCGGCACACGCCAGACCGAGACCTGCGAGGATCAGATCGCGCTCGCACTCGACCGCGCGCTGGACTGGATCGCCCGTCGCCAGGGACCCGAAATCGACAAATGGCAGTGGGGCCGCGAACACTTCGCCGCGCATCGCCATCCGCTGTTCGATGCAGTGCCGCTGCTGCGCGATCTCGCCTCCGTACGCTTTGCGTCAGACGGCGGTGCGCAGACGCTCAACCGCGCCCATCCCTCCTACCGCGGCGACCGGCCGTTCGACGCCGTGCTCGGCGCCGCCTACCGCGGCGTCTACGATTTCAGCGACCTCGACAACAGCCGTTTCGCCATGCCGCTCGGCCAGTCCGGCAACATGCTCTCGCCGTGGGCGCGCAACTTCGTCGACCGCTGGCAGACGCTGGGCTATGTCGAGATCACCGGCACTCATGCCGAAGTCGCCCGCACCGCCGTCGGCACGATCACGCTGTCACCGCCGGCACGCTGATCCACGCCCATTGACGGGCGTCCCGCGAGGCCCAATATTCAATCGATGTTCGACACCGCTCACCTGTCCTGCTCGCGAATGCGCCAGCCCCCTTCGACCGGACGGGGCGGAAGGATGACGCACGGCTGATAGCAGCCCGATCGGTCTCTCCAGCCCTTCCACGCGAAGGGCTTTTTCATGTCCGCACGCGACACGATGGAGAGGTCCCATGGCCAAGTTTCTGATCACCAGCGCACTTCCCTACGTCAACGGCGTAAAACATCTCGGCAACCTCGCCGGGTCGCTCTTGCCGGCCGACATCCATGCGCGTTTTCGCCGGCAAACCGGGCACGAGGTGCTGTTTCTCTGCGGCACGGACGAACACGGCACGCCGACCGAGCTCGCGTCTCAGGCGGCGGGATTGCCGGTCGCCGAATATTGCTCGCGTCAGCACGCGATCCAGGCCGACATCTATCGTCGCTTCGGCCTCTCGTTCGATCACTTCTCGCGAACCTCGGGCGTCGCCAACCGACTGCTGACGCAGGAACTCTTCGGGCGCCTCGATGCCGCCGGTTACATCGAGCCGCGCGTTATTCGGCAGGCCTATTCATCCACCGACAAGCGCTTCCTTCCCGACCGCTATGTGGTCGGCACCTGCCCCCATTGCGGCAACCCGAACGCTCGTGGCGACCAGTGCGAAAGCTGCACCCGCCTGCTCGACCCCGACGACCTCGTGTCGCCGCGCTCGGCGATCTCCGGCGCGACCGATGTCGAATTTCGCGAGACGCGGCACTTGTTCCTGAAACTGTCGGCGTTCGAGGGCCGCCTGCGCCAATGGATCGAGACACGACGCGATTGGCCGGCGCTGGTGCGCTCGATCGCGCTGAAGTGGCTCGACGAAGGCCTCAAGGACCGATGCATCACGCGCGATCTCACCTGGGGCGTGCCGGTGCTCAAGCCGGGCTTCGAAGACAAAGTTTTCTACGTCTGGTTCGATGCGCCGATCGGCTACGTTGCGGCGGCGGTCGAATGGAGCGAAGCGGCCTCGGGACGCGACTGGCGAGCCTGGTGGCAGGGCGGCGATGACGTGCGCTACGTGCAATTCCTCGCCAAGGACAACGTGCCCTTCCACACCATAAGCTTTCCCGCGACGATTCTCGGTTCGGGTCTTCCGCTCAAGCTCCCGGATGTCATCAAGGGCTTCAACTGGCTCACTTTCGAAGGCGGCAAGTTCTCGACCAGTGGGCAACGCGGGATCTTCACGGACACGGCTTTGACGTTGCTTCCCGCCGACAGCTGGCGCTGGTGGCTCGCCGCCAACGCGCCGGAGAATGACGATGCAGACTTTACCATCGAGCGCTTCGTCGAAGGCGTTAACAAGGACCTGGCCGACACTTTCGGCAATCTCGTCAATCGTTGCCTCGCCTTCGCTGCCGCGCGATTCGATTCGACGGTTCCCGAGGCTGGAAATGCCGGAGCGGCCGAGGACAAACTCGCCACGGAACTCGGGAAACACCTTAAGCGGCTGCGCGGGCATCATGAGGCATTGGCCCTTCGCAAGGCGGCTGAAGAGGTCCGCTCGATCTGGCGGCTTGCAAACGCCTATCTCGCCGATGCCGCACCCTGGACCGTCATCAAGGACGATCCCGAACGGGCCGCCGCAATCGTGCGTACCAGCGTCAATCTGGTGCGGGTCGCAGCGTTGGCAGGCTGGTCCTTCATTCCTTCCGCCGCCGCGGAAGTCCTGCAAAGCTTGGGCGAAGACGCGGAGCAGGTGGCATGGGTAGAGGATGGCAAAAAGGCGCTCTCGGCGATCCCGGCGGGCCGGCGCTTTCGTGTTCCGTCCCTGTTGTTTCCGAAGGTTACAGCCGACGACCTGGCTACCGCGGCTTGTCGCCCGCCAGCGTGATCCGGTGCATCACGCGGCGAAAGCCGTGGTAGTCGTTGATCGGATTGTGCATGGCGCAGCGATTGTCCCAGAAGGCGAGCGAGCCCACGTGCCAGCGGAAGCGGCAGGTGAATTCCGGCCGGGTCTGGTGCTCCCACAGGAACCGGAGCAGCGGCAGGCTCTCCTTCTCGGTCCAGCCCTTGATGTGCGCTGTATGCGCGTCTGACGTGTAGAGCGCCTTGCGGCCGGTCTCCGGGTGGGTGCGTACGATCGGGTGCTCGGCGGTTAGCACCTTGAGCTCCTGCCCCGCTGCCTTCATGCGGTCCTCGCGGGTCTTGGTGACGTCGGCTTTGGCTGAGGAGCTGACGCCCATCAATCCTTCGAGCGTCCTCTTCAGCCCGTCCGACAGCGCCTCATAGGCGAGGTACTGGTTGGCGAACATGGTGTCGCCGCCGTAAGGCGGCACTTCCCGCGCCAGCAGCATGCTGCCCATCGGCGGTACCGGCAGATAGGTCGTGTCGGAGTGCCAGATGCCGCCGAAATTGTTGCGCTCGTGCTCGAGCTTGATCACCGGCGTGATCAACGGCGATTCGGGCAGGCCCTTGAGCTGCGGATATTCGATCGGCTCGCCGAACTTTTTGGCGAAAGCGACCTGCTGGTGCGGCGTCGCCTTCTGATCGCGCAGGAAGATCACGAGATGATCGAGGAAGGCCTGGCGCATCTCGCCGACGACGTCGTCCGGGAGCTCGCGCGAAATGTCGACACCATGGATCTCGGCGCCCAGGGTGCCCGAAATCGGCTGAACCTCGATATGGCGATAGTTGCGCATTGCCTAATCCTTTGCCCACGGCGGCGCCGTCTTGGCCATGAAATGTTTGATCCCTTCCGACGCCTGCGGTCGTCGCAACAGGCCAACCAGACTTTCGGCGGCATCGTCGAGCACCGCGCGATCATCCTCGGTGGCGCAGGCCAGCACCAGACGTTTGACGGTCGCCAGCGCCTGGGGTTCCAGCTTCAGGACATCGTCGATCACGGCCCTCAGGGTTCGGCTGATCTCGGCCGTGGTGGCGCAAAGATGGCGGCCGACGCCCAGCCGATGGGCTTCCGTTGCGTCGATCACCCGGCTGGTGACCGCGAGGTCGCGCGCCGCCCCCTCGCCGATGCGCCGCACCACGAACGGGATGATCTGCGAGGGAATGAAGCCCACCTTGGGCTCCGGCATGCCGAAGCGCGCGCTGTCGTGCAGGATCACCACGTCGGAGCAGCACGCCATGCCGAAACCGCCGCCTACCGCCGAACCCTCGACGATGGAGATCGTGGCCTGCGGCAGATTGGCTAGCGCCAGCAGCGCGTCGCCGAACTGACGATAGGCCGGCACCAGCGGGTCCGCGGTGCCGTTGTCAGGTCTCGCCGGCATGTCGGCCATGGCTTCGAGATCGCCGCCGGCGCAGAAATGACCGCCGGCGCCGCGCAGCACCAGCACGCGGCAGCTCTGATCGTCGCGCACCTTGGCGAACGCGTCTTCCAGCTCCAGCATCATGGCGTGGGTAAGCGCATTGCGGCGCTCCGGCCGGTTGAGCACCAGCCGGGCCACCGCGCCTTCGCGCTCGAGCTTGATGTTGGCGTAGTCGGCCATGGGCAAAGTCTTAGCCGGCGGTTATCGTGCCAACAAGATGATGCGTTTTGTGGTTCCGCTGCTCGCAGCGATGCTCGCGGCCGTCGCCGCGTCGGCGCAGGAATGGGGCCAGGTATCGACGCCGACCGCCGGCCCACCCCAGTCGATCGGCTTCTACACGGCTGGCTGCCTGCAGGGCGCGCAGGCCCTGCCGCTCGACGGGCCGGGCTACGAGGTGATCCGCATCAGCCGCAACCGCTATTGGGGCCAGCCCGTCACGCTCGACTTCATCAAGACGCTGTCGGAAAAGCTGCGCGCGGCGGGCCAGGCGCCGCTTTATATCGGCGATATCGGCCAGCCGCGCGGCGGTCCGGCAATCTCCGGTCATGCCAGCCACCAGACCGGCCTGGACGCCGACATCTGGTTCGAGCGCCAGCACGGCCCGCGGCTGGCGCCGGCCGAGCGCGAGAACCCGCGGCTGCGCTCGCTCGTCCTGGCGGACGACAGCGGCATCGACGACAGCGTATTCACCCAGCAGCATGTCACCCTGCTGCGGCTGGCGGCGGAGATGCCCCATCTCGACCGTATGTTCGTCAACAAGTGGATCAAGCAGCGGCTCTGTCAGACGGTCACCGGCGATCGCGCCTGGCTCAACAAGCTCGTGGTGTGGGTCGGTCACGACGAGCATTTCCACATCAGGCTCCACTGCCCGCCCGGCAACCCGCAGTGCAAGCCGCAGGCCGGCTACTATGACGACGACGGCTGCGGCGAGCCGCTCGATCTGTGGTTCACGCGCCCGCCTGTGAAGTTACCGCCGCCCGATGCGCCACAGGTTCCCTATCGGCCGAAGCTGCCGGCGGCGTGCGCGGCTGTGCTGAAGGCGCCGTGATCAGGAATTGGCGCAGCGATCCGCCCGGCTGCGCGCCTCGCCATCGAGCCAGTCCAGGCCGCCGACATTGCCGGGCCGCCGCCAAATCACCTGACTGCTGCTGCCGGTCTGACGAACGGTATAGGCAGACCCTGCTTGCGGCGTATTTGTCGGTGTGAAGGCAATGACCGCAACGCCATCCTGAGGGAGGTCTGGCGGGGAAACGGCGAACGCGCCGGCGGGCTTTGCGGCCAGACAACTGACCATGGCATCGAACGGCACGGCGTAGTTCGCCGACCAGACGGGCGGCAGCGGCGGGGGTGTCGTACTGGTGCAGGCGGCAATGCCAAGCATGATCGACACAGACGCCAGGATAACCTTCCCCATCACGCTCTCCCCCTCACCTAAATATCGACATCGACGACCACGGGCACGTGGTCGCTGAGGCCCGAACCGCACCAGGTCTCGAACGTGCCAATGCTAAGTTCCCGCACCTTATCGATCCACAACGCCGGCATGAAGACATAGTCGATGTGATAGGTCGGGCCGTCCTTGGTGCGGTCGCGCCAATAGAGCGTTGGTTCGCTCTCCGCGCCGTGCGCCTCGCCGCGGATGGCGTGGTAGGCACTGACCAGGCCGAAGCTCTCCTCGAGGATCCTCACCTTTGTCGAATGGTTGATGAGCCAACCAGGCTTGTCCCAGATCGTGTTGCTGTTGAGATCGCCCGCGATCACGGCCGGCCGTTCGCCGAGAAAACTCTTATAGCGCGACAGCGCCCGTCGCAGCGGACCCAACTGGTGCTTGCGCATGCCGCCGGCACTGGCGTTCTGCGCCCACACGGCCAGCAGGTTGCACTCGGTCGGCCCGCCGACATGGACCGGCGCGATGTAGCGCAACGCGGGGTGATAGGACTCCGCCAGCCGCACCCCGTAGCCGTTGAAGGCGAACACCGCGAGGCCCTTGTGCGGATTGCGGCCGATCCATACAGGGTCGCCCTGCATCCATGACGATCTGGAGCGCAGGCGCAGGCGCTCCGGCTCGGCGCATTCGCAGACCACGGCGATGTCCGGCGCCAGATCGAGCAGCACGTCGACCTTGCGGTCGAGCGCCATGTTGCAGTTCCAGGCGACGATCCTCATGACGCCGGAGTTTATCCCGACAATGGTCAAAAGCAGATGCTTCCGCGAGGATAGGGAGCATGAAGAAGCTGTTGCTCGCCCTCGCCGGCGGCGTCGCCGCCCTGGCGCTGCTCGCAGCCAGAGCATGCCACGTCGCCTGCCTGGACACTCTGGCCGTAGCCGAACTGTGCCTGTTCGCCGTTGCTACTCCCCCTGCCCCAGCAAAGTGCCGGCGCGGCGCGACAGGCGGAAGAACCACTGGAAGATCTGGAAGCCGACGACCAGATAGGCCACCGACAGGGCGAAGGCGATGGCCATCATGTCCCAATGCACGGTCTTCTCGGCCAAGATGGCGCGCATGCCCTCGAAGATATAGGCCGGCGGCAGGCCCCAGGAGATCACCTGCAGCCAGTGCGGCAGCACCGTCACCGGATAGTAGACGCCGCTCACCGGCATCAGGATGAAGACGGCGGCCCAGGCGAAGCTTTCGGCGCTTTGGCCGACGCGCATGATCATGCCCGACATGGCAAGCCCGATCGACCAGGAGAACATCTGCAGGATGGCGAAGAAGGCGACCAGCGGCAGGCCGAGGGAGTAGATCGAGTAGCCGAAAAAGGCCCAGGCCATCAGCGACACCGGGATCAGGCCCAAAAGCGTACGCAGAAGTGCCGTGATGATGATGCCCGTCGCCATCTCCCAGGAGCGGATCGGACTCACGAACAAATGGCCGAGGTTGCGCGACCACACCTCCTCGAGGAAGGCGATCGAGAGCGAGAGGTTGCCGCGCACCACGACTTCCCACAGCAGCAGGCCCGACAGCAGCACGCCCGCCGCCTGGGCCCCGAACGAGGCCCGCGGCGCCAGGTACTGGCTCAGGAACCCCCACATCACCATCTGAACGGCCGGCCAATAAATCGAATCGATCAGCCGCATGAACGAGCTGCGCCAGATATAGATGTGGCGCATCACCAGGGCATAGATCCGTTCGGCGGAACCGCTCATGACGCCGCCTCCTTGCGGGCGAGCGAGTCGAGGCCGCGGGCGCGGCCGCGCGCCATGTCCAGGAACACCTCTTCCATATCCTCGCGGCCGAAGCGTTCGATCAGCTCGCGCGGGCTGCCGCGCTCGAAGACACGGCCGGTCTGCAGCAGGATCACGTCGTCGCACAACCGCTCGACTTCGCCCATATTGTGCGAGGCGAGCATGATCGTGGCGTGGGTCTCGTGCTGGTAATCCTTGAGGTAGCCGCGCACCCAGTCGGCGGTATCGGGATCGAGCGAGGCCGTCGGTTCGTCGAGCAGCAGGACCTCGGGGCTGTTGATCAGCGCCTTGGCCAGCGCGACGCGCGTCTTCTGGCCGGCCGAGAGCTTGCCGGATTGACGGTCGAGGAACGGCCCAATCTGCATGTGCTCGGCGATCTCCGCGATGCGGCGGCCGAGGTCCTTCACGCCGTAGAGTCGGCCGTAGAACAAGAGGTTCTGGCGCACCGTCAGGCGATGCGGCAGGTCGACATAGGGCGAGGAAAAGTTCATGCGCGGCAGGGCGGCATAGCGGCGCTTCAGCATGTCGACGCCCAGCACGTGGATCTCGCCCGCCGTCGGCTCGAGCAGTCCCAGCAGCATGGCGATGGTCGTGGTCTTGCCCGCGCCGTTGCCGCCCAACAAACCGAGCACCGCGCCGCGCGGCACGGAGAAGGTCAGATCGTCGACCGCGACGATCTCGCCGTACACCTTGCGCAGGCGCCGGACATCGATGGAGGGGGTGTCGGACATGGCCGCATCATAGCGCCTTGATCGCGGCTTCGATGCGGTCGAGGCCTTTGCTCAGCCGCTCTGCGCCGGAGGCGAAACAGAGGCGTACATTACCCTCCCCGCCCGGCCCGAACGCCTCGCCCGGCGCCAGGCCGACCTTGTAGTCCTTCGCCAGGCTCTTGCAGAAGGCCATGGTGTCCTTGACGCCGTCGACGGCGAAGAAGGCGTAGAACGCCGCCTCCGGCCGCGCGATGGTGATGCGCGGATGGGCCGACAGGCGCTGGAAAACAAGCTCGCTGCCGGCCCGGCAGCGATCGACCATCTCGGTGATGAATCCGTCGCCCTTTTCGAGCGCCGCGATCGCCCCCCTCTGCAGGAAATGCGGCACGCCCGACGTGTTGATTTGTACCAGCTTGGCGAATTGATCGCCCAGGCGAGCGGGATGCGTCAGCCAGCCGACCCGCCAACCCGTCATGGCCCACGGCTTGGAGAAGGAGTTGAGCACGAGCAGCGGATCGTCCGGCCCGGCGTGTTCCAGGAACGACGGCGCGACTGGCCGCGTGTAGATCAGGCGTGCATAGACCTCGTCGGCCATGATCCATACGCCGCGCTTCCTGGCGAAGTCGAGCAACGCGCGCTGCTCGTCCGCACTCATCGTCCAGCCTGTCGGATTGCCGGGCGAATTGACGAAGATCACGCGCGTGCGGTCGTCGACCGCGTCGAACACCTTCTGCAGGTCGAGCGTCCAGCGGCCGTCCGGCTTGCGGTCGAGCGCCACATATTTCGGCTCGCCGCGCACCAGCTTGGTTGCCGAGGTGATGTTGGGCCAGATCGGCGAGACGATGACGATATTGTCGCCAGGATCGAGCAGAAGCTGACAGGAAAGCAGGATCGCCTGCATGCCGCCCGTCGTGACCGTCAGCCGGTCGACCGGGCATCTGATGCCGTAGAGGCGCTCCGTGTAGGCCGAGAGGGCCGCGCGCAGCTCGGGGATGCCGCGCTGCCAAGTATAGAATGTCTCGCCGGCCTGCAGGCCCTTGGCCGCCGCGTCGCGCACGAAGTCGGGCGTCACGAGGTCGCCCTCGCCGAACCACAGGGGCACCACCTCGGGATCGCCGAACACGCTCATCGACACTTCGGCGATCGGCGTTTCGGAGAGGCCGGCAACGGATCCGCTCAGCGTCGCGCCCAAGTCTGGCAGGTGGAAACGGGAGGCATTTTGCATGCATCGGACCTAGCGCATCGGCGGCGCTTTCGCCAGCCGGCGACATGCCGACAATTGTTGACGGTGAGGCCAAGCCTGACTTATCGCTAGCGTACACTGCGGACGGAAGAGGCGGACGAAAGCCCGATGAAGCGCCTTGCTCTTGCATTGTCGATGGCCGGCCTGGCTGCGGGTTGCACCGTGCCGGCCAAGAACATGGATCGGATCCAGGCCGGCATGAGCAGAGACCAGGTGCAGTCCATCATGGGCCAGCCCATCGCCGTCGCCCATTCACCCGGCAAGGAATGCGCCTACTACGAGCTGCTCAAGGATTTCTGGAGCCGCGTGCCATGGAGCCTCTCCGACCGCTATTACGTCTGCTACGACGACGGCAAGGTCGAATCCTTCGGCAAGGTCGGCGCGTCAACGCCGGGATGACAGGTTGGTGAGCGCGCGATACGGTAAGGGCAGGGAGTGGGTATGACAGTCGACACCAAAGAATCGATGCTGCAGACATGGTTGGCCGAGCAGTATGGCTCCGCCTACGCCGACGGACGCCGCTGCGACGAGATAAACTACCTGCAGTGCAAGCTGATCCTGAAGCCCGACCGTTTCACCTCGGCGCACGTCTTCAAGGAATTCGCCAGCCTGGTCCAGCGCGCCGCCGAAAAGACCGGCGTCGGCTACCAACACACGCCGAAATCGCAGCAGCGGCCCGAGGTGCGCGAGGTGCTGTTCCTCGATACCGGCGGTTTCCACCTCTACAACAACGCCTTCATCGTGCGCCGGCGTATTGCCTACGAGGACGGCTTCGCGATCGGCGATCCAGAGATCGTCTTCAAGTACCGCAGTGACGACATGGCCAAGGCCCAGGCGCTCGACGTCCGGCCCCGCATCGACGGCAAGTACAAGATCAAGTTCAAGCTCGAGGTGATGCCGCTCAAGGAGCGGATTGGCGGCATGCGGCGGCTGCTCTCGCACAATGTCGAGTTCGGCCTGAGCCAGGCGCCCCAGGCGGAACGCGTCGTGATGGCCTCGCTCGGCCACATGTCGTTGCCCGAGCTCGCCAGCATCTTCCCGCCGCTGGCCACGATCTCGTGCGACGGTCCGGACGACGTATCGCTGGTCAACCAGTGTATCGTCGAGGAGCTGCTGCAGGATATCTGCCTGCTCGATTTCGGCCACCACTCGGCCGCCACCGCCAATCTCGCTTTGTGGCGCTCGCGCGGCGACCATCATCCCTTCGTCGGCGAGTTCGCCTATCAGCTCCACTTCGACGGGCCCACCGGCATCAGTCCCAAGTCGCTGCAAGCCTGCGAGCGCTTCTTCCTGGAGCTGCAGCAGATCTCGGCCGACTGGCTGGCGCTCACCACCACCAAGACCGGCGCGGTCTACCGTCTGAAGGGCAACCCTCCTCAAGCGCACGAATGAGCGAGCCAGCCGCGTCATCAGCGCCGTTTCCACCATCTCTGTGGAAGATCTTCTGGGTCTTCCTGGTGATGGGCGCCACCAGCCTGGGGGGTGGCGTGGTCGGCTACCTGCGCACCGGCCTGGTCGTGCGCCAGCGCTGGCTGGACGACGTCACCTTCGTCGAGCTCCTGTCGATCAGCCAGACCCTGCCCGGGCTCAACGCCACCAACATGGCGATTCTGGTCGGTGACCGCCTGCGCGGCGGGCGGGGTGCCCTGTTGGCCACCTTGGGCATGTGCCTGCCCGGCGCGGCGCTCATGACCGCGGCGGCCTACGCCTACGGCATCGGGGGCGCCCATCCCTGGTCGCAAGCCTTTTTGCGCGGCATCGCCGCCGGCGCCGTCGGCTTGATCCTGGTGGTGATGGTGCAGCTCGGTGCCAAGGTGTTGAGGACCGCCGCCGATTACGTTTTCGTGCTCGCAACCGCGGCCGCGGTCGCGGGCTTCGGGATACAGGTGCCCTATGCCCTGTTGGTCGCCGGCGCTGTCGCCATCTGGTGGCACCGCCCGCGCGACAGGCAGGGCAGCAAATGAAGCAGCTCGGCGACATCGCGGGCGTCTTCGCCTACCTCTCGCTGCTCACGGTCGGCGGCGGCATGGCAGCGTTCCCCGAGCTCAAGACGCTGTCGGTCGACACCTATCACTGGATAACGTTCCCCGAACTGCTGCACTTCTACAGCTTGGGCCAACTCGCGCCGGGACCCAACATGATGATGGTGGCATCGATCGGCGCGGTGGTTGCGGGCCTGCCTGGCGCGGCGGTGGCCTTGGTTGCCTTCTTCCTGCCGACCGGCCTCCTGACCTTCGGGGTCGGCCGGCTGTGGGTCCATCTCGCCACCTGGCGCTGGCGGCCGGCCATCCAGGTCGGGCTGGGCTCGGTCGCGGTCGGTCTGGTGCTGGCCGGCGCCGTCATCATGGGCCGCGGCGCGCTCACCGACTTCCTCTACGTGGCGCTTGCCGTCGTCGTATTCTTCCTGCTGCTGAAGACCAGGATCAATCCGGCCTATCCGATCGTGGCGTCGGGCCTGATCGGCCTTATGGCCCACTGGCTCCAATACACGCCGACGACCTAGTGGCGGCCCGCGACCTTACCCGCCTTTGCGCCCTCGGCCGGGCCGCAGGACGTGCGCGGCACGCCGATCGCCGCAACCTTCCCGCCTGCGCTGAGGCAGCCCTTGTTCCACTCGCCCGCCAACGTCTCGCCCTCGATCTGGGCAACGCCGTAGCCCTGCGGCACGTTTTCGGCATAGAGGCCGTCGAAGCGGACGTTCTCGTTCCACACGTAATGGCCTTCGCCCTCGCGCTTGCCGTCACGGTAGGTCCCGGTGAAGCGGTCGATGGGGCGACCGTGCTCGAACCACTGCGCCTCGCCCCGGCCAGTCGGAAGGCCGGCATGGCAGGCGCCCTTCCACACGACCGTGTCTTCGGGTTCGGGGTGCCAGTCCCACATGCGGCAGCCCGCTTCCGTGTCGAACAGCCAAGTGCCGCTGTCGCACGGCTGGGTCCAGCTGATCTGCACCGAGTCCGGTTCGCCCGGCGGGCAATCGGGCTTGCCTGCCGTCAGGGCCACCTGTTGCGCAAAGGCGGGCCCGCCAGCCAGCAACAGGATCGAGGCAATCATAACAGGTAAAATTCGCATGGAGCGCCCCGGCGCCGCCTTTGGCGGCTGTAATGGAAGAACGCCTGAACCCGTCAACAAGTTGCTGTTATTTCGGTTCAGCATCTTGTCGCCGTCAGGTCTCAAATAAGACGTCCCTGGGGCGGAAAATGTGAGTTTTCGCACCTCCGGGAACGGCCCACCGAATGTGCTACCCTTGGTCGATGGGCGTCCTGATTCTCGGCTTGATCCTTTTCCTCGGTATCCACACCCTGACCACGATGCGCACGGCGCGCGCGGCGGTGATCGGCCGACTGGGCGAAGGTCCCTACAAGGGCCTCTACTCGCTGATATCGGCGGTCGGCCTCGTGCTGATCGTCTGGGGTTTCAGCCGCTACCGTAGCGCCGGTTACATCCAGATCTGGGATCCGCCCTTCGCGATCTTCCATCCCATCGCGCTGGTACTGCTGTGGTTCGCCGTCGTGGCGCTGTCTTCAGCCTACGCGCCGCCCAGCAAGATCAAGGCGACGCTGCGTCATCCCATGCTTGTCGCCGTCAAGATCTGGGCACTTTCTCACTTGTTGGTGAATGGCGATCTGGGCTCGATGCTGCTGTTCGGCGCCCTGCTTGTCTGGGCCGTGTACGATCGCATCGCCGTGAAACGACGCGGCGATCCGGGCGCCCCGCCGGTGGCAGGCTTCGGTCGCAACGACGCGATCGTGGTCGCCATCGGCACGGTGGCCTACTTCGCCGTCCTCTGGCTGCATGAATCGCTGATCGGCGTTGCTGCTGTTTAGGTGATCGGCAAATTTGCAGCACGGTTGATGCGCGTGATCATTCAGCCGTGAACAGCCGTACCACAAAGTCGCCGCAATGCTCGTCAGGATGGCGCGCGTCCGCAGGGACATGTCGTAAAAGTAGCAAAAATAGTTCAAGGAGTAGTTGAAATGACGAACCGTCCCCTCATCGCCTTCGTCCTCGTCCTCGCCGCCGCGGCCACGCAAGCCGAGGCTCGCTCACCCATCGGCGGCGCGACCATGCCGCGCGATCCCCTGCAGGCCGACCCGCTCGGCCCGCGCAGCGAGCCCACCGTCACCGTGGCGCAAGCGGTCGCGCGCACGCAGATCGAAAAGAACGGCTACTCGTCCGTGCGCGGCCTGTCGCGCGGCACCGACGGCACCTGGCATGCCGTGGCGCGCAACGCCAGCAACGCGCCCGTCGCCGTCGCGCTCGACGACCAGGGCAAGGTCGTCGAGACGCGCTAAACGTCTCCTGACTTTGGCGAAACACCAGCCCGCCCCGTTCCGACGGGGCGGGCTTTTTCGTGGTCACGCGGCGGTAACATGCTCTATTGGGATGAGGAGGAGTTCGCATGACCGATGACTACCAGCGCCGCAGCTACGGCGAGATCTCCGTGGGGACCGGCGAGAAGCCCGGCATCGTCGTGGTCGACTTCCAGCTTGGCTTCACCGATCCGCAATATCCGTTGGGCGGCGCGCCGCTGGTCATGCGCGCGGTCGAGAACACGGCGAAGCTCTTGCAGGTCGCCCGGCGGGTCGGCGTGCCGGTGGCGGTGTGCAACACCGCCTACATGAACGAGCGCGAGATGCCCTACTGGAGGATCACGGCGGTCAAGCAGACGTTCCTGCACGATCACCCGAGCACGGCACTCGATCCGCGCATCTATGACCCTGGCTACGACCTCAAGGTGACCAAGAAGGGCCCGTCGATCTTCTTCGAGACCGGCGTTGCGAACTATTTCATGAAGGAACGCGTCGATACGATGATCGTGACCGGCTGCAACACCTCGGGCTGCATCCGCGGCACGGCGCTCGATGCCTTCAGCCACCGCTTCCGCACCCTGATGCCCGAGGATTGCGTCGGCGACATCGAGGAGCAGCCGCACAAGGACAATCTGCGCGACATCGGCCGACGCTATGTCGATGTCACCGATTTGGCGTTCTGCATCGACTACCTGGAGCGATGGGGCAAGCGCAACAGCGCCTGAGCTAGTCGCCGCTCTGGCAGACGTCGACCCATTCCGCCTCGACCAGTTCGGCCAGGCGCTGGGGATTGATGCGAAGGGCACTGCGGGTCGAGCCGGCGGCGGGGACCACCTCGTCGAAGGCCTTGAGCGAGACGTCGCAATAGACCGGCAGCGGCGTCGCCAGCCCGAAGGGACAGACGCCGCCCACCGGATGGCCGGTGATCGCGGCGACCTCCTCAGGTGCCAGCATCCGCAGCTTGCCGCCAAAGGCCGCCTTGACCTTCTTGTTGTCGAGCCGGGCAATGCCGCTGGTGACGAGCAGAAGGTTGCATTCCTTCACGCGCAACGACAGGGTCTTGGCGATCTGCGCCGGGGCGACGCCATGACCTTCAGCCGCCAGCGCAACCGTGGCGGTGCTGCCGTCCAATTCGACGATGGTGATGTCGGGCGCTCGCGTCGCCAGAAAAGCACGAACTGACTCAAGGCTCATTGCCGCGGATCTCCAGACCAGGACGGCACCAACTACCATGGACAGGGAGATCAAGGCAGAGCAGCGTTCGACCCGAAGGAGACGACCATGCTTCGCCAAGTCACCGGCTGCCTCGCGCTATCTTTCCTCGCGACGAGCGTCGCCAACGCCCAATCCCCTGCCCCGATCAATACCGTCCGCTATACCTGCGACCAGGGCAGATCGCTGGTCGTGCAATACTTCACCGGTGCCGTGCGCAGCGCGCCCAACGGCATGCCGCTGCCTGGCGGGCACGTGGTCGTGACCCAGGCCGACGGCACAACCCATACCCTGCAGCAGACGGCGTCGGGCTCGGGCATCCGCTACGCCAATGAAAGCCAATCGTTCGTGTTCTGGAGCAAGGGCGACGGCGCCTTCGTCGAGGAAGGGCCGAGCCAGACCGAGACCTACTCGAACTGTGTGGGGCAATCGAATTGAAGGCGTCGCCTACAACTGAAAGTACAGGAAGCCGGCCGCGCCGATCAGCGTGAGCGCGATGCCGAGATGTCTGAAAAAGCGGGTTGATTGCGCCTCCAGTGACTTTTCCCCGCGAACGGCTGCTCGTTCGGCGGGTGACATCTCCGCCCTTCTTCTCACCTGTCGGGCGAAGAAGCCCGGCGAGACACCGACGCCCACCGGCCCCTCCTGTTCCAGGTCGACACGGATGCTGACGAACCAGATCATCAGGCCGACCACGGCGATGCCGAAGAAGCTCGTGTAGGCGACGATCATGAACGCGATCACGGCGGCGATGAGCCAGCCG
>Ga0308309_10000284_pt1 | contig 34587 bp, 35 predicted proteins | sample HubBroMetageWFT5_FD_192491 | JGI IMG/M metagenome (GOLD analysis project Ga0308309, IMG submission 192491) | Warmed and freeze-thawed soil microbial communities from the Hubbard Brook experimental Forest, New Hampshire - Hubbard Brook CCASE Soil... | ecosystem: Environmental > Terrestrial >...
CCGGTATGCGCCCGCCGACCGCTTCTCACAGCGGGCTGACGGATTGCGCGCGACAATGTGATGTGAAGCGGTCGCAGTCCGGGCATATCGTCTATGGTGCGCGGTGGCGAGAGCAAGGAGAACGTCCGCATGCGTTTCAAGAACAAGATTGTCGCCGCCTTGCTGGGCCTCGTTGCCCTTCCGACTGCCGCTTCCGCGGCGATCATCGGCGGGACCTACTATGCGACACAGTACGACTTCGCTGAATTCTTTGCAGCGACCGACGGCAGGAACTTCCAGGTCGTCCTTGCCGGCAACGCCTTCCCGGGCATCGATCCCAACACGGTCGCGCGCGATCTGCTGCCGGTGATGCAGGCCGCCAAGCCGCGGCCAGCGCTCACCTTCACCTACGACTCCCCCGTCGAAAGGCCGCGTCCTGACTACCGTTTGGTGCTGGTCCTCGACCCCGCCCTCGATCTCGGCTCCGATTCGGTATGCCGGGGCGTGACCCGCTTCAGGCAAGGCCGACCAGGCGTTTTCAACGTCTACGCCGTCTACTGCCGAAACGACATGTCGATGTCGGAAACGACCGCCTGGACGCAAGCCACGGGTCCGACCGATCCGCGCATCGACCAGCTTTTCCGCGAGCTGTTCCAGGTCGTGTTCGCCGACGGTGTGTATCGGCCGCTAAACCCCAACAGGCGGCGTTAGGGCTAAGCGCCCCACAGGAAATCCTGCCAGCCAGACGGTCATGGCCGTCTGGCTCGCGGTCCAGCAAAGCTTGGCACTTGATAAGCTGGACAAGTCCGCTTCCACTCCATTCTCTTGTCTCGGTGAGAGTTTACCAAAGGAGTGGAGATGCAGACGCTACAGGATCGCCATGTTGTCGTGACGGGCGGAACCGGCGCGCTTGGCGCGGCGATGGTCAGGGCTCTCCTTGAGGCGGGAGCGGTCTGCCACGTCCCCGCCATTGAAAGCACGGCGCCCGTCGGGCGATTTCCCGACGGCGGCAAGGTCACTATCGCCACGAACATCGACCTCTCCGACGAAACCTCCGTCGGCGGCTTCTATGGCAAGCTGCCGCCGCTCCATGCAGTGGTGAACATCGCCGGCGGATTTGCCTATGCCCCCATCGCCGACAGCTCTGCACAAGTCCTGCAGCAGCAGCTCTCGATGAACCTTGTCTCCTGCGTGCTCAGCTGCCGCGCGGCGATCGCCAATTTCCGCAAGGCCGGCCGAGGCGGACACATCGTCAATATCGCCGCCCGGCCTGCCCTCAATCCGCGTCAGGGCGCCAATATGACGGCTTATACCGCGTCCAAGGCCGGCGTCGCCGCCTTCACTGTCGCTCTTGCCGAGGAGGTGAAAAACGAGAACATCTCGGTGATCGCACTTTGCCCCTCGACCATCGACACGCCCGGCAACCGTGCCGACATGCCTAAAGCCAATCACGGCACATGGGTCAAGCCCGAGGCGATTGCGGAGCTGATCGTCGCGCAATTCAGCCTGTCGAATCCCGTCAATTCCGGCGCGCTGATTCCCGTCTATGGAAGGGCCTGAGCGCTCCACAAGGAACTCTGCTAACAGACGGCGATGGCCGCCTGGTACTCCGTCGCCGACTTGTTTCTTTCGCGCCTCGACGCCGAGGCGGCGCACCGGCTGGCACTGCGCGCGCTCAAGAGCGGCCTGCTGCCGACCGACCGGCGATCGAATGCGCCATCGCTCGCCGTCGAGGTCTGGGGCCGCGGCCTGCCGAACCCGATCGGCCTTGCCGCCGGCTTCGATAAGAACGCCGAAGTGCCGGACGCCCTGCTGGATCTCGGCTTCGGCCTGGTCGAAATCGGCAGCGTGACGCCCCGGCCGCAGGACGGAAACCCGCGCCCGCGCCTCTTCCGCCTTGCCGAGGATCGCGGCGTCATCAACCGCATGGGCTTTCCGGGCCAGGGCCTCGACGCCGCCCGCTCGCGGCTCGCCATTCGCCCGCGCCGGGGCTTCGTCGGTGCCAATGTCGGTGCCAACAAGGACAGCACCGACCGCGCCGCCGACTATGTCGCCTGCAGCGTGGCCTTGGCGCCCTATGCCGACTATCTCGTGTGCAACGTCTCCTCGCCCAACACGCCGGGCCTGCGCAATCTCCAGGGCCGCACCCAGCTTGCCGACCTCCTGAAGCGCGTGCAGGACGCCATTGCCGCCAAGCCGGTGCCGCTGCTGGTCAAGATCGCGCCTGACGCCACCGACGACGACCTCGATGACATCGTCGCGGTTTGCCGCGAGCTCGGGATGGACGGCATCATCGTCGGCAACACTACGCTCGCGCGACCCTCGTCGCTGCGCTCGACACGACGCGCGGAGGCCGGCGGTCTTTCGGGCGCACCGCTCACGGCGCTCGCCACGGAGGTGCTGCGCCGCACCGCGCGGCGGGTCGAAGGCCAGTTCCCGCTGATCGGCTGCGGCGGCGTCGGCTCGGGCGCCGACGCCTATGCCAAGATCCGCGCGGGCGCGAGCCTGGTGCAGCTTTATTCGGCGATGGTCTTCGAGGGGCCGCCGCTCATCCGGCGCATCAAGGACGAGCTCGCGGCGCTGCTGGCACGCGACGGCTTCGCGACGGTGGCCGACGCTGTCGGCACCGATCTGTAGGTTCATGAGATCCTTCGCTGCGCTTAGGATGACACATCAAGAGTCAAAACTCGTTCGCTCTGTCAGATGTCGGCGAAGATGTGGCTTTCCTTCTTGGCGCCCGGATGCGTCACCGCCCCGTCGACGGCTGGGCCGACGAGCTCGGCATATTTCCACAGCGCACCCGCGGTGTAGCCGTTCTTCTTGGGCTTCCATGCCTTGCGCCGCTTCTTCAGCTCCTTGTCCGTGAGATCGACGGAAAGCCTGCCCTTCACGGCGTCGATGGTGATCATGTCGCCGTTCTTCAGCAGGCCAATCGGGCCGCCGACCGCCGCTTCCGGGCCGACATGCCCGACACAGAAGCCGCGCGTGCCGCCCGAGAAGCGGCCGTCGGTGATCAGCGCCACCTTGTGGCCGACATCGAGCCCGAAGAGGGCCGCCGTGGTCGACAGCATCTCGCGCATGCCCGGCCCGCCCTTGGGACCTTCGTAGCGGATGACGAGGACCTCGCCGTCCTTGAACTTGCGCTTCACGACGGCGTCGAACGCGGCTTCCTCGGTGTCGAAGCAGCGCGCCGGACCGCTGAAGACCAGCCCCTCTCCGTGCATGCCCGCCACCTTCACGATCGCGCCGTCGGGGGCGAGGTTGCCCTTCAGCCCTACTACGCCTCCGGTCGGCGAAAGGCAGTTCTTCACCCGATATACGACGTCCTGGTTCTCCGGGAACTTCACGTCCTTGTGGTTCTCGGCCAGCGTTTTGCCGGTCGCCGTCAGCACGTCGCCGTGCAGCAGGCCGGCATCCAGCAGTTCCTTGATGACGATGGGAATGCCGCCGACATTGTAGAGATCGAACGCCACGTATTTTCCGCCCGGCTTGAGGTCGGCGATGTAGGGCGTCTTCTTGAAGATCTTCGTCACGTCGTGCAGGTCGAACTTGATGCCGCACTCGTGCGCCATCGCCGGCAGGTGCAGGCCGGCATTGGTCGAGCCGCCGGTCGCCGCCACGACGACCGCGGCGTTCTCGAAGGCCTCGCGCGAGCAGATGTCGCGCGGCCGGATGCCGAGGCGCAGCAGGTTCATCGCCGCCTCGCCCGAGGCCTCGGCGTACTGGTCGCGCGTCTCGTAGGGCGCCGGCGCACCGGCCGAGCCGGGCAGCGCGAGCCCGATCGCCTCGGAAACGCAGGCCATGGTGTTGGCAGTGAACTGGCCGCCGCACGAACCGGCCGAGGGGCAGGCTGCGCATTCGAGCTCGTGCAGGTCGGAATCGGAGAACTTGCCGGCCGCATGCATGCCGACACCCTCGAACACGTCGACCACGGTGACGTCCTTGCCGCGGAACTTGCCGGGCAGGATCGAGCCGCCATACAAGAACACCGACGGCACGTTCAGCCGCAGCATGGCCATCATCATGCCGGGCAGCGACTTGTCGCAGCCCGCCAGGGTCACCATGGCGTCGTAGCAATGGCCGCGCATGGTGAGCTCGACCGAATCGGCGATAAGGTCGCGGCTGGCGAGCGAAGACTTCATGCCCTGATGGCCCATGGCGATGCCGTCGGTCACGGTGATGGTGGTGAACTCGCGTGGCGTGCCGCCGCCGCGATCGACGCCGATCTTCGCGGCCTGGGCCTGGCGGCTCAGCGCGATGTTGCAGGGCGCGGCTTCGTTCCAGCAGGTCGCCACGCCCACGATCGGCTGGGCGATCTGCTTCTCGTTGAGGCCCATGGCGTAGAGATACGACCGGTGGGGCGCCCGCTCCGGCCCGGCCGTCGTGTGCCGGCTCGGCATCTTCGCCTTGTCGAAGGTGGGATTGGGATGCAGCTTGGGTTGTTTCTTCTTGGCCATTTGCGCCTGATCTCCGCCTAGTGCCATACGCTGTGAAAATGGCGGCGACTGTACTCAGGCCTCCTCTCCCCCGCTAGGCGGAGGGTAGGGTTATCGCATCTGGCAAAAAACTTCCGTCATCCCGACCGGAGCCGAGCGCAGCGAGGCGCAGTGGAGGGACCTATTCTATTGCCTCGCCGACAAGAAGGGTCCCTCGACTACGCCGCCCCATGGGCGGCTTCGCTCGGGATGACGGAATAATAAATAGTCGTATGCGATAGCCTCTCCCCCTAGCGGAGGAGAGGAACATGAGACGTGAACGAACCTGCACCGCGGAAATCGCGGTGGCAGACGGGCAACGGATCAGCCCTTACACTGCCAACCGGAGGAAATGTGCCGCTCTGGATACCGATAACCGTCGCCGCTGCGCTGTTTCAGAACATCCGCACGACGATGCAGCAGAAGATCCGGGGCATCCTGAGCGTCGATGGCGCCAACTTCGTGCGCTACCTCTACGGCGCGCCCTTGGCGCTCGGCATGCTGGCTTTCCTGGTGTTCGGCACCGGCCGGCAGGTGCCCTCGATCTCGCTGCCCTTTCTCGAGCTGGTGACGATCGCCGGCGTCGCCCAGATCGTGGCGACCTCGCTCATGATCCACGCCTTCTCGCTGCGCAACTACGCTGTCGGCACCGTCTACTCCAAGACCGAGACGGTCTTCGTGGCCCTGTTCGCCACCTTCATCGCCCACGAGCCGCTCAAGTTCGGCGCCTGGATCGGCATCCTGGTGTGCCTGGGCGGCGTGATGATCCTGAGCCTGCGCGGCTCCTTCGCCAACGTCCGGAGCGTGCTCGCCGATCTCAGGCACAAGGGCGCGCTCTACGGGATCCTCTCGGGCGCGATCTTCGCGATCGCCGCCTTCACCATCCGCGAGGCCTCCAAGGTCCTAACCGACGGCGACTTCATGATCCGCGGCATCACCGTGCTCGCCTGCATGAACACCATCCAGATTGTGCTGATGGCAGCCTACCTCTCGCGCCGCGACCGGCCGCAGCTCGGCAAGGTATGGTTCAACTGGCGCTCGTCGGTCTGGGTCGGCATCTTCAGCGTGCTCGGTTCGGCCGGCTGGGCGCTCGCCATGACGCTCGAGAATGCGGCGCTGGTCCGCGCCGTCGGCCAGATCGAGCTTGTCTTCACTTTCATCGCTTCGCACGTCGTGCTCAAGGAGAGGCCGTCCACCGGCGAATGGATCGGCAGCATCCTTGTGGTCGGCGGCGTCGTTCTTATCCTGATTGTCCGATGACCCAAGGGGTGAACCGATGACGGAAACCGACGCCCGGCCGCTGCATGGTCTCCGCGTGCTGGATTTCTCGACCACCATCGCCGGCCCGCATTGCAGCCGGCTGCTCGCCGACATGGGCGCCGACGTGGTCAAGGTCGAATCGCCCGAGGGCGACCTGATGCGCAGCCGGCCAGTGCAGCGTGACGGCGCCGGCACGATGTTCGGCCAGCTCAATGCCGGCAAGCGCTCGATCGTGCTCGACCTCAAGAAGCCCGAGGCGATCGCCGCGGTGAAGAAGCTGGTGAAGACGGTCGATATCGTGCTGGAGAACTACCGACCCGGCGTGATGAAGCGCCTGGGGCTGGACTATCCCGAACTGGCCAAGATCAATCCCAGGATCATCTACGGCGCCATCTCGGGCTACGGCCAGACCGGCCCGGCCGCCGACCGGCCGGCCTATGCGCCCGTCATCCACGCCTCGACCGGCTACGACATGGCGCATCTCTTCTACCAGCAAGGTCGCGAACGACCGGACAATTGCGGCATCTTCGTCGCCGACTATGCCAGCGGCGCCTACGCGATGGGCGGCATCCTGGCGGCGCTGCATCAGCGCCACGTCACCGGCAAGGGCCAGATGGTCGATGTATCTATGTTCGAGACCCTGGTCGGCATGCTTTTAGGCGAGGTCAATCGCGCCCAATTCGACTTCGAGATGCCGTCGCGGCCGATGTACGGGCCGGTCGAGGCCAAGGACGGCTATGTCATGCTGGCGACGGCGAGCGAACGCACCTTCCAGGACATGGCGACGGCCGCCGGCCGGCGCGACTGGCTGACCGATCCGCGCTTCGAGAAATACGCCGACCGGCGCATGAACTGGGCTGAGTTCGTCGACGAGTTCGAGGCCTGGTCGAAGACGCTCACGGTCCAGGAATGCGTCACTGTGCTGGAGAAGCACGGCGTGCCCTGCTCGCCTTACCTCACCGTCACGGAGGCGCTGCAGGATCCGCAGGTCAAGCATCGCGGGTCGCTCTGCACCATCGAGGACAGCGCCGGGTCGTACAAGTCGCCGGCGCCGCCCTTCCGCTTCTCCGGGTCGGCCCTGCAAAGCGGCCCCAAGGTCGCCGGCTTGGGTGAGCACACCAATAGCGTGCTGGCTGAAGCCGGTCTCAGCGACAGCGAGATCAAGGCCCTGGTCAAGTGATTGACCCGCGTACGGCAGCTTGGGCGCAGGGCGGCGGTCGACGACAAGGACGGACGCAACGTGTTTCGCCTGCTTTGAAGTTCGAATCGCCCAAATGCGAGGTTTCGGGCGGCCTTCCCAGTTTCGGTATCGACACTGGCCGGTCGCGGGCCGAGATCGTCAGTCAGCGCCACCCTGCCCGCTCACCCGCAACATAGGAGCCGGCGGCGCTATCGCGCCATAGCTCCTTGCCCAACCCAGGCAGCTCGAGGATGGACAGAGCGGTGGGCGGTTCGAGGGCCTGTTCCAGCAAGATCACGACTTCCTGCGCGACTCAACGGCGTTCGCGCTTGGCGCGCGGCTTCAGCTTATCGTACAGCGCATCCGGCAGATGTTTGACGTTGAGGGTGGCCATCTATTTGTCCTCCACCTCTCCCATTATGCCGGGCGGTCCCCGCTTTACGCCACTTGCTCGGGCGACCAAACTAGGAGTGTAAACGAGGAAACCATGCCCAACATGCTGAGTGCCGCGCAGACGGCCGAGTTCAACGAGAAAGGGTTCACTTACGCCCGCGGCCTGTTCGCGCCGGATGAAGTGAAGCTCCTCACCGACGCCATGGAGCAGGATCCGGCGGTGCGTTCCAGCATCCTCGACCGACGCGACGGCGAGGGCCGCTCGACGCGCATCGCGCTGTGGAACCGCGCCGGCGACAGCGTCTATGGCTTGGCCGCGCGCTGCCAGCGCATGGTCGATACCTCGGCGTCGCTGCTCGGCGGGCCGGTCTATCACTACCAGTCCAAGCTCACGGCCAAGGAGCCGGAAGTGGGCGGCGCCTGGGAATGGCACCAGGATTACGGCTACTGGTACTACAACGGCTGCATCCGGCCCGACCTGCTCTCGATCATGGTCGCCCTCGACAAGACCACGCGCGAGAACGGCTGCCTGCAGATCGCCACCGGTTCGCACAAGCTCGGCCGCATCGACCACACGCCGCTGTCGCCGACCCAGAACGAGGTCGATCCCAAGCGCATGCCCTACATCCTCGAACAATGCCCGATCGAGTATTGCGAACTCGAGGCCGGCGATGCCCTGATCTTCCACTGCAACGCCATCCACCGCTCCGACGCCAACCGCTCGGCCAACCGGCGCTGGACCCTGCTGATCTGCTACAACCGGGTCGACAACGACACGATCATCAAGACCGACGATCGATACTTCGTGCCGCTCGAGACGGTCGACGACGGCGCGCTGCGCCGCGCCGGCCTGCGCTTTGCCAGCGGCGACAATGCCGAGCACTTCGCGTCGCGCCCGTACGTGCCGGATTTACGCAAGGTGTCCTGACGCCAGCTTGTTGTAAAAAGCGCTGTCATCCCGAACGCAGCGAGGGACCTTTCGCGATGTCGATCAAGGGTCCCTCGCTGCGCTCGGGATGACAGCGTTGGGTATCGAGGTCTTCTACTTCTTAGCCCCCAGCCGGTCCAGCGCCGTGCTCAAGCGGGCGCGGGTCTGTTCGGCCTGGGTGCGGCGCTCGCGCAGCTCCTCGACGACCTCTTTCGGCGCCCGCGATACGAAGTTGGCGTTGCCGAGCTTGGCGTCGATCTTGGCGATCTCGTCGGTCAGCTTCCTGATTTCCTTCTGCAGGCGCGCGCCCTCGGCCTTGAGGTCGATGACGTCGCCGACGGGCAGCGCGTAGGCCGCCTCACCCACCACGATCTGCAGCGCCGCCTTGGGCGCAATCGCGGCCGCTTCGATGCCCTCGACCCGCGACAGCCGCTCGATCGCGGCGCGATGCACGTCGAGGCGCTTCTGCGTCGTGTCGTTGGCGCCCACCACCAGGAGTCTTAGCTTGGCACCGGCCGGCACGTGCAGCTCGGCGCGCGCCGATCGGATGTCGGAGATCAGCTTCACCAGCCAGCCCATCTCTGCGTCCGCCGAGGCATCGGAAGCGGCCGGCGCGGGCCACGGCTGGCCGATCAGTGCACCGTGCCCAGCGCGATGGCCGAGCTTCTCCCACAGCTCCTCGGTGATGAACGGCATCACCGGGTGCAGCAGCTTGACCGTCTCGCGCAGGACGAAGGCGGTAACGGCTCGTGTCTCGTTCTTCTGCGGCCCATCGTCACCTTGCAGGATCGGCTTGGAGAGCTCGACATACCAGTCGCAGACGATGCCCCAGATGAACTCATAGAGCGCCGTAGCCGCATCGTTCAGGCGGAATTCCGCCAGCGCCTTGTCGACCGTCGCGTTGGCGCGCGCGAGCTCGCCCAGCACCCATTTGTTGACGGTGAGCTTCGCCGAAGCGGGATCGAAGCCCTCAGGTAGCGCCGCGCCGTTCATCTCGGCAAAGCGCGTCGCATTCCACAGCTTGGTGGCGAAGTTGCGCGAGCCTTCAACGCGCGCCGGTGCAAGGCGCAAGCGGCCGGCGTTGTTGGCGGCGAGCGACGCCATGGTGAAGCGGAGCGCATCGGCGCCGTATTTGTCTATCAGCTCCAAGGGATCCATAGCGTTGCCCTTGGACTTCGACATCTTCTGGCCCTTCTCGTCCGTCACCAGCCCGTGCAGGTAGACGGTGCGGAACGGCACCTCGGTCATGAACTGCATGCCCATCATCATCATGCGGGCGACCCAGAAGAACAGGATGTCCCAGCCGGTCACCAGCACGCTGGTCGGGTAATACTTCTTGAGTTCGACGGTCTGGTCGGGCCAGCCCAGGGTCGAGAACGGCCACAGTGCCGAGCTGAACCAGGTGTCGAGCACGTCAGGATCGCGCACCAGCGCCACGTCCTTGCCGTAGTGCCTGCGCGCCTCCTCCCGGGCCTCGGCCTCCGACAGCGCGACGAACACCTTCTTGTCCGGTCCGTACCAGGCCGGAATTTGATGGCCCCACCAGAGCTGGCGCGAGATGCACCACGGCTCTATGTTCTCCATCCAGCGGAAGAACTCGTCGCGCCCGCGCTCGGGCACGAACTTCACCCGTCCGTCGCGCGTCGCCGCGATCGGCGCCTCGGCGAGCTTCTTGGCGTCGGCGTACCATTGCTCGGTCAGGAAAGGCTCGACCGGCACGCCGCCCCTGTCGCCGTAGGGCACGGCGTGGGTATGCGGCTCGATCTTCTCGACGAGGCCCAGCGCCTCCATGTCCGCCACGATCTTCTTGCGTGCATCGAAGCGGTCGAGTCCGCGGTATTTTTCCGGCGCCTTGTCGTTCAGCTGGGCGAACTTGTCGAAGATGCTGATGGCTTCGAGGTTGTGACGGCGGCCCACCTCGAAGTCGTTGAAGTCGTGCGCCGGCGTGATCTTGACCGCGCCGGAGCCCTTCTCCGGATCGGAATATTCGTCGGCCACGATCGGGATCCGGCGGCCGACCAGCGGCAGGATTGCATGCTTGCCGATCAGGTGCTTCCACTTGGGATCGTCGGGATGTACGGCGACGCCGGTGTCGCCCAGCATCGTCTCGGGCCGCGTCGTGGCCACCACGATGTGCTCGTCGCTGCCCTCGATGGGATAGCGGAGGTACCACAGGCTGCCCCGCACCTCGTGCGATTCGACCTCGAGGTCGGAGATCGCCGTCAGCATCTTGGGATCCCAGTTGACCAGCCGGTTATCCTTGTAGATCAGGCCGGCCTTGTAGAGATCGACGAACACCTTCAGGACAGCACGCGACAGGCCCTCGTCCATGGTGAAGCGCTCGCGCGACCAGTCGCACGAGGCGCCGAGCCGCCGAAGCTGGCGGGTGATGGTGCCGCCCGAATAGGCCTTCCACTCCCAGACCTTGGCCAAAAACTCCTCGCGGTTCAGGAGCTTCTTGTTGCCGTCGCCTTTCTCTGCACCCTCGACGGCGAGCCCGATGCCCTCCTGCTCGAGGTTGCGCACCACCACCATCTGGGTGGCGATGCCGGCGTGATCGGTGCCGGGCTGCCACAGTACGTCGTCGCCCTTCATGCGGCGCCAGCGGATCAGCACGTCCTGCAGCGTGTTGTCGAGCGCGTGGCCCATATGCAGGCTGCCCGTGACGTTGGGCGGCGGGATGACGATGCAGTAGGGCGGCTTCGGCGACTCCGGATGGGCGCGAAACGCACCGCTCCTCTCCCACTCCGGGTACAGGCGGGCTTCGATCTCCTTGGGGTCGTAGGTCTTGTCGAGCATCTCTTGCCTTATAACGAAAAACGCCACGGGGGTGGCACCGTGGCGTTCAAATGCGGTGGGCGCCTGGGGGTCAGCGGCGGGTCAGCCGGACGATCTCGCGTTCGACGTAGCGCTCGACCATCGGCGGCAGGTTGCGGTCGAGCCACTCCTTCAGCATCGGCCGCAGCATCTCCTTGACCAGGTCCTCGACGGTCTTGCCGTTGCCGCCCATGGAAGGGCCCGGATCGGGAGCGGCGGGCGGCGGCACGCTGTCCTGGACGGCCTGGTTGAGACGGGCGAAGGCGGATGCCGCGGCGCCGACGACCGCGGCGCCGACCAATGACGAATCGGCCCGCGGCTCGACAGAGGGTTGCGGCATCTCCGCAGCATGCGCCGGATCGATGCGCGGCAGCGGCATCGGCGGCGAGGCGTCACGAACCCCTGGCTGGAAGTCTTCGATCAGGTCGGTGAGCATCAGTACGTCGTCGCGGCCGGCGGCGGGTGTTTGCGCCTCCGACGGCGGCGCGCCGGGCGACCGGCCGGACTGGCTCGCCGCCTGCTGGCTGTTCACCTGGGCACGCGCCTCGTCGTCGGAGATGATCTTGCGGATGGACGCCAGTATGTCGTCCATCGACGGGTCGTTGTTCGCGCTCCTGGGGTCGCTCATCACTTGCTCCCAAAGCCGCCGCTCGTCGACGTCGTCGGTGCCGGCACTGGCGGCTTGCCGGAGTCGCCGGTCCCCCAGCCGATCCAGCGCGAGCCGACCTCCTTATAGTACCTCTCTTCGTCGTAATATTCGACTGGCAGGGCCAGGGTACGCGCCGTCAGCCGGCCGACGCCGGCCAGGACGCTGTAATAGGCAACCTGAACGTCATGCCGGGCCTGCACCAGGCTGACCTGGGAATTGAGCAATTCCTGCTCGGCATTCAACACGTCGAGCGTGGTGCGCGACCCGACCAGGGCTTCCTGGCGCACGCCGTTCAGGGCGACTTCGTTGGCGCGGACCTGCGCTTCGAACGACGTGACGCGCGAGCGCGACGAGTCGAGCTGACGCCAGGCGATGATCACGTTCTCCGCCACCGCCCGGCGCGCGCTGTCGAGTTCGTTGCGTCGCTGGCCGACCAGTTCCTTGGCTTGGCGTACCTGCGACCACTCGCTGCCGTTCTGGTAGATCGGTATCGTCGCCTGCACGCGCACGCCGTAGGTGTAGTACTGATCGGTCGGGACCTGCAGATCGAACTGTTGCTGGATGACGCCGACAAGATTGACCTGGGGCAGCAGGTTGCCGATGGCGCTGTTCACGCCGTAGCTGGCGGCGGAGATTCTATATTGGGCGCTGACGGCGCGTGGCCCGAAATCCATCGCCAAGGAGATCGCCTCGTCCTCGCTGATCGGCAGTCCGCCGATCAGGGGAATTTCCCCCAGCCTGCCCGGCTTCTGTCCGATCGTGCGCTGAAAGGTCGCTTCGGCGACTCGGATCTGCGCCTCGGCCTGCACCAGGTCGGCCCTGGCGCCCTCGAGGCGAGCTTCGGCCTGCGACACGTCGGTGATCGTGAGCTCGCCGACGCGGAAGCGTTCGCGCGTGGCGTCGAGCTGCTGGATGAGCACCAGCACGTTGTTGCGTCGGGCGTCGGCGATCGCGATGTTCTGCACCAGATCGGCGTAGGAAGTGAGGGCCGCCAGGAGCACGTTCTGCTCGGTGTCGGCGAGCGAGGCGCGTTGCGCCTGGATGTTGGCTTGGGCCGCCTTGGTGTCGGCCACCGTCTTGCCGCCGCGGAACAGTGGCTGGACCATCTGAAGCGTCGTGAAACGGCCGTTCAGGATGTAATAAGTCGGCGGGACCCGGATGGAAATGGAGTCCTGCTCTAGCTTATTATACTCGACCGAGAGCGTCACCCTGGGCCGCCAGTTGGCGACGGCCTGGGCCAGCGTTTCGTCGGTCTGGCGCAGCAACGCACGGCCGGCCAGCAGGTCGGGGTTGCTGTTGTAGGTCGTCGACAGCGCCTGAATCAGGCTCTGCGACCAGGCATTCGGTGCGGCCCCCAACCCGACCGCGAGGGCGCACACCATTGCTGCGCGCGCGAGCCTCAAGCTGGGCCGGATACGCATAAAATTACCCCCGTCTGTAGATGGTACCCTACCATTGGTATGAACGGCATTGGTAGCACTAGAACTGACCGGCCATATCTACCAAAGGTGATCTATCAAAAGGTGAATCGCGGCGGCGGTGCAAAGCCCGGCAGAGACGGTGTGCCGCTGTCGAACAGCGGACGCCCTGACGCCATGCCACCCTCCTTCATGAAGAGCTGCGCCACGCCCGACGCACCGGGTGGGCCGGCAATGACGGTCGTCAACCGTCCACCCTCCGCCAATTGATCGAAGATCGCCTGGGGCACGACCTGAACGGCGCCTTCGATCACGATCACGTCGTAAGGAGCCGACTCCGCGGCGCCCTGCTCCAGTTTGCCGATTGTCTGCCGGATGCCGGCGATGCCCAATTCCTTCGCGGTCCGTTCGGCCGCCGCCGCCAAGGTCGGGTCGCTCTCCACGACGATGACGGAGTGCACCAACCGTGCCAATAGCGCGGCGCCGTAGCCCGGGCCGGACGCAACGACCATGGCTCGGTCCTCAGGCCGCGGCTGCAATGCCTGGATCAGCCGGGCGAGCACCATCGGCTCCATCAGGTAACGTCCGTTGCCGAGCGGCACGTCGTCGTCGGCGTAGGCAACCGAACGCGTCGCCTCGGGCAGGAAGCGCTCCCGGGGCAGTTCGCCGATCGCCGCCAGCAGCTGGGCGTTGGTCACCCGGTTGGGCCGGAGCTGGCCATCGATCATGTTGCGGCGCGCGAGCGCGAAATCCGTCATGGGCTGCCCTCAAGATATTGCGTTGTTTTATAGGCGGCGGCCGGCAATAGCGTCAAAGGGCGCTCGGTCGCGGCCGGCTTGACCCTTGTTGCGCGGCATGCGTATAGCACCGCGCTCCTCGTGCGGCCTGGTGGCAGAGTGGCTATGCAGCGGACTGCAAATCCGCGTATGCCGGTTCGATTCCGGCCCAGGCCTCCACAATTCGCTCGGTTCGACGGGTCTTGCGTGGGCGGGGATGCTCTGTCAAAACACCGCGCCTTCGCGACGGTATTGCCGCGCCGGCGCGATTCCTGATCCGGAGTAGCTCAGCGGTAGAGCAGGCGGCTGTTAACCGCCGGGTCGGCGGTTCGAATCCGTCCTCCGGAGCCAATTCTGGGCCGCTCTCATCCGAGGGCGGCCCATTTTGCGTGCGGAGTTTGCCATGACGACGCCTCCCCTGCCCAACGAAACGGTCGAACTCGTCGAGCATGAGGTGGCGTTCCAGGGCTACTTTCGCGTCGGTCGCTATTTCTTCCGCCATGACCTCTATCAAGGTGGCCGGAGCGGCCTGCTGAGGCGCGAAGTGTTCGAGCGCGGACACGCCGCCGCCGTGCTGCCCTACGACCCGCTGCGCGACGAGGTCGTGCTGATCCGCCAGTTCAGGGCGGGCGCCTATGTCGCCGGCCGCCATCCCTGGACGTGGGAGGTCGTCGCCGGGATCATCGAACACGACGAGTCGCCCGAACAGCTCATCCGGCGCGAAGCTGTCGAGGAGGCCGGGCTCGAGATCAAGGATGTCATCCCCATGCACGACGTGGTGGTGAGCCCCGGAGCCTGCTCCGAGACCTGCGCGTGCTTCCTGGGAAGGGTCGACACGACGAATGCCGGCGGCGTCTTCGGGCTCGAGTCGGAAGGCGAGAACATCCTGGTCAAGGTGCTTCCCTTCGCCGAAGCGCGCGCCATGCTGGAGCGCGACGAGATCGGCAACGCGCTGGGCGTGATCGCCCTGCAGTGGCTGGCGCTGCATCGCGACGAGGTGCGGGCGCGCTGGGGATAGTCTGGCACTCATGGTTGTTCGTTTTTCTGTCGTCTCGCGCGGGGTCACCCCCGCGCTGGAGCACAGCGACGGCCTGCCCTGACAGTTGGGTCCCCGGGCGGAGAGAAAAGGCCGACAACGGAAGTCTGGTTGCCTTGGCCCCGCCTCCCTGTCTACCGTCCGCCCGGGGAAGCGCAGGCCAAGCAGAGCGAGCAAGCCATGGACGTCCGGTCGGGTTTCATCGATAGCATCGGCAACACGCCGCTGATCAAGCTGATCGCCGCCTCGAAGGCGACGGGCTGCAACATCTACGGCAAGGCGGAGTTCCTCAATCCCGGCGGCTCGGTGAAGGATCGCGCGGCGCTCGCCATCATCGAGGACGCCGAGAAGCGCGGCCAGCTCAAGCCAGGCGGGGTGATCGTCGAGGGCACCGCCGGCAACACCGGCATCGGCATTGCCCTGGTCGCCAATGCGCGCGGCTATCGTTCGGTGATCGTGATGCCCGAGACGCAAAGCCAGGAAAAGAAGGACATGTTGCGGCTGTGTGGGGCTGATCTCAGGCTCGTGCCGGCCGTGCCCTACGCCAATCCCGGCAACTATGTGCGCTACTCCGGCACGCTCGCCGAGGAGCTCGCCGCCACGGAGCCGAATGGCGCGATCTGGGCCAACCAGTTCGACAACACGGCCAACCGCGACGGCCACTACCGCACCACCGGTCCCGAGATCTGGGACCAGACCAGCGGCAAGGTCGACGGCTTCACCTGCTCGGTGGGCAGCGGCGGCACCCTGGGCGGCGTGGCGCGCGCGCTGAAGGAACGCAACCCCGAGATCAAGATCGCGCTCAGCGATCCGATGGGCTCGGCGCTCTACAACTGGTTCGTCAAGGGCGAGCTCAAGGCCGAGGGCAATTCGATCACCGAGGGCATCGCCAACGGCCGCGTCACGGCCAACCTCGAGGGCACGCCGATCGACATGGCCTACCAGATCAGCGACGAGGAGGCGCTGCCCGTGCTGTTCGATCTGATCGAGCACGAAGGCTTGGTGCTGGGCGGCTCGACGGCCATCAACATCGTGGGCGCCATGCGGCTCGCCCGCGATCTCGGCCCGGGCAAGACCGTCGTCACCATCCTGGCCGATGGCGGACAACGCTATCAGTCCAAGCTGTTCAATCCGGCATTCCTGCGCGAGAAGAACCTGCCGCTGCCGCCCTGGATGAAATGAGCAGCCCCTGATGAGCAGGGTCGTCGTCTGCGGCAGCCTCAACATGGACGTCGTCGTGCAGAGCGCGCGGCGGCCGGTCCCGGGTGAAACGCTGCCGGGCGCCACGGTATCCTTCCTGCCCGGCGGCAAGGGCCTCAACCAGGCCGTCGCGGCCGTCCGCCTCGGCGTGCCGACGGCGATGATCGGGGCGGTGGGCAACGATGCCTTCGCCGACAGCCTGCGCGGCTTCCTCGCCGACAACGACATCGACTGTTCCGGCGTCCGCGAGATCGACGGCCCGGCCACCGGCGTGGCGCTGATCCAGGTCGCCCAGAAGGACAACGCGATCACCGTCGCCTCCGGCGCCAACCTCCATTTCACCAAGGAAATGGTCCGCCGGGAACCGCGCGGCGATGAGGTCTGGGTGGCGCAGTTCGAGACGCCGATCGCGGCGACCGAGGCGGTGCTCAAGCGCGCCCGCGCCGCTGGTGCACGCACCATCCTGAACCTGGCGCCATTTGTGCCGCACGCCGGCCGCTTGATGAAGGTCGTCGACGTTGCGGTGCTGAACGAGATCGAGCTGTCGCAGGCGACCGGCACGAAGCTGCGGACCGCCAGCGCGCAGCAGGATATCGTCGCCGCCTGCCAAAAGCTCCGCGCCAAGGGCGCGCGCACCGTCGTGGCGACGCTGGGCGCACGCGGCGCCGTCGTGGTGACGGCCGAGGACGCGACCGCGGTGCCCGCCTTCAAGGCCAAGGTCGTCGACACGACCGGCGCGGGCGACTGCTTCGTGGGCGCGCTCGCCGCCCGGATGTCGGCCGGTGCCACGCCGGTCGAGGCCGCCCGCTACGCCAGCGCCGCCGCCGCCTGTTCCGTCGAGCGGCTGGGGGCGGCGCCGTCGATGCCAACCGCGCGGGAAGTTGCGGCGCGGCTGGCGAGAGCTTAAATCCCTTCCATGGTCGAAGAACTTTTCCGGCAGGAAGCCTATCTCCAGGAGGCCGAGGCCACCGTGACCGCGCTCGAGGAGCGTGGCGTGCGGCTGGACCGCTCCATCTTCTATCCGACCGGCGGCGGTCAGCCCGGCGATACGGGCAGCCTGCGCTGGGACGGCGGTGAGGCCCGCATCGTCGACGCGGTGAAGGCCGATGGCGCAGACGTGCTGCACGTTCTGGCGCCCGATGCGCCCCGACCCGCGGTCGGCACGAAGCTCCATACCGCCCTCGATTGGGACCGCCGGCTGCTGCACATGCGCATGCACACCGCGCTCCACGTCATGTCGGCGGTAATCAAGGGCAACGTCACCGGCGGCCAGGTCGGCGCCGACAAGAGCCGGCTCGACTTCAACCTTTCAGGCGAGGTTCCGGCCAAGGAATGGGTCACCGAGGAGATCAACAAGCTGATCGCCCTCGACCGGCCGGTGACGCCGCAATGGATCACCGACGAGGAACTCAGCGCGCGGCCCGAACTGGTCAAGACCATGAGCGTGCGCCCGCCGATGGGCGCCGGCCGCGTGCGGCTGCTGGCCATCGAGGGCATCGACCTGCAGGCCTGCGGCGGCACGCACGTGGCGCGCACCGGCGAGATCGGCCGGGTCGAGTGCATCAAGATCGAGAACAAGGGCAAGATGAACCGGCGCTTCGTGATCGCGCTGACGTAAACGTCAAATGGAGCGCGGACCTCCAGGTCCGCTCATGATCATGATGCGGACCTGGAGGTCCACGCTCCACTGAAAGAGGAAGAGCGAATGGACTACGCAAGACCCGACGCGCTAGTCAGCACTGACTGGCTGGCCGCCCGTCTCGATGCGCCGGACATCCGCCTTGTCGACGGCTCGTTCTACCTGCCGGCGCAGAAGCGCGATCCCAAGGCGGAGTTCGCGCAGCAGCACATTCCCGGCGCGGTATTCTTCGACATCGACGAGATCGCCGACACGGCGAGCCCGCTGCCCCACATGCTGCCGTCGGCGGAGAAATTTTCCGCGCGCGTGCGCAAGCTCGGGCTGGGCGACGGCAACAAGATCGTGGTCTACGACACGACGCCGATGCTGGGCGCCACGCGCGTGTGGTGGATGTTCCGCGCCATGGGCCACAAGGACGTCGCGGTGCTCGACGGCGGCTTGCCCAAGTGGATGAAGGAGGGCCATCCGGTCACCGACGATCCGACGCCGCCGCGCGAACGACACTTCACGGCGCGCATCGACAATACGCTGGTGCGCTCGGTCGACGACGTGAAAAGTCTCGTCGACAGCAAGCGCGAGCAGATCGTCGATGCACGGGCGGCCAACCGTTTTCGCGGCGAAGTTCCGGAGCCACGGCCCGGCTTGCGCGCCGGCCATATGCCGGGCGCCTTCAACCTGCCCTACAACGAACTGCTCGATCCCCAGACCGGCACCATGCTGCAGGCCGACAAGCTTGGCGCACGCATCGCTGCGTCGGGCCTCGACCCGTCGAAGAAGGTGACAGCGAGCTGCGGCTCGGGGGTCAGCGCCTGCGTCGTGGCACTCGGCCTCTACCTGACCGGCGCGCCGGAGGCGGCGATCTACGACGGCTCGTGGACCGAGTGGGGCGGCCGTGCCGACACGCCCATCGTCACCGGTGGCTGAAAGGGCGCCTGACCTCTTCGCCCATCAGCCGCCGCCGCGCGCCGATGGGCGGCTGCCGATCATCATCACATACCTCGAGATGGTACCGCGCGACTGGACGCAGCGTGGGCGGCCGCCGGACATCGATGTGGCCATGGAAAGAATCGCGGCACCCACCGCCGCTTTTTACCGCGAGCTCTACGACCGCGTCGGGCGGCCGTGGCTGTGGTACGAGCGTCGGCTGCTGTCCGATGCCAACCTGCAGACTTTGCTGGACCAGCCCGGCCACGAACTGCATGTCGCGCGGCACGCCGGCGACCTGGTGGGCTACATCGAACTCGCCGACGATGACCTCGCGTTCTTCGGCCTCACGCTCGCCTACCTCGGCCGCCGGATCGGCCCATGGCTGCTCGACCGGGCGGTCGAACGGGCTTTTGCGCGCGGCACGACTCGGCTGACCCTCAACACCAATTCGCTCGACCATCCCCGGGCGCTCAACACTTATCGCAGAGCGGGCTTTCGGGCGGTGCGCCGCGAGACCAAGGAATTGCAGGATCCGCGCGTGTTGTGGCCCGCTCTCTATCGCTGGCCGCCGCTTGGAACCGTGTGCCATAGTGCGATCCCATGACCAGCAAGAAAACCTACACCCGCCCCGACACCGTTCTCGCCGTCGCCGGCCGCGACCCCGCCAACAACTTCGGTATCGTCAACCCGCCCGTCTATCACGCCTCGACGATCCTCTCCCCGACCATGGAGAAGTTCGAGAATCGCGTGCCCTTCGAGGGCTACGGATACGGCCGCAACGGCACGCCGACCCAGAAGGCCCTGGAGGACGCAGTCGCCGCCATCGAGGGCGCCCATCGCTCGATCGCCGTGCAGTCCGGCCTCGCCGCCGTCACCGGGGCGATCGTGGGCTTCCTGAAGACCGGCGATCACATGCTGCTGACCGACAACGCCTACGGCCCGGCCCGCCGCTTCGCCAACACCACACTCAAGAATTTCGGTGTCGAGACGACCTTCTTCGATCCCATGATCGGCGCCGGCATCGAGAAGCTGATGCGGCCCAACACCAAGGTCGTCTATCTCGAGGCGCCCGGCTCGCAGACCTTCGAGGTGCAGGACGTCGATGCCCTCGCCGACGTTGCCAGGAAGCACGGCGCCGCCGTGCTGATCGACAATACCTGGGCGACGCCGCTCTACTTCAAGCCGTTCGACCATGGCTGCGATCTTTCCATCCACGCCGGCACCAAGTACATCGTCGGTCACTCCGACGCCATGATGGGCATCATCTCCTGCGCCACGCGGCAGATGTTCGAGACGGCGAAGACCGCCTGCCAGTCCTTCGGCTTCCACGCGGCACCCGACGACTGCTACCTCGCGCTGCGCGGCTTGCGCACCATGGGCGTGCGGTTGCGCCACCATGAAAAGAGCGGCGTCGAGATGGCGCACTGGCTGAAGGACCGGCCCGAAGTCGACAAGGTGCTGCATCCCGCCCTGCCCGACTGCCCGGGCCACGACAACTGGAAGAAGTTGTTCAAGGGATCGTCCGGCCTGTTCTCCTTCACGCTGCGCGACGGCTACAGCAAGAATGCGCTGGCGGCGATGCTGGACGGCATGGACATCTTCGGCATGGGCGCGAGCTGGGGCGGCTACGAAAGCCTGATGATCCCGGCCCATCCCGACCAGTACCGCTCCGCCGTGCCGTGGCCGCACGGCAAGCACCTGCTGCGCGTCCATATCGGCCTCGAGGACGTCGAGGATCTGAAGACCGACCTAGCCGAGGGCTTCGACCGGCTGAACCGGGCGCACAACGCCTGAACTCTGGCGGTCCGGATGCGCATCGTCGATATCCGGGAGAAGTCGGTCGACATCTCCCGATACCGCGATCCGACGATCCCATCCGGCGGCCTGACAACGAGCATCGTTGCCCTCACCACGGACGTCGTGCGTGCAGGCAAGCCGGTCACCGGGTACGGCTTCTCTTCACTGGGGCGATTCGCCCAAAGCGGCCTGATCCGCGAACGGTTTGCCCCGCGTCTTCTGCAGGCGGGTGAGGTCGATCCCATGAGCGCCTGGGCGGCGATGATGACGGGCGAGAAGCCCGGCGGGCATGGCGAGCGGTGCGTCGCGATCGGCACGCTCGACATGGCGCTGTGGGATGCGGCCGCGAAGATCGGCGGCTTGCCATTGCATCGCTTCTTGCGACAGCGCCTCGGCATCGATCCAGGCGGCGCCACCAATGTCGAGGTCTACGCCAGCGGCGGCTATCCCTATCCCAGCAATGATCTCGGCCGCCTGTCGGACGAGATGAAAGCCTTGCGCGAGCAGGGCTATGGCAAGGCCAAGATCAAGATCGGCGCCAATCCACTCAGCCAGGATCTGAAGCGCATCGAGACCGCGCAGAAAGCGTTTGATGGCGCTGGCTGCCTCGCCGTCGACGCGATGAACGCCTACGACGCCGGCCACAGCCTGAAGGCCGCAGAGGTGCTATCGCCCCTTGGGCTGCTGTGGTGGGAAGACGTCTGCGATCCCCTCGACTTCGAAACGCAGTCGGCGGTGACGGCCGTCTATCCCAACCCGATCGCTGCCGGCGAACCGCTGTTCTCCGTCGCGGAGGCGAAGCTGCTGGATCGACATGGCGGCCTCAGGCGAAACAGGGACATCCTGCTGTTCGATCCGGTGCACTGCTATGGCTTGCCCGGCTACCTGCAGATCATCGGCGCGCTCGAACATAGCGGCTGGTCTCGCCGCTCGTTCTGGCCGCATGGCGGCCACCTCTTCTCATTGCATATCGCGAGCGCCCTCGGCCTCGGCGGCACCGAAGTCAATCCGCTGAGCTTCCCGCCCTTCGGCGGCCTTGCCGACCATGCCATCGTAAGCGACGGGCGGACGGAACCGCCGGATGCTCCGGGCATCGGCTTCGAGCTGAAGGCGGATCTGATCGGCTTGTTCGAGCGGCTCTGATCGTCAGGCCTTGCGGCAGTCGCCGCAGGTGCCCGTCACTTCCAGGGTCATGTCGCGGGCGGCGAAACCGCGGCGGCTGGCGCTCGAGGCGATCGAGTCAGCAAGGCCGTCGCTGTGCAGCTCTTCGGCGTTGCCGCACTCTCCGCAGATCAGGAAGAAGCCGCGATGCGCCTCGCCCGGATGGCTGCAGCCGACGAAGGCGTTCATGCGCTCGATGCGGTGTATGAGCCCGTTCTCGATCAGGAAATCGAGGGCGCGGTAAATGGTGGGCGGCGCCGAGCCGAGGTCCTCGTCGCGCAGCTGGTCGAGCAGCGCGTAGGCGCCGACCGGCTTGTGGCTCGACCACACGAGCTCGAGCACACGCCGGCGCAGCGGCGTGAATCGCAGTTCCTTCCTGGCGCACAGCCTCTCCGCCGCGGCGAGGGCGTCCTCGACGCAGTGCTCGTGATCGTGGTTGTGCAGAGCGGCTTTGGCCGGCTTCTTCACGCGATTCTCGATTTGCCAAGCACTTACTAGGCGATTATACGCCCCGTTCTTCCGCGAGGCCAAGCCATGCCCACCGCAGCGTCCATTACTTATCCGTCCACGGCGATCGACGCTTTTGTCGCCGCCATCCAGTTCGACGCCCAGGGACTCGTCCCGGCGATTGCCCAGCAGCACGACACCGGCGAAGTGCTGATGATGGCCTGGATGGACCGCGACGCCGTCGTCGAGACAATGCGCACGGGCCGCGCCTGTTACTGGTCGCGCTCGCGCCAGGCGCCGTGGCGCAAGGGCGACACGTCCGGCCACATCCAGACCCTGGTTGACCTCCGCGTCGACTGCGACGGAGACACGCTGCTCGTCCTGGTCGACCAGACGGGAGCCGCCTGCCATACCGGGCAACATAACTGCTTCTTCCGCGCCGTCCGCGGCGGCGCGCTCGAGACCATCACGCCGGTGATGATCGACATGGACAAGAACGGGAAGGACAAGGTTTGACCCACAGCGTACTTGCGCGGCGCGCGTTGCTCATCGCCGCTCTTGGCCTCCCCGCCGGCGCCTGCACGACGTCGGGCCTGTTCGGTCAGAGCAGCCCCCACTACACTCTCTCGCCGCGCGGCGATCGGCTGGTCCGCCTGATCCAGACCACCGGCAAGGACAACATGATGGCGCCCGAGGTGCCGGCCCTGATGGGCATCACCAACGAAGGCCGCGACATTCCGGTGCGCCAGCTCGCCGATGACGGCACGGACGGGCGCTACGTCGTGAGCCTGGTCAATATCCGCAAGATCCACGAATTCATCTTCCACCGCCGCCAGGCCAACGTGCTGATCCTGCATCACAGCGACACCCGCTTCACCCGGCTGGAGAGCGTGCGCTATCCGCGCGACGGCAAGCCCACCCTGATCACCGACATCGCCTTCGCCGAAAGCGACTTCCAGCAACAGATCGCTTTTTGGTTCAACCGCATACCTGGGCGGTAGTAATGTGACGGTGAGATGACAGTCACCGTCTCCCCACCGTTCTCCTCCCGCCGCACCCTCACGGTGTGCGGCGGGGCGCATGCGCTGCATGACGGCTTCACCGACCTTCTGAACGTCCTTTATCCCCTGCTGCAGGCCCAGTTCGGGTTGAGCTATACCGCCATCGGCGCGCTCAAGACCGTCTATTCGGGCGCCATGGCGAGCGGGCAGATCCCGTCGGGCAAGCTGGCGGTTCGCCTGGGCGGCGTGCGCGTGCTGGCGACCGGCACGCTGCTGATCGCTGTCGGCTACGGTATTGCCGGCCTGACGGGCTCACTCTACGGCGTGATCGCCGGCCTCCTGCTGGCGGGCCTGGGCGGCAGCACGCAGCATCCGATCGGCTCCAGCCTGGTCGCCGCGGCTTTCACCGGCCTGCGCTCGCGAACCGCGCTCGGTACCTACAATTTCACCGGTGACGTCGGCAAAGTGCTGCTGCCGGCGCTGTTTGCGGTGATTGCCGCCTCGCTCGGCTGGCAGCAGGCCCTGACCGTGGTCGCAGCCCTCGCCGTGCTGGGCGCAGGCATCATCCTCGCCACGCTGAAACCAGTACCGATGCATGACAAGAGCGACACATCGAAAGCTGTCGCCGGCCAGGACCGGCCGTGGGCCTATTGGCTGCTCTTCTCAATCCATATCGCCGATGATCTGGTGCGCACCGGCTTCATGATCTTTCTGCCCTTCCTGCTGCGCGACAAGGGCGCCGACCTGCCGACCATCGGCCTCGGCCTGTCGCTGGTGTTCGCAGGCGGCGCCGCGGGCAAGCTGGTGATGGGCTGGGTCGGCGACCGGCTGGGAGTCGTGCCGTCGGTCATACTCACCGAAGTGGCGACGACGGTCCTGATCCTCGCCCTGCTGCCGTTGTCATTGCCGGTTGCACTGGCGTTGCTGCCCGCCGTCGGGCTGATGCTGAACGGCACATCATCGGTGCTCTACGGCACCATCCCCGAATTCGTGAGCTCCGCGCGGCGCACCCACGCTTTCGCAATCTTTTATACCGGCGGCTCGGTGGCGGGCGCTACCGGACCTTTACTCGCCGGCCTGCTGGGCGACGCCGTCGGCCTGCCGATCGCACTTGCCGCGGTTTCCTGCATCGCGCTCACCACCGTGCCGATGGTGTGGGCGCTGCGGCCCGCCTTCCGCTCCGGCTAGGCGCCGTTCCAGACCGGCCCCATCGGCCGGAGCCTGATGCCCTTGCGCAGGTGCTTATAAGGCATCTCGACCGGGTCGGTGATGTGTGCACCGGGTGACTGCACCACCAATATCGTCTCGGCAATCGGCTGAAAGTCGGCGCGGAAATGCACCGTCGATTTCAGGCCGAGGATCGGCACCTTGGACGGCTCGACGCCGACATGACGGAACATCTCCTGATCGGCCGCCTGGATGCGCTTGCTGGCGAGCACCACCGACACGCCGCTCGCCTCATCCGTGAGCAGTGCCATCGGCCCGATCTGGAATTTGGCGCCGCCATAAAACGGGCCGGTGCCGGTGAACTTGCCCTCGCCCACCTTGACGACGCGCCAGTCGGCCACGACGGGCTTCTCGCCGGCATAGCCCACGACGGCGCCGACGCCGCGATGCATGACGTTGCCTTCGCCGGTCTCGACCGCCGCCTTCGCAGCCTCCTCGTCGACGATCATGCCGATCACGGCACCCTTGGCCTTGTGGCGCATCAGCGCCGCCAGCAGGCCCACCGTGTCGGACGTGCCGCCGGCACCGGGGTTGTCCTGCACGTCGGCGAGAACGATGGGCTTCGAGGCCTTCTTCGAGAGTTCGATGGCACGGAGCGCCGCCGCGTCGGGATCGAGCAGCTCGCCGGCGAAGGATTTTTCCTGCGCCTTCACGGTCTGGGCAAGCTTGTCCGCCGCCGCTTCGACCGCCTCCTTGTCGTGGCCGTAAACCACCAGGGCCGGCCCGCACTGGGCGATGTCGGCCGGCGGGAAGCCCGGCGTATGCGTGACGCTCACGATGCCCTGGTTGTGGGTCTTCTCGCCGGCCTCGAGCTCGCCCACCAGATCGAAGATGGCCTTGGCCGGCTCGATGAAGGTGCACTGCCAGACCAGCGGAATCAGGAAATCGAGCTGGCGGTAGGCACGATAGACCGGCCGCTTGTCCTTCAAGAGCCGGTCCAGAAGTTCGACGGCGCGCCTGCCCGTCACCGCCATGTCGATGTGCGGATAGGTGCGGTAGCCGACCAGGGCGGTCGCGAGTTTCGCCATCTCGGGCGTGAGGTTGGCGTGATAGTCGAGGCTCGCCACGATCGGCAGGTCGTTGCCGACGACGCCCCTGATGCGACGCAGCAGCTCGCCTTCGCCGTCCTCGGCATTCTCCGCCACCATGGCGCCGTGCAGGTCGAGATAGACGGCATCGAACGGCCCGAGTTTCTTCAAATCCTGGTCGAACAGCGCCCACATCTTCTCATAGGCGTCCTCGGTGACGTAGGAGGCGGGCGCCGCCGCCGCCCAGGCGAGCGGCACGACCTCGTGGCCGAGCTCAGCCAGCCGCTTCACCGCGCCGGAGATCGGGATGTTGAAGCCCTCGACGGCCGCGATCATCTCGGGCCCGCGCAGCAATGGCGGCCACGCATCGGCGCGAACGAATTCCTCCCAGGTCGCCTGCTGTGGCGCGAACGTATTGGTCTCGTGCTGAAAGCCGCCGACAGCGATGCGCGCCATGAACCCCTACTCCCCCTTCACTTCTTCGCCGTGCCGTCCTCGATGGCGCGCAGCAGCACCGGCCAGTATTCCTTGTCGTGGCCAAGCTCGACAGCCCGCTCCATGAGTTCGCGGGCGACGTCGGCGCCCAGCGCCGGCACGCCACGCTCCTCGGCCATCGCTATGGCGTAGGAGAGATCCTTCAGCGCGTATGTCGTCGAAAAGGCGCGCTCGGGAAAGATGCCCGGCAGCATGGCCTTCATGCCGTGGTTGCGCAGCGCAAAGGAATCGGCCGAACCCTTGGTCAGGGTCTCGAACAGCACCTTGCCGTCGACGCCGTGGGCGCGCGCGATCGAGAGCGCTTCGGCCAACGCCACGCCGGTCTGGAACAGGATCATGTTGTTCAGGATCTTGACCGCCTGGCCGCTGCCCGCCGCGCCGCAATATGTCACTTCGTTCGCCATGTGGCGCAGTAGCGGCTCGATGCGCGCGAAGCACTCGGACGTGCTGCCGACCATGATGGAGAGCGTGGCGTCGATCGCAGCCTGGCGCGTGCGCGCCACCGGCGCGTCGGCGAAGGCCGACGCCTTGCCCTCGAACTCGGCATAGAGCCTGCGTGCCAGGCCGATCGGCGAGGTGCTGAGGTCGATCACCGTCCAGCCGAGCACGGCCCTGGAGACGAGGCCGCCTTCTCCCAGGCAGACCTGCTCGACCTCCTTGCCGCCCGGCAGCGAAAGGAAAATCGTCCGGCAGCTTTCGGCGATCTCGTCGAGCGAGGCGCTTTTCACGCCGTCAGCGGCCAGCCGCTTGAGCGGCGCATCGTCCCGGTCGGCCGCCAGGACCTGCAGGCCACTCTTGCGCGCCAGGTTGCGGCACATCGGCTCGCCCATGGTGCCGACGCCGATAAACCCGATCTTGTCCGCCATGTCAGTCGACGATGAAGAGTTTGGCGCCACCCTCGGTGCGCGATCGATGGGCGAGCGCCCCGTCGGCCACCTGGTAGCTCTGGCCCTGCTTCAGCACCACGGTGCGGCCGTCGGCGAGTTCGGTGTGCAACTCGCCCTCCAGCACCAGGAGCACGTGGCCTTTCTGACACCAGTGGTCGGCAAGGTAGCCCGGCGTGTATTCCACGACGCGCACCCGGATGTTGTTGAAGGTCTGGGTGCGCCAGTAAGCCTTGCCGGTTTCGCCGGGGTGCTCGGTGCGCTCCACGCCGTCCCAGTCGGTCGTGCCGAAGGGTATGTCGAACATAAGCATAGCGCGCTTCTAGCACATTTCAGTGCATGCGTCGGCCATCCCAACCGCCGGTCTGGATTGCCTGGCGATGCGCGGCTCGGCGCAGATCGTCTGCCAATACAGGATCGTCGACGCTCCTTGCCGCGACCATGCCACCGACGCACAGCGCGACCATAGCCAGCGCGCGCTCGCGGGCCTGCGGCGGATCGAGATCGACCTGCAGGAGGTTTAGCAGTCGTTCAAGGACCTCGCGATAGGCGCCTTTCACGTCGTCGTCGCTGCGCGACACGTCCGACGGCAATCCGATCAGCGGGCAGCAGGTCTCGCAGTCGTCGAAATGGTCCAGCGAGAAATAAGCGTCGACGATCCTTTGCCCGCGAGTCTTGCGCGGCTGCGAACCACCGCGCTGCTGCCAGGGCTTGGGCGCCTCCTCGCACAGGAAGCGCCGCACCGCCTCGGCATAGAGCTCACCCTTGTCCTTGAAGTGCCGATAGAAGCCGCCGTGGGTCAGCCCGGCATTCTCCATGATCTCGCCGATCGAGACGTCGGCGAACCCCTTGCTGTTGAAGAGACGCCGGGCGCTTTCAAGGATGCGCTGGCGCGTGTCGTACTTGTGCTTGGCCGAATAGGGCATGCCGTTCCTCCATGGGAGATCGCCTGATAATGGCACTTAAAAGATGATGTTGAACATCTTTTGATACGACACACCTTCCGTCATAGCGATTGGAGGAGCCAATGCTCGATTTCGTCGGGACGATCGTGACGGCAGCTCTAACGGTGTTCGTCGTCACGGCACTGCTCGTCTTCATGGACATTTCACGCAGCACCAAACTCACCGTGGCGGCCCTTCTCGGCCTCTGGATCGGACTCGCCGCGGCCGCTGGCGCCGCCGGTTGGCTTTCCATGCCCAGACCCTTCCCGATCATGGGGATTTTCGTCGCCGCACCGCTTCTTGCCGCGGCGTTCGCCGCCACCTGGCCGACGGCGCGCCAAGCGATGCTGAGCCTGCCCTTGCCCCTGATGGTCGGCCTCAATATCGGCCGCGTCGCCGGAGTCCTCTTCCTGCTGCTCGCGGCCGAAGGGCGGCTATCGGGTCCTTTCCCCTACTCCGCCGGCTGGGGCGACATCATCGCCGGCGCCCTGGCACTGCCGATCCTGTGGCTCATGCAGGAGAATGGCAGGCATGCGACGGCAATCCATCTTTGGAACGCCTTCGGCATGGCCGACCTCGTGATGGCCATCGGCCTCGGCGTCACCTCTGCCGCGAATTCGCCGTTGGGCATATTCCGCGACGGCGCAGGCTCGGAAGCCATGCAGCATCTGCCCTGGTCGTTCGTTCCGACCGTCTTGGTGCCGATTTATATGATCTTGCACGCCATTATCTGGGTGCGGCTGCGCGGACCCGTGATGCGCGTGGCTTAGCCCCAGCCCTCGAGCGCGCGCGCGAGGCTGTCGGGGCCGCGATAGAGCATGGCCCGCCAGCCGCAGGCGCGGGCCGCGTCGACGTTGGCCGCTGTATCGTCGACGAACAGGATCGACTGCGCCACCGATACGCCCATGCGCGCCTGGGCGGCGGTGAAGAACACGCGGTCGGGCTTGCACACGCCCAGCGCCGCCGAATAGACGATCTCGTCGAAATGCGCGCCGAGCCCGGCCTCCTCGCGCAGATAAGCGACGCGATGGTGCTCCTGGTTGGAGGCGGCGAAGCAGTGCCCGCCCGTGCGCTGTCGCCAGGCGTCGGCCTGGTCCAGCACGCCGCGGTCGATGACGGCGTCCTTGGCGAACCAGTAGGCGACGAACTCCTCCAGCCGGTCGGCCAGCCCCTTGGTCTCGAGATAGGCCTGCAGCGCCACGTAGAGATCGAGTCGGCCGCGCAGCACTTCCGAAAATTCGCGGCGAAAGAAGTCGCGCGCCATCTCGTCGTGATCGAAGCCCCAGTCGGCCTGCAAGGTGGCGTACCAGGGCTCCGCCGACCCGGGCTGGGCGAGCGAGACGACGCCATCGATGTCGAGGACGAGGACGGGGCTGGAACTCATGCTCCGCTATGCTACAGCAGCGCGCCGTCCCAAAGGAAAGCCCGTTGCAACTTCTCGTCCCCTCCCTGGCGCAGCTCGACGCCTATGCCGACGCGCTACGGAGCGGCTGGTCGCCCGACAATGTCCGGCTGGCGGAGGCCGCGCGCGAGGAACTGGAGCTCATCGCCGAGGACCGGGCGGCTTTCGTGGCCTTGCTCGACGACCGTGAGGCCAAGCGCGGCCCCATCACCCTGCCCGACGGTTCGCAGGTACCACGCCTGCCGGGCTACCGGCGCTGGATGTGGGACGGCGACTTCTGCGGCTCGATCGGCTTTCGCTGGCAACCCGGCACCTCGGCCCTGCCCGCCCATTGCCTGGGCCATATCGGCTACAGCGTCGTGCCCTGGAAACAGCGCCGCGGCCACGCCACGCGGGCGCTGGCGTTGTTGCTGCCGGAAGTGCGCAAGGAAGGCCTCGACTATGTCGAGCTGACGACCGATCCGGACAACCTGCCCTCGCAGAAGGTCATCACCGCCAATGGCGGCGTCCTAGTGAAGCGCTTCCGCAAGGAGCCGGCCTACGGCGAGGCCGACGCGCTGCTGTTCCGCATCCCGCTCTAACGGCCCCCGCCCCCGGCCCGGACGACGGCCTCGACCATTGCCGAGAGCGCGGCCAGCCCGCGCGACTTGAGGGCCCGCGGCGAATCCCGCTCGCCGAGCTGGCCCTCCAGGACCAGGGTGATGAAGCCGTGCACGGCGGCCCAGGCGAAGTCGACCATGCGTTCCTTCACGTCGCCCGAGGCCTGCGGGATGACCGCTTCGACGGCCTCGCGGTGCAGGTGGTAGGCGGACTTGGCCGCAGCAGCCAGCGCCGGCGTCTCGAAATGGTTGGCCTCGCGGCTGAACATGAGCTGGAAGAGCACGGGATTGGCGGCAGCGAAGGCCATGTAGCCCACGCCTTGGCCGACCAGGCGGGCAGCGGCATCGCCGCCCGAGCGGCGGGCTTCCGCCGTCATGGCCGCCGTGAGGTCGTGATAGCCACGCGTGGCGATCTCGGCCAGCAGGTCGTCGATCGAGGCGAAGTGGTGAGCGGGGGCGGCGTGGGAGACCTGCGCCCGGCGCGCGCATTCGCGCAGGGTGAAACCGCGCAAACCCTTTTCCTCCAAGAGCTTGCGTCCCGCCGCGACCAGCGCCTCGCGCAGTTCGCCGTGGTGATAGGGCTTCTCGGCCTTTGCCCGCGCCATGGGCCATCCGCTCATGCAGCGATGGTGCTGTCAAGAAACCAAGCCAAGACTTGTCATCGTCAAGATTAATCGATACCTTATCTTGCCAACGACAAGATTGGAGCTAGCCATGACCTCAGTCGCCTCTCCTGCGCCCAGCCGCCGACGCCTCTTGGGCTCCACTACGCTTGGCGCCATTGCCGGGCTCTTTACCGGCTTGGCGGCCGGCGTCGCCGTGGCCCTGCCGCCCAAATCCGCGCCGCTACCGCCTGCGCCCGGCCGCCGGCGTTTCGAAGGCAAGGTCGTTGCCATCACCGGGGCGACCTCAGGCATCGGGCGCGCCGCGGCGCTGGCCTTCGCCGTCGAGGGCGGCAAGGTCGCCTTCTGCGGCCGTCGCACGACCCTCGGCCAGGAGGTCGAGCACGAGATCAAGTCCGCGGGGGGCCAGGCCCTTTACGTAAAAGCCGACGTCCTGGTCGAAGAGGAGGTGCGAGCCTTTATCGACCGGGCGGTGAGCACCTTCGGACGCCTCGACGTCGCCTTCAACAATGCCGGCATCACCATTGAGAAGCCGTTGCACGAGTACAGCGCCGAGGAATGGGACCGTGTGAACAACACCAACGTCCGTGGCGTATTCCTCGCCATGAAGTACCAGATCCCGCATATGCTGAAGGCAGGCGGCGGCACCATCGTCGTCACCTCCTCGTCAAATGCCATCGCCACCCAGGCCAAGCGGTCGGCCTACACGGCAAGCAAGCGCGCCCTGGTCGGCCTGGTCCAGGCCGCGGCACTCGACTACGCGCTGCAAGGTATCCGCGTGAACACCCTCATTCCTGGACGACCGATACGCCCTTCCTGCGCAAGGCTGCCGGCATGGAAAACGTGCCGGACGCCGTCTGGCGGGTCGGATTGAACCAGTGGGTCAAGAACAACGTCCCCGGCCAGGGGCGGCTGGCAACGGCCGAGGAGATCGCGTCGCTCGCGCTCAGCCTGGCCTCCGACGAGCATCCCTTCATGACCGGTGCGCAGATCGTGATCGACGGTGGCAAAACGGCAAAAGCCGGCTGACCTCCGGCAGCGCCTGTGGCTTTATCGAGGGCGCGGACGGAGGAAGCACATGACATTCGAGAGCTGGGCCGCCTTTACCGCCGCGTCGGCGGTGCTGCTGGTCATCCCGGGGCCGACCGTGCTGCTGGTCGTGTCCTATGCGCTGGGCCAAGGCTGGCGGACGGCGCTGCCCATGGCCGTCGGCGTGGCGCTGGGCGACTTCACCGCCATGACGCTTTCCATGCTGGGGCTGGGCGCCCTGCTCGCAGCCTCCGCCACGCTGTTCACGATCTTGAAATGGGTCGGCGCGGCCTATCTCGTGTATCTCGGAATCAAGCTCTGGCGGGCCGGTGGCACACTGGACGCCGCCCCACGCACGGACGCGGTGTCGGCCGCCCGGATGTTGGGTCATGCCTGGCTGGTGACGGCGCTCAACCCCAAAAGCATCACCTTCTTCGTGGCCTTCCTGCCGGCCTTCCTCGACCCGCACGCCGACTTCCTAACCCAGATGCTGGTGTTCGAGACGACGTTCCTGCTGCTGGCGTTTGGCAATGCGCTCGGCTACGCCCTGGTCGCCTCCCGCGCCCGCGGCTTCGTCAGCAATGCCAAGGCGATCGGCATCATCAACAAAGTCGGCGGCAGCCTTCTGATCGGCGCAGGGGCTGCCACCGTCACACTTGCGGGATCGCGGACCTGACCCTCGTCGACTTCGCGAGCCGAAGCCGCCCTCATCCTGCGCGAGGCGCTGGCCCATCTGCCTTCGGGCTACCACGCGCCCGGCGCGGCGGAAGCCAAGGTCGAGCGGCGACGCCGCGACGACGGCATCCTCACGCTCTTTCTCGGCAGCGACGATGACTATGGCGGCACGTCCCTGTACGGCCGCGATCTGTGGCCCGACGTGCTGGGCCACGCCGCGACTGTCGCCGCGACGCGGCGCGGCCATGCCCTCACCTTCTACCGCCGGCACAGCTACTGGATCGTGGGCGTGCTGCCGGACGCCAACGGGGCCGGCCGACCCGACATCTTCATGGCAAAGCGGCTGAGCGACTAGCTTACGAAGCCGATCTTCTGCCGCAGGAAGGCGTAGCCGAGCGCCGAGAAAGCGGCACGTTCCCTGTTGTCCGTGCCGTAGCCGTGGCCCCCGGCGGCCGGCTCGTAGAACCAGACGTCCTGGTACCCCATGGCCTGCAGCTTGGCCGCCATCTTGCGGGCGTGACCGGGATGCACGCGGTCATCGCGGCGCGTCGTGGCGATCAGGATCGGCGGATAGGGCCGCCCCGGCACGGCCTGATGATAGGCCGAATAGGTTCTTAGCCACGCCCATTCCTCGGGCTTGTCGGGGTCGCCGTATTCGGCGATCCAGCTCGCGCCGGCCAAAAGCTTCGAATAGCGACGCATGTCGATCAGGGGGATGGTGCAGAACAAGGCGCCGAACCGCTCGGGATAGCGGGTCAGCATGTTGGAGATCAGGATGCCGCCGTTCGAACCGCCTTCGGCAGCAATGCGGCTCGGCCGTGTCACGCCACGCCGCACCAGGTCGGCCGCGACAGCGGCGAAGTCGTCGTGCGACAGCCGCTTGGCGGCGCCGCGGCCGGCGTCGTGCCAGGCCGTGCCGAACTCGCCGCCGCCCCGGATATTGGCGACAACGCTGGTGCCGCCCCGCTCCAGCCATAGCTTGCCGATCGCCGAGTTGTAGTACGGCAGGCTGGAGATACCGAAGCCGCCATAGCCCACGAGATGCACCGGCGCATCGCCGGTCTCGCCGGCCGGTCCGGTCTGGACATAGGGAATCCGCTCGCCGTCGACCGAGATCGCTTCGTGGCGCGTGACCACCAGTCCTTCCGGCGAAAACGAAGACGGCGATCGCTTCAACAGCGTGGGACCTTGCCCCTTGGCGATGAGCATCAAGGAGGACGGTGTCAGCGGATCCTGGATGATTGCTAAAAGATCGCCGTTGCTCTCCGAGGCTTCGACATCCAGCGACGAGACGCTGACCACGCCGATTTCCGGCAGCCCGGTCAGCCGTGCCTTCCTCCACTCGCCTTCGGAAGGCGTCAGGACTTCGAACACCGGCTGCAGATTGTCGAGGATGGACAACACAAGCTCCCCGGCGATCCAGGAAAAATCCTGCAGCGACCGTCGTGGTCCGGGTTCGAACAGCACGGCGAAATCACGGCCCCCGGCCAGCAATGCGTCGAGACGAATGCCCAGCAGGGTGTCTCCCGGACAGGTCTTGCCGGCGATCGTCCAGGCCGTGCGCCGCTTCAGCGCGACCCAACCGCTCCTCGCGTCGATCTGGATGTTGGTCGGCAGGTCGAGCGCGGTCCGCTCGCCGGTGGGTGAGCGGGCAAACCAGAGCCTCGCGTCGAAGTAACCGAAGGTGTCGTAGAACCAGACCGCGCCCGCTGCCTCGGTGCGATCGACGAGAATGGAAGTAGCGACGCTCTCGCGCGGCACCTCGAAGATGACAGGAGCCTCGGCCGCATCGGTTCCTCGCCGCCATAGCCGTATGGTCCGCGCATAACCCGACGTGGTGGCGTCGCCGCCCCAGGCGCTGGTCAGCAGCAGCGTGTCGGGATCGAGCCAGCTCACCTCGCCCTTGGCTTCCGGCAACCGATAGCCGTCGCTTACGAAGGTCTTGCTCAAAAGATCGAACTCGCGCAGCACCACCGCATCGCTGCCGCCGCGCGACAGGCGCACGATCGCGCGATCATGGCTGCCGGGTCGCGTCGTGGCGCCGCTCCAGATCCAGTCCTCTTTTTCCACCGCCGCCAGCGCGTCGATGTCGAGCAGCACTTCCCACGACGGTTGCTCGAGGCGGAAACTCTCGGGCGTGCAGCGCCGCCACAGGCCGCGCGGGTTCTGCGCATCGGTCCAGAAATTGTAGAACCAGGGACCGCGCCGCGCGATGTAGGGAATCTTGTCGGGCCGGTCGAGGATCGCCGCGAGAACGTCGCGGTCGGCGGCGAATTGAGCCGTGCCGAAAGCTGCAAGCGTCCGCTCGTTCTGGGCTTCGACCCAGGCAAGCGCGCGCGGCCCCTCTATGTCTTCCAGCCAGAGGTACGGATCGTCATCGGGTTCCGCAATCGTCGGCCTTATATCGAGCGACACAGGAACGAACTCCATAGCACGGCGTCGAAGCTTTCACTTTGCGGTCTTGCTCACGAACGCGCCTTTGCCTAGCGCGGCGTTAGCGCGCCGGCTCGCTGACGAAGGCCACCTTGCTCAATCCCGCCTTGGAGGCGTCGGCCAGCATCTCCGCGACATAGCGGTAGGCCACGTTCTGGTCGGCGC
>Ga0308309_10000287_pt1 | contig 34417 bp, 30 predicted proteins | sample HubBroMetageWFT5_FD_192491 | JGI IMG/M metagenome (GOLD analysis project Ga0308309, IMG submission 192491) | Warmed and freeze-thawed soil microbial communities from the Hubbard Brook experimental Forest, New Hampshire - Hubbard Brook CCASE Soil... | ecosystem: Environmental > Terrestrial >...
TGCGCAGGAGCTTCGCTCTTGCGGCAATGTCAGTTGCTCTGCTGGCGGGACCGGTCGCCGCGCAACACAGCGATGCGCACAGCGACGGCAATCTGGCACGAAGCGATGCCATGTTCGGTACGCCGGACCGCTACGGGACGGCGCCGCAGGACAATATATTCGCAACCACGCCCGGTCTGGAGCAGCAGGCGCGGCGCTCGCAGTTCACGGTCAACGTTCTGGCGCCGATCTTTTACAATTCCAACGCCAACCTGGCGCCGACCAATGGGCCGCCCGGAACGAACTCGGCGGAGTTCAGCCCCATCCTCGGGGCGTCGTGGTCGACTCCGGTCTTCGACCTGCCGGTGCGGTTCACGGCGAACGTGCGGGCTGAAGTGGACCGCTTCACCCAGGCGTACCAGCCGTCTGTGGCGTTCGCGGAGTTCGACAAGATCGCCCTGTCGGGTCGCCTACAGTACATCGATCCGACCAACGACCAGAGCTTCTCGCCCTACTTCGCCTATGCGCCGCGCTTCGATTTCGACCCGTTCTTCAAGGAAAGGTTCGCGACCCGTCAGGACTTGAACCTGGGTGTCAACAAGACGTTCAATTTCGACGGCAGCTTCCGCAGGGTGCCGTTCGCTCCCAACACCCTGGCCGACACGGTGTGGTCGTTGGGCGTGACGACCTTCGCTCAGCGGCGGTTCCGCGACCCCGAGCCCTCGTCGTGGGCCTTCTATCTGATCCCGTCGGTGACCTATGTCATCACCGAGCAATGGAACGTCAGTCTCGGTGCCGAGCTCATGTTCCGCACCTTCGATCCCTACCTGGGCTTCATCGAGAATGAATGGTTCCTGGAACCGATCGCAACGCTCGAGTTCGTGCTGCCGAGCGCGTGGTTCGGTTCGGACAGGAACGCGACGCTGTTCGGCCGGCCGGCGATCGACCTGCAGATGGCCTACGAGCATAACTGGTCCAACATCGCGGCGTTCACTTACGGCGCCATGCATGTCGGCGGCGCGCTCAAGCTCGGCTGGCGGTTCTAGAAAAGCACAAGGGGAGGGCTCGATGGCGTCGGAGCAGACACAAAAGCTTTCGCTGTTCGCCCTCACCACCATGGTGGTGGGCGGCATGGTTGGTGCGGGCATCTTCTCCCTGCCGCGGACCTTCGCCAACGCCACCGGGCCGATCGGTGCGATCATCGCCTGGCTGATCGCCGGCACCGGCATGTACATGCTGGCCCGTGTGTTCCAGTCGCTGGCCGAGCGCAAGCCCGACCTCGATGCCGGCGTGTTCGCCTACGCCAAGGCCGGCTTCGGCGACTATCCGGGCTTCCTCTCGGCCTTCGGCTACTGGATCGGCAGCTGCATCGGCAACGTCTCCTACTGGGTGCTGATAAAGTCGACCCTGGGCGCTTTCTTTCCGGTGTTCGGCGACGGCAACACGGTGGTGGCGATCCTGGTCGCGTCGGCCGGCATCTGGCTGTTCCATTTCATGATCCTGCGCGGCACCCAGCAGGCCGCCGTCATCAACAGCATCGTCACGGTGGCCAAGGTCGTGCCGATCCTGGTCTTCATCGTGCTGCTGATCTTCGCCTTCAAGCTTGATCTGTTCAGCGCCAACCTGTACGGCGGCGACCTCACGGGCAGCGTGTTCGAGCAGGTCCGGGCGACGATGTTCGTCACGGTGTTCGTGTTCCTGGGCATCGAGGGCGCCAGCGTCTACTCCCGATTCGCCAAGGAACGTTCCGACGTCGGCAGCGCGACGATCCTGGGCTTCGTCATCGTGACCTCGCTGATGGTGCTGGTGACCCTGCTGCCCTACGCGGTGATGCAGCGCGCCGACATAGCCGGCATGCGCCAGCCCTCGATGGCGACGGTGCTCGAGGCCGTGGTCGGTCATTGGGGCGCGGTCTTCGTCAGCATCGGCCTGCTGGTGTCGGTGCTGGGCGCCTACCTCGCCTGGTCGCTGATCTGCGCCGAGGTGCTGTTCACCGCCGCCAAGACCCGCGACATGCCGTCGATCTTCGCCCGGGAGAACAAGAACAAGGTACCGGTCGCGGCGCTGTGGGCGACCAACATCGTGGTCCAGCTCATCGTCATCACGACCTACTGGTCGCGCGACGCCTTTGCGCTGATGCTGAACCTGACCAGCGCGATGTCGCTAATCCCGTTCCTGTTCGTGGCCGCCTACGGGCTGCAGATCACGCGGCGCGGCGAGACCTACGACGTTCGGCCACAGGAGCGCACGCGCGACCTCGTCATCGCCGCCATCGCCACCGTCTACACGATCTTCCTGCTTTATGCCGGCGGCCTGAAATTCATCCTCCTGTCGGCGGTGCTCTATGCGCCCGGCACCGCGCTCTACTTCTGGGCCCGCCGCGAGCAGGGCAAGTCCGTTTTCTCCAACGTCTGGGACTGGATCATCTTCATCCTGGCGGTCATCGGCGCCGTCGTCGGCATCTATTGGCTGGCGACGGGCTACATCACCATCTAGCTCACGGAGTTTCCCATGGCACAGGCAGCGCAGAAGGCGTTCGGCGTCCATTCCGAGGTCGGCAAGCTTCACAAGGTGATGGTCTGTGCACCTGGGCGGGCGCACCAGCGGCTGACACCGTCGAACTGCGATCAGCTGCTGTTCGATGATGTCCTCTGGGTCGACAACGCCAAGCGTGATCATTTCGACTTCATGCAGAAGATGCGCGACCGCGGGGTCGAAGTCGTTGAGATGCACAGCCTGTTGGCCGAGACGGTCGCCATCCCCGAGGCCCGGAAGTGGATCCTGGACAACCAGGTCGTGCCGAATCAGGTGGGCTTGGGCCTGGTCGACGAGATCAAGAGCTACCTCGACGGCCTGAAGCCGCGCGATCTCGCCGAGACCCTGATCGGCGGCCTGTCGACCGAGGAGTTCCCGGAAACGCACGGCGGCGAGATGCTGAAGCTCGTCAAGGACGCAGCGGGCGTCACCGAATATCTGCTGCCGCCGCTTCCCAACACGCTCTACACGCGCGACACGACCTGCTGGATCTACGGCGGCGTCACCATCAACTCGCTGTTCTGGCCGGCGCGCCACGAGGAGCCGATCCTGGCGGCGGCGATCTACAAGTTCCATCCCGACTTCGCCGGCAAGGTCCAGGTGTGGTGGGGCGATCCGAATGCGGACCATGGCCTCGCCACGATCGAGGGTGGCGACGTGATGCCGATCGGGAAGGGCATCGTGCTGATCGGCATGAGCGAGCGCACCTCGCGCCAGGGCATCAGTCAGCTCGCGCAGGCGCTCTTCAAGCAAGGCGCGGCCGAGCGCGTGATCGTGGCGGCCATGCCCAAACTGCGGGCAGCGATGCATCTCGACACGGTGTTCACCTTCGCCGATCGCGACTGCGTACTGCTCTATCCGGACATCGTCTACAACATCCACGCCTACTCCTACCGGCCGGCCAACACGTCGAGCGGCATCGAGCTGCGCAAGGACGCCAAGCCCTTTGTGGAGACCGTGGGCGAAGCGCTTGGGCTCAAGAAGCTGCGCGTCGTCGAGACTGGCGGAACGGCCTATATGCGCGAGCGCACCCAGTGGGACAGCGGTGCCAACCTGGTCTGCGCCTCGCCGGGCGTGGTCTTCGCCTACGACCGCAACACCTACACCAATACGCTGCTGCGCAAGGCAGGCATCGAGGTGATCACCATTGTCGGCGCCGAGCTGGGCCGCGGCCGGGGCGGCGGGCATTGCATGACCTGCCCGATCACCCGCGATCCTGTCGACTATTAGCCGAGACCGGTGGATGCGACCTCTGGGAACCCATGTGCTGCGCGAGCCGCTGGAAGCTCAGGCTGCCTAACCCGGTGAGGAAGGTGGTGCCGGCGCGCTCCAAGCGAATTGCCCGCACTGTCGCCATCAGCGTTCTGTTGTTGGTGGCGCAGCGTAACAGCGTGTGCGCAGACGAACCCGACGCTGCGCAGCCGCCACTCCCAGCCGTGATCGTTGCGGCGGCGACGCAGCGAAGCGTCACGCGCTCGGCGAGCCATGTCGGACGCGCCCAGGCCATCAAGACCGTCAACCTGGTGGCCCGCGTGTCCGGCTTCCTGCAGAAGCAGGCCTTCACGGACGGGCAGCAGGTCAAGACCGGCGATCTCCTGTTCGTCATCGAACAGGACACCTACAAGGCCGCGGTGGCGCAGTCTGAGGCTGCTCTGGCAAAGGCGCAGGCCGTCGAGAGGAACGCAGCGCTGACGCTCCAGCGGTCGCAAGAGCTGGTCAAGACCAACGCCGTTCCTCAGTCGACAGTCGACCAGAACGTGGCAGACCATGATTCTGCACGGGCCGACGTGCTCGCTGCGCAGGCCTCGCTTGACCAGGCGAAGATCAACCTTGGCTACACCGAGATCAGGGCGCCGATCGACGGACGCATCGGCAGGAATCTGGTTTCTGTCGGCAACGTAGTAAGCCCGACATCCGGGACGCTCGCGACCATCGTCAGCCAGGATCCGATCTACGTGTTCTTCCCGGTCAGCACGCAGCAGGTTCTTGACTTTCAGCAGCGATTCGCCAACCGCCCTGACGCTGCCTCAAATGCCGTGGTCAGGATCAGGCTGCCGAACGGCCAATATTATCCGCACACCGGCCCGGTCAATTTCCTCGATATCCAGGTCAACCAGGGGACCGATACCCTGACGGTGCGAGCGCTACTGCCCAATCCCGACGGATGGCTGCGGGACGGGCAGATCGTCGACGTGACGGTCGAGGTCGGCGAGCCCAAGCAGGCGGTCATGATCCCGCAGGCCGCGCTTCAGCTCGACCGGACCGGATCGTACGTGCTGGTGGTCGGTCCGGACGACAGGGTCGTCCAGCGGCGTGTGACGCTGGGCGCGCCCGAAGGCAGCGAGATCGTGATCGAGCAGGGCCTCGAGGTCGGCGAACGGGTCATCGTGGAGGGCATCCAGAAGGTGCGGCCCAGTCAGCGGATCGCGCCAACGCAAGCGCCGGAAGCAACGCCGTGATTTCGGACATCTTCATCTCGCGGCCGCGCCTTGCCTTCGTGATCTCGATCGTGGTGGTGTTGGCCGGTCTGATTGCCATCACGCAGATCCCGGTGGCCCAGTATCCGGATCTGGTTCCCCCGCAGGTCGTGGTCACGACGACCTTTCCCGGTGCCAGCGCCGCAACCGTGGAGGCCAGCGTCGCACAGCCCATAGAGGCGCAGGTCAATGGCGTCGACAAGATGATCTACATGACGTCGACCAGTGGAAACGATGGCAGCTACACGCTGACCGTGAGCTTCCAGGTCGGAACAGATCCGAATATCGATACGGTCAACGTGCAGAACAGGGCCAATCTCGCGCAAGCGCAGCTGCCGCCGGAGGTCAACGCCCAGGGTTTGACGATCCGCCAGCGTTCGGCCGCGCTTCTGCAGGTCGTCGAGTTTTATTCGCCGAACCGGACCCGGGACGGCCTGTTCCTGAACAACTACGTGACCATCAATGTCCTCGACACGCTCTCGCGGGTGCCCGGCGTCGGGCAGGCGCAGCTGTTTGCGAAAATGAACTACAGCATGCGGATCTGGTTCGATACGGATCGCCTGACCGGGCTCGCCATGGTTCCCGGGGACGTCATAAAGGCCGTCCAGCAGCAGAATCTCCAGGCCCCGGTCGGCCGGCTCGGCGCCCAGCCGGCCGCGCCTGCACAGCAGTTCCAGGTGCCGTTGCAAACGTTGGGGCGGCTGAGCACGGTGCAGCAGTTCGACGCCATCGTGATCCGCGCCAACCCGGACGGCTCGATCGTCCGGCTGCGCGACGTGGCCCACGTCGAGATGGGCGCTCAATCGTCCGATACGTTCAGTCGGTTCAATGGATCGCCCGCGGCGTCGCTTGCGATCTATCTCGCTCCGGGAGCCAATGCCGTCGCGACGGCCTCCGCGGTCGATTTAGCGCTGCAGCGGCTGGCGCAACGCTATCCCGACGACATGCGCCATCAGATCGTGTTCGACAGCACCACATTCGTTTACGCGACCATCACCGAGGTGATCCGCACGCTCGCTGAGGCGTTCGGCCTGGTCGTGCTTGTGGTGTTCGTGTTCCTTGGCAGCTGGCGCGCGACCCTGGTGCCGATCGTTGCTGTCCCCGTTTCCCTGATCGGAGCATTCGCCGTCCTCCTCGCGCTCGGCTATTCGGCGAACACCATTACGCTGCTTGCTCTGGTGCTCTCCATCGGGATCGTGGTCGACGATGCGATCGTCGTGGTCGAGAACGTCCAGCGGATCATGGAGGAGCAGGGCCTTCCCGCACAGGACGCCACGCGCAAGGCGATGGCCGAGATCACCACACCCGTCATCGCCATCAGCCTCGTGTTGCTGTCGGTGTTCGTGCCCATTGGTTTCATCCCGGGCCTGGCCGGCGTGCTGTTTCGCCAGTTCGCGGCGGCCGTGTCCGCCGCGGTGATCATCTCCACCATCAACGCGCTGACACTCAGCCCCGCCTTGTGCTCGATGCTGTTGCGGCCGGCCATCCAGCGTGGCCCCATGGTGAAGGTTGGGCGTGCGATCGAATGGATTCAGGACGGATATGCGAGGCTCGTAAGACGGATTGTGAAATTTGCGATGCTCAGCCTGCCCGTGATCGCGCTCGCCGCCGCCGCCGCCTTTGTGCTTTTCCAGACGGTCCCCACCGGGTTCCTTCCCGAGGAGGACCAGGGTGCCTTCTTCACCGAGGTCCAGCTCCCGCCCGCGGCTTCGCTGAACCGCACCGACGCTGTTGCAAGCGAAGTCGAGAAGATCATTCTTGCGCAGAAGGGTGTCGCTGCCGTCACGGCCATCGTGGGTTTCAGCCAGCTCAACTCCACGGCGTTGTCCAACAGCGCGTTTCTGATCGTCCGCCTGCTGCCGTTCGAGCAACGGACGAGCCCGTCCGAATCGGTGACGGCCATCATGGCCGCGGTCAGGCAGAAGTCGATCGGCATTCCCGGCGCCAATGTCCTGCCCTTCAACCTTCCGCCGATCATCGGCCTGGGATCGACGGGCGGGTTCCAATACGAACTCGAAGCCATCGGCGAGCAAAGTCCGAGCGAGCTCGCCGCGACGATGCGGGCGCTGATCTTTGCGGCCAATCAGCAGCCGGAGCTTGCCTCCGTCTTCAGCACCTACAATGCCGAGACGCCGCAGATCTATCTCGATATCGATCGCAACAAGGCGCAAATCCTGGGCGTTGCCGTGAGCGACGTGTTTCTGGGGCTGCAGGCGACTCTCGGCGGATTCTATATCAATCAGTTCAACGCCTACGGCCGGATCTGGCAGGTCAACATGCAGGCCGGCGCGGGCGATCGCAGCCAAATCGACGACATCTATCGCATCAATGTGGCGAACGCCAAAGGCGAGATGGTGCCCTTGCGCTCGTTGTTGCAGGCCAAGTCAGTCATCGGGCCGCAGCAGATCACGCGCTACAACAACCTCCGGGCCGTCACCTTCAACGGCACCCCCGCACCGGGACGCAGCTCCGGCGAGGCGCTGGCAGCGATGGAGCGGATATCGCAGCAGGTGCTGCCGGCCGACGATACCTTCGAGTGGACCGGAACCGCGCTGCAGGAGCGTCAGGTCGCGGGACAAACCGGCTACATTCTCGGGATTGCCGTATTGTTCGCCTACCTTTTCCTGGTTGCCCTCTATGAAAGCTGGGCCATGCCGCTTGCCGTTCTGCTCTCGGTGACGATCGGCCTTGTGGGCGCCTTGCTGGCGCTTCGCATTGGCGGATTGACCAACGATCTGTTTGCGCAAATTGGCATCGTCGTCCTGATTGCGCTTGCCAGCAAGAACGCCATCCTGATCATCGAATTCGCCATGGATCGGCACGCCGAGGGCGTCTCTGTCGAGGAAGCGGCGATCGCGGGGGCAAGGATGCGAATCAGGCCGGTTCTCATGACCAGCCTCGCCTTCGTGCTGGGGCTTTTTCCGCTCGTCGTCGCGGCGGGAGCTGCCATGCTGACCCGTCGGGATATCGGAACCTCGGTGTTCGGCGGCATGATCGCTGCGACGGCGCTGGGCGTGTTTCTGATCCCGCTGCTGTATGTCGTGTTCCAGCGACTGCGGTCGTGGCAACGGTGACCGCTGGCGGGCAGGCAAGCATGCAGCGACGCGGTTTCATCAACGGCTTGCTGTTTACCCTCTTGTGCGATTCGGCCCTAGCCGCCGATCCGCGTCCGACGATGCAGGAAACCCCAATGTTTGCTGACAAGGTGAAATCAGGGGCGCTACCGCCAGTCGCCGAGCGCGTTCCCGAGCAGCCTTGGGTGGTCAAGAGGTTTGCCGGTGGAGACGGCCCCGGCCGGCAGGGTGGCCAGCTCAACATGCTGGTGTCGAGTGCGCGCGACACGTCGCTGATGACGGTCTACAGCTATACACGGCTTATCGTGTATGACGACAACTTCAAGCTCCATCCCGACATCCTGGAAAGCCACGACGTCAGCGAAGGTCGCGAGTTCACCTTCAAGCTGAGGGCCGGCCACAAATGGTCCGATGGCCATCCCTTCACCACCGAGGACTTCCGCTTCTTCTGGGAGGATATCGCCAACAACAGGGAGCTCTCGGCGTTGGGGCCGGCGGTCGAGCTTTTGGTCGACGGCAAGCCGCCCAAGGTCGAGATCATCGACCAGCGCACGATCAAATACAGCTGGGACAAGCCCAACCCGTATTTCATCGAGAGCCAGTCCCGCGCCGCGCCGCTCTTCCTGTTCCGGCCGGCGCACTACCTCAAGAAGTTCCATCCCAGGTACACGGACCCTCGCGAGATCGCCAAAGCGGCCAAGGGCGGCCAGCAGGACGGCAGTTGGGTGCAGATATTCCGCCGCGTCGACGTGATGTTCAACAATGATAATGTTGATCTTCCCAGCCTCAATCCATGGGTCAACACCACATCGTCGCCGGCGCAGCGCTTCGTCTTCGTGCGCAATCCCTTTTATCACCGCATTGACGAGAAGGGTCAGCAGCTACCCTACGTCGATCGCATCATCTTTACCGTGGCCGCGACCAACTTGATCCCGGCCAAGGCCGGCCTTGGCGAATCCGATCTGCAGTCGCGCTACCTCAACATGCGCGACTACACCTTCCTGCGGAACAGCACCAAGACCTCAGGCGCCGAAGTGTGGCTGTGGGAACTGGGCTCGGGGTCGCAGCTTGCGCTTTATCCCAATCTCAATACCCACGACCAAGTATGGCGCAAACTGTTCCGCGACGTGCGGTTCCGTCGAGCGCTGTCGGTGGCAATCGATCGCGAGGAGATGAACCAGGTCATCCATATCGGGCTGGCTACGCCCTCGAACAACACCATCATGGCGAGGTCAGTGCTGTTCAAGTCAGAGTATGCAACCAAATGGGCCGAGTACGATCCCAAGCTCGCAAACAAGCTTCTCGATGGGCTCGGCCTCACCGAGCGCGACGCGAATGCCATCCGGCTGCTGCCTGACGGGCGCTCGGCGGTCATCGTGGTTGAAAGCCAGAGCGAGCAAACGGAGGAGTCGGACGCGCTGCAGCTGATCGCCGACTACTGGAAGAAGGTCGGCATCAAGATGCTAGTGAAGCCGCAGACCAGGGAGAATTTCCGCCTGCGCACCACCTCCGGCGATGCCCTCATGACGGCTTATGCCGGAGTTGTCACCGCAGTTCCAACGCCCAATACCAGCCCCAGGGAGTTCGCCCCGACGATGCGCGGCGGCCTGCAATGGCCCAAATGGGGCATGTTCGTCGAGTCCGGGGGGAAGCAAGGCGAGAAGTGTGACATGGAGCCCGCCTGCCGGCTGCTGGACTATTTGGACGAATGGCAAAACTCGACTGACGAGCAAGGCCGTCGCGCGGCGTGGGAGAAGATCCTGCAGACCAACACCGACGAGGTGTTCTCGATCGGTACCGTGAACGGGGTGCGCCAGCCGATCGTGGTCGGTCCCAAGGTGCGCAACGTGCCCAAGGAGGGCTACTATGCCTGGGATCCCGGTGGCTACATCGGACTCTATCAGCCCGATACATTCTGGGTCTCGCAGTGAGCACCTGTATGGAGGGCGGCGGCACACCGAGATGCCCGGCCCTGTGGCGAGCGCAAGCGTGAACGATGAATAGAAGAGCCTTTCTCATTGCCCAGGCTTCGGCGCTGGCGGCGCGCCCCGTCCGTGGGCAGATCCCATGGCAGCTCATCACGCCGGAAGAAGACGCACGTGATCGGGCTGCGCCGAAAGTGCCTGGCCCACCGGACCTGCCTTCGCCTCCCACCATAGATCTGTTGCGGCCTGACCTTTCCAAACCGATTCGAAATCCCGTAACGATAGAGCTTCAATTCGGTGCAGGCCCTGGCGGGGCTATCGACATGCGGACGTTCAATGCGACGTATGGGTGGCTTGGGATCAACATTACCCAGCGGCTTCTCGCGCACGCTGTGACGACGCCGAACGGCCTCTCGGCGGAGAACGTCGAGCTGCCGCCGGGCGATCACAGGGTGACGCTGTTAATCGCCGATACGTCTGGCAAGATGGCATCGCGGACGTTCCGGTTCTCGGTTTCCCGATAAGGACGAGTCAGAATGATCCGAGCACGCCGCCCAGCAAGATCACGGCGACCAGCGCGATCAACGCGCCGACAATCCCTACCATGACGATGTCGAGGTAGCTCTTGGCATGCGTCGAACCGCAGACTGCCAAAAGGGTGACCACGGCGCCGTTGTGCGGCAGGCTGTCGAGCGTACCCGCGCCGATCACCGCGACCCGGTGCAGCAGCGCCGGCTCGATGCCGTGTTGTGCGGCAAGCTGCATGTAAGTCGGACCCAGCGCATCGAGCGCGATGGTGAGGCCGCCCGAGGCCGAGCCGGTCAGCGCCGAGAGGACGTTGGTGGCGACGGCGAGCGACACCAGGGGGCCGCCTTCGATGCCCAGCACCCAGCCGCGCACCAGAGCGAAGGCGGGCAGGGCCGCGACCACGGCGCCGAAGCCCACCAGGCTCGCCACGCTGAAGGCTGGCAGGACCGCTGCATTGGCGCCGGCGTCCATGCTCTGCCGCAGGTTGGGCAAGCGCCGCCCTGTCAAAAGCAACAGCGCCACGATCGCCGCGGTGAGCGCTACCGCCACCGACCACACCCCGCCGACGGCCGACAGCGAGGTGGCGCCCCAGCGCGGCTCGGCCAGGAAGGCGGTGTCCATGCGCGGCAGCACGACGAAGGACATCAGGAGGTTGACGGCGACGACCACGGCCAGGGGAAGGGCTGCCAGCACGATGGTTGGGGGCGTCTCGCTCTGTTGTGAGTGATGGATCTCCGCCGGATCGAAGGTATGCGCCGTCGTCGCCCGCTCGCGCACCAGCGGATCCTCGGCGGCGGCGTCCACGGGCACGGCCGCCGCATCGCCGAAGCCCTCGCCCCGGCGCTGTGCCGCCGCGGCCGCGCGCCCCAGCCACCACAGTCCGAAGCCCAGCATGATGGCGGATGCGATCACGCCCAGCCCAGGGGCTGCGAAGGGCGTCGTGCCGAAGAACGGCATCGGGATCGCGTTCTGGATCGCGGGCGTGCCGGGCAGTGCCGACATGGTGAAGGTCGAGGTGCCGAGCGCGATCGCCGCCGGCATCAGCCGGCGCGGGATGGCGGCGGTGCGGAACAGCGCCTCGGCCATCGGCGCCAGCACGAAAAAGGCGACGAACAGGCTGACGCCGCCATAGGTGACCAGGGCGCCGGCCAGCACCACCGCCAGCAGGGCGCGGCCCGTGCCGAGACGTTCCGTCATCCAGCGCGCGATCGCCGAGACCGAGCCGCTGTCCTCCATCAGCTTGCCGAACAACGCGCCCATCAGGAACAGCGGGAAGAACTGCGCCAGGAACTGGGCGGCGCTGCCCATGAAGGTCTGCGTCCAGTGCGCCAGCAGCGGCTCGCCGGCGAAAGCAGCGGCCAGCAGCGCCGCCGCCGGGGCGAGCAGCAGCACGGTCCAGCCGCGGAAGGCCAGCCATACCAGCAGCGCCAGCCCGAGCAGGACGCCGGCAAGACCCATCAGACGCCTTCCAGCAGGCGATCGATGTCGAGGGTCGAGCGTTGGCCGAGATCGCCGCCATGTGCCGCGAGGAAAGCGTCGGCCGCGCGCCGGCCCTCGTCGCGCAGCAGGGTGAGGAACGCCCATTCGGCATTGAGCTTCGAGGAGGCGCCGAGATCGACCAGCATGTCGCTGCGGATCATGTGGACGCGCATGTGCGCCCAGTGCGCGACCTCGGCGTCTTCGGCCGAAGCGACCTTGCGCAGCAAGGCGATCATGCGCAGTTCCTTCAGCAGCACCGCGTTGAACGATACCTCGTTCAGGCGGTTCAGGATGTCACGCGCCGAGCGGGGAATGCCCGGTCGCTCCACCGGGTTGATGGCGACCAGGATCGTATCGTCCGACACGCAGTCCTGGATGAGCGGGGTCATGGTCGGATTGCCGGAATAGCCGCCGTCCCAATAGGCCTCGCCGTCGATCTCGACCGCCTGGAACATGGCCGGCAGGCAGGCCGAGGCCAGCAGCACGTCGGGCGACAGCTCGCCGTTGCGGAACACGCGCGGCCGCCCGGTTCGCACGTTCGTCGCCGTGATGAAAAGCTTGATCGGCGCGGCGGCAAGGCGCGCGAAGTCGATCGACTCGGACAGCACCTTGGTCAGCGGGTTGGGCGCGCCGAAGGCCAGATCGTAGGGCGAGAAGACGCGCGCCATCATGTCGAAGGCGAGGTAGGCGGGCGAATGATCGAGCGACCAGCGGCCGAGCAGCACGTCGAGCGGGCTGCGCTGCAACGGGCTGAACGCGGCGGCCTCGGAAACCTTGCGCCAGAAAGCCTCCAGCGCCTTGCGCGCGCCCGGGTTGCGGTCCCGGGCGTGGCCGTCGGCCATCACGGCGGCATTCATGGCGCCGGCCGAGGTTCCGGATATGGCCTCGATCGTGAGCCACGATTCCTCGAGCAGCCGGTCGAGCACGCCCCAGGTGAAGGCGCCATGCGAGCCGCCGCCCTGCAGGGCGAGGTCGATCAGCTGTGACGGTCGCTCGCCGCCGGCCGGGGAGGGATTCGTGGACATCGGCGCGGCACTCCATTCTCGCTAGATCGAGATCATGCCGGTCGCGAGGCTGTAAAGGCCGACGATTGCCGCGACGACAATGACCCCGAAGATGAGCCATTCGACAGGCGTGAAGAAAGTCTTACTTTGCTCGCGTTTCGCAATGATGAACAGGATGGTGCCCGGCGCATAGAGCAGCGCCGACAGCAGGATGAACTTCGCACCGCCTGCATAAAGCATGCCGGCGGCGTAGACCGTCGCAATCGCGCCGCGCGCCCAGTCGACATTGCGATCGCGGCCGCCGGCTGTGTAGGTCTCTCCCGTCCAGGCAAGCTTCAGCCCGTAGGCGGCGACGAACAGGTAGGGAATCAACGTCATGGCACTCGTCATCTTGAGCGCCATGGTGAAGGCGTACTCCGCGAAAAAAGAGACGATCAGGAAGACCTGGATGACGCCATTGGTGAGCCACAAGGCGGCGGCGGGCGCCTTGTTTTCGTTCTCGCGCGCCAGGAAGGACGGCATCGTGCGATTTTGCGCGGCCGAGAACACGACCTCCGCGGCCAGGAGCGACCACGACAGGTAATTGCCGAGGACGGAGATCAGCAGGCCGACGCTGATGAAGACTTTGCCCCACGGCCCGACGATGGCTTCCATGACGCCGGCCATCGAGGGCGACGACAGCGCCGCCAGGTCCGGTCGCAGCATCACGCCATAGGACAGCATTGTCACAAGGATGAGCAGGCAAAGGACGCCGAGGAAGCCGAGCACAGTGGCGACGCCGACATCGTTGCGATTCTTGGCATAGCGCGAATAGACGCTGGCGCCCTCGATTCCGACGAACAAAAACACCGTCACCAGCATCGAACTGCGCGCCTGGTTCGCGGCGTTGCTGAAGCTGGGTTCCTCGCCGCCCCAGAAATTCAGCGCGAAGACGTCGGCCCTGAACGCGGCGATGGCGACCACGATGAAAAGCCCGATCGGCACGATCTTGGCGACGGTCGCGATGGTGTTGATCGCCGCCGCCTCCTTGATGCCGCGCAGCACCATGAAATGCACGGCCCACAGCAGGATGGAGGCGGTGACGATGGCAGTGACCGTGGTGCCGTCGCCGAACACCGGGAAGAACAGGCCCAATGTCGCCTTGATCAGTATGAGGCAGGCGACGTCGGCGAGGCAGGCGCCGATCCAGTAGCCGACCGCCGACACGAAGCCGGGATACTCGCCGAAGCCCGCCTTGGCATAGGCGTAGATGCCGGCGTCGAGGTCGGGCTTGCGCCGGGCCAGCGTCTGGAAGACGAAGGCCAGCATCAGCATGCCGACGCCGGCGATCGCCCAGGCGATCAGCGCGCCCAGGCCGCCGGTCGCCCGGCCGAACGCCGACGGCAGGGCGAAGATGCCGGAGCCGATCATCGAACCCACGACGAGGGCGACGAGGGCGCGCAGCGATAGCTTCTGTTCCGCTGAAGTTGTCATGGCTTGGAGTACCGATCCGCGAAGAACGCACTGAGCGCATCGTCCTTCGATTCCTTACCCGGTAGCACTGACAAGGCAATGTACCACCGCGCCTTCAACCTGGTCTAGCTTCGCACCGGCGGGTTCAGCTTTGCACTTTGATTCAATATCGATTTGTGGTTGTCATATCGCAAGCGGTGCGTGACAGTGGAGCGACGGGACTGCAATGACTGCCAGGCTGTTCAGACTCCTCAAGCGCGTGCTGGTGCTGCTGGTCGTGGTCGCCGCGACTCTCCTTGTCGCGCGCGCCTGGGATTCGCAGCGCGGACCGGACCTCGAGCCGTGGCACACCTACGTGCCGCACGACATGCACGCCGACCAGATCGACAAGGCCGACTGGGCGTCCTACCTCAAGGCCGAAGAGGCGGTCTTTCGCGGCGTGCGGACTGAGGTCACCGACAAGCTCGACGCCGACGCCCGCGTCCCGGGCAACCGCTACTACGACGGCAGCCCGATCTATCCCGGCCACTTCGCGCAGGACTGGAACCGCTCCTACATCCTCGAGCCCGACGGGCCGCCGGTCGGCGCGGTCGTCCTGCTGCACGGCCTCACCGATTCGCCCTACAGCCTGCGTCACATCGCGCGCCGCTATCGCGACGAGGGCTTCGTCGCGGTGGCGATCAGGATGCCGGCGCATGGCACCGTTCCCGCCGCCCTGACCGACGTCGAATGGGAGGACTGGGATGCGGCGACGCGCCTCGCCGTGCGCGAGGCCGTGCGGCGGTCGGGGCCCGGCAAGCCGCTGCACATCGTGGGCTTCTCCAACGGTGGCGCGCTGGCCATGAAGTACGCCCTCGATGCGCTGGACGACAAGAAGCTGGCGCGACCCGATCGCCTCATCCTGATCTCGCCGATGATCGGCATCACGAGCTTCGCGCGCTTCGCCGGCATCGCCGCGTTGCCGGCGCTGCTGCCCGCCTTCGCCAAGGCCGCGTGGCTCGGCATCCTGCCCGAGTTCAACCCGTTCAAGTACAATTCCTTCCCTGTCAACGGCGCGCGCCAATCGTACCGCCTGACGGCCGCGCTGCAGAACCAAATGACGCGCGCCGGACGCGACGGCCTTCTGGACCGCCTGCCGCCCGTCCTGACCTTCCAGTCCGTCGTCGACTTCACGGTGAGCACGCGGGCGATCATCTCCAGGCTCTATGCCCAGCTGCCGGCGAATGGCAGCGAGCTCGTCCTGTTCGACATCAACCGCGCCGCCGCGCTGGGCGTTCTGCTGCGCAGCGCCTCCGAGACCGTGCTGTCGCGCATCCTGGCCCCGCCGCCGCGCAAGTTCCGGACGGTGATCATCACCAACGCCTCCGCCGACACCTACAAGGTCGTCGAAAAGGTGACCGAGGCCGGCGCGGTGAGCGAGCAGACAAGCGAACTCGCCCTGGCGTTCCCAACCGGCATCTTTTCGCTGTCGCATGTCGCTTTGCCGTTTCCGATGACCGACGCGCTCTATGGCATGGAGCCCGACAAGTCGGAGGATTACGGCGTAAACCTCGGGGCCATTTCACCGCGCGGCGAACGCGGCGTGCTGATCGTCAATCTCGACGCGCTGTTGCGCGTCTCGTCCAATCCGTTCTTCCCTTACGTCCTCGAACGGATCGACCAGGTCATCGCAGCTCCCGTGCGCGCGAGCCGGTGACGCCGCGCTATTTCCGCGAAGGGCCGGCGCCCGGCCGGTCCTTCAACCAATCCTCAACGTAGAAACGCAGCACGGCGATGCGGCCGACGGCGAGCAACGGCGCCGCCAGGGCGACGCCCAGGGCGCCGAACAACGCGCCCATGATCACGATGGCGAACAGCGTCCAGGCCGGCGCCACGTCCACCGAGCCCTTCTGGATCAGCGGCGCGATCACGAAGCCTTCGAGCGTCTGGATCGTGAAGTAGATCGCCATCACCCAGGCCAGGGTCGACAGGCCGAGCGGCATCGCGACCAGCGCGACGGGCAAGGCGGCAATCAGCGGCCCGAGATAGGGAATGAAGTTGGCCGCCCCGGCCTGCAGCCCGAGCAGCAGCGCTCCGGGCAGGCCGAGGAGATGAAGCGTGATCGCCAGGACGACGGCCACCACGGCGCTGCGCACGAGCTGGCCCAGCAACCAGCTGCGCAGCAGCTGGCCCATCTCGTCCATGACCTTGCGAACGCGCGCCCGCGCGTCGAGCGGCACGAGGATCAACAGGCCCTCGCGGTAGCCGCTCGGATGGCCGGCGAAGAACAGGCCGAGGCAGACGATGACGATGGTGTTGATGCCGACCGCATAGGCGCCGCTCACCGCATACTGGACGTGGCCGAACAGCCGGCCGGGATCGGCAATCAGGTGCGACAGGTCCTGCCGGCCGCCGGGACCGAAAAGATCGATGCCGAAGGTTTCCAGATGGCCCTCGAGGATACCGAGCTGCGTGTCCATCACCTTCATCAGCATCTGCGCCTGCGCCGGGAAGCGGACGATGCCCCAGCCGATCGCCAGCGCGGCGATTGACGCAAAGACCAGCGTGACCAGGGCGAAGCGCCAGGCCCGCGCCACCGGCAGGATATGGCCGAGTCCGCGCGTGCAGGCGTCGAGCAATGTCGCGAACAGGATGCCGGCGAACAGCAGCAGCAGGCTGGGCGCGGTGTACATGACGAGGGCGAGGCCCACCGCGACCGCGAGGACGGTCAACGGCAAGGCGAGCACACGACCCCACACCGTCCCGCTGGACGCACCCGCGGGCGCGGCTGCCGGCATCGGGGTCGGCACGGAGGATCGCGCCTCTGGCGTCATTGAACTGGCATTCCCTCGAACGATCGTATCGGCGGACGACTGGCGACTACCTCATCCTTGAGCTATTGTATCCTAGGTTGCCGGGCACGGCGACTTTGCCAGCTTGCCGACAGTCCAAGGGCGCACCCGTCGAACGGGAGGTCGGACATGAGCACCGAATATGCCGGACGCGAAGAACGGCTTCATACCGCCGAAGTGTTTCGCGACAAGTGGGTCTGGCTCGTTCTCCTGGGCAGCGTGTTGATCGCAGCGGGCGCCGCGGCGATCCTGGTTCCGGCGGTTTCCGAGATCGCGGCGAGCAAGGTGCTGGGCACCGTTCTCATCATCAGCGGCATCCTGCAGATCATGCAGGCGGCAAAGATGCTGCATTGGATCGGCTTCATCTGGCACATGCTGCTCGGCATCCTCGCCGCGATCGGCGGGGTACTGATCTATATGGATCCGTTTGCCGGAGTCATCGCGCTCACCATCCTGATTGCGATCATTTTTGCTTTTCATGGCGTGACGCAGATCGCCTTTGCCATAAAAGTTCGCCGTCAGGCCGGATGGCACTGGTTCCTGGTGTCGGGCTGCATCGCCTTGCTGGCGAGCGTGCTGCTCATCATGAAGCTTCCCTACAGTCATTCCTTCACACCGGCGACACTCGCAGGAGTTTCTCTGCTGTTCGCCGGCTGGGCTTATGTCGCCATTGCGCTGACGTCGCGGAAAGCGGCGCGCTAAGCGCGATTTGTGCGATTGCAGCAATGCAAATATGGATATCAGCAGCGTCCTGTAACGAACGATAATAAATTCGCCTCAGCCTGAAGAACCGCGTCCTGCGGCCGCGCGCGGACGCGTCGTTTGCTTTGAATGAGCCATCCCTGTCGTGTCATGCAAAACATGAGGTGACAAAATGAGCGCAATTCAAAATGCGATTCCCAAGGTTCTGGCCTGCCTGGCCGGGATGACATTGGCCTCGGCGGCTTTTGCCCAAGCGCCGCGCAGCAGCCTCGACGTTGCCGCCTCCACCGGCGCGTTTGAGTTCAAGGATCCCAAGACCGGGCAGGTATGGACGCCCGAAACCGTCGGCCAGGACGGCAGGCCGCTCAAGCCGGACGACAAGGCCTTCAATCCGCAGGCGCAAAACGTTCCTCTCCAGGTCGTCGAGCAGCGCGTGCGCGGCAGGCCGGTCGGGACAGTGCCGATCACGGCCGGACCGACCGTTCCGATCGTCGTCATGGACAATGCCACGCTTAGGGCGGTGCCCGGCCAGCGCTGGCAGGTTGTCCTGTATCTGGACAACAACAGCGGCAATGCAGTCTCCCCGGTCGTCGAGTGCGACTTCACGAACAGCGGCAAGCCCGTCATGGACACACGCGCCATCGCCGACCCGATCGGCCCGGGCGTGCGCCAGGGGCTGCTGATCTATGGGCCGAAGGTCGAAGTCTTCGTCAACCGCGCGACATGCCGGGTGGTTTCGCCGTAGATCCCGAAGAGAGGAACAATGCAGGACACCCGGAAGGCGTTTCGCGCTGCCGTCGTGGCTGCTTCACTGGCGGGACTGTTTTCCGCGGAGGCGGCGGCGCAGGATGCTGCCATCCAGTTTCGCGTTGTTGCAACCGACAGAAATCCGTCGACTTGCAAGCAATTCGACGCCGCCCTCTCGCGCGTCCACACTTTCACGGCGACAGGTGATAGTGCCTCGCTGAGGTCGGCGGGAGGCATCACAAGTAACATGGCGCAGACCACGCCAAAGGTCTACACGACGAACTTCAGCCTGGGCGGCACGACGCTGAACGTCGTCGCCGACGCGTCGAAATCACCGAAGACGCTCGTCGTCACCGAGCCCAGGCTGGGCTGTCGCTGGAATGCCGTCGCGCCCTAGCCTCAGCCGCAAGCGCGCAATCGGATCGAGGGGAGAAGCTCATGCTGTTCGATGGTGGTTTCACATTCGCCAACTTCGTCGCCGACGCCTTTGCCATATTCATGTTCATCCTGTGGTTCTGGTTGCTCATGACCGTCGCGAGCGACCTGTTCCGCCGCCATGACATATCCGGCTTCGGCAAGGTACTTTGGGTGATCCTGCTCATCCTGCTGCCGTATATCGGCATCTTCGCCTACATCCTCTCGCAGGGACGCGGCATGGCCGAGCGCAACAAGGAGCAGGCCAGGCTGGCCCGCGAGCATTTGCGCCAGGCCGTTGGCTTCAGTGTTGCCGACGAGATCGAAAAGCTCGATCGGCTGAAGTCGACAAAGTCGATTTCAGACGAGGAATATACGCGCCTGAGGGCGCAGCTCGTGCAGTAGAGCAGCCGAAACAGAGACGCTGCAGCCCGCGCGAGGAGGATCTACTTCGCGCGCGGGCTGCAGTCGTCGTCTGGCGAGCTACAGGCTGTCCGCCAAAACGCTTACTGCTGCGGCGGGGCGCTGGGGTTCTCGTAAGTGATCCCACCCGGGCAGGGCGTGCCGACATAGGTCATCTTGTCGGTCGACCAGGTTTCCGGCCCGCATGGCGCCGCCTTCTGGCCGTTCGGTGCTTGCGCCTGGTCGGCGGCGCCGCCGCCGTTACACGGCACGGTGACGTAGGTCATCTTGTCGGTCGACCAGGTTTCCATGCCGCAGTTGGACGGTGCCGGTGCCGGCGCCGTGGTCTGAGCGTAAACAGCGGTCGCGCCCAGGGTCAGGGTAGCAAGTGCGATGAGTGTAGAGAGTGAACGAGTCATGAGTGCCTCCTTCTCCCCCAAGCTCTATCAAATGCTTATTCGCTGACAAAAGCCTTACCGCATTGATTCACCTGCAGAATTCATATTTCTGCCCCATTGCAAGTGGAGCAGGCCGAGTGAATTTATCGCCCGATTTGCACAACGGATGAGCGAGCCGATTCAACAGCCGTCGACTTTATCTCTCCTTCATCTTCGGTGTTCCGGGATTGCAGGCAAGCTGCATCGGCCTTTCCACAGGTGCACCATGACGCGCGCCATCGCCAAAAATCGGTCCCAGTCGCGACAGCACGCCAGATGGAAGGGGGCGTTTGGCCGGCTTGCCGGATGGCGTCAGTAGCCCGCCGCGCGGTCGACGATTTGCTTCAGCGGCGCGCCGTCCAGGAAGCGGCCGAGATTGTCGACGAATAGCCGCGCCACGAACTTGTCGCGCTGCGGGTGCGGACCGCCGATATGGGGCAGCACGACGATCCCCTCGGTGCCCCAGAACGGATGCCGGTTGGGCAGCGGCTCCTGGCGGAAAACGTCGAGCACGGCGCCGGCGATCTTCCTGGCTTTCACCGCGGCGATCAGGTCGTCGTCCTTGATCAGATGGCCGCGGCCGAAATTCAGCAGCCACGCGCTCGGTTTCATCTTCGCCAGCCGTTGGGCATTGATGAGATTGTCGGTGTCGGGCGTCGCCGGCAGCAACAGCAGCACGAAGTCGGACTGCGCCAGCACCTCGTCGGTGCGATCGGATGGCAGGATCTCGGCGACGTTGGCCGTCGGCGCCGGCCGGCGCCGCGTGCCGATCACGCGCATGCCGAACGCCGAGGCGAGGCGGGCGACTTCCTGGCCGATGGCGCCCAAGCCGAGAATGCCCAGCGTCTTTCCGGTCAGCGGCTGCGGGACGGTGTGGACCCATTTGGCGCGCTTCTGGTTGTCGACCGCCGTGGCGACGGGCTTGGCGACATAAAACAGCGCGGCCATGATGTTTTCCGGCATCGACTCGGTGTGCGTGCCGCGCGCGCAGGTGAGCGTGAGGTCGGGCGGCAGATCGGGCAAAGCGAGCCAGCCCTCGACGCCGGCGCTCATCGCCTGGGCCCAGCGCAGCTTCGGCATGGACGGCAGCAGGCCTGCCGGAACGGCGCCCGCCATCAGCGCCTCGGTCCGCGCCAGCTGGTCCGCCGACGGCTTGTCCTTGCGCGGCAGCGTATCGACCGCGACGCGATCGGCGAGACCCGCCGCCTTGATGGCGTCGAGATAGGCGGCGGAAGAGTCGGTCCACAACAGGACATGGGCACGATTGGTCACGATGGAACTCCTGGCGAATTCGGGCGCGGCACCGTAGCGGATCACTGCTGCGCGAACCACGGCATTGCGCGTGGTTGACGCCCCGCGCCGGGGACGCCAACGTGGCGGCCGATGCCCATTCCCAGTGCGCTGGTCTGCGTTCATTGCGGCGCCCGCTATTCCACCGATCGATTCGCCGAGGATTGCCCGGCCTGCCGCCGGGCGGGCGCGCCGGCCAATCTCACCGTTGCCTATGATTCCATTCCGGGTGAGGACCGCGGCCGCGACGATGCGTTGCGCCGGCCGGCCTCGATGTGGCGCTGGGACGCGTTCCTGCCGGCCACCGCCGCCGACGCCGTGACTTTGGGCGAGGGCAATACGCCCCTGCTGCCCACGCCCGCACTCGGTCTCGGCGATGTCTGGATCAAGGACGAATCGCGCAACCCCACCTGGTCCTTCAAGGACAGGTTGGCGTCCTCGGCACTCACCATGGCCCGGCGCTTCGGGGCCAAGGTGATCGCCTCCAGTTCGTCCGGCAATGCCGGCGCGGCGGCGGCGGCCTATGCCGCCAAGGCCGGGTTGCCGTGCGTCGTCTTCACCTTCCTCGGCGCCTCGCCGCCGCTCATGGCGCAGATGCGCGCCTATGGCGCCATGGTGGTCGTCGTCGAGGACAAGGCTGATCGCTGGCGTCTGCAAACGGCTGGCGTGCGCGAGCTCGGCTGGTATCCGACCTCGGCCTTCTTCGGTCCCGTGGTCGGCAGCAATCCCTATGGCATGGAGGGCTACAAGACCATCGCCTTCGAGATCGCCGAGGCCTTCGATTGGGAAGTCCCCGACTGGTGCGTGCTGCCGGTCTGCTACGGCGATGCCCTGTTCGGCATGTGGAAAGGCTTCGAGGAACTGAAGGCGTTGGGCTGGATCGACCGTACGCCGCGCCTGATCGCAGCGGAGGTCTCGGGGTCGATCACGGCGGCGCTGGCGAGCGGCGAGCCGATGCCGCCTGACCGGCCGCGCAATGCACCCTCCATCGCCACGTCGATCGGCGCCAGCCAAGGCACGGTGCAGGCGCTGGAAGTCCTGCGCAAGAGCGGTGGCGCTGCCGTAACGATCGAAGATGACGAGTTGGCGCGCTGGGTCGTCACACTGGGCGCCCGCGAAGGCATCTGGGCCGAGCCGTCATCGGTTGCGCCCTTTGCCGCCATCGAGCGTTTGCGCGCGAATGGCGTCATCGGCCCCGACGATGGCGCCGTGGCGCTGCTCACCGCCAGCGGCCTGAAAGACACGTCAGTGATCGAGACCGCCTTGCCGCCGGCGCCGGTCGTAAAGGGCGGCCTGCCGGAGGTGATGAAGGCGCTGCACGACGTCTATGGCTTCGCGCATGGCTGAGTTCGGCATCGCCATGGATGGCCGCGCGCCGATCGCCGGTATCCCGGCCCAGGCGCGCGCGGCCGAGGCGGGCGGCGCGTCGACGCTGTGGATCGCCTGCCATCTCTACCTGCGCGATCCCGTCACCATGGCGGCGCTGGCGCTCGGCGCCACCCGGCGCATCAAGGTCGCCCTGATGGCGATGAGTCCTTACTCGATCCATCCCGTGGTCATCGCCATGGCGGCGGCGAGCCTCGAGGAGATGTATCCCGGCCGGGTCATCCTCTGCCTCGGCGTGGGGGCGCCGGCCGATCTCAAGGCGGCCGGCATCGAATCGCCCCGGCCCCTCAAGACGCTGGCCGAGGCCATCGAGATCTGCCGCTCCCTGCTGGCCGGCGAGATGACCGATTTCCAGGGCCAGGTCTTCCAGGTTTCCGGGCGGCGCCTGGCCAGCGGCGCGCGCGACGTGCCGATTGTGCTCGCCGCATCGCGCCCCAACATGCTGCAGCTCGCTGGCCGCGCGACCGACGGCGTGCTGATCTCGGCCGCGACGTCGCCGCCCTTCGTGAAGGCCTGCCTCGCGCAGGCAGCGTCTGGCGCGGCCGGCCGGCCGTTCCGCAAGCTCGGTATCGTCTACACCAAGCTCGGCGCCACGGAGAAGCAAGGCATCGATCCGATCCGCCGTCCGATCGGCTTCGTGCTGCGCGGCGCCCATCATGCCGAGAACATCCGCTTGTCCGGCGCTGGGCTCGACCAGGCGGCCCTGGCGGCCGCCTATGCCGCTGAGAACTGGCCCGAAGTCGATCGCCTGGTGAGCGACGACGTGGTGCGCCGCCACGCCGCCTGCGGCACGCCGGCCCAAGTGAAGGCGAGACTCGCGGAATATCGCGCCTTCGGCCTCGACGAGGTGATCATCGGCGGCGCCGACGATGCGCCTTCGATTACGGCGGCCCTGGCGGCGGCGCGGGGAGACGCGCGGTGAAGTTCAGCATCAGCCTGCCGACTTGCTTTGAAGGCGTGATGTATCCGATTCCCTTTGTCGAGCCCGGCGACTTCGTGCGCATGGCGCAGCTTTGCGAAAAGCTCGGTTATCACTCGGTGTGGGGCAACGACCACATCACGACGCAGCGTTATGTCAGCGAGCTGTTTCCCGGCAAGCCGCCGAACTTTTACGAACTTTTGACGGTGCTGTCATTCTGTGCCGCGGCGACGACGACCCTGAAAGTCGGCACCGCGGTCGCCATCCCGCCAATGCGCGATCCGTTTTGGCTCGCCAAGCAGGCCGCGACCATCGATCAGCTCTCGGCCGGTCGGCTGATCCTGGGCGTCGGCGTCGGTGCCTATCGCGAGGAATTCGCCGCCTGGGCGCCCAGGATCTCGCCCACCGCCCAGCGCGGCGAGATGCTCGACGAGGGCATCGCTCTGATGCAGCGGCTGTTCACCGAGACGCGCGTGACGCACCAGGGTAAGTACTATGCCTGCCGCGACGTCGAAATGTTTCCCAAGCCGGCGCAAAAGCCGTTTGCGCTGTGGGTCGGCGGCCACAATATCGCGAACGTCGAGCGGGCCGCGCGCGTGGCAACCGGCTGGCTGCCGGGCTGGCGGCCATGGCCCGAGCTCGAGGAGCGCATCAAATCGCTGAAGGCGAAGGCCGCCGAACTGGGCCGTGATCCGGCGGAGATCGAGATCGCGCCGCAATTCTCGCTCACCATCGCCCGAACCTCGGAAGAGGCCGAACGGCGCTACATGGCGTCGGGTCTGGTCCATCACCGCAAGTCGCTCGCCTATACCGGCCGCGACCTGTCCAAGCAGGTGATCGCCAACCTCGTCGGCTCGCCCGATCTTTTACGCGAGAAGGTCGCGGGCTTGAAGAAAATTGGCGTCGATCACGCCTGCGCGCTGATGATCCCGGCCGACAGCATGGCCGAATTCGAAGACCAGGTGGAGTGGTTCGCCAAGACGGTGTTGTAGCGCTACTCCACGCTGACGTTGGCCATCGTCGCGACGTCCTTCCAGGTCGCAATGTCCTTCTGCAGGAAGGCCGCGAATTCCTGCGGCGTGTCGCCGACCGGCTGCATCGCCTGCTTGCTCAAAAGCTCCTTGATGTCGGGGTTCTGCAAGGCTTTGACGATCTCGGTGTGGAGCTTGTCGATGATGGCCGGCGGCGTCTTGGCCGGCGCGAAGATGCCGTGCCAGGCCACTGCTTCGACATCGGGATAGCCGCCTTCCGCCATGGTGGGGACCTGCGGCGCCACCGGCGAGCGCTGCGGGCTGCTCACGGCGAGAGCGCTGAGCGTGCCGGCCTGTATGTGAGGCAACACGCTCACGGGATCGCCGAACACCATGGTGACCTGTCCGGCGACCAGGTCGGCCACCGCCAGCGCCGTCCCGCGGTAGGGGATGTGGGTCATCTTCAACCCGGCCTTGCGGCAGAACAATTCGGTCATCAGGTGGTTGGCGGCGCCGACGCCGGTCGTTCCATAGTTCATCGAGCCGGGCTTGCTCTTGCCCAGCGCCACGAACTCCTGCAGCGAATTGGCCGGCAGCTTGGCGTTGACCACCAGGACGTAGGGATAGGAGTTGGTCATGGTGATCGGCGCGAGGTCCTTCGCCGGATCGTACGGCAGGCTCTTGTAGACGGCCGGGTTGATCGAGATCGGCCCGGACTGGCCGAGCAGCAGCGTGTAGCCGTCGGGCTCGGCCTTGGCGACGAGGTCGGTGCCGATGATCGAGCCCGCCCCGCCGCGATTCTCGACCACGACCGACTGGCCGAGCCTGTCGCCGACATGTTGCGCCACGACGCGCGCGACGGCGTCGGCGCCGCCGCCCGGTGCGTAGGGAACGATGAGACGGATGGGCTTGGACGGATAGTCCGCGGCAAACGCCCGGCCCGCCGGCCATGCCGCGGCCATTGTCACGAGCAAGGCGCCGCGCCTGCCGGTCAGCATCGGTGGAATTCTCCCGTCAGGACGCGTGCGCCGGCGCGAACAGGCGCTCGTGCCGTTTCACCTGCTCGCGATAGTTCTCGGCGTAGCGCTCGTAGACCAGGCCGTGGGTCGCCGTGTCGAACTCGGCCGTCGGCGGCTCGAACAGGTCGAAATGTCCCCATTTGTCGGTGCCGCGCGCCAGCATCGCCGACATGCGTATCGGGCCGGTCGGCCGGACATGGGCGGGAATGTAGTTGATGCCCATGCCAACGCGCCGGTGCGCCGCGCGGTTGGGCGCCGAGCGATGCACGCACAAGCTATGGTGCAGCGAGAACGAGCCCGCCTCGAGTTGCATCATCACAGCCCCGGTCTCGTCGAGCGGCTCCATGATGGTCTGCCCGGTGCGGTTGATGCTGTCCTTGAGCCGAAGCGCCGCGTGACGCATCTGCCGCGGCGCGCCGTGCGCTGAAAGCACTTCCATGCAGCCGGCTTCCCGGCTGGCGTCGGTCAGCGCCACCCAGGCGGTGACCTGCTCATGCGGTTCGAGTCCGAAGTATGTCGAATCCTGGTGCCAGGCCGCGAAGGTCGGCGAGGCGGCCTCCTTGATGAAGAAGGTGCCGGTCCACACCAGGATGTCCGGGCCGATCACGTCCTCGACCACGTCCAAAATGCGCGGATGGCGGACAAGGTCGGCATACCACGGCAGCAGGGCATGCGGCTGCGTCCGCCACTTGAGGTCGCCCTGCGGCACCGTCGTGCCGAGCCAGCGCTCGTAGCGCTCGAGGCCGGCCAGGCAGCTCGCCCGCTCGGCTTCGCTGAGCGCCGGAAAGGGAAACAGAAAGCCGTCGTGTCGGTAGCGCGCGACCTGCGCCAATGTCAGCGCCTTCATGTCGTCCTCCGCGGGCGTGGTTCTGATGCCACTGGCTGAAAGCCTGGCAGCGGCCGGCACTCGACGCCAGCACATTGTTGTGGTCATGCTGAGCGAGCATGTTGAGCGACCAGCAACAGGCCATCCGTGACATGGCGCGCGATTTCGCCCGTCGAGAAATCACGCCGTTCGCCGCCGACTGGGACCGCCGCGAGCATGTGCCGATCGAAACGCTGGGCAGGATGGGCGCTCTTGGCCTGATGGGCGTCTGCGTTCCGCCGGAATGGGGCGGCGCGGGCGCCGATTTCGTGTCTTATGTCGCGGCGATGGAGGAGATCGCCTACGGCGATGCCGGCATCGCCAACATGATGGCGGCGACCAACTCTCCCTATAACGCCGCCATCCTTGCCTACGGCACCGATCGGCAGAAGGAGGAGTTCCTGCGCCCCGCCGCCTCGGGCCGCGAGCTTGCCGCCTTCCTGCTGAGCGAGCCGCAGGTCGGATCCGACGCCGCCAACCTCGCGACGCGCGCCGTGCGGCGGGGCGACCGCTTTGTGATCGATGGCATGAAGAACTTCATCACCTCGGGCCAGACCGCCAAGCTGGCGATGATCTTCGCCGTCACCGATGCGAGCGCGGGCAAGAACGGCATCTCCTGCTTCCTGGCCCGCACCGACATGCCGGGCTATCGCGTGGCGCGGCTGGAGAAGAAGCTCGGCCATCGCACCTGCGACACCTGCCAGATCGTCCTGGACGGCCTCGAGGTGCCGGTTGGGAACATGCTCGGCGCGCCGGGCAGCGGGCTCAAGGTCGCGCTGTCGGCGCTCGACAGCGGGCGGATCGGGGTGGCGGCGCAATCCGTGGGCGTCGCCCGCGCCGCCTTCGATGCCGCGCTCGCCTATGCCCGCGTGCGCGTGACCTTCGGCAAGCCCCTGATCGAGCATCAGGCCATCGCCTTCCAGCTCGCCGAGATGTCGACGCGGATCGAAGCGGCGCGCCAGCTCTACCTTCATGCTGCGCGCCTGAAGGATCTCGGACGGGCCTCGCCCAAGGAGGCGTCGATGGCCAAGCTGTTCGCCTCCGAGATGGCCGAGGAGGTGACGTCGGCGGCGATCCAGATCCACGGCGGCTATGGATTCCTGAACGACTATCCGGTCGAGAAGTACTACCGCGACATGCGCGTGTTCCAGATCTACGACGGCCCGAGCGAGATCCAGAAGATGTTGATCGCCCGCGAGCTGATCAAGGGCAACTGACTTTCTCGGAAGGGTTCCGACAAGTCAGACTCATGTCATGCCGGACCGCGGGCCTCCAGGCCCGCCTTTTTGTCTTTGCTGGGAGCGCGCCACTCTGTGGCGCATCTTCGTGGATCACACAGCCCATGAGCGCCACTGGAGTGGCGCGCTCCCAGCCATGAGCGGGCCTGGAGGCCCGCGGTCCGATGACACTTGATCGGAATCGACTCTAGTGCGGCTTGGCCGTATGCAACGCAGGCGACGGCATGCCGAAGCGCCAGCGCAGGAAGGCCAGCACGTCCTCGGCGCAGCGCTCGGGCACGGCCTCGCCGATATTGTGCGGCAAGCCCTCGTAGGCGATGAGCTGCACGTCGGCAATGCGCTCGCGCATGACATCGTAGTTCTTGATCGAGCCCACCGTCTCGGCCCCCGGGATGACCAGCAGGGTCGGGCACTTGATCTCGCCCAGGCGGTCGCTCCAGTCGAGCGAGGACATCAGGCCGACGAAGCGGCCGACATAGGCGGGATCGCACTTTGTCGCGCACACGACGAACCAGGCGATCTTGCGCGGATCGGTGCCCGGCACGAAACGGTCCTCGATCGTGTCCATCAGGAACTTGGCGATGCCGTCGCGGGCTATCCTCGGGATCCAGCTCGCAGCCTGGCTGTTGCGCAGCCCGGGCGTCGAGCCGAACAGGATCAGGCTTTTAACCCGCTCGGGATGGTCCATGGCGAGGTTCTGGCCAATGTAGCCGCCGGCCGAGTTGCCGACGACGTGGGCGCTCCTGCAGCCTAAAAGATCCATCAGTTCGAGCGTGTCCTTGACCAGCCGGTCCATGTCGAAGGCGCTGTCCGGCGGCGGCGTCGCGGAGTTGCCGTGGCCGCGCAGGTCGAGCCGCACGACGCGGTAGTGGCGCGACAGCATCGGCACCCAGGCATAGAAGCGCTGGGCGTTGCCCATCGCGGCGTGCAGCATAAGGAGCGTCGGCGCGTCGGCCCACGGGTCGGTGTTGTCGTCGACGTAGTAGGCGAGCTCGATTCCGTCGCTCGTGGTGAAGGTGTGGGCAATCATCGGCTCTTCCTCATGTCGGTCCGGTCGGAGGCCGCAGCATTGACAGTGGTGGCGCCGGCTGCAAGCTCCGGCGCGACGTCGAAGGAGAGGGGAGACCGCCATGACCGCCCAGCCCGGCAAATACCGCTTCCTGCTGATCAACGCCTTCAGCCTGGCGCCCGGCAGCGATTTCCAGATGCGCTCCTTCTCCGGCCCGAAGGAGACGCAGATCTACAACTACGAGGACGTGAAGCCCTTCCTGGCCGACGTCGACTGGGATCTCAATCCCGGTGCGCCGGCGACCCACGGCAACTGGCCGGTCACCACCAAGCAGGCATTCATGTCGATCGGCAACAACCGCCTGCCCCTGGTGCGCGAGGGCTGCGCCAGCGGCCGGTACAACGCCATCGTGCTGCTGGGCGGCGGCGATCCGGGCTACATGGAATCGCGCGAGATCGGTCGCCAGTACCGCATTCCCGTCACCTCGTCGGCACATGCCCAGATGCACATCGCGGGGCTTCTCGGCAACAAGTTCAGCATCGTCGACATCGCCGAGAGCCACAACATGCAGATGTACCATCTGGTCGTACAGTACCGCATGACCGATCGCTGCGCGTCGATCCGCAACGTCAACTATCCGCTGCCCAGCCCCAACTTCCCCGACGACCGCCCGATCCAGGCCGAGCGCGACCGCGCCGTGCAGAGCGGCTCGTCGGACATGCTGGAGGCCGCGGTGCGGGAATCGATCGCCGCCATCGAGGAGGACGGCGCCGACGTGATCATCCTCGGCTGCTCCGCGGCCTTCTGGATGCAGCCGCTGCTGCAGAAGAAGCTGATGGAGATCGGCTGGGACGTGCCCGTGCTCGAAGGCGCGCGCTGCGCCATCGAGGTCGCCAAGACCCTGGTCGATCTCGGCGTCGATGCGAGCGGGCTCGCCTTCCCGAGCGAGCGTCCCGCGAAATGGCGGCGCAAGAAGGTCTTTTAATCGGCCCCACTGTCGCGCGCTCCAGCACAGAAACGTGCCCTACCGGTAGGCGCCGTCGACCGGCAGCGCGACGCCAGACACGAAGCCCGCCGAGTCAGAAAGAAGGAAGCCGACTGCGGCCGCGACCTCTTCACCCGTTCCGGGGCGTCCGCCGGGATAGCCATTCAACAGCGCCGCCCGCTGGTCAGGCGCCAGCTTGTCGAACTTGTCGCGAATCCGCGTGCCCTGCTCGCCCAGGATCAATCCCGGCATCAGCGCGTTCACGGTTATGCCGAACTCCGCCAGGTCCTTGGCAAGCTGAGACGTGAAGCCGAGCAGCGCCGCCTTTGCCGTCGCATAGGGCAGCCGCCCGGTTACCGTCGTCAGCGGGCCTTTTTCGCCGTCGGCGATGATCGAGGAGAACACCACGATCCGCCCGCGGCGCCCCTTGCGCATCAGCGGGACCACGGCGCGCGCCGCAAGAAAGGCGCTCGTCAGGTTGAGATCCATGACATGCGCCCATTCATGGAGCTGGAAATCCTCGATGTCGCGGGCGCGCCTGGGGCCGGCCCCGCCCGCGACGTGCACGAGCGCATAGATGTCGCCGAAGCGCGCCACGGCGCGATCGACCGCTTGCGTCACCTGCAGCTCGTCCATCACGTCCGCCCGGCAACCATCCAGCCGGCCCGATGAAGGGCCGAATTCCGAAAGGACCGCGTCGAGGGACTTTTCATCGGCATCGACGATGAAAACCGACAGGCCCATGTCCAACAATCGCCGGACCGTCGCCTTGCCGATTCCCCCGGCACCGCCCGTCACGATCGCCGTAGCCGCTTCCACCATGCGGTCCGCCATCCCGTCTTCCTATATCGATTGAAGCCACGCGAGATACAGGCTTAACCTGCCAGTCTGGCGCTGGCGAGCGATCAGACGGGGGGCGAAGGTGACGGAACATCGAGGTAATCGAGTGGCCGGAAAGATCGCCCTCGTGACCGGCGCGGCGGCAGGCATCGGCCGCGCGATCGCCCTGCGGCTGGCGGAGGAGGGCGCCTCGCTCGTCATCGTCGACATCGATGCAGCCGGCCTCGCCGGCACGGAGCAGCAGATCAAGGCGGACGGCGGCAAGGTCCAATCGATCGCGGCAGACGTGACCGAGGAAGCGCCCGTGAAGGCGCTGTTCGCGTCGGTCCTCGCCGCGCACGGCCGTGTCGACATCCTGGTCAACGACGTGGGCGGCGGGACATCCGGCCATATCTGGGAGGCCAAGGTCGAGGACTGGGACTTCATCATGCGCCTCAACCTGCGCTCGGCATTCCTCTGCACGCGCGAGGCCGCCGCGCACATGCGCGAGCGCCGGTCGGGCCGCATCGTCAACCTGAGTTCCGGCGCGCGCGAAGGCACGCCGTGGACCGCCTATTATATGGGCAACTCGGCCTATGCCGCGGCCAAGGCCGCGATCCACGGTTTCACACGCCACGCCGCCCTCGAGCTTGCCGAGTATGGCGTCGCCGTAAACGCCGTGGCGCCTGGCCCGATCGAAACCGAGCGCACCGGGCCCGGCTTCCGCAAGATCGAGCATCTGGAATACGGACCGATCCGCGCCACGCCGCTGCGCCGCATCGGCGTGCCCGCCGACATCGCCAACGCCGTGCTCTATCTTGCTTCCGACGAGGCCGACTACATCACCGGTACGACGCTTGCCGTCGCGGGAGGACGCTAGCCATGGATACCTCGACCGAACTCGCCAACGAACTCGACCGCGACATCGCCGCGCTGAAGGCCAAGGCCGCCGACTACGGCGCCCGCCATAGGGTCGTCGAGAAATGCACCTGGCCCGACGGCGTACGCATCGCGGTGAACTTCACCGCGGATTTCGACGCCATGCTGCTGCGCCGCGTGCTGAACGAGCCGCCGATGCAGCTCGCCAAGGGCGAGTTCGGCGGGCGGGTCGGCATCTGGCGCCTGATCGAGCTGTTCGACAGCCACGCCATCAAGGCGACGATCTTCACCCCCGGCCGCATCTGCGAGCTCTACCCGCAGGCGGTCAAGGCCGCTTCAAGGAGCGGGCACGAGATCGCCGACCACATGTGGGAGCACCAGGTTCCCAAGGATCCCGTTGCTGGAGCGCGAGCACCTGCGCCGGGCGAAGGACGCGATCGAGAAGCTGACCGGAAAGCGCCCGGTGGGCACGCGGAGCTGGCACACCCGCCAGCTCCTGCTCGAGGAGGGCTACGTCTACAACTCCCACGACACGCCCGACCATCGCCCGCACTACATCAGCGAGCCCGACGGCTCGAAGGCGCTTTTGAACCTGCCGTTCCACTATGCCATCGACGACGCGATGTTCTTCAGCTTCGCCTGGCTCAACAGCGAGAACGACGCGCAGCGCATGATGGACCCCGAACATGTCGAGGAGATCTGGTGGTTGGCCTTCATGCAGCAGTACCAGCAGGGCGGCTACCTCAACATCTGCATGCATCCCTTCGTCTCGGGCCGGGCGCTGCGCATCGCCATGCTCGACCGCCTGATCGCGCGCATGAAGCGCCTGCCTGGCGTGTGGTTCCCGACCTGCGAGCAGGTGGCGCGCCACGTCCTCAGCGTCCATCCCGCAAGCTGACAGGAGCCGCGCCATGCCGTGGAAGGACCGCTACACAATCAGCGACGAGAAGAGCCTGTTGGACTCCGAGGTGACCTGGCCAGACGGGCAGCGCTGCTGCTTCCGCATCGTCGTCGACCTCGCCCCGCCCTGCGGGCCCGCCGGCATCACGCCCCAGGACCTGACGACGCCGGACGCCTATTTCGGCATGCATGGCGGGCTGGCGGCGCTTAGCGAGGTGCTGCGACGCAGGAGCCTCAAGGCGACCTTCGCGGTGCCGGCCGTGATGGCCGAAATCCACGCCGACGCGATCCGCAGGTTGCGTGACGCGGGCCACGAGATCGCCGCACACGGTTTCAAGCACGAGGATGTGAGCCTGCTCGGCCGCGAGGACGAGCGCGCGCGGCTCGAGCGCACGACGGAGATCCTGGCCAGGGTCGCGGGCCAGCGTCCGTCAGGCTGGTTCTCGCTGCCGCGGCCCGGCGACAAGTTCGCCGGCGGCGCTGTCAGCGGCCACACGGTCGATCTTTTGATCGAGGACGGCTACGACTATTTCGGCAATGGTCTCGCCGACGACGTGCCGCATTACTGGGTGACGGATTTCGCCAGCCGCCGCGCCCTCCTGACCTTGCCCTACTACTATCACTTCGACGACCAGTTCTTCCTGCTGTTCCCCAAGAAGGGCACTGGCCTGGAAAATCCCGACACGCTGTTCCGCAACTGGAAGGCCGAGCTCGACGCGCAGTACAAGCGCGGCCGGCAGTTCGCCATGGTGCTGCATCCCCACGGCATCGGCTGGCCCAACCGGCTGCTTATGCTGGAGCAGTTCCTCGACCATGCGCAGGGCCTGCCGGCGCTGTGGAACGCGACCAGCGCCGAATGCGCGCAGCACTGGACGGCGACCTTCCCCGCGGCCACGCATCTCAAGCTCGAACCGTCGATCTGGCGTGACTATCCCGGCAGCCTGAGCTGAGGAGAAGAAGGCTGGGGACCGCGGGTGTCCCGCCCGCCTCATGATCATGAGCGGGCGGGACGCCCGCGGTCCGAATGAGCATGAGAAGACGCGCCACTGGAGTGGCGCGCCCCAGCAAAGACTAACCGGAGCGCGTTCCGTTGCGAGGCTCGAGATTGACGACGAATAGCCGTCCGTCTTCCGACAACCGAGCCTTGACCATTGCTGGCGACGGGGTGTTGATGAATGACGCGGCAAGGGAGGATCCAATGACCATGCTCAAGGAAGCAGCCGGCGATACAGAGCGCCGCTCGCCCGTCTATCAGGTGCTCGTCGAGGACATCAAGGCGCTCGGCGTGGAACAGGTGTTCGGCCTGATGAGCGACGATACCGCGGTCTTCGCCACGGCGCTCGACAGTTCCGGCATCCGCTTCTACGGCGCCCGGCACGAGAACAATGCCATCGCCATGGCCGAAGGCTTCTCCTATGCCACGGGGAGCCTCGGTGTGGCGGTGATCGGACGCGGACCCGCCACCGCCAACGGGCTGCACGCCGCCACTTATGCCAGCCGCGCCGGCTCGCGCGTGCTGATCATCTACGGTGATGCCGCCGTGTCGACGGGCGCCGCCAATTCAATTGGCCCGGACTACAAATCCTTCAATTCCATCGGCGTGCTCGCCGCCGCCGGCCTTCGCACGTTCGTCGCGACCAGTCCCGAAACCGCCCGCGGCGCTCTGGCGGACGCCGCAGGTGCTGCGCTGCAAGGCGGGGCGGCGGCCCTGCTGCTGCCGGTCAACGTCCAGCTCGCCGACATGGATCTTGCCAAGGCCCCGGCGCCACCGACACCGAAACCGCCCCGGCCGCCGGCCGCGCCGCGCCCGCAGGCGATCGAGGCGGCCGCCGCCCTGGTGCGGCAGAGCCGCAAGCCCTTGATCGTTGCAGGCCTGGGCGCCCATCGTGCCGGCGCCAAGGCGGAGCTGGAGCAGCTGGCCGATCGCATCGGCGCCCTGCTGGTCACCTCGGCGCGCGGCAAGGACATGTTCCGCGGCCATCCCTGCAATCTCGGAATCGTCGGTTCGTTCTCGCATTCCGCCGCCCGGCGCATGATCGACCAGGCGGATTGCGTGCTGGTGTTCGGCGCCGGGCTCAATCTCCTCACCATGAGCTTCGGACATTCGCTGCCCAAGGTGCCTCTGATCCAGGTCGATGCGGATCGCGGCAA
>Ga0308309_10000288_pt1 | contig 34387 bp, 29 predicted proteins | sample HubBroMetageWFT5_FD_192491 | JGI IMG/M metagenome (GOLD analysis project Ga0308309, IMG submission 192491) | Warmed and freeze-thawed soil microbial communities from the Hubbard Brook experimental Forest, New Hampshire - Hubbard Brook CCASE Soil... | ecosystem: Environmental > Terrestrial >...
AAGCCGCCGGAATGATGCTCGCCGATCCACGCCTCATGGTAGTTCAGCCGGTCGAGATGCTGGACCAGTTCCATGTCGCGCTCGATGGCGAGGGTGGGATTCTCGTCCAGCGCATGGAAGGGCGCCAGGAAAATGCCGGTGCGCAGATAGCGGTCGGTCAAGGAAGGTGCCCCCTCAGGTTATAGGCAGGGTCATAGGGTGGGTTGCAGGCGTCGAGTATAGTGGCCGGCCTCGCGCGCGCCAGCCCGCCTCCTGCAGGCCGGCGCATCCCTGCTGTCAGGAGGGTCAATGCAACGGCGCCGTTTCGTTCTGGCAACAACCAGCGCCCTGGCGGCGCCGGCGGTCGTCCGCGCTCAGGAAACGCTGAAAAGCGCCAAGGCCGCCTATCGCCTGGTAACGCTCAGCCGCGACCTGGTGCAGCCCTGGAGCATCGCCTTCCTGCCCGACGGCAGGATGCTGATCACCGAGCGGCCGGGCCGGCTTCGCGTGTTTGCCAACGGCCGGCTGGAGCCGCGGGCGCTGGCGGGCGTGCCCCAGGTCCGGACAGGCGGTCAGGCCGGCCTGCTCGATGTCTGCCTGCACCCAAACTTCGCGCAGAACCGCACGCTCTATCTTTCCTATATCTCAGGCGACAGCAGCGGCACGGCGACCACGGTCGCGCGCACCGAGCTGGACGATGGCGGCTTGGGCAACGTCAAGGTGATCTTCGAGGCCCTGCCGAGGGGCCAGGGCAGCCTCAATCTCGGCTCGCGCATCGTCTTCGACCGCGCCGGACTGATGTATGTCAGCGTCGGCGACCGCTTCCAGATGCAGCGCGCCCAAGATCTCGGCGATTTCGCCGGCAAGGTCGTCCGCCTGCGCGACGACGGCTCGGTGCCGCCGGACAATCCCTTCGTCGGCAAGGCCGGTGCGCGACCTGAAATCTTCACCTGGGGCAATCGCAACCCGCAGGGTCTCGCGCTTCATCCGGAGACCGGCAAGGTCTGGGAAGTCGAGCACGGGCCCAGGGGCGGCGACGAGCTCAACATCCTGAGGGCCGGCGCCAACTACGGCTGGCCGCTGGTCACCTACGGCGTCAACTACGACGGCAGCAAGATCACCGACAACCGAAGCCTGCCCGGCATGGAGGATGCGTTGCGCACCTGGGTGCCGTCGATCTCACCCTGCGGGCTCGCCTTCTATACCGCCGACAAGTTCCCCGGCTGGAAGGGTTCGCTGTTCACCGGCGCGCTCTCCAACTACGCGCTGTTCCGCATCGAGCTCAACAGCGAACGCTACAGAAGCGAAGAGCGGTTGCTCGTCGACCGTCTTCCCTATATCCGCGACGTGCGCCAAGGGCCTGACGGGCTGATCTATCTCGTCACCCAAAGCGACGACGGCGGCCTCTTCCGCCTGGAGCCCGCCTGACCGTCAGCCATCATGCCCGCACCCCTCATCCTCGCCTCGGCCAGCCCCTCGCGCCGCCAGCTCCTTGCCAATGCCGGTCTTTCCTTCGAGATCGAGCCGTCGGGCGTCGACGAGGACGAGGTGACACGAAGCCTTTTGGGCGAACGCGCTTCGCCGCAGGATATCGCCACGACGCTGGCCGAGATGAAGGCGGTGCGCGTGTCGCAGCGCCACGCTGCGGCGACGGTGATCGGCGCGGACTCCACGCTGGCCTGCAACGGCCGGCTGTTCGACAAGCCGGCCACCCTTGCCGCCGCGCGCCTGCAGCTTCTGGCGCTTGCCGGCCAGACGCACGAGCTCTGTTCCTCGGTCGTCGTGGCCAAGGGTGGCGTGCGGCTCTGGCACTGGAGCGAGCGCGGGCGCCTCACCATGCGGCCTTTTACGGAATCCTTCCTCGACGCTTATTTGGCGCGCGCGGGCGAGGCCGTGTGTGCCTCGGTCGGCGCCTACCAGCTCGAGGGATTGGGCGCGCATCTCTTCAACAAGATCGAGGGCGACTACTTCACCATCCTCGGCCTGCCGCTGCTGCCCCTGCTCGCCTTCCTGGCGGAGCAGGGCATCGGCTTGGAGCAGGCAGCATGAACGCTTACGACAAGCTCCTGGAAGAAGCGCGTGGCCGGCCGTTCGCCTGCATCGTCGGCTGGCCGGTCGAGCATTCGCGCTCGCCCGCGCTGCACGGCTTCTGGTTGAAGCAGCACAAGATCGACGGTCACTACGGCCGCCTGCCGGTCGAGCCCAGTCGGGCGGCGCTGGAAGAGCTCGTGGCGTTCCTCAGGCGCACGCCCAACGCGCGCGGCTGCAATCTCACATTGCCGCACAAGATCGAGATCATGCCGCTGCTCGACCGCATCCATCCAGTTGCAGCGCACATCGGCGCGGTGAACACGGTGATCAAACATCGCGACGGCACGCTCGAAGGCCGCAACAGCGATGGTTTTGGTTTCCTTGCGGCTCTGAAAGCGGGCGCACCGGACTGGCGCGCAGAGGCAGGACCTGTCGTTGTGCTGGGCGCGGGGGGAGCGGCGCACGCCGTCGTCGCCACTTTGGCCGGGGCAGGCGTGCCCGAGTTGCGCCTGGTCAATCGAACGCAGGCCACGGCCATCGATCTCGGCGTCGCCTTCACCCCCAGGGACGGACGCCGCATCGCCATCGAACGCTGGGCGGAACGCGATGCGACGCTCAAGGACGCCACTCTGCTGGTCAATACGACCTCGCTCGGCATGAAGGGCCAGCCGCCGCTCGCAATCGATCTTGCCCAACTGCCGCGCATGGCCGTCGTCAACGACATCGTCTCTGTGCCGCTCGAAACCGGCTTGCTGGCCGCCGCCCGTGCCCGCGGCCATCGCTGCATCGACGGGCTTGGCATGCTCTTGCACCAGGGACGGCTGGGTTTCGAAGCGTGGTTCGGCCAGAAGGTGGCGGTGAGCGCCGAGCAGTACAAAACCGTCGCCGGAGATCTGGTGTAGAAATGGACTCCGATCCGCCTCAGGGTTTCGCGCCGCTGTTCCGCACCAGCCCGTTTCTCGATCACAACGGGCCGTTCTTCTACAAGACGAATGACGACGGCACCTTCGTGGTCGGGCTGCGCATCCAGCCCAAGCACGCCAACGCGCGCGGCAGCGCCCATGGCGGGCTCCTGATGACAATGTGCGACATCGCGTTGGGCTACCGCACGACCAGGAGCCAGACGCCCTCGCCCATGCTCACCACCGCGAGCGTCACGACGGACTTCGCCGGCGGCGCCAAGGTCGGCGACTGGATCGAGGCGCATGTCGACGTGCACAAGGTCGGCGGAAGGCTGGCCTTCGCCAACTGTTACCTGATCTGCAACGGCGAGCGCATCGTGCACGCGAGCGCGGTTTTTGCGCGGAGCGGCGACAGAGCCTAGTCCCCGTCATCCCGACCGGAGCGCGTAGCGCGAAGTGGAGGGACCTGTTCATGGCGTCGTCGGACACTTGAACAGGTCCCTCCACTTCGCCTCGCTATGCTCGGCTCCGGTCGGGATGACGGTGGTTGGCTTACTGGTTCATCGAACCGAAGAAGTCCTGGTTGGTCTTCGCGGTCCGCAGCTTGTCGAGCAGGAACTCGATGGCATCCACCGCGCCCATCGGCATGAGGATGCGGCGCAGCACCCACATCTTCGACAGGGTTGCGCGATCGACCAGCAGCTCCTCCTTGCGGGTGCCCGACTTGGTGATGTCGATCGCCGGGAAGGTGCGCTTGTCGGAGACCTTGCGGTCGAGGATGATTTCCGAGTTACCGGTGCCCTTGAATTCTTCGAAGATCACTTCGTCCATACGGCTGCCGGTATCGATCAGGGCGGTGGCGATGATGGTGAGCGAGCCGCCTTCCTCGATGTTGCGGGCGGCGCCGAAGAAGCGCTTGGGCCGCTGCAGGGCGTTGGCGTCGACACCGCCCGTCAGCACCTTGCCGGAGCTCGGCACGACGGTGTTGTAGGCGCGGCCGAGGCGGGTGATCGAATCGAGCAGGATCACCACGTCCTTCTTGTGCTCGACCAGGCGCTTGGCCTTCTCGATCACCATTTCCGCGACCGCGACATGGCGGCTGGCCGGCTCGTCGAAGGTCGAGCTCACGACTTCGCCCTTCACCGTGCGCTGCATATCGGTGACTTCCTCCGGCCGCTCATCGACCAGCAGCACCATGAGGAAGACTTCGGGATTGTTGGCGGTGATGGCGTGGGCGATGTTCTGCAGCAGCACCGTCTTGCCGGTGCGCGGCGGCGACACGATCAGGGCGCGCTGGCCCTTGCCGATCGGCGCGATGAGGTCGATCACGCGGGTCGAGATGTCGAGCTGCTGCTGCGGCGTGGTGCCGGCTTTCTTGGTGAGCGTGCCGGTGCGGCGGGTGCCGACGCGGCCCGATGAGGTGGCGCGCGAGCTGCTCTGCTCCTCGGAGATCGTCGGCGCCATGACGGCCACGCCGCCGTCCATCTCGAGCTTCAGCTTCTCGTCGGGATAGAGCGGGGTCAGTGAATCGAAATTGATGCGGTGACGCAGCGCATCGGGATCGTCGAAGTTGATCTTGTTGATCTGCACCATGGCGAAATAGCGCTCGCCGTCCTTGGGCGCGCGGATCTCGCCTTCGACCGTGTCGCCGGTGCGCAGGCCGAATTTGCGGACCTGGGTCGGGCTGACATAGATGTCGTCGGCGCCGGGCAGGTAGTTGGCTTCCATCGAGCGCAGGTAGCCGAAGCCGTCGGGCGCGACCTCGATGGTGCCGACGCCGAAGATCGCCTGGTCGGCGGCCGCCACCCTCTGGAGGATGGCGAACATCAGTTCCTGGCGGCGCATCATCGCCGCGCCTTCGACACCCTGCTCCTCGGCGAAGGCGAGCAGCTCGGGCGGTTTCTTTATCTTGAGTTCTTGGAGGTTCATGTTTCTTCAGTCTGAGGTGGGGAGATGACGCACGCGCCACGACCGCCGGGAGCGGTCACTGTGCAAAATTGGCGCTGTGTCGTTCTTGAATGGGTCCCGTCGATCACCGCCGGGGAGGCAGCGCCAGGGACCCTAGGTGGCGGTTATATAAGGGCGCCGATGCGGTCTGTAAAGGGCTAGCACGTAATCCGTTCTGTGACGAGACGTGCCGCCATCGGGCGGCCCATCATGCCCAAGCCCAGGAAAGCGATGGTGGTGGGCGGTGAGAGCGGGGTCATGAAACAGTCTCCGACGTGAGGTCGTATTCATAAAGCGGAAGGGTACGGCCGGGAATGGCGTCGGACGGAGCGTTGCGCACAAAACGCGCGCCCATGCGCTGGTAGAACGGCGCGGCATTGGGATCGGCAAGAATGGCCATGCGTCGATGCCCCAGTCGACGCGCCAACCCGACGGCCTCATCAAACAGCGCCCGCCCCGTGCCGCCGCCGATCGCCGGCGGATCGACGAACATCAGGGCAAGCTCGGCCATGTCGCCGTCTTCGGCGACGCTCACCGTGCCGATCGTGCGGCCCGCGGCATCGGTCGCGACCAATACGCGGCCAGCCGCGATACTGGCTTCGCTCACGGTCAAGGACGCGGTGCACAGACGCATGAACTCGGCGTCATAGCCCCAATGCGCCTTCGACCGCATGCAGAGCGCGGTCAGGCTTTCACTTTCGCCGGGCTTGGCTTTGCGGGTTAAGATCATCGCCTTACCTCCCCTCCGTCATCCCGACCGTGGACACATCGTCATTTCATTTGCCTCCCCCGTCATACGGGGGAGGTGGCCCGCAGGGCCGGAGGGGGAAAGCCCCAGTCGAGATACCTGCAAATTTCAGATCTGAAATTCTAGAAGATCGTCTGTGAGGCCTTCCCCCTCCGCCCCTTCGGGGCACCTCCCCCGTAAGACGGGGGAGGTATGACTCAAATCACACCCCCCGTTCCTTGAAGACGTCGCGGGCGGTCTTGAAGGCGTCGAGGCCGGCCGGGATGCCGCAATAGATGGCGACCTGGAGAAAGATCTCCTTGATCTCCTCCTTGGTGAGCCCGTTGGTCAGCGCGCCGTTGACGTGCAGCTTGAGCTCCGGCCCACGATTGAGCGCCGCCAGCATGGCGAGGTTCAGCATCGAGCGCGTCTTTTTCGACAGGCCAGGGCGCGTCCAGACGTAACCCCAGCAATACTCGGTGGTGACGTCCTGGAACGACATCATGAAATCGTCGGCGCTCGCCATCGAATTGTCGACATAGGTCGACCCCAGCACGGCTTTGCGCACCTTCATGCCGTCGTCATAGAGCTTCTTGTTGCGCGGGTTGGCTTTCGCGGTCTTGGCCTTGGCCATCTGTCGTTCCTCCGGTTCAATGCGACCGGAGGACTTTATCAGATCGCGAGATGACGGGTCTGCTGGCTCGCCTCGACATCGAGGCCCTTGGCGCGGGCCCGCTGGCAGAGATCGGCGATGGTGATGTTGTCGAGCTGCGCCATCATGTCGTCGCGCAGCTTCTCCCACATCGGCCACACCACTTCGTGGGCGAGCGGCGAGCCGATGGCAAGATCGTTGGGCTCGGTCTCGGCCTCGAGCTTGCGGACGACCCGGACGACCTCGCCCAGGGTGATGCGCTGCTGCTCGCGGCCGAGGCGATAGCCGCCGCGCGGCCCGCGCTTGCCATTCAGGATCCCGGCGCGCACCAGATGCTGCAGGACCTGCTCGAGATACCTTTTGGGAATGCGCTGGCGCTCGGTGATGTCGCCGCTGCGCACCGGATGCTCGCCAACGTGGAACGCCACGTCGAGCACGGCCTCTATGGCAAACATTGTTTTTTTGCTGAGCCGAGGCATCCCCTGCTTCCTCTCTCAGGCCGTCTTTGCCGACCCCACCGTCACTCCCGTCGATCCGAACCCCCCGGCGCCACGCGCCGTCCGGTCGAGCTCGCTCACCTCACGCCAGACCGCCCGCGCGTGGCGGGCAATGACCATCTGTGCAATTCGCATGCCGCGGGTGATCCGAAACGGCTCTTTGCCGAGATTGATCAGGATCACGCCCACTTCGCCCCGGTAATCGGCATCGATGGTGCCCGGCGCGTTGGCCACCGTGACGCCGTGCTTGGCCGCCAGCCCCGAACGCGGCCGGATCTGGGCCTCGAAGCCTACCGGCAGGGCAATCGAAATGCCGGTCGGAACGACCCGGCGCTCCAGCGGGCCGAGCTCGATGTCCTGGTCGATCGCGGCCAGAAGGTCGGCGCCGGCGGCGGAAGCGGTGGCGTAATCGGGAAGCTGCAGGTCGCGACCGTGGGCCAGGCGCACGACCTCGATTTCGACGCTTTCGACCCCTTTCACTCCGCCGCCTCGGCCTTGGTTGGTCGGCCGAAATGGAGCGCGATGCGGCCGGCGAGCCGCGATGCGACATCGTCCTTGGCCAGGGTCGGCCAATCCTCGACGCCGGCGGCGCTGATCAGGTGCACGGTGTTGCGCTCGCCGCCGAAGGTGCCGGCGGCGGCTGACACGTCGTTGGCCAGGATCCAGTCGCAGCCCTTGCGCTTGCGCTTGTCGATGGCGTTGGCCACCAGATTCTCGGTCTCGGCGGCAAAGCCCACGACCAGCGCCGGCCGTTTGGGCCCCGGCTTGGCCCCAAGGTTTGATAGCGTCGCCAGGATGTCGGGATTGGGGGCGAGCTCCAGCGCGGGCGGCTTGGCATCGGCCTTCTTCTTGATCTTGGACGCAGCGGGCTTTGCGGCCTTCCAGTCGGCAACGGCTGCAGCGCACACCGCGATATCGACGGTGCCCGCAGCCAGGCAGGCCGCCAGCATCTGGTCGGCCGATTCGACATGGACGGTGCGGAGGCCTGCCGGATCGGCCAGCGCCACCGGCCCGCTCACCAGCGTGACCTCCGCGCCGAGCCGCGCCAGGGCGCTGGCGATGGCATGGCCCTGCTTGCCCGAGGAATGATTGGAGATGTAGCGCACGGGATCGATCGCTTCGCGCGTCGGGCCCGAGGTCACCACGGCGCGCTTGCCGGCGAGAGGTCGTTCCGCGGTCAGCAGGCCCTCGATGGCGGCCACGATCTCCTCGGGCTCCGACATGCGGCCGGGGCCGTGCTCATTGCAGGCCATGGCGCCGTCGTTGGGGCCGACGAAGCTCACACCGCGCTTCTTCAGGGTCTCGACATTGGCGACGGTGGCGGCGTGGGTCCACATGCGGACGTTCATCGCCGGGGCGGCCAGCACCGGCTTGTCGGTGGCCAGCAGGACGGTGGCCGCCAGATCGTCGGCCATGCCTGCCGCCATGCGCGCCAGGATATTGGCGGTGGCGGGCGCCACGACCAGGAGATCGGCGTCGCGCGAGAGCTGGATGTGGCCCATCTCGCTCTCGTCGGTGAGCGAGAACATGTCGCTGTAGACGCGATCCTCGCTCAGCGCCTGCAGGGAAAGCGGGGTCACGAAGCGGGCGCCGGCGTCGGTGATCACGCAGCGCACCGCCGCGCCGCGTTCGCGCAGCCGGCGGATGAGTTCGAGGGACTTGAAGGCCGCGATGCCGCCCGCGACGATCAGCAGGATCCGCTTGCCGTTCAGCATGGCCGGGAGATTATCACAACACCCGGCTGGCGAAAGTATAGACGCCCGTCAGTAAAAGCGCCCAGAACACGGCCAGGCGGAACTGCTCGATCGACAGGCGCAGGCGGATCTGCTGGCCCATCCACATGCCGGCCAGCGCCGGCACCACGGCCGCGGCGGACACGATGGCATGCGGTCCGTCGAGCATTCCAAGAAAGAGCAGCGAGACGGTGAGCGTGATCGACGTGGCGCACAAAACGACGCCCAGGGTTTGGACCAGTTCGGTGGGCCTGATGTCGAGCCCCTGCAGGTAGGGCATCAGCGGCACGACGGGCACGCCGACCAGTCCGGCGATGAAACCGGAGACGACCCCGATCACCGGCGCCAGCGGCTTCTCCAGGTCGGCATGGATGTGCAGGCGGATGCGCAGCAGGCCGAGGCCGCTATAGACCACGAGCACGACCGCCAGCACCAGGAAGGCCCAGTTGGGTCCCTTCTGACCGACCAGCCACAGGGTGAGATAGAGCACGATCATCAACGGTACGATGAGCGGCCACTGGCGGCGCACGATCAGCCGGAACTTCCCACCGACCGCCGCCTGCCAGACATTGGCGACGACGGTCGGCAAGGAAATCAGCGCGATCGCCTCGGGCAGCGGCAACACCAGCGAGGTGAGCGCGATGGTGATGGTCGGCAGGCCGAGCCCAACCAGCCCCTTGACCGTTCCCGCGAGCAGGAAAACGGCGAGGCCGAAGATGATTTGTGACGTCGACACAAGTGGACCTTAGCGCAAAAAATCCCGTCATCCCGACCGAAGCCGAGCGTAGCGAGGCGCAGTGGAAGGACCTGCTCATGCGCTCGACGACGAAGACGAGGTCCCTCCACTTCGCCTCGCTCCGGTCGGGATGACGGGAAGGCAGCTAGCGCCACCACGCGACGATGGCGGCGATGAGGGCCAGGACGGCGATGATCTCGGCGAAGCCGATGCGCGGCCACAGGCGTGACGGCACGGTTGGCGGATCCTGCGACTCGGCTTCGGCCTGGCGCCGTCCGCGCTCGGCCACGACGTGCAGGCTGTCAATCAGGCGCGGCAGGCGGCGCAATCCCTGCGCCAGGTCCTCGACGGCGCGGCCGACCGTGGCGCGCGGACCGAAATGACTCTGCATCCACTCCTCGATCAAAGGCCGCGCCAGCTCCCAGATGTTGACGTGCGGGTTCAGCCGCGTGCCCATGCCCTCGGCCATCAGCATGGTCTTCTGCAGCAGCAGGAGCTGCGGCTGCACCGTCATTTCGAACTGCTCGGTGACGCGCAACATCTGGGCGAGCAGGCGCGCGATGGAAATATCGTGGCTCGGCTTGCCGAAGATCGGCTCGCCGATCGAGCGGCAGGCCTGGGCGAACATTTCGCGCGACTGGTCGGACGGCACGTAGCCGGCGCGGAACTGGACCTCGGCCACGGCGCGGTAATCGCGGCGCAGGAAGGCGACCAACAGTTCAGCGAGATAGCCGCGCGTGTCCTCGTCGATCCTGCCCATGATGCCGAAATCGACCGGCACGATGTGGCCGGCGCGGTCGACGAAAGCGTTGCCGCCATGCATGTCGGCATGGAAGAAGCCGTCGCGGAACACCTGGTAGAAGAACGCCTCGGCGGCCTTCTTCATGACGAGGTCAGGGTCGTGGCCGGCGGCGACGATGGCGTCGCGGTCGCCGATCGGAATGCCGTCGACCCGCTCCAAGGTCAGCACGCGCTGGGCGGTGCGGTCCCAGTCGATCGTGGGCGCCCGGTAGCCGGGATCGTCGGCGAAGTTCTCGCCCAGTTCCTCGGCGGCGGCGGCCTCCATGCGCAGGTCCATCTCGACCCGCACGACATCGGCGAAGGCGCGCACCGAATCGACAGGCTTCAGCCGGCGGAAGCGCGGCTGGGTGCGCTCGACTAGCTCGGCCATCCAGTAGAAAAGGTCGAGGTCGCGCTCGAAGGCCCTTTCGATGGCAGGGCGCAGCACCTTCACGGCGACATCGCGGCCGTCGGTGGTGACGGCGAAATGGACCTGGGCGATCGACGCGGCGGCGACCGGCACGTCGTCGAAGCTTTTGAACAGCGCGTCGATCGGCTGGCCAAGCTCGGTTTCGATGGTGCGTCGCGCCTCGGCGCCGGAGAAGGCCGGCAGATGGTCCTGCAGGCGCGCCAGGTCGACGGCGACGCTTTCGCTCAAAAGATCGGAGCGGGTTGACAGCGCCTGGCCGAGCTTGATGAAGGACGGCCCCATTTCCTGCAGCGCCGCCGCCAGCCGCTCGCCCGGCCGACGCGCATCGCGGCGGCGCGCGAACAGCCGCGCCCACACCACCAGCGCCGGCACGATGCCCAGCGTCTCCAGCGGAAACAGCGCATCGTGCCGCGCGAGGCTGAGCGCCATGCGCAGCAAGCGCCAGGTATTGCGAAGCGCGCGCAACATCTTACTGGACCGCGGGCCTCCAGGCCCGCTCATGATCATGATGCGGGCTCGGTCGGGATGACCCGACCTGAGGAGGCCCGCGGTCCGGCAAGAACGTCATATGCGCCAGCCCGAGTGAAGGGCGACGACACCCAGCGTCATGTCGCGCCAGGCGACGTTGGCGAACCCCGCCTTGCGCATGCGCTCGGCCAGGACGCGCTGGGCGGGGAAGCGCCGGATGCTCTCATGCAGATAGCGGTAGGAGTCGGCGTCCCGGGCGACGATGCGGCCGAAGAACGGCAGGGCCCGTTCGGAGTAGGCGTCATAGACGCGGCCGATCGGCGCCGATTTCACCTTGCTGAATTCCAGGCAATAGAAACGGCCACCCGGCCTCAGCACGCGGTGCGCTTCAGCAAGCGCCTTGTCGATGTCGGTGACGTTGCGCAGGCCGAAGGCGATCGTGTAGCCGTCGAACGAGCGGTCGGGAAACGGCAGGGTCTCGGCATCTCCGGTCGCCCAGGTGAGGCCCTTGAGCAGCCCGCGATCGGCGGCACGGTCACGCCCGACCGCCAGCATGGCCGGGTTGATGTCGTACACCGTGACGTCGGGCTTTTCGCCCTGGCGCTTGAACAGCCGGAAGGCGATATCCCCCGTGCCGCCCGCGACGTCCAAAAACCTTTCGCCCGGCCGCGGGTTCACGACATCCACCAGGGCGTTCTTCCAGAGCCGGTGCACGCCGACCGACATCAGGTCGTTCATGAGGTCGTAGCGCGGCGCTACACTCTCGAAGACCTGGCGAACGAGGCCCGCCTTTTCGGCTGCCGGGACGTCGCGGTAGCCGAAGGACGCCTGCCCCGTCGGGGCCGATACGCTAGGATCGGGCGCGCTGGGATCGGTCGGGTTTGCCGTTGGACTTGCCATGAGGGCGTCAACCTAGAGGAATCGCCATGCTGCTGAAAGACCGCGTGATCCTGATCACCAACGTCGAGAAATTCGCAGGTCACGGCACGACACGGGTGGCGCTGGGCCAGGGCGCCACGGTGCTGGCCCACGACGCCTCGTTCGAGGCGCCGAGCGCCCGGCGCAAGTACGAGACCGAGTTCGCGGGCGCGCACGCCTTGGCCGCGACCGAGCCCGCGACCCTGGTCGAGCTGGCCCTGAAGCGCCACGGACACATCGACGCGCTGGTCAACAACGACGCCTATCCCGCGCTGCGCGCGCCGCTGGCCGAGGCGCGGCTCGAGGATTACCGCGCCGCGCTCGAGGCCATGGCAGTGGCGCCGTTGCGGCTGGTGCAGCTCGTGGCGCCGTCGATGCGCAAGCGCAAGTCGGGCCGCATCGTGTTCGTGTCTTCGGCGGCGCCGTTGCGCGGCATCGCCAACTACGCGCCCTACGTCTCGGCGCGCGCCGCCGCCAACGGGCTGGTCTCCTCGCTCGCCAGGGAGCTGGGCCGCGACGGCATCACGGTGAACGCGGTCGGCTCGAACTATGTCGAGAACCCCGACTACTTCCCGCCGGCGCTGCTCGCCAACCAGGAGGCGATGGCCAAGATGACGGCGCAGATCCCGCTGGGACGGCTCGGCACATCCGACGAGCTCGGGGCGGCGATCTGCTTCCTCTGTTCCGATGGGGCGGGCTTCATCACCGGCCATGTTCTGCCGCATGCCGGCGGATGGGCGTGACGCGGGCGCGCGAGCCTGCCACACTCTCTGCAAGTAAACGCTGCACACGGTAGATCGAAGCGCGGCTGCAAGGGAGCGACGTCCAGACACGCCGGTGATCCCGGCGCGCGTTCCCTTGGTCGAGTCGGCCCGAGGACGGCGCATGGGAAGACAGATCGTCCACCGCCTGCTGGTCTCGTTCCCCGCTTTGCTCGGGGTTCTCTTCCTTTGCTTCTGCCTGCTGCAGGTCGTGCCGTCCGATCCGGCGATGATCATCGCTGGCCCCGACGCCAAGGCGGAAACCATCGCCGCCATCCGCCTCGAGCTCGGCCTCGACCGGCCGATCCCCATCCAGTTCGCCGACTATATCGGCCGCGTGCTGCGCGGCGATCTCGGCCGCTCGATCATCTCCAACAGGATGGTGAGCGAGGAGCTGGCGCTCACCATCGGGCCGACCGTCGAGCTGATGCTGGGCGCCATGTTGATCGCGGTGCCGCTCGGATTGGCGCTCGGCACGCTGGCCGCAGTGAAGCGCGGCACGCTGCTCGACCGCCTGATCATGGCGATCTCGGTGGCGGGCGTTTCCATGCCGGTGTTCTTCATCGGCCTGATCCTGATCCAGTATGTCGGCTTCAAGTGGGCCCTCCTGCCTTTCACCGGCCGCACCGGCCCGATATGGGACGGCGGGCTGCCCAGCCTGATCCTGCCGGCGGCGACCCTGGGCCTCGTACTGATCGGACCGATCGCCAGGCTGACGCGCACCGCCGTGCTCGAGGTGCTGGGCGCCGACTTCGTGCGCACGGCGCGCGCCAAGGGCCTGCGCGAGACGGTGGTGATCGTCCATCACGCGCTGCGCAATGCGCTGATCCCCGTCGTCACCCTGATCGGCCTGCAGGCGGCGTTCCTGCTGGGCGGCGCGGTCGTGACCGAGACGATGTTCTCATGGCCCGGCGTCGGGCGCCTGGCGGTCGGCGCCATCGTATCGAGCGATTTCCCGACGGCGCAGGGCGCCATCATGATCCTGGCCATCGCCTTCCTGACCATCAACCTGCTGGTCGACGTCCTCTACGTCTACCTCGATCCCAGGCTGCAGCGGCCATGAGCGTCGAGACGCTCAACGCGGCTGTCCACGCCGAGGAAAGCGGCGCGCTTGGCCGCTCGGGTGCACTCAGGCGGCTGGCACGCGACAAGGTGGCGGTCGCGGCCGCCCTGCTGCTGACGTCGATCGCGCTTGCCGCCGTCTTCGCACCCGTCGTGGCGCCCTACGATCCCTATCTCACCGACCTCACCAACGTGATGCAGCCGCCTACCGCCGAGCACTGGTTCGGCACCGACAATACCGGTCGCGACATCCTGAGCCGCGTCATCTACGGCACGCGCAACACCCTGATGCTGGGCCTGGTCGGCGTCGTGATCGGCGGCGCGCTGGGCGGCGTGCTGGGCATATGGGCGGCCTACTACCCGCGCGCCGACGGCTGGATCATGCGCCTGGTCGACGTGATGTTGGCCTTCCCGGCGATCCTGATCGGTCTCGCGGTGGCGGCGGTCGCGGGCGCCGGCCTCACCGCCGTGGTGATCGCGCTGGTGGTGGCCACCGTGCCCGACGTGGCGCGGGTGGCGCGCGGCGCGGCGGTGGGCGTTATGGGCCAGGAATTCATGGAGGCCGGCCGCGCCGTCGGCGTCTCGGATCGCACGCTGATCTGGCGCTACCTGACCTTGAACTGCATCTCCACCATCTTCGTGTTCCTGACCTTGCGCTTCGGCCAGATCATCCTGATCGGCTCGGCGCTGGGCTTTTTGGGCATGGGGGCACAGCCGCCGACCGCCGAGCTCGGCATGATGGCGGCGCAAGGCCGCGACTTCCTCTTCATGGCGCCGCATATCGCCACGATCCCGAGCTGTGCGATCTTCGTCATCGTGCTGGCCGCCAATCTCCTGGGCGACGCGCTGCGCGACGTCCTCGATCCGAGGCTGCAACAATGATCCGATCAGCTTTGAGTGCAGCGTTTGCGTTGACTATCGCGGGCCCGGCCGGTGCGCAGACCCTGAACATGATGAAGGCGCTCGACGCGCCGCATTACGATGCGCAGCGCACGACCTGGGGGCCGACCTCCGACATCGTCAACATGTTCCAGGATACGCTGGTGGCGCTCGACTGGGACGGCAAGACGCCGATCCCCTATCTCGCCAAGTCGTGGACCATCAGCCCCGACGGCAAGCTCTACACCTTCAAGCTGCGCGACGACGTGAGCTTCTGCAGCGGCAAGAAGTTCACGGCGGACGACGTCGTCTACAGCTTCAAGCGCCTGAAGGACCCGGCGATCAAGGGGCCGTTCGCCTGGCGCGCCGGCACCATCAAGGAGCTGCGGGCGCCCGATCCCTACACCGTCGAATACGAGCTGGAAGAGCCCTTCTCGGAGCTCCTGCTGCAGCTCACCATGTTCACCAACGTCATCCACAACAAGGAAAGCGTCGAGGCGCTGGGCAAGGATTACGGCATCAAGGGCGCCGACGGCACCGGCCCATGGTGCTTCGACTCGTGGCAGCCGCGCACGCAGGTCGTGCTGAAACGCCACGACGCCTACAAGTGGGGCCCCTCGATGTACCAGAACAAGGGGCCGGTGAAGTTCGAGAAACTGGTCATCAAGGTCGTGCCCGAGGATTCTAGCCGCGTGGCGGCGATGATGGCCGGCCAGTTCGATATCACGCACCACTTCCCGGCGCAGTTCATCGCCCAGGCCAAGGCCGCGCCCATGCTGCAGGTCCAGGAAGCCAAGCCCAACTTCCAGCTGCTCTATTTCGGCTTCAAGACGACGCGGCCCATGGTCGCCGACCGGCGTGTGCGCGAGGCCATGAGCATCGCCATCGACCGCGCCGCCATCGCCAAGGCCATCCTGCAGGGCAACGCCGAGCCCGCCTTCACCATCGTTGACCCCGACGCGCTCGACTTCGATGCCGATACGCGGCGCTTCGTGAAGGAAGACCTCGAGCGGGCGAAGAAACTCCTGGACGAGGCCGGCTGGAAGCCGGGCGCCGACGGCGTGCGCGAGAAGGACGGCCTGAAGCTACAGCCCAAGGTCTATTATACCCAGGCCGGCAATACGCCGCGCGTGGCCGAGGCGATCCAGGGCTACCTGCGCCGGATCGGCGTGCAGTGGCAGCTCCAGCCCTGGGATTCGACCATCGCCGCCGCCAAGATGGCCGAGCAGGACTACGAGATCTGGTCGGTGACCGTGCCCTATCTTTCGGCCGGCGACCTGATGAACATCTATTTCGATTCCAGGAACATCCCGACGCCCAACCGCATGAACTGGAAGGATCCCGAGACCGACGAGTGGCTGAGGCTCGGCCGCTCAGCGCTGACAGCGGCCGACCGCGCCGGGTACTACGCGCTGGTGCAGCAGAAGGCGATGCAGGAGCACCTCTGGATGCCCATCCTCAACATCAACATGCATCAGGTGACCAACAAGAAGATCAAGGGCGCCCGGCCGCACATGATCTACCAGAACACCTTTTATAAGGGATTGGATGTGAGTTTTTAGCAATCCGTCATCCCGACCGGAGCCGAGCGCAGCGAGGCGCAGTGGAGGGACCTATTCTTTGGTCTCGGCGATAAGAAGGGGTCCCTCGACTGCGCCGCCCTTTGGGCGGCTTCGCTCGGGATGACGGAATAGGAGGAAACGACGATGCGTAACATCCTGAAGAGCGTGGCGGCGTTGCTGGGCGTGGTGGGTGCATCCTCGGTTGCCGAGGCGCAGACGCTCAGGATGATGAAGGCGCTCGATGCGCCCCACTATGACGGCCAGCGCACGACCTGGTCGCCGACCTCCGACATCGTCAACATGTTCCAGGACACGCTGGTGGCGCTCGACTGGGACGGTAAGACGCCGATCCCCTACCTCGCCAAGTCGTGGACGATCAGCCCCGACGGCAAGCTCTACACTTTCAAGCTGCGCGACGACGTGAGTTTCTGCAGCGGCAAGAAATTCACCGCCGAGGACGTGATCTACTCCTTCAAGCGCCTGACCGATCCCGCCTTCAAGGCGCCGCTTGCCTGGCGCGCCGGCAACATCAAGGAGCTGCGCGCGCCCGATCCCTACACCGTGGAATACGAACTGGCCGAGCCCTACGCCGACCTGCTGCTCAACCTCACCATGTTCACCACGGCAATCCACAACAAGGAGAGCGTCGAGGCGCTGGGCAAGGATTACGGCACCAAGGCGGCCGACGGCACCGGCCCGTGGTGCTTCGAATCGTGGCAGCCTCGCACCGAGATCGTGCTCAGGCGCCACGATGCCTATCGATGGGGCCCGTCGATGTATCAGAACAAGGGTCCGGTGAAGTTCGAGAAGCTTTCCATCAAGATCGTGCCGGAAGACGCCAGCCGGGTGGCCGCCATGATGGCCGGCCAGTTCGACGTCACCCACCAGCTCCCGCTGCAGTTCATCCAGCAGGTCAAGGCCGCGCCCAACCTCAACGTCCAGGAGGCGACGCCCAACTTCCAGCTCATGTATTACGGCTACAAGGCGAACCGGCCGATGGTCTCCGACAAGCGCGTGCGCGAGGCGATGAACATCGCCATCAATCGTGCCGACATCGTCAAGGGCATCATGCTGGGCAACGCTGAGCCCGCCTATACCTTCGTCGATCCCAAGGCGCTGGATTTCGCCCCGTCGACCAAGGGCGTCATCAAGGAAGACGTCGAGCGCGCCAAGAAGCTGCTCGACGAGGCCGGCTGGAAGATGGGCAGCGACGGCATCCGCGAGAAGGACGGCGTCAAGCTCGCGCCCAAGGTCTATTTCACCCAGGTCGGCAGCTTCGGGCGCATCACCGAAGCGATTCAGGCCTACATGCGCAAGATCGGCATCGACTGGAAGGCTCAGGGCTTCGATTCGACCATCGCCTTCGCAAAAATGAGCGAGCAGGACTACGAGCTGTGGACGGTGACGTTCCCCTACCTGTCGGCCGGCGACCTGCTGAACTTCTATTTCGACTCCAGGAACATGCCCGCCCCCAACCGCTACAACTGGAACGACGCGAAGACCGACGAGTACCTGAAGCTCGGCCGGGCAGCACTGAGCGATGCCGATCGCACCAAGTACTATGCGCTGGCCCAGCAGCTTGTCGCCGAGGAGCATCTCATGATGCCGGTGATGAATGTCGGCATGTACCTGGTGACCAACAAGAAGGTGAAGGGTGCGCGGCCGCACATGCTCTATCAGAACACCTTCTACAAGGGGCTGGACTACTCCTTCTGATGGAAAAGCTTTTGGAGGTCCGCGGCCTCAAAACCCATTTCCATACCGACCGCGGGCTGTTCCGCGCCGTCGACGGCATCGATTTTTCCGTCGGCCGCGGCAGGACCGTGGGACTGGTGGGCGAATCGGGCTGCGGTAAGAGCGTGACCTCGCTCTCGGTGATGGGCCTGGTGGCGAGCCCGCCCGGCGAGGTCGCGGCCGACTCGGTGCTGTTCGACGGCCGCGAGGTGCTGGGCCTCTCGGCCGACGAGCGGCGCAGGCTGCGCGGAGCCGCGATGTCGATGATCTTCCAGGAGCCGATGACCTCGCTCAACCCGGTCCACACGATCGGCCAGCAGATCGTCGAGGCGATCCTGGCGCACACCACCCTCTCGCCCCGGGCGGCGAAGAAGCGCGCGGTCGACATGCTCGAGCTGGTGCGCATCCCGTCTGCGGCCGAACGGATCGACGACTATCCGCACCGCCTGTCAGGCGGCATGCGCCAGCGCGTGATGATCGCCATGGCGCTTTCCTGCGAGCCCGCGCTCTTGATCGCCGACGAGCCGACCACCGCGCTCGACGTCACCATCCAGGCACAGATCCTCGATCTTCTGCAGGACCTGCAGCGCAGGCTGGGCATGGCGATCCTGATCATCACCCACGATCTCGGGGTGATCGCCGAGGTGGCCGATGACGTGCTGGTGATGTACGCCGGCAAGATCGTCGAGCAGGCGCCGGTCGACGCCCTGTTCGCCGATCCGCAGCATCCCTACACGATCGGCCTTTTGGGCTCGATCCCGCGGCTCGACGTCGAGCGCGAGCGGCTGGCCACCATCGAGGGCACGGTGCCCAGCCCCAACCAGCAGCCCAAGGGCTGCCGTTTCTCGCCGCGCTGCCCCTTCGCCGACCGGCGCTGCCACGCCGAGCCGCCGCCGCTGCGCCCGCTCGGCAGCGAGCATCTCGTGGCCTGCTGGAAGGCGCCGGTGGAGCGCGCGGGCGCAACGGTATGAATGCCACCGCACCCGTGCTGCAGGTCCCAGTCCTCGAGGTGCGGGGTTTGGTAAAACATTTCCCGGTGAGCCGCGGGCTGATCCGCCGCAAGGTGATCGGCCTGGTGCGCGCAGTCGAGGGCGTGAGCTTCGAGATCGCCCGCGGCGAGACCCTGGCGCTGGTGGGCGAATCGGGCTGCGGCAAGTCGACAACTGGCCGCCTGGTGCTGCGCCTGATGGATCCGACCGCGGGCTCGGTGCGCTTCAAGGGCGAGGAGATCGCCGGCCTCGACAAGAATGCGCTGCGCCGTCTGCGCCGGCACATGCAGATCATCTTCCAGGACCCTTATGCCTCCCTGAACCCCCGCATGACCGTCGGCGAGATTTTAGCCGAGCCGATGGCGGTGCACGGGCTGCATACCGAGGCCGAGCGCGAGAGCCGCGTGCGTGAGCTTCTGGACGTCGTCGGTCTGCTGCCCGAGCAGGCGCGGCGCTATCCGCACCAGTTCTCCGGCGGCCAGCGCCAGAGGATCGGCATCGCTCGCGCCTTGGCCGTCAATCCCGACCTGATCGTATGCGACGAGCCGGTCTCGGCGCTCGACGTCTCGATCCAGGCGCAGATCGTCAACCTGTTGCAGAACCTGCAGCGCCGCTTCGGCCTCTCCTACCTGTTCATCGCTCACGACCTCGCCGTGGTAAAGCACATCAGCGACCGCGTGGCGGTGATGTATCTCGGCAAGCTGGTCGAGATCGCGTTCAAGCGCGATCTCTACGCGCGGCCGCTCCATCCCTATACGCAAGCGCTGCTGTCGGCGATCCCGCGGCCCGATCCCCGCCTGCGCAAGCACCGCCTGCTGCTGGCCGGTGACGTGCCCAGCCCCTTCGCGCCGCCGCCCGGCTGCCGCTTCCACACCCGCTGCCCCTTCGCCCAGCCGCGCTGCCGCCAGGAGGAGCCGGTGCTGCGCGACGCCGGCCCCGGCCATCGCGTCGCCTGCCATTTCTACGAGACGCTGCCCGTACCCGCGATTGCCGCCGAGGCCGGCGCAGTGCCGGGCAAGTTTGTCGAGCGCCTCGCCGCTTTCGAGGCGGCCAAACAGGCGCACATCGTCGTCTGACTCATGCCGGACCTCATTTCATTTGCCTCCCCCGTCATACGGGGGAGGTGGCCCGGAGGGCCGGAGGGGGACAGCCCCAGTCGAGGCGCCTGCAGATTTCAGATCTGAAATTCTAAGAGATCATCTGTGAGGCCTTCCCCCCTCCGCCCCCTTCGGGGGCACCTCCCCCGATGACGGGGGGCAATGACTACGCCATCTCAGAATCCGCTCTACTCCGCGCGCAGTGGCGCGCTCCCAGCCATGAGCGGGTCTGGAGACCCGCGGTCCGGCAAGACGTACAATCCCTGCATGACAGAACGCCCCAGCGGCACCGAAGGCTATGGCGAGACCGCCGACGAACGCGTCCGGCAATATGAGAGCGTGGCGTTCGCCGACGTCCATCGCGACATTCTCCCGCTCTTTCCCACGACGCCCAGTCGCGTCATCGATATCGGCGCCGGAACCGGACGCGATGCGGCGGCCTTCGCCCGTCTCGGCCACACCGTGACGGCCGTCGAGCCGACTCCCGAACTGCGGTCGCACGGCCAGTGGCTTCACGCCCGGTCTCCGATCGCCTGGATCGACGATTCGCTGCCCGATCTCGACCGTGTCCGTGCCACCGGCGAGCGTTACGACCTCGTCATGCTGACGGGGGTCTGGATGCACCTCGACCAGCCGGAGCGCGAGCGCGCCATGGGCCGCGTTGCTTCGCTGCTGCGGCCCGGCGGCCTGATGGCACTGTCGCTGCGCCACGGGCCGGTGCCGGCGGGCCGGCGCATGTTCGAGGTCTCGGCTGCCGAGACGCGTGAACTGGCCGCGCGTCACGGCCTCGCGGCTGTCCACGAAAGCGACGGCGCCGCCTTGCTGGGTGGTCCCACCGTCTGGTGGAGCCGGCTCGCCTTTCGCGCTCAGAGATAGCGCGTGACCTTGGCAATGCTTGCAGAAGAGGAAGAGCAGGGAAATGAGGCGCCGGGACGCGTTGTCGTCATCGGCAATGCAGGACTGGATCTGCGCCTGGCCGTGCCGCGCCTGCCGCTGCCCGGCGAGACGCTGATCGGCAGCGGCGCTACGCGCGTCCCAGGCGGCAAGGGATTGAACCAGGCCGTCGTGGCGGCGCGTTATGGCGCTGAGGTGCGCTTCTGCGCGCCCCTCGGCAACGACGCTGCCGAGGCGAACGAAGTCGAGAGGCATCTCGGGAGCGAAGGCTTTGCCGAGCTCATCCTGCCGCGCTTGCCGCATGCCACCGACTTTTCCCTGCTCATGGTGCTGCCCAATGGCGAGAACAGTATCGTCAGCACCAGCGCCTGCTCCCTGGCGCTTGAACGAGAACATGCGGAACCGGCACTGCAGGGTTTGGGCGACAGGGACATCGTCCTGCTGCAGGGCAACCTGTCGCTCGATACGACCGCGTTCATCCTGGACACCGCGAAGCAGCAAAGAGCGACGACTCTTTTCAACCCCGCGCCCTTTTGGCCGGGGGCCGAGAAGCTGGTGGGTCAGTGCAGCCTCGTCATTGCCAATAACGTCGAAGCGCAGTCGCTGGGCGAATCGATCCATGACGCCAAGGCCGCCCTCGTCACGCTCGGCGCCAACGGCTGCCTGCTGCTCGAGCGCGAGGATCGACGAGTCTTTCCGGCAGAGATCATCAGCGCAATCGATACGACCGGCTGCGGCGACACCTTCTGCGGCGTGCTGGCCGCAGCGCTCGCCCGCGATTTCACAATCGCGGCCGCCATTGGCGCGGCCCAGAAGGCCGCCGCCCTGACAGCGACGCGGCCCGGCGCCTTTCAGGCTTTACCATCGCGCGTGGAGCTCGCCGCGATTCTGGCGCGGCGATAAGTTCGCGTCGAACGGACCGCGGGCCTCCAGGCCCGCCTCGCAGCTTCACACAAGACCTCATCCTGAGGAGCGGTCCGCAGGACCGCGTCTCGAAGGATAGGAGCCAGTCTTGGCGTTGCCCATCACAGCGCGGGGATTACCCCGCGCGATCGAGACGCGCGCCGCGCGCGCACCTCAGGATGAGGTCGGTTTTGATCCGAGCGGGCCTGGAGACCCGCGGTCCGATGACGGCTCACACCTAGCGGACGGCGCAAGACGCGTCGTTGAAGCGCAGTGCGATCGTCTCCGCACCGAAGCACGGAACGCTGGCGAATGAAGACCAGCGCTCGCATGTCATCCTGAGCGAAGCGAAGGATCTCATGCCGGTTGCAAGCGGCGTTGAGGTCCTTCGCTTCGCTTCAGCGCGGGGGTTACCCCGCGCGCGACGACAGGACTAGCTGAACGCTTCCTCGCAAGTGCCGCACGTCGACGCCACACCAATCTCTTCGAGAACCGCGCCACCGAGTATTCGAAGGACCCTCGATCTCCGCTCTGCAAAATTTACACATCAAACAGTATCCCGCGATCGCAGCGCCGGCTTGCCTTGCCGGGGGCCTTGGGCGGACCCTGACGCAAACTGACGGTCGAAACGACCGCGTCGCGCAGGAGGAAGCGAACCATGAGCACGGCCACAGCCAACGAGGCGGGTGGGTTGTCGACCTCGCCTTCGCATCGTGCAGCGAGCGTCGGTCCGCTCGAGCTGAAGCACATGCGGCACGCGAACTATCGTGCCGTCGCCGACGACAGCCGCATCACGCCGACGCACCGGCACATCGCCATCGCCAATGGCCTCGGCTGGGGTTTCGACGGCATGGATGGCGTCATCTTCGCGCTGATCTCGCCGCTGATCATCAGGGAGTTCGCGCTCACCGTGCCGCAGTACCGGACGGGCCTGCAGATCTCGCTCTTCATCGGCATCGCCGGCCTCTATGTCTGGCCGTGGCTTTCCGACCGCTACGGGCGGCGAACGCTGCTCGCGGTCAATATCGCGCTGTTCTCGCTCTTGATGCCGGTCGTCGCGCTCTCGCCCACCTTCACGGTGTTCGTGATCGCACGGTCGATCATCGGCTTCGCGCTCAACGGCGAGTGGTCGCTGGGCTCGATGCTGGTGGCGGAAACCTGGCCGGCGCGCCTGCGCGGCCGCGTTATCAGCATCAACCGCGCGGCGTGGTGCTTCGGCGCCTCGCTGGCCGGAGCGATCACGGGCATCGCCGCCGCGGCCTGGGGCTGGCGCATAGCGGTCATGGTGCCGGGCGCGATTGCGCTGCTGGCGATCTACGTGCGCGCGACCTGCCCCGAATCGCCCTACTGGGTGCGCACCCAGGATCGCAAGACGCGCGTGCGCGGGGCCCTGGAGCGCGGCGAGCCGGTGGGCGAGGAGGACCGTGCCTGGTACCTCAAGGCCGACAAGATCGGCATCCGGCAGGTCTTCATGAGCGACACCTTGCCCGCGACCCTGGTCGCGCTGTTCGTCGCCTGCTGCAGCACCTGCATCTTCGGCACAGTGGGAGCCTGGATGCCGCTGTACCTGTCGACCGAGAAAGGCTGGTCGACGGCGGAATACAGCGCCTTCTACGTCTGCTGGGGCATCGTGGGATTCTTTGGCCTGTGGCTCGCGGGCTGGCTGGCCGATCGGATCGGCCGGCGGGTCGCCTTCATCGTCCTCCTGCTCGAAGGCGGCGTCTTCCTCACCGCCTGGATCTTCGCCGAGAGTCGCCTGCTGCTGTGGATCTTCGGCCTGGCGTGGAGCTTCGGCTTCCTGGGCTTCTGGGGGCCCAGCACCGTGCTCACGGCCGAGATCTTTCCCACCCGCGCCCGCGGCGTCGCCAACGGCGTGGTCTGGGCCATCGCCTACTTCGTCGGCTTCGTCCTGTGGCCGTTCGCGACGGTCGCCCTGCAGCAGGCAACCGGCTCCTTCAAGCTCGCCTTCCTCTGCATCCCGGTGTTCATGCTGCTGATGGCGGGGGGCGTCTGGCTTTGCGTGCCCGAGCACGCCGGCAAGGAGCTGAACAAGATCAGCGTCTGATCGCTGGGGGCGCGCCACTCCAGTGGCGCGTCATCACTGCATCGATCAAGCCTTCCAACCTCATGCTGAGGAGCCGTGCGTAGCACGGCGTCTCGAAGCATGGGCTGCAGCATGACTGGTTCCCACCCTTCGAGACGCACCGCTGCGCGGTGCTCCTCAGGGTGAGGTGCTAAGACGCGCCACTGGAGTGGCGCGCGCCCAGCAAAGATGTATTAGCTGAACGCCTCTTCCCAAGTCCCGCGCGTCGACGCCTTGGAATACTCCGTCGCGCGGTTCTCGAAGAAGTTGGTGTGCTCGATAGCGTTCAGCATCTGGTCCATCCACGGCAGCGGGTTCTTGGCGTCGCTGCGATAGATCGGCTGCAGGCTGAGCTGGGTGAGCCGGCGGTCGGCGATGTAGCGGATGTAGCGCTTCACGTCGACGGCCGTCATGCCCTCGATGCCGCCCAGCTCGAAGGCGAGGTCGATGAAGGCATCCTCGTGGTCGACGATGGTCGAGCAGGCGACGTAGATCTCGCGCTGCAGCTCCTCGGTCCAGATCTCCTGGTTCTCCTGCACGAAGGCGCGGAACAGTTTTATGATCGAGTTGCAGTGCAGCGTCTCGTCGCGCACCGACCACGAGACGATCTGGCCCATGCCCTTCATCTTGTTGAAGCGCGGGAAGTTCATCAGCATGGCGAAGGAGGCGAAGAGCTGCAGGCCCTCGGTGAAGGCGCCGAACACCGCCAGCGTCTTGGCGATCGCCGGCTTCGACTCGACGTTGAACTCCTGCATGTAGTCGTACTTGTCCTTCATCTCCTTGACGTGGAGGAAGGCCGAGTATTCGGTCTCGGGCATGCCGATCGTGTCAAGCAGGTGGCTGTAGGCGGCGACGTGGATCGTCTCGGTCGACGAGAAGGCCGCCAGCATCATCTGCACTTCGGTGGGTTTGAAGACCCGCGAATAGTGCCGCATGTAGCAGTTGTTCACCTCGACATCGGCCTGGGTGAAAAAGCGGAAGATCTGCGTCAGCAGATGGCGCTCGCTGTCGGTGAGCTTGTTGCGCCAGTCCTTGACGTCGTCGGCCAGCGGCACTTCCTCGGGCAGCCAATGGATGCGCTGCTGCATCAGCCAGGCGTCGTAGGCCCAGGGATAATGGAACGGCTTGTAGATCGGCTTGGCGTCTAGAAGGGACATGGCGGCGGACCGGTCAATGAATGAAGCGAAAGAGACCCCGTCGCGCCCCGGGCAGTGAGCCCGCGGGCGCGGCGAGGACGGCTGACGTTACTGGCAGCTAAGGCACTCTTCGTAATCGTTCGGCTGTGCCGGTGCCGGCGGCGTGCCGATTGGGACTGAGGGAGCGTCGAGTCCGGGAACGGAAAGAGCATGATCGCCGAGCGGCGCGGCGGTGAGCGCCTCGCCGGCCACGGTCTCGGCGCGCTGGATGGAGAGCGAGCGGCAGTAGTAGAGGCTTTTGACGCCGCGCTTCCAGGCCATCATGTGGATCTGGTGCAGGTCGCGCTTATGCACGTCGGCCGGCAGGAAGATGTTGAGCGACTGGCTCTGGCAGATGAAGGGCGCGCGATCGGCGCCATGCTCGACCAGCCAGCGCTGGTCGATCTCGAAGGCGGTCTTGAACACCGCCTTCTCGTGGTCGTCGAGGCAGTCGAGATGCTGCACCGAGCCCTGGCTGATGGTGATCGAGGTCCAGGTGTCCTCGTCGTTCTTGCCCTTCTGGGTCAAGAGCTTCTCGAGATACGGATTGTGCACCACAAACGAGCCCGACAGGGTCTTGTGGTTGTAGACGTTGGCCGCCGACGGCTCGATGCCGGGCGAGGCGCCGCCGCAGATGATCGAGATCGAGGCGGTGGGCGCGATCGCCAGCTTGTTGGAAAAGCGCTCCTCGACGCCGAAATCGGCCGCATCGGGGCAGGCGCCACGCTCCTTGGCGAGGGACTTCGACGCCTGGTCGCACTGGCCGCGGATGTGCTTGAACATCTTCTTGTTCCACACCTTGGCCATCACCGATTCGAGCGGGATGTTGTTCTGCTGCAGGAACGAGTGGAAGCCCATGACGCCGAGGCCAACCGAGCGCTCGCGCATGGCGGCGTAGGTGGCGCGGGCGAAATCCGTGCCGGCCTTGTCGATGAAGCTCTGCAACACGTTGTCGAGGAAGCGCATCACATCCTCGATGAAAGTCGGATGCTCGTGCCATTCGAGATAGCTCTCGAGATTGAGCGAGGAGAGGCAGCACACCGCGGTGCGCTGCTTGCCGTGATGGTCGATGCCGGTCGGCAGGGTGATCTCGCTGCACAGGTTCGAGGTCTTGACCTCGAGGCCGGCCATCTTGTGGTGCTGAGGCCGCGCGTTGTTCACATGATCGACGAAGATCAGGTAGGGCTCGCCGGTCTCGATACGCGCCGTCAGGATGCGGATCCACAGATGCCGCGCCGAGACCTTGCGCTGCACGGCGCCGTCCTTGGGGCTCACGAGCGCCCACTCCTCGTCGTTCTCGACGGCGCGCATGAAGGCGTCGGAGATCAGGAGGCCATGGTGCAGGTTGAGCGCCTTGCGGTTGGGATCGCCGCCGGTCGGGCGGCGGATCTCGATGAATTCCTCGATCTCGGGATGGTTGACCGGCAGGTAGACCGCGGCCGAGCCGCGGCGCAGCGAGCCCTGGCTGATCGCCAAGGTGAGCGAGTCCATGACGCGGATGAACGGCACCACGCCCGAGGTCTTGCCGTTCATGCCGACTTTTTCGCCGATCGACCGGAGATTGCCCCAGTACGAGCCGATGCCGCCGCCGCGGGCCGCCAGCCAGACGTTCTCGTTCCACAGGCCGACGATGCCTTCGAGCGAGTCGCTGGCCTCGTTCAGGAAGCAGGAGATCGGCAACCCGCGGCTGGTCCCCCCATTGCTGAGCACCGGCGTGGCCGGCATGAACCACAGATTGCTGATGTAGTCGTAGAGCCGCTGGGCATGGCCGTCGTCGTCGGCATAGGCCGAGGCGACCCGGGCAAACATCTCCTGGTAGCTCTCGCCCGGCAGGAGATATCGGTCGGACAGGGTGGCCTTGCCAAAAACCGTCAGGCGGGCGTCCCGAGAGGCGTCAGTAACAACCCGTGCACCGCTTCGAACTTGAACGACATCAAACACTTGCGGCCCCCATTATCTTTTTGTCCACAGCTGTGGATAAACCACCCTGTGGAAGACACCTACATCTAGGGAGTAGCACCGCCATCCCCACTATCCATTGATGATACGTCACTCAAAAGCCATGTCATTGCCATTTTTATTCCCGGCTTGTGAATCTCAGGAATGTCGATCTAAGCCTTTGTAATAGCTACCAAAAATGAACTTCTGAAAATTGCGTTTTTGACTGTAGGCGAACCTTCGCACCTGCAGCACAGCAGGAGAACAAAACGCGCTTTGCCACGGATTTCAAGGGCCGCAGACAGAAACGCCAGCGAATCGGCTCACCCTCGCCGGGACACCGCGAAAAACGCGAGATGCGATAGGCACTTTTGGCGTCGCCAACATCGACCCGCTGCCAATTCGGATCAGTACGGCTGGTGCGGGAAAGGCCTTACCCCCCTCCATGGTGCTTACTTATTCCCCCAGCCGACTTGTCTTCGATCGGGATCAAGATGGCCTTTACTGCCCTTACTGGCGCGCACTTATTCAGCTCGACGCCGACGGTTTCAACTCGACATCGACTCCTAAGAAACACTTGACTTAACTTGAATTATCACTTAACTTATCGAGTGTCACCGCGAAGGCCGACATCATGTTTTTCCGCTTCGAGCGCCGAACCCTTGGCCAACCGGCACACGCCGAGCGTTTTGCCGCGGCCTCGTCGCGCGCCGAATGCGCCATTCGCCGTCGGCACTGCGAAAGTCGGCACTGCGAAAAAAAAGACCGGCGGAAAGGGCGGAAAGGGCGCTAACCCGGAAACGCCAGCGAAATCAATGCGGCGCAGACGGGCAAACCGATGGCGGAAACTGGCGGAAACCCCCAGGATGACCGGTACGGCGAGCCGACTGTCCCGACGCTGGATTTGACACAGTCGTAGGCAACATCGACGGCCGCCAGCCAGGAGGAACACAGCATCATGGCCATCGCACTGGCGCCGCGTGTCTACGGGCTGGATGCCATCTGTGCCGCCACCCTGCAGAGCGGCGGCGGCGACGAAGTGGCCCACTTCGCCCGCCGCGTCTTCGGCCGCGTCGCCGACAAAGACCTGGCGGCGGCGCCGGCCGACCAGCGCGCCGCGGCGGCCGTCTCCCTGCTCGCCTTCGCCCGCCGCCGCCTGCCCGGCGTCGCCAAGGTCCGGGTGTTCAATCCTTCCACCGCCGACCAGGGCTTCGAAAGCCGCCACACCATCGTGCAGATCGTCAACGACGACATGCCGTTCCTGGTCGATTCGATCACCAACGAATTCAATCGCCGCGAAATCGCCGTCCACCTGCTGGCGCATCCCGTGGTGGCGGCGCGGCGCGACCTCGACGGCGACCTCTTAGGCATCGCGGCCGAGGCCGGCGAGCGGGCGCGCTCCGAATCGATGATGCATATCGAGATCGACCGTCAGGCCGATCCCCGTGCCCTCGACGAACTGGCCACGGCGCTCACCCGCGTGCTCGCCGAAGTGCGGCTGGCGGTCGAGGACTGGCGGGCGATGCGGCGCGCCTGCCTCGACGCCATCGCCGATCTCGCGCCCAGCCGTTCGCCCAGCGTCGCCGAGTACGACGATTTCCTGCGTTGGCTGGAAGCCAACCATTTCACCTTCCTCGGCCATCGCCACTACCGCTACCTCGACGATCCCGCGCAGCCCGGTGGCCTGCGCTATGAGCTGATACCCGGCTCCGCCCTCGGCATCCTGCGCCGCGATGAGGTCCGGCTGTTCGAATCAGGTTTGGGCAGCGGCGAAGCGATGGCCCGCTTCGCGCGCGGGTCGCAGAACATCCTGATCGTCAAGACCGACCGCCCGGCGCTGGTCCACCGTATCGGACCGATGGATTGCGTGATCGTGAAGACCTACGACGCCGATGGCCGGATGACCGGCGAGCGGCGTCTGGCCGGACTGTTCACGTCGGCCGCCTATCACGCCCTGGTGCAAGACGTGCCGCTGCTGCGCGGGCGGGTCGACGGCATCCTGCGGCGCTCCGGCCTCGACGCCAACAGCCACGACGGCAAGGCGCTGCTGGCGATCCTCGAAGCCTATCCGCGCGACGAACTGTTCCAGATCGAGGAAGACACGCTCTACGACCATGCGCTGGGCATTCTGCAATTGCAGGAAAGGCGGCGCGTGGCGCTGTTCACGCGTCGCGACGTGGTCGGCCGCTTCGCGACCTGCCTGGTGTTCGCCCCGCGCGAGCGCTTCGATGCCGCGCTCAGCGACCGCTTCGCCGCGATCCTCGAGCAGGCGTGGCACGGCAAGGTGACGTCGATCGCCTCTTCGATCAGCAGCGACTCAGCCCTTGCCCAGTCGCTCTACACGCTGAAGCTCGAGGCCAACGACACGCCGACGCCAGACCTCGCCGAGCTCGAGCAAACGCTCGTCGAGGCGGCGACCTCGTGGAGCGACCGCTTGCGCGCCGCCTTGCAAGCGGAGCTTGGCGAGGCCGAAGGCCGCGCCGCCGCCCGCCGCTGGCGCGACTGGTTCCCGACGGTCTATCGCGACAGTTTCGACGCCAACCAGGCGATGGCCGATCTCGCGCCGTTGCAGGCGGCGCTTGGCGGCCAGCCATTCGGCGTGCGTCTCGACCGCGACGCCGTCTCGCCTCTGCACCGCTTCACCTTGCGCCTGTTCCATCCCAAGGAGCCGGTCGCACTCGCCGATATCCTGCCGCCGGCCGAACATCTCGGCCTGCGGGTCCTGAGCGAAGTGCCGTTCCTGCTGCACGCCCCCGGCGCAGAGGCGATCTCCTTGCAGGTGTTGACCGTCGAGACCATGGACAAGTCGGCGGTCGATCTCGCCGCCGTCGGGCCGCGATTTGTTGAAACGGTCGACAAATTGTGGGCCGGCGCCCTGGAGAGCGACGGGTTGAACCGCCTGGTGCTGGGAGCAGGGCTTGCCTGGCGCGAAGTCGCCATCCTGCGGTCCTATGCCAAGTACCTGCGACAGGCCGGCATCGCCTTCAGCCAGGATTACATGGAGCGGGCGCTCAGCGCCTATCCGGCGATCGCCCGGCTGATGGCCGACCTCTTCATGGCGCGCTTCGATCCCGCCTTGGGCGAGGCCTCGTCGGACAAACGCAAGGAAAAGATCGACGCGATCGAAGCCAAGCTCGCCGCCGCGCTCGAAACCGTCGCAACGCTCGACGAGGACCGTATCCTGCGGCGCTTCTGGAATGCACTGCGTTGCACCTTGCGCACCAACTACTGGCAAACCGGCTCAGACGGCGCGCCCAAGGACTGGATCTCTTTCAAGATCGACAGCCGCACCATCGACGAGCTGCCGGCGCCGCGGCCGCTGGTCGAGATCTTCGTCTACAGCCCGCGCACGGAGGGCATCCATCTGCGCGGCGGTCGCGTCGCGCGCGGCGGCATCCGCTGGTCCGACCGTCGCGAGGATTTCCGTACCGAGATCCTCGGCCTGATGAAAACCCAGATGGTGAAGAACGCCGTCATCGTGCCGGTCGGCTCCAAGGGCGGCTTCTACGTCAAGCGGCCGCCGGCTGGCGGCACGCGCGAGCAGGTCCAGGCCGAGGGCATCGCCTGCTACCAGACCCTGATCCGCGGCCTGCTCGATATCACCGACAACTACGCCGATGGCGGCGTGCGGCCGCCGGCCCATGTCGTGCGCCACGATGCGGACGATCCCTATCTGGTGGTCGCCGCCGACAAGGGCACGGCCACCTTCTCCGACATCGCCAATGCGCTGGCGCAGGAATACGGCTACTGGCTGGACGACGCCTTCGCCTCGGGCGGCTCGGCGGGCTACGACCACAAGAAGATGGGCATCACCGCGCGCGGCGCCTGGGAATCGGTGAAGCGCCATTTCCGCGAGCTCGGCCACGATATCCAGACCACGCCCTTCACCGTGACCGGCGTCGGCGACATGTCGGGCGACGTGTTCGGCAACGGCATGCTGCTGTCGCGCCACATCAAGCTTCTGGCCGCCTTCGACCACCGCCATATCTTCATCGACCCGATGCCCAACCCGGCCACCAGCTGGGCCGAGCGCCAGCGCCTGTTCGACCTGCCGCGCTCGTCGTGGATGGACTACGACAAGTCGTTGCTGTCGGCAGGCGGCGGCATCTATGACCGCGCCGCCAAGTCGATCGCGCTCTCGGCCGAGGCGCAGCAGGTGCTGGGCATCGAGGCGCCCAGCACGACGCCGGTCGACCTGATGCGCGCCATCCTCGCGGCGCCGGTCGACCTGCTCTATTTCGGCGGCATCGGCACCTACGTGAAGGCGTCCAGCGAAAGTCAGGCCGACGCGGGCGATCGCACCAACGATGCCATCCGGGTCGACGCCAACCAGTTGCGCGCCAGCGTGGTGGGCGAGGGCGCCAATCTCGGCTTGACGCAGCGCGGCAGGGTCGAGGCGGCGCTGGGCGGGCGCAAGATCAACACCGACGCGCTCGACAATTCGGCCGGCGTCGATACCTCGGACCACGAGGTCAACATCAAGATCGCGACCGGCGAGGCCATCAGCCGCGGCTTGCTGGCCCGCGCCGACCGCGATCCGCTGCTCTTCTCGATGACCGACGAGGTCGGAGCCCTGGTGCTGCGCCACAACTACCAGCAGAGCCAGGCGATCAGCATCGCCGCCGACCTGGCGGGCGAGGAGCACGACCGGCTGGAGCGCTTCATGCGCGCGCTGGAGCGCCAGGGCCGGCTCGACCGCGCCGTCGAATTCCTGCCCAGCACGGTGGAGATGCGCACGCGCGCCCAGAGCCGCCTTTATCTCACTCGACCCGAACTCTCGGTGCTGCTGGCCTACGCCAAGATCGACCTCAACGACGAGATCCTGGAATCGGACCTGCCCGACGACCCGCTGCTCGAGGGCGAGCTGCTGCGCTATTTCCCGACGGCGCTGCAGCAGACGTACGAACCCGCGATCCGCGCCCACCGGCTGCGCCGCGAGATCGCCGCCCTGCAGGTCGTGAACTCGCTGGTCAATCGCTGCGGGCCGACCTTTGTGCGTAATATCGGCCTGCGCACCGGCGCGCCGGCCGCCGCCATCGCGCGCGCCTTCGCCGTCGTGCGCGATGCCTGGAAGCTGCGCGACCTGTGGGTTGACATCGAAGCGCTCGACCCTGCGCTCAAGGCCCAGGCGCAGATCCGCATGCTGGTGGCCTCGCAGCGTTTTCTCACGCGGGCCGTGCAATGGACGCTGCGGCGCCTGCCGCAGCCGCTCGACACCATGGCGGCGACCGAGCAGCTGGGCGCCGCCGTGACGGCGCTGGGTGACCTGCCGCCGGCCGTGATCGGCAACGCCGAAAGCGCCGCCCTGGCCGAGCGCGCGGCGGCCTTCGAAGCGATGGGCGCGCCGGCCGGCATCGCCCGCCGCGCCGCCGCGCTCGAGACGCTGGCCGGCGCCGGCGACCTGATGCTGGCGGCCCGCGCCAACGGCTGCAGCATCGAGACGGCGACCCGCGTCTATTTCCGTCTGGGCGAGCGGCTGTCGCTCGCCACCCTGGCGACGGCGGCGCAGAAGCTGCCGCGCGAAGGCCAGTGGCCGGCACAGGCAGCCCTTGCCGTGCAGGACGAGCTTGCGACACTGCATGCCGATCTCCTGACCTCCGCGTTGCGCGCCGCCGGGCGATCGCACGCGGAGGCCGGCGGCGCCGCCGATCCGGACGCGGTCCTGGCGCGCTGGAGCGAGCCCCGCAAGCTTGCCCTCGATCGCGTCGACCGGCTCCTGAAGGAGGATCTGGCGGCGGCGGACGCGCTCGATCTCGCCATGCTGTCGGTCGCCACGGCCGAGTTGCGCACCCTTGTGTAGAGAGGGATCATCGCCACATCGGAGGCATCATGACCCAGAAAGTCGACACCCATCCCGTCCTGAAAAGCGATGCCGAGTGGAAGAAGGAGCTCGACCCGCTGCAGCATCACGTGCTGCGCGATCACGGCACGGAGCGCCCCTTCAGCAGCCCGCTGAACAATGAAAAGCGTGCCGGCATCTTCCGCTGCGCCGGCTGCGGTGAGCCACTGTTCGACTCGGCGACCAAGTATGAAAGCGGCTCGGGCTGGCCGTCATTCTGGCAGCCGATGGCGGGCGCGGTCGGGACCTCGAGCGACTCCAGTCTCTTCATGACCCGCACCGAGGTGCACTGCACCAAATGCGGCGGCCATCTCGGCCACGTTTTTCCCGACGGGCCGAAGCCGACCGGCGAACGCTATTGCATGAACGGCGCGGCGCTCAAATTCGACGCAAAGAAGTGAGCGTCCGATCGGGCAGCGCGTAAAGATCCTGGATCAGCTTTCTGATGTTGGCGCGCAGCGCCCGCTCGTCGGCGATGCGCAGCCGGTTCGCGTTCATGACGGCATCATTCAAGCTGGCGGTGCCCAGCGACGTGCGCGTTTCCTGGTAGACGACGGCGCCGGTTGCCGTGTCGGTCAGCCGATAGGCGACCGACGCGGTGACGGTCATCGCAAAGCCGGCAAAGGGTCGTGACAACCCCAGCAGGGTCGCGTCGAGGCGAAAGCGGCCGCCCTGCGGGCTCGCCAGGTTGGCGAGCATCAGCGTCCGCACCAGCGCGTCCTGGAATTCGGCGCTGCCGATCTGCGACGTCCAGGGTGTGCTCGTGTCGGTGCCGATGCTGACGGACGCGACGGTGATCGCCCCGCGATAGGACGGCGCGGGGCCAGGGCCCAGATCGGCGCTCGCAAGCTCGGGGACCATCGAGGTGTAGTTGGCCGGCATGGCGCAGGCGCCAAGCCCGGCAAGCAGAAGCATCGCCACGAGAAGACGGACCATCGGCGCCTCCCAGTAGCCGAAGCCCATCACAGGCCCTTCAGGAAGTCGATTAACAGTTTGTTGACCTCGGCCGGCGCCTCCTGCTGCACCCAATGGCCAGCGCCGTCGATGATATGGCTGCCGCGCAGGCCGGGCAGGGTCTTGGGGTAAGCGTCGAGTTGCGACTGGGCGGCGGGAAAGCGCAGCACGCCGTCGCGGCTGCCGGCGATGAACAGCGCGGGCTGCCGGATCGGCTGGCCGCGCCACGGGCCGCCCAGCTCCCAGTTGCGCCGGAGGTTGCGGTACCAGTTCAGCCCGCCGCGAAAGCCGGTGCGCGAGAATTCCTGCGTGTAATAGTCGAGGTCGGCCTCGCTCAGCCAGGCCGGCAGCGTCGGCGGATCGACCGTGTTGGCCAGCAAGGTGCCGTCGGTCAGGCGGGCGAAACCCTTGCCTTTTTCTTCGAGCTCGCCGCCGGCGGTGAAGTAGAGGCGGCGCAAGGCGCGGCGGATATCCTGCTGCAGCTCGGCCTCGGGCACGCCGGGCTTCTGGAAGTATTGCAGGTAGAAGTCGTGGATGCCGAGCTTCTCGAGCGCGGTCAGGATGTCGACATAGCCCGGCGGCGCATAGGGCACGCTCATGGCGCAGACGGCGGGAAACAGATCGGGGCGCCACAGGGCCGCGTGCCAGGCGACCGGCGCGCCCCAATCGTGGCCGACGATCGTGGCCTGGCTCTCACCCCCATTCTTGTCGTTGAGG